>Ga0307474_10004154_pt1 | contig 10432 bp, 6 predicted proteins | sample atmos_gasesECM1C_2_FD_203312 | JGI IMG/M metagenome (GOLD analysis project Ga0307474, IMG submission 203312) | Hardwood forest soil microbial communities from Morgan-Monroe State Forest, Indiana, United States - atmos_gasesECM1C_05 | ecosystem: Environmental > Terrestrial > Soil > Temperate...
TCTCTACACGCGCCTGCGCGCCAGCCGCACGCGGAACTCTATACCGGCCTCGTCGAAGTCGGCGTCGGCTTGCTGCCCGGCGGTGGGGGCTGCAAGGAGATGCTGTTGCGTGCTCTCGACAGCGCTCATTCCATTCGCCCCGACGGTCGTGGCGAATCGGTCCAGTTGATGGAAGCCATGAAAAAAGTTTTCGAGACCATCGCCATGGCCAAGGTTGCGACCTCGGCCCACGAGGCCCGCAATCTCGGTTTTATATCGGACTCCGATACAATTACGATGAACCGCGAGCGCGTCCTCTCTGACGCCAAGGCCCGCGCCCTCGAGCTCGCGCGCGCTGGCTACGAACCTCCCGATATGCGCACCGACTTGCCTGCCCCCGGCGAAAACATCCTGGCCACCCTGAAGCTCGGCGTTTACCTCATGCGTCAGGGCGAGTTCATCAGCGACCACGAGGTCAAAATCGGGAACAAGGTCGCCGAGGTCCTCTGCGGAGGCAACGTCACACCCGGCACGCCCGTAAGCGAGCAGTACATCCTCGACCTCGAACGCGAAGCTTTTAAATCTCTCTGCGGCGAAAAGAAAACCCAGGAGCGCATCCAGTACACGCTCAAGACCGGAAAGACATTGAGAAATTAATTCACGCCGTTTTCCCGCGCGCCCGACCAAGCATACGCCGCAAGCAACTGCTACCCCGTTGCTCACAACTCGCCTGGCGTTACCAGGTCGGAGCCACGTCGGGCACGCATGCCCTCCGCGGGCCGCCGGGCGTAGCCCGGCAACCGCCGCGTAGCGGCGAAAGAATGAAGCCCACGGCGTCAGCCGTGGGTTTGCGAATTCCAAAGACGATTTAGCCCCGAAGGGGCGCAAGAAAGAAAACCCTGCGCAACAAAAAATCCGCCAGCCTTCGTGGCCGGCGGACTTCTCGCAACACTTCGAAGACGCATTTTACTGCTACTTCTTCTCTCCCTCCTTGCTCGTTGCGGCTGCATTCACCACGCTTTTTTTGGCAGGCGCCGTCTTCGCAACGATTGCTTTCGGCGTCCAGTAATCGGGTGCAGCCGCGACTACGTCCGCTGGCGGGTTACTGAGTTCCGGCAGGAAGTGGTTGATCACCGTCTCCGTGTTCTCGACGATTTCCGATGCCGATTTCAGGTAGTGCGCATAGCCTTCATCGCCCAACACCTTCTGCAGAGTCGGGCTCGAATCAAATCCCGCCATGCTCTTGGCGAGCTGCGTTACGTAGTAGATCGAACCTTCCTGCCCGGCGACGCCTTGCGAGACGAGCGTGGTCACGTCGGGGGAATTCTTTTCGCGGGCTGCCTTTATGTCTTTCAGCAGCGCCTCGAAGGTGGGTCCCTGCCCGGGACGCACATGAACCACGGTGGTGCGCAGCCAGCGTGACTCGCCCAGCATCTTTGCCATGGAGGCAGCATCGCCAGGCGCGTTGCTACTCAAGTCCCAGCGCCGCTTCCGCAGTTCCGAGCGGCTGTTAGCCAAGGTCTGGCTAAAGTCCTGGAACACTTTCTCTGATCCCGGCTTCCCGAGAGCCTTTTCGACCGCGGCGTTGAAGCTATCGCCGCCCTTCTCGGCAGCATCGTAGCTGTTTCGCATACTGATGAAAGTGACGCGATTCATGGGGCCGTACACGGTCTCCATAGCCATCCACTCGTCGCCTTTGTTTTGGCGGTTGGCGGCGACCAACTTCTTGTTGATTGCGTCGAAGTCGGCGCGTTTATCCGGTTTCACTTGCGCGATGTAGACATCCAGATACTGATCCTGCGCGGCGGCCAGCGCCGCAAACACGATCAACACAAACGCAGCCCACATGGCCCTGTGCTTCATACGCAGCCTCCTAAGGTGGAGCAAGTTTTTGGGATTGGGCTTGATACGCCGCAGACACGCTACTCCCGGTGGCAAGGCGCGTCAATGTGGAAGTCTCCGCCGCTTTACAGGAATCTCGCGGCATGTCGGAACCTAGTATGAAAGGCTAGCCTGAAGTGATCAGAAAGCACGATCAACTGCATGTGATCAAGCTTTTGATTAGACGGCGTTTATGCTCGTCAAGACAAGCGAAACCTGCCGCAACAGCTACGCTCTTGAGCGGGAGCGTACGGGAATTCGTACGCGCGATCGTTTTCTGCGAAAGCCTGGGAAAGCAAGCAATTTGTATCATGCAGAGCTCTACGAATACGTTTCGTTCCTCGGCTACTTGAACGCACGATCAACGAAATGCCTGGCGGTGCCCAGGTGCGATTTGTCATTAGGGGACGGATGGAAAGGATCGGGATTCGTAGCTTCGGCATCAAAGCAATAGGCTGTCCACACACTCCGAATCGCTTGCCAGTCGGGATGAAAAGGTTTGACGGAAATGAGTTGTACACTGGTAGTGACTGTCGGTGGTTGGAACAACTAGAACAGACAACCGGGAACTGATTTATGAGAGACGTCGTAATCGTATCTGCTGTTCGTACTCCTGTAGGACGGGCGTTTAAGGGAACACTGCGGGCGACCCGTCCAGATGAACTAGCCGCAGTAGCGATCAAGGGCGCGCTCGAGCGCGTGCCGCAGCTTGATCCCAAGGAAATTGAAGACGTGATCCTCGGCTGCGCGATGCCCGAAGGGGAGCAAGGGATGAACGTGGCGCGGATCGCGTCGCTGCGGGCCGGGCTGCCGGTGGAAGTGTCGGCACTGACCATTAACCGCTTCTGCTCATCGGGGCTGCAGTCGATTGCCATGGCCGCCGACCGCATCCTGTCGGGCGGAGCGGAGGTCATCGTGGCTGGTGGAACGGAATCGATGTCGATGATTCCGATGGGCGGCAACAAAATCTCGCCCAACCCGTGGCTGGTGGAGCACAATCCGGGAGCCTATCTGTCAATGGGGCTCACGGCCGAGCGCGTAGGCAACCGCTTCGGCATCACCCGCGAGCAGAGCGACGAGTTTTCCCTGCGCAGCCACCAGAAGGCGCTGGCCGCAATCCAGGCAGGAAAGTTTGTCGATGAGGCGGTGCCTGTGCCAGTGAGTTTCGTGACACCGAATGGCAAGAAGCCAGTGCGCCAGGAAATTACCTTCAAAGTCGATGAAGGGCCGCGCGCTGACACTTCGCTCGAAGCTCTGCTGGCGCTGAAGCCGGCTTTCCACGCGAACGGCATCGTCACGGCCGGCAACTCGTCGCAGATGTCCGACGGTGCCGCAGCTGCAGTAGTCATGTCAGGCGAGCGCGCGAAAGCGCTTGGACTCAAACCGCTGGTGCGTTACGTATCGTTTGCAACCGCCGGTTACAAACCCGAAGAAATGGGACTCGGCCCGGTGTTTGCGATCCCAAAGGCGCTGAAACTGGCGGGACTGAAATTGTCCGACATCGATGTGATCGAACTGAACGAAGCCTTCGCGGCACAGTCGCTCGCCGTCATCAAAGAAGCCGGGCTCGATCTGGAGAAAGTCAACCCCAACGGCGGCGCAATCGCACTGGGGCATCCGCTGGGATGCACGGGCGCGAAGCTGACAGCATCCATCATTCGCGAGCTAAAACGCCGCAACGCCCGCTACGGCATGGTCACTATGTGCGTCGGTGGAGGCATGGGCGCGGCGGGGATCTTCGAAAATCTTAGTAACCACTGAGGAACACAGGGGATCACAGAGGAAATTGCCGATCTGTGTATGGCTGGACTGGTCTTGAGCGGTTATGGAAATGGTACCCCTGCAGCCACAAACAAACCATCTATCAATCACACAAGCGGCCGGATCATGACTGCTGCGATGAAGGTCCAATTCTGCACTCTGAACCGGACTGCTCGAAAGCGAATACGAGGCTTGCCTGACACACGAATTGCGCAACAGGGTCTGCCGTGGAGGCCCAGGTTGCGTTGCCCGATGTCTACGATGGGGTAACCATCGACCTGGGTTACCGAATGGATCTGGTGGTCGAAGATCTGGTTGTGGTGGAGTTAGAGTGCGTCGAAGAGTTCACCAGAGTTCATTTCGCTCAGTACTTTCGGATCTCAAGCTCAGTGAAAGAGATGTAGGTCTGTCCATCAACTTTCACGTTGAACATCTGCGAGGAGGCATCAATCGCATGGTGAATGGTCGTAGATCGAAAAAATGATCTAAGATTACTCAGTGATCCTCTGTGTCCTCTGTGGTTAGATAAGGGGTTTTAATGGCAACTACTGCAATTCCAAAGTCAAAGATCTCCGGCGGCTCTTTCCTCCTCGAAGAGCGCCAGCCCTCCGAAGTATTCACTCCCGAAGATTTCACCGAACAGCACCAACTCATCGGCCAGACCACGGAAGAATTTGCCATCAACGAGATTCTCCCCAACGTCGAGCGCATTGAGCACAAGGAATTCCAGGTCACGCGCGATCTGCTCAAGAAGGCCGGCGAGCTCGGCCTCTCGGGCGTCGAGATCCCCGAAGCCTACGGCGGTCTCGAAATGGACAAGGTCACCGCCGCCGTCATCGCTGACCACATCGCCAAGTACGCAGGCTTTGCTACCACCTGGGGAGGACACTCGGGCATCGGCACGCTGCCCATCGTCTATTTCGGGACCGAAGACCAGAAAAAGAAATATCTGCCCAGGCTTGCTTCGGGCGAGATGGTAGGCGCTTACGCTCTCTCGGAGTCCACCTCAGGTTCCGATGCGATGAACTGCCGCGCTCGCGCCGAGCTTTCCAAGGACGGCAAGCACTACATCCTCAACGGCGAAAAGATGTGGATCACCAATGCCGGCTTCGCCGACCTGTTTACGGTATTCGCCAAGATCGATGGCGAGAAATTTTCAGCGTTCCTCGTCGAGCGCAACTACCCCGGCTTCTCCGTGGGCGCCGAAGAGCACAAGATGGGCATTCGCGGCTCCTCCACCTGCCCCATCATTCTCAACGACTGCAAGGTCCCCGTCGAGAATCTTCTCGGTGAAATCGGGAAGGGGCACGTCATCGCCTTCAACATTCTGAACATCGGCCGCTTCAAGCTGGGCGCCATGTGCGTCGGCGGCGCGCGCGTCTCGCTGGAAAACTCCATCGGCTATGCAAAGCAGCGCAAAGCGTTCAACAAAGTCATCGCCGACTTCGGGATGATCCGCGAAAAGATCGCCAACATGGCCACGCTCATCTACGTGGGCGAGTCGCTGGTCTACCGCACGGTCGGCATGATGGACGCGGCCCTGAGCGAAGTCGACAAGTCTTCCGCCGATGCGCTCAAAGACACGCGCAAAGCCATCGAGGAGTATGCCGTCGAGTGCTCGATCATCAAGGTCTGGGGCTCGGAGATGATCGACTACGTCGTCGACGAGACCATGCAGATTTACGCGGGCTACGGGTTCGTCGAGGAATACCCGGCCGAGCGCGCCTACCGCGATGCCCGCATCAATCGCATCTTTGAAGGCACCAACGAAATCAATCGCCTGATCATCACCGGCTTCCTCCTGAAGCGTGCCATGACCGGGCAGCTTCCGCTGATGCCCGCCATCAAGAAGCTGATGGACGAAGTCCTCTCTGGGCCGAGTATGGGCGACGAAATCGAGGGCCCCCTCGCCGACGAACGCAAGTTGGTAACGCAGGCCAAAAAGCTCGGCCTCTTCGCCGCCGGATCAGCCACCCAGAAATACATGCAGGCCATTCAGGACCAGCAGGAAGTCATGGGCGCCATCGCCGACATGACCATCGAAACCTACGCGATGGAGTCGGCCGTGCTGCGCGCGCAGAAGCTGGTTGAAGCCAAGGGCGAAAAGCACGCCGCGCTCGCTATCGCCATGACGCGGGTCTACCTGACGCAAGCCATGGAGAAGATCGAAGCGGCCGCCAAACGCATCATTGCTGCCGTCGCCGAAGGTGACATGCTGCGCACGCAGTTAGCCATCCTGCGACGGCTTGCGAAATACGAGCCCTTCAACACCATCGAGTTGCGGCAGCAGATCGCCCAGCGCGCGATCGAAGTAGGCAAGTACACGCTGGCCTAGCGAATCGCCGCAAACTCGCCGGCAAAGTTGCCCGGCTGGTCGTGACCGCCGTCACAGATCGAATGAACTCCGCACCCTAGATTGGTGCGTAGTGAACCACGCACAATTTCACGAACCCGTTCCTCTGACTGGCCACGGCGGCCGGTCACTTCTTTCGCTTTTTTCCGCCGGCGACCGCCTCACCTTTGCCCTGGTTGGAATCATCGCCGTGCTGTACTTCTTCGGCCTCACGCAAGGCCATGTATTTGCGGAGGATGATTTCGCGGCCTATGTCATGCACGCCGCCAACCTGGTCGAGGGACGACCTTATACCCAGATTCATTACCTCACCAACCCGGGGGCCCCATGGATCAGCCCGGCCAACGGATATCCGCCGGCGTATCCGCTGCTCCTGGCCCCTGTCTATTGGCGATGGGGAATGAATCTGCGCCTCATGAAAGCTGTCACGGTTGCCACGTTTGCCATTTTCCTGACGATCTTCGCGCTATGGGTGCAGCCACTGGTATCGGCGCGACAGCGCATTGCAGCCGTGGCACTTGTTGGTCTCAGTCCGGCGTTCTGGACCTACCGCGACCTGATCTCTTCGGAATTTCCCTACCTGATGATTTCGTTTCTCGCCCTGCTCGCGATCCGGCAGGCAAACTCCGACCGAAAGCAAGATGGGTGGCGGCCAGGATGGGCGGTAGTGATCGCCCTTCTCATGTACGCCGCCTATGCCACCCGTACCATCGGCATCGCGCTACCGATTGCCTTTGCCATCGCCGAACTGCAAGTGCGGCGAAGGCTTAGCCGGTTTGCTTTGCTGACGATTTCGATACTGGGCGGATGCGTTCTGCTACAAGCGGCGTTGTTGACCTCGCCCACCGGCTACGTGAGCGTCGCGCACATCACGCTGGGATCCGTGGCCCGCAACGCATGGTTCTATACCAAGTCGCTGACCTATGCTTGGCAAAACGGATTTAGCAAGCTGGTACAGGTGGTGCTGGCATTTTTTCTGACAGGCTTCGCCGGGTTGGCTTTCGCGCGGCGCATTCGTCGCGGCGCGTCGGTCGACGACTGTTACTTGCTGGCGTATCTGGCAATTCTTTTCGCGTGGGGCGCGCAGATCGGAATTCGGGGCTTGCTGCCGATCCTTCCGGTCTACCTGACTTATACCTTGCTGGGAATGAGCGACGTCTGCGCTCGACTCGGAAACAGAACGAAGCTCTCGCTCTTGGCGGTGACAGTGGCCTGCATACTTGTCACCTACGCGGGGTCACTGCGGCAGCGCCCGTGGCAGGACTCGATGGCAAACGTGCAGGATGCTTCTGCGCAAGAACTGTTCTCTTTTATCCGTGCGCAAACCACACCCACCGACCTCCTGGTGTTTTCCAAACCGCGCTCGATTTCGCTATTTACGGGGCGTCCGACCACCAGCCTGGGGTCGGACGAATCTGCAAGCGGCTCGGCGGACTTCCTGAAACGCACGGGGGCGAGGTTTCTGATTCAAACGGCGTGGAACCCTCCTGCCTATGGAAGATTGCTGGCCAGCGCGCCCGAAACTTTGACCGAAGTATTCCGCAATCGCGACTTTCAGGTGTTTCGGATTGGCCCAGCCAACATGGACCAATCCGCGCACGCCGGGATACGTTAGGCAATCGGCGCCGAATCGCAAGCCGCAGGCAATCGCAATCCGGCCGCCGCCATCTTTTCTCGACCGCATCTCTCTACGACGCTCATAAATTCTTCCTTTCAACCACTGGCCGTGTGCGAAAGTATCATCAGAGGTATTCCATCCAATAAGCAGTACATTTCTGCTGGGACCGCGACGAAAAATTACTGCGAAAGGAGATTTTCTGGCCAAGATCGCATATAGGCGGACTTGAGGTCGTTGCATAGCTTCGGAACTTGCGGGCTGCGTGAGCGGATGTCGAGGTGCAAATCCACTCAGCAATAACACTCATGGTCTCGTGAGGAGACCGTCGGGCCGCTATCACCGCGGCGCACTGTCGTCCTTCTTCAACTCCTCCATCACGCTCTGAATCAATTCCTTCGCATCCGCCAGGCTCTTCATCACCATCTGCACATCCATCACCGGCTTGCCGGGCCAGCGCTGGCTCTGGCAATAGACGCCGTGCTGGCCGACCAGCGCCATCGCGTCGGTGACCAGATCCATCGTAACGGCGAGCCGTCCGCGCGGCACGCCCATCATCGTCTCGTAGTGCTCCAGTTCTTCCTGCTTGTCTTCGAAAACTGGCATGGCTCGATTGTAGCGTGAGCCGCGGATAGAGGATAATTGCCGGGCAAAAATCAGCCCCCAGCAGTCGGCACTCAGCATTCCGCCACGACAAAGCATGCAGTTCTTACGATCACGCAATGCCCTCTCAAACGTCCAATGAACCTGAGACCTGAAAGGAGCTTCCATGCAGAAACGTATCGCATTCCTGATGTGTGCTGTGCTTGCTCTTTCGATCGTCGCTTGCGCCCAGAAGGGCGGCGAGAAGCAGCGCCCCAGCCCGGCCGCCAGCGCGCAATGCAAGTTCGCCGACGGCAAGTCGATCAAAGTGGCCTATTCCAGCCCACGCGCCAAGGGACGCAAGATCTTCGGCGAACTCGTCCCCTACGGGGAAGTCTGGCGCACCGGCGCAAACGAAGCGACGACCTTCGTCACCGACGCCAATCTCTCAATCGGCGGCAAGGATGTTCCCGCCGGCAGCTACACCATCTTTACCGTCCCGGCGCAGGACAAGTGGTCGCTCATCATCAACAAGAAAACCGGGGAGTGGGGCATCCCCTACAAGTATGAATCCGATGAACTCGGCCGCTATGACATGAGTGTGTCGAAGACGTCAGGCGCGGTGGAGAATTTCACGATCTCGTTCCACGAGATGGGCACCGGCTGTCATATGTACATTGACTGGGAGAACACGCGGGCCACCATCGAAATTTCCGAGAAGAAATAAATAAAAGCTCAAAGAGAACCACGAAGATAACCACAGAGGACACAGAGGTTCACAGAGGGCAGAGAGAGCTTAGACGAATAACCACCGGCACACGAGGTTTCACGAAGGGTTCAGTGCTCCGTTGCTTCGTGTACCCCTTGTACCCAAGCCGTGAGTTTTTGGGGTCTCCCCCGTGATCCTCCGTGTCCTCTGTGGTAAAGCTCAAGCCGGCTTCCACCGCAACACCGGCTTGCGCGCCGCTGCGGTTTCATCCAGACGTGACACGCGCGTGGAATGGGGGGCATCAAGCACGGTCTGCGGGTCTTCTTCCACTTCCTGCGCAATCGACTTCATCGCGTCGACAAACAGGTCCAGTTCCGTCTTGTCTTCACTTTCCGTGGGCTCGATCATGAGAGCGCCCGGCACGATCAGCGGGAATGCCGTCGTGTAAGGATGGAAGCCATAATCGATGAGGCGCTTGGCGATGTCCATCGTCTTCACGCCTTTTTTCGCCTGCACCCGGTCGCTGAAAACGACTTCATGCATGCTCGGCGTGGAGTACGGCAGATCGTAAACGCCTTCAAGCCCTTTGCGGATGTAATTCGCGTTCAGCACCGCGTCTTCGGTGGTCTGCCGCAGGCCATCGGGACCGTTTGCCAGAATGTAGGCCAACGCCCGCACGAACATTCCAAAATTTCCATAGAACGACCGCACCCGCCCGACTGATTGCGGCCGGTTGTACTCGAATCCCAGCGTTCCGTCCGGCTTTGTAATGACCACCGGTGTGGGCAAGAATTGCTCGAGCGCGCGCTTCACCGCGACCGGGCCTGAACCCGGTCCGCCTCCGCCGTGCGGCGTGGAAAATGTCTTGTGCAGGTTCAGGTGCATCACGTCCACGCCGAAGTCGCCCGGACGCACTTTCCCCACGAGCGCATTCATGTTGGCGCCGTCCATGTAGAGCAGGCCGCCCTTGGCATGGAGAATCTTCGCAATCTTGTCGATCTCCTGCTCGAAAACGCCCAGCGTATTGGGATTCGTGAGCATAAGCGCCGCGACATCCTCGTTCATCTGCGCTTCGAGCGCAGAAACTTCCACCATGCCGCGAGCGTTCGACTTCAGGTTCTCGACCGCATAGCCAACCATGGCCGCGGTCGCGGGATTCGTTCCGTGGGCTGAGTCGGGAATCAGCACCTTCTTGCGCGGATTGCCCTTTGACTCGTGATAGGCGCGAGCCATCAGCAGGCCGGTAAGTTCCCCGTGCGCACCGGCGGCGGGTTGCAAGGTGATCGCCTCCATGCCTGTGATCTCGATCAGGCAATCGCTCAACGTCTTGATGATGCGCAATGCGCCCTGCGAAATTTTCTCCGGTTGATAGGGATGCCCGTTGGCAATGCCTTCGAGACGAGCAACCACTTCGTTCACCCGTGGGTTGTACTTCATCGTGCAGGAGCCCAGGGGATACATGCCGAGATCAATCGCATAATTCCACGTCGAAAGCCGCGTGAAATGGCGGATGATTTCAATCTCGCTGACCTCCGGCATGTTGCCCAAGTCC
>Ga0307474_10004157_pt1 | contig 10429 bp, 8 predicted proteins | sample atmos_gasesECM1C_2_FD_203312 | JGI IMG/M metagenome (GOLD analysis project Ga0307474, IMG submission 203312) | Hardwood forest soil microbial communities from Morgan-Monroe State Forest, Indiana, United States - atmos_gasesECM1C_05 | ecosystem: Environmental > Terrestrial > Soil > Temperate...
GAACAGGATGAGCAGGCCGATTCCGGTGAAGAACCCGAGTTGCTCAAGGAAGACCCGGGACGCCGACGTGAGCGACCCGACCGGGCCCGTCAGCGGGTGACCCGGGCTGATCGAGCCGTTCGTCACCACCAGGGGCATGACCGACCCGCCGACGACGAACCAGACCCCGCCGAGTAGCCCGAGAACGGCGCCGGTGCAGCCGGTCGCGCGGTGCGAGGCGGCCACCACCATCAGGCCGCCGAGCAAGGCGGCCGCGCCCGGCACGATCGACAGCCAGAGCCGGCCGGAGGTGTAGGCCCAGGCCTTGTCCGGCGTGTAGGCGTACCGGAAGTACGGTCCGACGAACGGGGCCAGGCCGCCCCAGGCGCCCAGCAGGATCAGCAGCACTCCGGTCACACCGCCGCGACTGCGCGGAACCCGGGCCACGCCGGTCATAGCGCTCACTCCCTCCGTAATCGGAGGATTAAGACTCGCACAAGATGGGTACCCGGTGGGCGGCCCATTATGCAAAGGCCTGGTAAATGCGGGGATACGCCACCCCCAGCACAGGCCGGGATGCCGCTGCGGGCAGGTATGGTCACGCTCGTGGACCCGCGCAGGCATGTTCCGCGGACCGACGTGGTCCTGACCGACCCACGGCTGACCGCCGCGCAGCGCCGGCTGGGTCGCGGACGCGTCCTGGCCGCCGTTCGAGACGCCCAGGATCAGGTCCGGTCGGGAAGCATTGCGGCGGCACAGGCTGCCGACCAGGCGGTGGCCGGCCTGCCCCCGCTGGCCGCCACGCTGACCCCGGTGATCAACGCGACCGGCGTCCTGCTGCACACCAACCTCGGCCGGGCCCAGCTGTCGGCGGCCGCCCGGGAGGCCGTCATGGCCGCGGCGGGCAGCACGGACGTGGAGTTTGACCTGGCCACGGGGACCAGGAGCCGCCGCGGCCGGGGCGCGCTGGAGGCGCTGCGGCGGGCAGTGCCCGCGGCCGAGGCCGTGCACGTGGTGAACAACAACGCGGCGGCGCTGGTGCTCGCGGCGACCGCGCTCGCGGCCGGCCGGGAGATCGTGGTCAGCCGGGGTGAGCTGATCGAGATCGGCGACGGCTTCCGGCTTCCGGACCTGCTCTGCTCGACCGGGGCCCGGATCCGCGAGGTGGGCACGACCAACCGAACGTCGGCTGCGGACTACGCGGCCGCGATCGGGCCGGACACAGCGTTCGTGCTCAAGGTGCACCCGTCCAACTACCGGATCGAGGGCTTCACGGCCAGCGCAAGCGTGGCCGAGCTGGCGGGGCTCGGCGTGCCGCTGGTCGGCGACATCGGCTCCGGGTTGCTGGCGCCGCACCGGGCCATCCCCGACGAGCCGGACGCCGACTCCTGGCTGCGCGCCGGAGCGGACCTGGTCACCGCCAGCGGCGACAAGCTGCTGGGCGGCCCGCAGGCCGGGCTGCTGCTCGGCCGGGCCGACCTGGTCTCGGGCCTGGCCCGGCATCCGCTGGCCCGGGCGCTGCGGGTGGACAAGCTCACCCTGGCCGCGCTCGAGGCGACCATCGAGGGGCCCCCGGCCCCGGTCAGCGAGGCGCTGGCGGCCGACGCAGCCGGGCTGACCGACCGCGCCGAGCGCCTGGCGCGGGCCGCGGCCGCGGCCGGGGCCGACTGCCGGGCCGTGGCCAGCTCCGCGGCCGTGGGCGGCGGGGGCGCGCCCGGCGTCACGCTGCCCAGCGCCGCGCTGAGCCTGCCCGAGGACCTGGCGCCGGTACTGCGGGCCGGGCCCGCGGTGCGGCGCGGCGAGGTCATGGCGGTGGTGGGCCGGGTGGAGAACGGGCGGCTGCTGCTCGACCTGCGCTCCGTGCCCCCTGGGGATGATGAGCGGCTGGCTGCGGCGGTGATCGCAGCCGCCGACCGGGCGGATCGCGGCTGACATGCAGGTGATCGCGACCGCGGGTCACGTGGATCATGGTAAGTCGACCCTGATCCGGGCGCTGACCGGCATGGATCCGGACCGCTGGGAGGCCGAGCGGCGCCGGGGCCTGACCATCGACCTCGGCTACGCCTGGCTGACCCTGCCCTCGGGCGAGCAGATCGCGTTCGTCGACGTGCCGGGCCACGAGCGGTTCGTGCCGAACATGCTGGCCGGGGTGGGCCCGGTCCCGGCCGTGCTGTTCGTGGTGGCCGCCGACGAGGGCTGGAAGCCGCAGTCGGCCGAGCACCTGGCCGTCGTCGACGCGCTCGGGATACGCCAGGGCCTGCTGGTCGTCACCCGCAGCGATCTGGCCGATCCCGGCCCGGCCCTGGCCGAGGCGGGCCGGCTGATCTCCGCCTCCAGCCTGGGCCAGGTGGAGTCGCTGGCGGTCAGCGCGGTCACCGGGAACGGCCTGCCGGGACTGGTCGACGCGCTGGGCCGGCTGGCCGGCAGCCTGCCGGCACCGGATCCAGGCGCCCCGGTGCGGATCTGGGTGGACCGGGCGTTCAGCATGGCGGGCAGCGGCACGGTGGTGACCGGCACGCTTCCGGCCGGGACCGTGCGCCGCGGCGATGAGCTTGTGATCACTCCCTCGATGCGGCCGGTGCGGGTCCGCGGCATCCAGGCCCTCGGCGAGTCCGTCGAGGAGCTGACCGGACCGGCCCGGGCGGCGCTGAACCTGCGCGGCACCAGCCACGAGCGGCTCGGCCGGGGCACGGCCCTGGTCCACCCGGGCCGCTGGTCGCTCACCGACGTCGTCGACGTACGGCTGACCGAGCCCGGGTCCGGCGCGGGCGACCCGGCCTGCGGACCGCGGCTGCCGAGGACGCTCACGCTGCACGCCGGGGCGGCCAGGACCGTGGTCAAGGTACGCCAGCTCGGCGGCTGGATCGCACGGCTCACCCTGCGCGAGCCGGTCCCGCTGCACGTGGGCGACCACGTCTTGCTGCGCGACCCCGGAGCCAGCCGGCCGCTCCGGCCCGCGCCGCCCCCGCCGGACGGCGCCCCCGCGCCGCGCCCGGGCCGCGATCCGGCCGTGTACGGGGCGGCCGTGCTCGACGTCACGCCGCCGCCGCTCACCCGCCGCGGCGCGGGCACGTCGGCCGCGGCCGAGCTCGCGTCCTGGGCCGATCCGCCGACCGCCCGGGACCTGCTGCACCGGCACGGCCTGCTGCGCGCCAGCTCGCTGCTGGCCATGGGCATCAGCGAGCACCCGGACCCGGTATGCGGCGAGTGGCTAGCCGATCCGGAGCACTGGGCCGAGCTCGGCAACCGCCTGGGTGAGGCGGTCGCCGCGCACGTCGGGCGGGAGCCGCTGGCGCCCGGCCTGCCGGTCGAGGCGGCCCGGGCCGCGCTCGGCCTGCCCGACCGCCGCCTGGTCGAAGCCCTGGTCCAGCCGCCGCTGCGGCTCAAGGACGGCCTGGTCCACATCCCCCCGGCCGAGGGCAGCGGCCCGGCGCCAGACCTGCCGCCCACCGTCACGGCCGCGGTACGGGTGCTGTTGGCCGACCTGGCCGCCGCCCCGTTCGCGTCACCCGACGCCGACCGGCTGCGTCACCTGGGCCTTGACCTGCGGGCGATCGCCGCTGCCGAGCGGGCCGGGCTGCTGCTGCGGGTCAGCGACCACATCGTGCTCGCACCCGGAGCCGACGCGGTGGCCGGCCGGATCCTGGCCGGCCTGCCGCAGCCGTTCACCGCGGCCGAGGCCAGGGTGGCGCTGCAGACCACCCGCCGGGTCGCCATACCGCTGCTGGAGTTCCTCGACCGGGCCGGCGTTACGCTGCGCCTGCCCGACGACCGGCGCAAGACGGTCAGCCAGCCGGCCGGCTGAACCGCGTCGCCGACCAGGTGCCCGGCTCGGCCGGGGGCTGGCCGGCCGAGATCCAGCGGGCCAGCACCGCCGCGGTCGCGGGAGCATTGAGTATCCCGGTGCGGAAGTGCCCGGAGGTGAGCCAGGCGTTGTCCAGGCCGGGGACGCGGTCGATGACCGGCCGCCGGTCGGGATGGCGCGGCCGGAAGCAGCACCACTGGTAGGCGATGCCCAGGCCCTTGGCCGGGGGCAGCGCGGCGGCCAGCCCGTCCATGATCGACTGGATCACGTCCGGCTGGACGGCGGGATCCTCGTCGCCGACGTCGAACGTGCCGCCGGCCAGCAGCCGCCCGTCCTCGAGCTGGGTGGCCACCGGCGCCACGATGCCGGGCAGCCGGACCGGGCTCACGTCGGTGACCAGCAGGTGCCCCTTGACCCGGTCCGAAGGGATCGTCAGCGGCAGGCCGTCGAGCACCGGCGGCTGGCCGGTGGCGAAGACCACGGCGCCGGGGTCGATGTCCCCGGCCGATGTGGTCACGGTCACCAGCCGGTCGCCGCGGATGGTCACGCCCGTGGCGGCCACGCCGGTGGCGACCGCGGGCAGGCCGGCGGCCAGCCGGGCCAGCGCCCGCAGCGGGTTGACCCGGGCCTGATGCCGGATCAGCGCGCCCTCCATGGACCGGGCCAGGTTCGGAATCAGCCGCTCGACCTGGCCCGGCGCCAGCCATTCGACCGCCGGGGGCTGGTGCGCGGCGAAGCCGCCGGGATGCGGCGCCAGCCCGATCCAGTCGATGTCGACCAGCCCCACCCCGTGCGGCAGCCGCTGCTCGAGCTCGCGCCAGCGCTCCAGGCTGGCCTGCTCGAGGTCCACGAGCGGCTCCGGGTCGCTCCACCGGTGCGGCTCGGGGATGAGCAGGCCGGTCGCGCCTCCGGTGGCGCCGGTGCCGAGACGGCCGGTCTCGATCAGCAGCACGGAGCCCAGCCCGGCCTCGACGGCGGCCGCGGCGGTGGCGATGCCCATGATCCCGCCGCCGACGACCAGGATGTCCGGACGGGGATCGGGGATCTCCCCGTGGCCGCGGCCGAGGGTCGCGCGCTCCGCCGCGGTGAGCTGATCGCGCCAGATGGCACCGTCCACAGTCATGCCCCCCGTTATATCGTCTGCGGGGTCGTGGACCCGGGGCCGAGGACCCAAGGGAGCCAAGCGGGAAGGGTCCGCGGGTACGTGGGCGCCGACGATGCCGGGCGCCACGTCGAGCCGGCGCAGCTGGCCCGCGGACAGCTTGTGCAGCCGGGAATTGGCCTTGCCGGTGAGCCCGACCAGGCCGATGACCTCGTCCGGGTCGCGCGGCCGCGGGTAGAGCGCGGCGAACTGGCGCACCATCTCGGATCCTCGCCCAGCACCCGCACCCGCACCCGCACTGCGGTGTCTGTGGCATCTGTCATGGTTTAACTGTGCGCCCGCCGGACCCGGCGGCGCGCCGGCCAACCGGCCGCACGGGGGTCAACCGTTCGGCGGACGGCGGCGGGGGTAGGCAGCCTGAGTAGGCTGGAGCTTTGGGGCGCAAATGTCTAGCTGGGCAGGAGGTGAGGCTGTGCTGGCCGACTCGCACGGACGCGTGGCCACCGACCTGCGGGTCTCGGTCACCGACCGCTGCAATTTGCGCTGCCAGTACTGTATGCCGGCCGAGGGCCTGGACTGGCTGCCCAGGCCGGAGCTCCTCACCGACGACGAGCTGGTCCGCCTGATCGGGATCGGGGTCGAGCGGCTGGGCATCACCGAGATCCGGTTCACCGGGGGCGAGCCGCTGCTGCGACGCGGCCTGGCCGGGATCGTGGCCCGCGCCGCCGCGCTGCGGCCGCGCCCGGAGATTTCGCTGACCACCAACGGGATCGGGCTGGAGCGGCTGGCCGGGCCGCTGCACGCGGCAGGCCTGGACCGGGTCAACGTGTCGCTGGACACGCTGCGGCCGGAGATCTTCCAGACGCTGGCCCGGCGGGACCGGCTGGACGACGTGCTGGCCGGGCTGGCGGCGGCGGCCGCCACCGGGCTGGCGCCGGTGAAGGTCAACGCGGTGCTCATGCGCGGCATCAACGACGACGAGGCCGTGCCGCTGGCCCGGTTCTGCCTGGAGCGCGGGTATCAGCTGCGGTTCATCGAGCAGATGCCGCTGGACGCGCAGCACGGCTGGCGCCGCGAGGGCATGGTGACCGCCGACGAGATCCTGGCCGACCTGTCGGCCGAATTCTGGCTGACTGCTGACGACCCCGGCGCCCGGGGGTCGGCGCCGGCCGAGGCGTTCCTGGTCGACGGCGGGCCGGCCCGAATCGGCGTGATCGGCTCGGTCACCCGGCCGTTCTGCGGTTCGTGCGACCGGGTCAGGCTCACCGCCGACGGCCAGGTCCGCAACTGCCTGTTCGCCCGCACCGAGAGCGATCTGCGCGGCCCGATGCGCGAGGGCGCGAGCGATGCCGCGCTCGCCGACCTCTGGCGCCGGGCGGTCGCCTCCAAGCTGCCCGGTCATGGCATCAACGATCCCGGGTTCCTCCAGCCGGCCCGGCCGATGTCGGCCATCGGCGGCTGACCGGCCCGGCATACCCAGGGGAGCAGCGCCCATGAACACGCTTGAGGCCTGGACCGAGGCGGTCTGCGCCGAGTTCGGCATCGACCCGGCGACCGCGGACGTCAGGGCGGTCCTGGACCTGGCCCGCGACGTCGCCCACCACGTGGCGCGGCCCGCCGCGCCGCTCACCGCCTACCTGGCGGGCGTGGCGGTCGGCCGGGGCGAGGCGCCGGACCGGGCGGCCGAGCGGATCCGCGGGCTGGCCGAGGGCTGGCCCGAGCCGGCCGCCGAGGCCTGACGCAGATCAGCTTCCCGGCCCCGGTTCCCGATCACGTCGGCCAGGACCCGGGGATCGGCGAAGTCGCGAAACAAGCTCGGTCGCCTCGAGCTCCTCCAGCCGCAGCCGCGATGCCATGACGTGGCGCGTGTACTCGCGGATGGCCTCCCGGCCGTCTACAGCCGCGCGGGCCCGCCCGGCGGCGCGAACGGCGTCTCGATCACCGCCGCACCGAGGCGCGCATCCTCGACGCCGCGTCCCAGATCTTCCTGACCGCCGGGTACGAGCGGACCACCATCCGGGCCGTCGCATCGGCCGCGGGCGTGGACGCGGGCCTGGTCACGGATCCAAGCAGGAGCTATCCGTCGGGTGATCGACGCCGCCCCCGGCGGCGGGAGCCCGCGACCAGATCGCTGGACGGCGGACCCGGGCCAACCTGGGCCGCGGCGGAGCCCGGCGACCAGATCACCCCGAAGGCGGACCGATTCGGCGGGTGCCCGGGCGTTAGGAATTCTCGAAGTTGCTCTGCGTACGTTATCGATATATCGTTGACGTATCTAGAACGTCCGGCGAGTGTCTGGGATAGGCCTGAGAACATCGCATCGGACGGCAGACAAGGGGAGAGAGAACCATGCGAGAAGAAGAATGGCGACAGCACAACGACGAGGAGAGCTGGGACCGCGGCGGCGACGAGGACTTCCTGTGGCGGCGCCGCAGCCGCCGGGGCCACGGACGCGGGCGCGGCGGGTTCCCGGGCCCCGGAGGTTTCCCGCCCGGGCCGCCCGGATTCCACGGGGCGTGGCGCGATGCCAGGTCGCGCGGGATGCGCGGGCCCAGGGCGCGCCGGGGCGACGTCCGGGCGGCGGCGCTGGCGCTGCTGACCGAGGAGCCGATGAACGGCTATCAGATCATCCAGGCCATCGGCGAGCGCAGCGACGGCGTGTGGCGGCCCAGCCCGGGCTCGGTCTACCCGGCCCTGCAGCAGCTCGAGGACGAGGGCCTGATCCGGGCCGAGGCGAGCGACGGCGGACGGCGGGCGTACCAGCTCACCGACGAGGGCCGTGGGTACGCCGAGGCGCACCCTGAGGAGCTACGGGCGCCCTGGGACGTGGTGGCCGGAGCCGTGGGGGACAGCGCGATCGAGATGCGCAACCTCATCGGCCAGGTGGCCATGGCCGCGTACCAGGTGCTGAGCGCGGGCACCGAGGGCCAGGTCGGCCAGGCCCGCGAGGTGCTCACCGACACCCGCAAGGCGCTGTACCGGCTGCTCGCCGGGGACGACGACCAGAGTGCCGAGGAAGCCGCCCAGTGAGCGAGCCAGCCAGGCGGCACAGTCGCGCGGCCGGATGACGGCCGGCGCGGCTAGGCTCAAGTCGACACAACAGGGGAGGCATCAGCGTTGGTAGCGAATACCAGCACGGACCCTGAAGGTGCGGCGGCCACGTCCGCGGCCGCCGCGCCCGCCTCCGAACCGGTGATCACCGTGTCCGGCCTGACCAAGCAGTACGGCGAGGTCCAGGCGGTGCGGGGCATCGATTTCGAGGTGGCCAGGGGCGAGACGTTCGGGTTCCTCGGGCCGAACGGGGCGGGCAAGACCACGACGATCAAGATCTTGTGCACACTGGCCAACGCCACGTCGGGCTCGGCCCGGGTGGCCGGCCACGACACCAGGACCGAGCGGGACTCGGTCCGGCGCAACATCGGCCTGGTGTTCCAGGACACGACCCTGGACACCTACCTGACCGCGGAGCAGAACCTCCGTTTTCACGCCGAGCTCTACGGCGTGCCGAAGGCCGCGGTGATACCCAGGATGCACCAGGTCATGGACATGGTCGGGCTCTGGGACCGCAAGGACAGCCTGGTCAGCACGTACTCGGGCGGGATGCAGCGGCGGCTGGAGATCGCCCGCGGCCTGCTGCATGCGCCGCACGTGCTGTTCCTGGACGAGCCGACGGTCGGACTGGACCCGCAGACCAGGTCCTCGATCTGGGCCTATATCAACGACCTCAAGCGGCGCGAGGACATCACGATCTTCCTCACCACGCACTACATGGACGAGGCCGAGAACTGCGACCGGATCGCGATCATCGATCACGGCAAGATCGTGGCGATCGACACGCCCGAGGCGCTCAAGGCCAGCGTCGGCAAGGACCGGGTGCAGATCCACACCGCCGACGATGCCGCCGCGATCGCGGAACTGAAGGAGACCTTCGGCATCGAGGCGGCCGTGCGCGAGGGCGCGGTGACGTTCTCCGTGGCGGCCGGGGAGCAGTTCGTGCCGCGGCTGTTCGCGGAGTTCTCGATCCCGATCCGCCAGGTGAGTGTGTCCCGGCCGTCGCTGGACGACGTGTTCATGTCTTACACCGGCAGCACCATCCGCGATGCCGAGGCGTCCGGCACCGACGCCATGCGCGCGATGGCGCAGCGATTCCGCGCCGGGAGGCGATGAGCGATGGCCACATCGACCACCGAGGTCACGCCCGCACCGGGCGCCGAGCACCTGGTCGGCCAGATTCGCGTCGCGGTGCCCGAGGGCGGGCTGCGGCACGACCTGCGCGCCGCTGGCATCGTCTGGCGGCGCGAGCTGATCAGGTTCCGCACCGACCGGCTGCGCGCGGTCACCGCGCTGATCCAGCCGGTGCTGTTCCTGTTCGTGCTGGGCACCGGGCTCGGGGCGCTGGCCGGGCGGAGCCTGCCGCCCGGAATCAGCTTCAAGACGTTCATCTACCCCGGCGTGCTGGCGATGTCGGTACTGTTCACCGCCATTTTCTCGGCCGCGTCGATCGTTTGGGACCGCGAATTCGGGTTCCTGCGCGAGATCCTCGTCGCCCCCGTCAGCCGGGGCTCGATCGTGATCGGCAAGTGCCTGGGCGGAGCGACGATCGCGACGTTCCAGGGAATCGTCTTCCTGGTCCTGGCCGGCTTCGCCGACGTGCCGTACAACCCGCTGCTGATAATCACCTTGATCGGGGAACTGCTGCTGCTGTCGTTCACGCTGACCGCGTTCGGCGTGATGATGGCGGCCAGGATCAAGCAGTTCCAGGCGTTCATGGCACTGACCCAGATGCTCGTGATGCCGTTGTTCTTCCTATCGGGCGCGCTGTACCCGTTGAGCGGGCTGCCGGCCTGGCTATCGGTTCTCACCAGGCTCGACCCGCTTACTTACATTGTCGGGCCCATGCGGCACGCGGTGTTCAGCCACCTGGCCATGCCGGCCGCATTCGAACAGCATCTGTCGCCGGCCATTACCTGGGCGGGCTGGGCGGTCCCGTTGGGCCTGTCGCTCGGGATGGTGGCGGTCATGGGCGCCGGGATGACGGTGATCGCGATCGCCGAGTTCAGCAAGACCGAGTAAAGGCCGGGAAAAGAAGAGAGCGACGCCGGGTGGCTACGGGGGCAAACCACCCGGCGTCGCATTCATCGGCGCTCCGACGGGGGCCCGGAACGCCGGCATCGGTGCCCCGGCGGGGGACCAGAGCACCGGCAAACATGTTACACCTAAGCCCCCCCTTGTGCGTCAAGACCGGATTACCAGCGAATCTGGGCAAGCCGGCGCGGTGAACACCGCTGATCTGCTGTTTTTTCTGTTGACCTTTCGTAACCCGTTCAACTGCGGCGTCCAGGCACGCCGGTGCTGTCCGAAGTGCCGGGAATACCGGATTCCGCGAGTGGCGCGTGTGAGTTCGGCTACACGGGATTGCGCGCCGCCGGTCAGGAGCCGGCGCCGCGGTCTCCGGGGCCGTCGGCAGGCGGCGTGTACCGCTGCGGCAGGTTCGGCTCGTAGGGGCGGAACCGCGAGCGGCTATCCGGCTCCCGGCCGCCGTT
>Ga0307474_10004158_pt1 | contig 10427 bp, 8 predicted proteins | sample atmos_gasesECM1C_2_FD_203312 | JGI IMG/M metagenome (GOLD analysis project Ga0307474, IMG submission 203312) | Hardwood forest soil microbial communities from Morgan-Monroe State Forest, Indiana, United States - atmos_gasesECM1C_05 | ecosystem: Environmental > Terrestrial > Soil > Temperate...
CGGCACGGTCGTTGCGGTGCTCGCCGATGACACGCAGCTGGCGAAGGCTGGCCAGGTGCTGGTGCGTCTCGATCCCGTCGATGCCGACACGAGTTTGGTCCGCGCGGCCAGTGCTTTGGCGCAGACCGTTCGTCAGGTCCGCCAGGAAAAATCCACGGCGGGTCAATATGACTCGGTCATCGAAACGAGAAAGCTCGAATTGGTGCGGGCGCAGGCCGACCTGGCGAAGCGCGAACCCCTGCTGGCCGACAAGGCGATTGCACCGGAGGAGGTGCGCCACGCCCGCGAAAGCGTCGACATGGCGCGGGCCGCCCTGGACCAGGCGGTGCGGCAGTCGGCCGCCGCGCACGCGCTCATCGACGGCGCGCAGGTCGAAGACAATCCGACGGTGCTGCAAGCGAAGGCCGCGTATCGCGATGCATGGATCGCCGTGCATCGCAACGCCGTCGTGGCGCCCGTCACGGGCTATGTGGCCGAGCGCAGCGTGCAATTGGGTCAGCACATCCAGGCGGGGCAGGCGCTCATGACCGTGATCCCGCTCAACGCATTATGGGTGGACGCGAATTTCAAGGAAGTCCAGCTGCGGCATCTGCGGATCGGACAACCGGCACAAGTGCGCAGCGATCTTTACGGCGGATCGTTCATTTTCCACGGCCACGTCAAGGGCATGGCGGCCGGTACCGGCGCCGCCTTCGCCTTGCTGCCGGCGCAAAATGCCTCCGGCAATTGGATCAAGGTGGTGCAGCGCGTGCCGGTGCGGATTCAAATCGACGACAACGATCTTAAGAACTCGCCGCTGCGCGTCGGCCTATCCGCCACCGTGACGGTGGATACGACGAATCGCGATGGACCGGTCCTTGCGACGAGCGCGGCCGACGCGCCCGTCGGCGACACTCAGGTTTATGTCCTGGACCTCGACAAAGCCGGTGCCGAAGCCGATGCCGTCGTGCGCCGCAACCTTCAAACTCCTTAGACCGACCCTTCATGGCTGAGTCCGCGGCACCGCCCGCTGCAGCGTACGAGTACCCGCCGTTGCGCGGCGGCAAGCTTTTGTTCCTGACGGCGGCGATTGCCACCGCGTCGTTCATGGAGATTCTTGACATGACCATCGTCAATGTCTCCGTGCCGGCCATCTCCGGCAGTTTGGGGGTCAGCACCTCGGAGGGAACCTGGACCGTCAGTTCGTACATGCTTGCGGCGGCGATCATGCAGCCGCTCACCGGATGGATAGGCCGGCGCTTCGGAGAAGTCAGAACCTTTGTCACTTCCATTTTGTTGTTCATGTGCTTCTCGGCCGTCTGCGGGCTGGCCACCAGCCTGCCGATGCTGGTGGGGGCGCGCCTCATCCAGGGGCTGGTGTCGGGACCCATGATGTCGGTGGCGCAGGCCATTTTGCTGCGCAACTACCCGATCGAACGGCGGGGCATGGCGATCGCGCTATGGTCCATGGTGATCATCATTGCCCCGATCTTCGGGCCGATCATCGGCGGTTGGATCACGGATAATCTATCCTGGCCCTGGCTGTTCTATATCAATCTCCCGGTGGGGGCATTTGCGGCGGCGGCGAGCTGGTCGATTCTGCGGCACCGGGAGTCCAAGAAGCTGAAGCTACCGATCGATGTCATCGGGCTCGCGCTGCTGGTCATCGGGGTCGGCAGCCTGCAGTTCATGCTCGACAACGGCAATGAACAGGATTGGTTCAGTTCGCCCGTCATCATCACGGCCGGCCTGGTATCGCTGATCAGCGTCGCGTTTCTCATCCCGTGGGAACTCACCGACAAGCACCCGGTGATCGATCTGCACTTGTTCGGCCGGCGTAATTTTCGCGTGGGCACCGTCGTCATCGGCTTTGCCTATTTCGCCTTGTCCGGCGTGAACATCATCTTTCCCCTATGGCTGCAGACCACGGTCGGCTACACCGCGACCTGGGCGGGCCTCGCGGTCGCACCGGTGGGATTGCTGGCCTTGGTGGCGGCGCCCATCGTCGGGCGCAACATGAATCGCTTGAATCTGCGTCTCGCCGCGAGCTTCGCGTTCTGCGTGTTCGCCTTCGCCATTTTTTGGGCCGCCACGCTCAATGACACGGCGAGCTTCGCGCAATTTGCCACGCCGCGTTTCCTGCAGGGTTTGGGAATCGCGTTTTTCTTCCTGCCGCTGAACCAAATCATGCTGTCCGGGATCCCGCCCAGCGAGCTGGCCTCGGCCTCGGGCTTGAGCAACTTCGTACGCACCATGTCAGGCAGCATCGCGACCGCCATGACCGTGTTCATGTGGAACCGGCGCACGGATTATCATCATGCCGTGCTGACGGAACACATCCGCGATGCGGCAGGCGGTTGGACCAATTTTCAGGCGCAGCTCGGCAACCTCGGAATCTCCGGCACCGGCGCCTTCGAATACGTGGAGCGCGCCATCACGACGCAGGCCATGACCTTGGGGGTCAACGACGTTTTCCACGTGTTGGCCTGGATTTACCTGCTATTGATACCCTTTCTGTGGCTCGCCAAACCGCCGTTCGCGGCGCGAGCAGCCGACACGGCCCACTGATCAACCGTCGTCATACCGTGTAGGATCTAAGCCCATGGGTGCACCTTATATCGTTGCCGTCGGCGGAACTTTGCGCGCCAATTCGACCACCGAAAGAGCCATGCGCTACGTGCTCGACGCCGCGCAGCGCGCGGGAGCGAGGACCAAGCTCATCAGCGGTTTGTCTCTGCAATTGCCGCTGTATCAACCCGACAATGCGGAACGCGGCGACGCCGCCCGCGACCTCGTGGCGGAACTCGCCCTCGCCGACGGCATCGTTCTGGGTTCGCCCGGGTACCACGGCAGCATCTCGGGCCTGGTGAAGAACGCGTTGGACTATGCCGAAGACTTGCGCACCGATGTGCGGCCCTACTTCAGCGGCCGCGCCGTCGGCTGCATCGCGACGGCGGGCGGCTGGTCCGCCGCGGTCAATACCTTGGGCGCCCTGCGCGACATCGTGCATGCGCTGCGCGGCTGGCCGACGCCCATGGGCGTCGCCATCAACTCGGCGGAACAAGTGTTCGACGATGACGGCACCTGTCAGGTGGTGCGGGTTGCGCAGATGCTCGAGTTGATGGCCGGCGAAGTCATGCGCTTTGCACGGCCGGCGTAGCATGCTGACGCGCCCCTTTTGGGCCATCCTGCCGGCAGCCGTGCTCGGGTGCGCCGCCGCGGCGGCGGCGGCGCCGCCCGACCTCGTTTTGCTTCACGGCAAGATCCACACCGAGGATGCCAACCGCAGCGTCGCGCAGGCGCTGGCGCTGCGCGGCAACGGCATCGTGGCCGTCGGTACCGATGAAGCCGTCGGCGCGCTGATCGGCCCGGACACGCGCAAGGTCGATCTGGGCGGCCGCGTGGTGCTGCCGGGAATCATCGACGCACATACGCATCCGGCGCAGAGCGCGCAGGATCTGGGCAAGTGCAGCCTCGAGGACAAGGCTGTCACCCCTGCGGACGTCAAGAGCCGGGTTGCGGCGTGCCTGAAGGCAAACCCGGGAGCGCGCGTCGGGTGGTTCGAAGTGGTCATGGTCAATCCCTCCGGCCTGACTCTCACGCTGGCGGACCTCGATTCCATGCTGGCCGACAGACCCATGCTGCTCGACGGTTCGGACGGACATACCGTCTGGGCGAACTCGCGCGCCTTGAAGCTCGCGCACATCACGTCCGCGACCCAGGATCCCGTCGGTGGACACATCGAACGCGACGCCGCGGGCCGGCCGACGGGCACGCTGCGCGACAACGCCGCCGATATCGTGTCGGCTGCGCAGCCTGCTGCCGGCCTCGACCATGAAGTGTCGCAGCTCAGCCAGGCGCTGGATTCCATGCGCGCAGTCGGCATCACGTCGGTGCAGGATGCCGCCGTCGATGATCATTGGATGAAGATTTACCAGCGTCTGTATGAGACGCATCGGCTGAATATGCGGGTTCGCGCCTGCTACCACCTGCAGAATCTGCGCGTGCCCGCCGCGGCGTTGATCGACGAGGCCGCCAAGTTTCGCGCGAAGTGGGCGATCGATCCCGATTTCCTGCGCGCCGATGCGGTGAAGATCTTCGCGGACGGCGTCATCGAGTACCCGTCGCAGACGGCGGCGTTGCTGGAACCCTATCTTGACGCCCAAGGTCATCCGGGCCGCAATCGGGGCCCCGAGTATTTTTCGCAGGACAATCTGAATCGGATCGTGGCTGCGGCGGATGCGGCCGGCTTGACCGTGCACATTCACGCGATCGGCGACCGGGCGGTTCGCGCGTCGTTGGATGCGATTGCGGAGTCGCGGCGCCGTAACGGTGCGATGGACAATCGCGACCAAATCGCGCACTTGGAACTGATCGATCCGGCCGACTTTCCGCGCTTCAAACAATTGGGCGTGATTGCCAATCTACAATTGCTGTGGGCGCAGCGCGATGACTACATCGACCAGGCGACCATCCCCTATCTGGGGACGCAGCGCTCCAGGTACCTCTATCCGGCGCGCTCGCTGCGCGATGCGGGCGCGCTGATCGTCGGCGGCAGCGATTGGGGCGTCAGCAGCTTCGACGCCTTCATCGCAATGGAGCACGCCATCACGCGCTCCGCGGGCAAGGGCCAGCGCACGCTTTTGCCCGAGGAGAGCCTTACACTGCAGGATATGGTCGATGCCTATACCATCAACGCCGCTTCGGCGCTGAAGCAGGAGCGCACGACCGGCAGCCTCGAGATCGGCAAGCGCGGGGATTTCATCGTGCTCGACCGCGATATCTTCGCGATCGACGCCTTCGATTTGCACAACACGCAGGTGATCGCGACCTATCTCGACGGGCGCGAGGTGTACGCCGCCAACCCGAAGCAGCCGAGTCCGTGATTTGACTTAGTGGCCGTTTGCGGGCGGCGGGCGCGAGATATGCGGGATTGCTTTGACATAAACCAGAGCATGTCGCCGCGCGGAGACGCCCATCACGGTTTCGCCTGACACGCTTGGTCACTATGCTCGAGACACTCCAACCGTCCGCGGAAAACAACCATGGCTGCACCGATCGATACTGCGTTGAACGGGGATATTTGGCATCTGGGCATCGATGATTTGTTCGCACCGCTGCCGGAGACGATTCGTCTCGGCGGACCCGGACCCTTCGTGATCAATCTCACCACATCATCCGCGCCGATCGGCTTGCCGGCGAAGAGCATTGCCGGGTGCGAGCACGCGCAACTGTACCAGCTGCAACGCATCGAGGACCGGCGTCCCCGCTACCGGCTGCGGGTCGGGCCGTTCGCCAGCGAAGACGAGGCCGACGCAATTCTCAAGATAGTGCGAGACACCTATCCCGGCGCATTGACCGCCACAGCGGACGGCGAGGACCTGCGTGCCATCGCCAATCTGCAGCCGAAGGCTGTGCCGCCGCCGCCCGCCGCGAAGCCCGCGGCCGCGATCGTGCCGCCGCCACCCGTCATGAAGCCCGCGGCTGGGATCGTAGCCCCGCCACCCGTCATGAAGCCCGCGGCTGCAATGGCGCCGCCCGTTGCTTCACCGCCCGTACTGACGGTCGAACAGAAGGTTTCGGTGCGCACGCCTGCCGCGAAGCCCGCGCTGTCGGTCATGCCGCCGGTGGTCGCGCCGCCCGTGCTGAGAGTCGAACAGAAAGTTGCCGTGCGCGCACCCCAGCCCAGGCCGGTGATTGCGGGCGTACCGCCCATCAAGGCGGCAGCACCCGCCGTACCGCCGGCGGGCCCGGTGCATAAGCTCAACACGCCCTTGCCCGATCTTGAAAGCACGCAGACAGTGCGAGCGTTGACGCAGCTGGAACTGAACGATGAGCAAGCGTCCCGTTGGTTCGTGATCCAGTTGTCGTTGTCGGAGGATGCTTTCGATCCGGAAACCGTGCCCAACCTGGACATCTTCAGCGTGTATCGGCTGTACTGCGTCGCCGGTATCGATCAGGGCCGCATAGTGCATGCATTGCGCCTGGGATTTTTCAGCGAAGAGATCGCTGCGAGCGCGGTCGCGAGCTATCTTGGCGCCTTCTATGATAAGCCCGCCATCAAACGCGTGAGCGGCGCCGAGCGGCAGCGTTTCGCGGATCAGTCTCTCAAAGCGCGCAAGGACGTCGGCGCCACGGGCAAGCAAGCGGTAATCGAGATTACCGACGAACGCTACGTGCGCGAAAGGCGCATCGGGCAGGCTGCGGCCAAGTCAAATCGAACTTAGAGCCGGTCTCGAGCTCCTCTCTAGAGCTCGAGACAACGCTTGAAGCGCTGCTCGACCCGGCGGGCGTACCATTCGGTAGTCAACCGGCGCGCGATTTTTGGGCCGTGCAGCTCGATCCGCGGCAGCAGCGCGGGCGGCAATGAGCGGCCCTGCGCCTGTGCGGCGAGCGCGAATACCCGTTGATAGAGCTGCGTTGTTTCGAAGTCCGCGGTTTTGCCTTGCTCGAGCGCATCATGAATGGCGCCGTCTCCCATGTTCAACCGCTTGCCGAGTGCGCGAACGGCCAACTCGGTGGCGCCGGCGGTCCGAGCATCGGCGTCGTGCGGCAGCAGCGCGCCGTCCGCCGTCAGCGCAATCCCCGAGGCGCTGCTGACGGCGCTCTGAAATGCGGCGTTGCGGCTGGCATATTGACCGGCATTGAAGTCGGCGAAGCGATAGAGATATCCGTCGTAGGGGGCCGGGTAGGCCAATAGATGCGCTGTGCCGAAATACAGGCTGCCGCGGCGCGTGAACACCTCGTCCGCAATGCTGGTCTTCACGGGATAGGGGTAGGGCTTGGCCGCGGCGTAACGCTCGGCAAACGCAATATTGACCTGCATGGGTCCGCGCGTGCGAATCGGGTTTCGCTCGGCAAATAGCGTCCGGCCCAAAGGGATCGCCCCGATGAAATCTTCATAAATGTCGCTCAGATCCTTTTCGGTGCTCGCATGGTCGATCCTCTCGGCATAGCTGCGCCCGGTCGGGGACTTGAGCTGCAATGCGGTGCGCACGACGATGTGCGGCACACCTGCGTGCTCGGCGCGGCTGTCAATCTCCCGCCAGGCGATGGCCGGTAATCCGGGAATCACGGGGTCGACGCGAAACCCGGACTCCTGCTCGGTCACGGCAACCACCGCGCAGATGTTCTCGTGCGTGGGTTCTATGCCCAACACGCTGAAGGCGGCATACATGTCGGCGGCCCAGCCGGCGCGGTCCGACGCGGTACGCGGCACGGACTTCTCGATCATCGCGCGCGCCTGATCCGGGTTGAGCGCCGCGGGCGCAGCTGCCGGCGGCCCGCTCACGCAGCTCGCCAGCAGCACACCGATCGCACCCATGCCCAGCGCAGCCGCAAACCGCGCGGGCAGACTTCGTAAGAAAGGCCTGACAAACGGTGACTCAATTCGGGACTGGATAAGGGAAGCGAACGCGGGCAATGTTTCCTCGCAATGTGGACCGGATCGACGGCACTCTTCTTAACGATATTATTAGTATAAGGAATACAAATCATGGGTCGCGGAATTTTGCTTTGGATGCTGGGCGTTCCTCTGCCGATCATCTTGCTATTGGCGATGTGTTCGCACCACTGATCAACGGTGGATGGCATGGAACAAATATTGGAAAGACAAATACTGGAGCCGCGCGCCGAGCATCTTCGCTTGGGATCCGCCGCTTCTTGGCCCGCCATCATCGCCGGTGCGTTCGTGGCAGCGGCGGTTTCGCTGGTCTTGTTGGCGCTCGGCTCCGGGCTGGGATTCGCCGCGATTTCTCCCTGGCCGGGGCATGGCGTGGCGGCGACGACGTTCGCGGTCACGACGGCGATTTGGCTGATCGTGATGCAGTGGGTATCGTCCGGGGTCGGCGGCTACATCACCGGACGCTTGCGCACGCGATGGATCGGCACCCATACGCACGAAGTGTTCTTTCGGGACACGGCGCATGGATTGGTCACGTGGGCCGTGGCGACCGTGCTGGTCGCCGCGGCGGCTGCGGCGTCGGTGTCTGCGGTGGTCGAGGGCGGCGCACATGCCGTCGGCGGGGCAGCGCAGGGGAACGCTAACGGCGCCTATGGCGTGGATAAATTATTTCGCGCGGGCCCGGCGGCCGCAGGCGGCCAAGGGCTGGGGGACGCGCGCAGCGAAGCGGCCCACATCGTCGCGAACTCCTGGTCGACCGGCACTCTATCCGACGCAGATACTAGCTACCTGGTTGAACTGGTCGCCCTCCGCACGGGTTCATCGCGGGCTGAAGCGCAGAAGCGTGTCGATCAGCTCGTTGCAACCATGCGAGACGCGGTGATCAAGGCGAAGACGGATGCGGACGCCGCGCGAAAAGCCGCTGCCGAGGCCTCCATTTACACGGCTTTATCGATGCTGGTGGGTGCGTTCATCGCGAGCGCCGCCGCGGCGCTCGGCGGACGTTTGCGCGACGAGCATTATTTGTAACACCATGCCGCCGCGGCGGTGACCGCCTGGCAGACTAGTGTGCGCCGTGCGCCAATGCCGCGAACGAATCGAAGCGCAGATCGATCACCGAGCCGGACTCCTGATACGGAATACAGGTGGTTCGGTTCTCCGGATTGCGGATGGTGAACATCGGCAAGACGTTGTTGCGAAACTGTTCGACGAGTTCGCAGTCGCCCACGGCGAGTTCGCGCGGTGAGCGGTTGGTAAAGGACACCGGCCGCCATTGTCCGTCGACCGGTTTGCCCTCCGGCGGCGTGCCGCCGCCGAGCGGCGCCAGCGTGTAGAAGGTCAGGTCGGCGCGCGCGAATTTGTCCGGCCTGCCAAAGCCTGAAGCGCATGCCCCGGGCGTCGATTTCACGTCGTGCCGGGCTCCCGCCGCCAGCAGCAGCACCTTGATCTTGTCGGCCAGACCGTCACAGGAATACGTGGAGGTAAAGCCCATGAATTGGAACGAGTATTCGTGCTTTTGCCAGTTACCTGGCTCTCGAGCCGACGGATCGTCCGCCAAACTGGTCCGTGGGTTCAGCAAGGCAGGGAACAGGACCCAGCCCAAGGCCGCGAGTTTCCAGTATCTGTTCATGTAAGGCGCTCCAACTTGGTCGCGGTAGTGTACCGCCGCTTACATAACGCGGCAGATACGTAAGGCGTTGACGCAGCTTCAACGGGAGGAGGCGGGGGCCGGCCCGTGCGTCCGGTGGGTGAACACCGATTTCGGAATCATGCAGTGCACTCCCTTGCGGATATCGACGACCTGCGTGACCCGGCAATCGCCCACGATCGACGACAGAGCGTAGGCCTCTTCGCGGCTCATCGGCACGATGGACTGTGTGGACAGCCAATGCACTGTCTGTTCGACCGCTATCTTCATCGCCAGATTTAGATCCTCATCGTAACCCATGAAAATCCAGTGAGTTTTTGTTTCCGCCCACGGCCATTCGGTTTTCAAGTCCTTGCGCACGATGGGCCGAATCTCGATCTCCTTGTACGCGCACTCGAGCGCCGTCAGGTTGACCTCGCCGTTGCCTTGGCGACAGTGCGAATCGCCGGTCCAGATCAGACCGCCCTTGAGAAACACGGGAAGATACAAGGTGGAACCTGCCTGCAGTTCGCTGAGATCCATGTTCGAACCGTTTTTCCACGGCCGCAGGGTGCTCGTGCGGCCCTTGGCGTCGTGAATCGGCGGCCCCGCCTTGGCCTCCGGCTCGTTCGGATCCACGCCGACGGCAAACGTCCCGGGAAAGGGTTTCAGATCGATGACGATTCCCGGTTTGAACACCGTCTCCATCCTGGTCAGGTCCAATTTATAGTACCGCACGAAACCGGCGGGAAATTCCGCGGGCAAGAGACCGACGCTGGGAAATTCGGTGCCCGGTAGATTGAAGTTGAAGGCATCCGCCTTGGGCACGATTTTGAGGATCTGCACCTCGAGGGTATCGCCGGGTTCCGCTTCCTCGACGTAGATCGGCCCGGTGATCGAATGCGGGCCGCCGCCGTCGTTCTCCTTGCGCAGTTTGATGATCTCCTCCATGCCCACGCCCGGCTTGATCTGGCCGAGTGAATGCGCGAGGGTCTCGATGGACACGGTGTCGCCGGAGTGAACGGTGAGTTTGGGCTTCTCTTTCGGGTCGTACCAACCCCACTGAACGTTGTCCGGCGTCGCGGGCAGGTCATAGTGCCGCGATGCACCGGCGGCATGCCCCGACATGATCGAGGCCAGACCCAGAGCCGCTGCCGTCGCGCACAATCCCATCGTCAAGGTTCGGTCGCTCGATTGCATGCTTGGCTCCTAAGTCCTCAAGTCGGGTCAAAAATAAACGAAAACCCTGGCTCGCGCTCAATATAATCGAACCCGATGCGCAGCAAAGAAGTACACCTGCTCGAACGACCGCAAGGTATTCCCACGCTCGGGCAGTTTGGCATCGTGGAAACCGATGTCCCGGACCCGGGCGCGGGTGAGCTCTTGGTGGAGAACATCTATATGTCGGTCGATCCGGCC
>Ga0307474_10004159_pt1 | contig 10426 bp, 9 predicted proteins | sample atmos_gasesECM1C_2_FD_203312 | JGI IMG/M metagenome (GOLD analysis project Ga0307474, IMG submission 203312) | Hardwood forest soil microbial communities from Morgan-Monroe State Forest, Indiana, United States - atmos_gasesECM1C_05 | ecosystem: Environmental > Terrestrial > Soil > Temperate...
GATTTGGATTTTGTTGGCGCGCGGACTGACTCGAAAAACGTACTTGTTGTGTTTTTCGCTTAAGAGCGTCGATTTCTCAGTCAGCGACGCAGTTTCGATAATTTCGTGCGACTCGCTCACTTCAATCTCTCCGCTAGTTTTTCGAGCGCCTTCGAGGTAACCAAAATTTTCTGAAACGCCAGCAACTGCTCGGTGTTCACGTCTGCAGCAGTCGCGAGCTTAACCGGCTTCACGTTGCGCGCGGACTTGTAAGTCTTGTCGTCGAAACTATCGGAAACGATCAGTACTTTCTCGGCGTCCGTTTGTTTCCGGACCAGTTCGACAAACGCTTTCGTCTTGATTTCCGAAACCGCGAATTCATCGACGGTCAGAACATCGCCGGCTGTGATGCGCTCGCTCAATACTTTTTGAAGCGCAAGACGCCGCACCGATTTCGAAACTTTCTTGGAATAATCGCGGGGATGTGGCCCGAACACGACGCCACCGCCACGCCAAACCGGTGACGAAGCGTAACCCGCCCGGGCGCGGCCGGTTCCTTTCTGTCGCCACGGCTTTGCGCCGGACATGTCGACAGTTGCTTTTGTTTTTGTGCTGGCCGTTCCGGATCGACGCGCCGCACGCATCGCTGTCACCACATCGTGGACAGCTTGCGAACCACGACCATCTTCGATGATGTCGATCTTCGCCTCTTTCGCTGCGGCTTTGGTTAAAACTTTCGCGCTCATTTCCTCGCGGCTTCCTTCGCTTGAGCCTTCTTCTCTTCGGCCAATTCCCCTGCTTTCTTCGGCTTCTTCGCATGCACCGCCGCGTCTGCTTTCGCGTGTTGTTGATGCAACGCGAGTTGCGCGGCCGGATTCTTGATCGCCGGCCTGACGACTACGTAACTGCCGTTGCAGCCAGGGACCGCGCCACTGACTAAAATAATTTTTTCCGCTTCCCGCACCTGCATGATGCGGAGGTTCTGCACGGTCACACGCTCATCGCCCAGGTGACCGGGCATGCCCATGTTTTTCCAAATGCGCCCGGGGGTTGAACGATTTCCAATTGCGCCGTTGCGGCGATGGGTCTTCGAGCCGTGGGCAGCGCCTTGTCCATGGAAATTGTGCTTCTTCATCACACCCTGGAACCCTTTGCCTTTGGAGCGGCCAATCACGTCCACGAAATCGCCTGGTTGAAATTGCGTCACGCTGAGGTTCACATCGCCTTCCGACAGATCAGCCTTTAATCGAAACTCGCGAACGAACCGCTGCGGTTCCACGCCCGCCTTCTTGAAATTGCCGAGCTCAGCTTTGCTCACACGCGATTCTTTCTGCACGGCAAATCCGACCTGCACCGCAAAATAACCGTCATTCTCTTCCGTTAGGCGGCGAAGAAGAACGTTATCGCCCGTCGCGATTACGGTCACAGGATGCAGCCGACCGTTGGCGTCGTAGACGCTGGTCATGCCGATTTTTTGGCCTAGTAAACCGATGCTCATGTTGGCGACGTGGGAAAATTCTCAAGCAGCTAAATCTTAATCGTGATATCAACGCCCGCGGGCAGGTTCAGTTTCTTCAACTCATCCACCGTCTTCGCGGTTGGCTCGATAATATCGAGTAACCGTTTGTGCGTGCGGATCTCAAATTGTTCCATCGATTTTTTGTCAACGTGCGGAGAACGGTTCACGGTGAACTTTTCGATCAACGTCGGTAAAGGAATTGGACCGGCCACGCGAGCGCCAGTGCGTTTTGCGGTCTCAACGATCTCAACCGCGGACTGATCGAGCATTCGATGATCGAACGCCTTCAGTCGAATCCGAATTTTTTGTCCGCTTGCCATTACTTCTTCTCCTTCTGATCGAGGATGGCGGCGACTAGATTCGCCGGCACCTGTTGAAAGTGAGACGGCTCCATCGAGTAACTCGACCGGCCCTTCGAAAGCGAGCGGATCGCGGTGGCATAGCCGAACAGCTCTGCCAACGGAACTTCAGCGTGGACGATGGTCAGGTTTCCGCGCGACTCGATGCTGTTCACCTGGCCGCGACGCCGGTTTAAGTCGCCGATAATGTCACCCTGATATTCTTCGGGAGTGATGTTTTCGACCTTCATGATCGGCTCGAGCAGGATCGGTTTGCCCTGGCGGAAGCCGTCCTTCATTGCGAAGATCGCCGCCATTTTGAACGCGAGCTCGCTCGAATCGACTTCGTGGAAGCTTCCGAAAACAATATCTGCCTCAATATCGACAACTGGGTAGCCGCCAAGCACGCCATCGAGCACTGCTTCTTCGATGCCTTTCTTGACCGCCGGTATGTACTCGCGCGGAATGATGCCGCCGACGATCTTGTTTTCGACGACGAGGCCTTTGCTGCGCTCGCCCGGCCGTAAATCTACTTCAACGTGACCGTACTGACCTCGACCGCCTGATTGTTTGATCAACTTGCCGACACCGTGCGAGTTGGTGGTGATGGTTTCGCGATACGCGATCTGCGGTTTGCCTGCGTTCGCGTCCACTTTGAATTCGCGGAACATGCGGTCGCGAATGATTTCCAAATGCAATTCGCCCATGCCGGCAATGATCGTTTGGCCGGTGTCTTCATGGGTGTAAACGCGGAAGGTCGGATCTTCTTCGGCGAGTCGTTGCAACGCCACGCCCATTTTTTCCTGATCCAATTTCGTCTTCGGCTCGATCGCCATTGAAATAACCGGATCGGGAAACGTCGGTGGTTCGAGCAGGATCGGATTGTCTTCGTCGCAAAGCGTGTCACCGGTCGTGATATTCTTAATGCCGACGATCGCCGCGATGTCGCCTGAATAACAGGTCTCGATGTCTTCGCGCTTGTCGGCCTGAATTTGAATTAACCGCGAGATGCGCTCGCGTTTGTTGGTGCGCGGATTGTAAACGGTGTCGCCCTTGCTCAGCGTGCCGGAATAGACGCGGAAGAAAACGAGTTTGCCCACAAATGGATCGCTCCAGAGTTTAAACGCAAGGGAACAGAAGGTCCCGTTATCGTCCGTCGGCGCTTCGATCGGCTCGTGTGTGTCGGGATTCATCCCTTTCGCCGGCGGAATATCGAGTGGGCTCGGCAAATAATCGACGACTGCGTCGACGAGGTATTGGACCCCAATGTTTTTCAGCGCCGAGCCGCCGATCACCGGAACGAACTTGTTCGCGATCGTTTGCCGGCGGATCGCCGCTTTCAAAATCTCCGGTGTGACAGGCTTCTCTTCGAGAACAACTTCCGCGACTTCGTCGTCGAGATTGGAAATCTGTTCGACCAGTTCTTTGTAAGCCTTTTCGACAGCCTCGACATGTTCCTTCGGTATGTCCGTGACTTCGTAGGTCGATCCGAGCTGATCGCTGTCGGAATAAATGATCGCCTTCTTATTAATGACGTCGAGCTGGCCCTTAAGTTGATCTTCTCTGCCGAGTGGCAGCAGAACTGGCCACGCGTTCGCGCCAAGTTTCTTATGAATGCTTTCGACCGACATCGCGAAGTCGGCGCCGACGCGGTCCATCTTGTTGATGAACGCGAGTCGCGGAACGTTGTATTTCGTCGCCTGCCGCCAGACGGTTTCTGATTGCGGCTGAACACCGGCGACGCCGTCGAACACGGCGATTGCGCCATCGAGCACGCGCAAGGAACGCTCGACTTCGGCCGTGAAATCGACGTGGCCAGGTGTGTCGATGATGTTGATGCGCTGCTTGATGCCTTCGAAAATTTTGTAAACGCCCTCCTCTTTGCGCTGCGCCCAACTACATGTCGTCGCCGCGGAGGTGATGGTGATTCCGCGCTCGCGCTCCTGCTCCATCCAGTCGGTAACGGTGGTGCCTTCGTGCACCTCGCCCATTTTGTGGATCATGCCCGTGTAAAACAGAACCCGCTCGGTAATCGTCGTCTTGCCCGCGTCGATGTGCGCGGCAATTCCGATGTTGCGCGTCCGCTCGAGCGGGAACTTGCGATTCGGCGAATTCGGGCCCGCCGATGTCGATTTTTTCTTTTCGAGCGTCGCGGGCATAAATCTACCAACGGAAGTGGGCAAACGCGCGATTCGCCTGCGCCATTTTGTGAGTGTCTTCGCGTTTCTTGATCGCGCTCCCTTGTCCGGAGGCCGCGTCCTTGATCTCAGCGGCCAAGGCTTCTGCCATCGGCATGCCTTTGCGCGTATCGGCATACATTACGATCCAGCGCGTCGCCAAAGAAATCTGGCGAGCGGGACCGACTTCCATCGGCACCTGGTAGGTGGCGCCACCGACGCGGCGCGATTTCACTTCCAGTCGCGGACGGACGTTCTCGATCGCCTTGTTTACGACTTCGAGCGGATCGACGGAATCCGATCCTTGGCGCGATTTCTCAATCGCGGTGTAGACAATGCGCTCGGCGAGCGATTTCTTGCCGCGCTTCATCACCGTGCTGATGAGCCGCGCGACTGCCGGACTCCCATAGCGGGAATCGACGCGCTCTTCCTTTTTGTAAACTCTCTTCCGTCGCGACATTGTCGATCTTCTGTTTCAAAATTTACTTCTTCTCTGCGGCTGCGGGCGCTGCCTTGGCCGCACCGCCTCCACCGGCTGCGCCACCTTTCGGGCGCTTCGCTCCGTACTTGGAGCGGCTCCGGCGTCGCCCATCCACGCCGAGACTGTCGAGCGAACCGCGCACAATATGGTAGCGCACGCCCGGCAAATCTTTTACACGTCCACCGCGCACGAGCACAATGGAGTGCTCTTGCAGGTTGTGCCCCTCGCCTGGAATGTAGGCAATCACTTCCTGGCCGTTCGTCAAGCGGACCTTGGCCACTTTGCGAAGGGCGGAATTCGGCTTCTTCGGAGTGCGCGTCATCACTTGCACGCATACTCCGCGACGCTGGGGACAATTGGCCAGGGCCGGTGACTTCGATTTCACCGACACCTTCCGTCGTCCTTTCCGAATCAACTGATTAATCGTGGGCATTTTCTTAACAAAGCGCCGCCCGAACGGGGTTAAAATCCGGCCGACAAAAAAACCCGCCCAAACGCGTTAACACACTGTCACGCGCCTGATGCGGTGAGTCGCGACTATAGAGGAGAAAATCGCGCTCGGCAAAGATTATTTTGAGGCTGCTTCCTTCTTGTTCGCAATAATGGAGCGACTTCGTAATTCGAGACAAAACTCAGCAATAAACCAAACCTCAACAAACTGCGCGAGAAGAGTGAAATACATCTGCACGGTAATGTGGCGAGCGTATTCGAGGAGGTGAATGACCGCCAGTTCGAAACAGTTCGCGAAATTGTAGGACAACACAAGCAGCACCAACGCGGCCAGCGGGCCGAATCGATTCCGCCAACCGGGCGACAAAAAAGCGAATCCACTGACGCCGACTGTCACCAAAAGCAACGGCAAATACGTGGCAGCTAGGATATCGAGGGCCACGCGGCTGTACACTGGTTGCTCAATCATCGGCGCTTTCTGCGACAGCGCGCTGATTCGGTTCAAGACATCTAGTTCCGGCGGAGAGACGCTCAAAATTTGTTGGAAAGCCGCAATGTTGACCCCATTAAGACTTCGCTGGTACTCATCGGCTAGCGGCAAAACTTTTGCGCGGTCGTAGGCTGGACATGTCGGCGCGTAGAAGATCGACAATTGCCGTCCGATTTTTCGAAGAAGTGAAAGCGGACGGTGCTGCCAGAGACGCCAATAATAAAATCGATAAAATGCGCAAAGACCGGAGACATCATCGCCGAAGTCCCTCCGTAATTGCGCCGCTATCGATGCTGGATGGTACATGAGGTAATCAGGAGAGAAGCCGTTACTGACGTGAAACTGGCGCCCAGCCGCAGCTGACTTGGTCATCTCGGTACTAAGTGACGCATGAACGCGCGAAAGCCATTCGCGCGAATATGGAAGTATTGCTCCGCGTTGTAAGTCGTCTGCCATCTGATTGCGGATGAGATTGGCATGCATCACGAACAGCGTCGTGGGTAAGAAGGTGCGACTCTTTTCGTCGTTACGACTGAGAAAATGCTCTGGTAGTAAAAGCAAGAGCGCGCTGGCCACTGCGCCACCAACCAGCACAATTTTTTGCCAGCCCCGATCACGACGCATCAAGAAAAATGCTGGTGGCATGACCGCAACGAACACAACAGGCAGGCAGCTCGGTTTGACGGAGCCGACCAGGATAGAACTGAATACGATCGCGACACCGTACCCTACTGAAGCGATTCTGCGGTCCTCGATTAAACCGCAAATAACAAATTGAACAACGACGTAAAGATTGAGGCTAATCAAGAACGCGCAGACGCCTTCGGGACGGATCCGCGTTTCAAAGTGAATCTGGTCGGTGGCGAAAAGAAAAATCGCTGAAGCCAGTAGCCCCATTGCGTCGTAAATGACGCGAGCGACACGTGGATTTGGCAGAACAACACGGATGCGTCTCCATGTGAGCAATAAAACTCCTCCTGCGATTAGCCCGAGAAGATGTTGTGCGGTCGTGATCGCGCGCAGATTGCCAAACCCGCGCAAGAGCAAGAACAAAAACTCGGGATAGATGAAATTGCGGCCTTGTATATGGATGTATCCGGCTCCAGCCAACTGTCTCAGTGCCGGGGACAGGTACCCCCACGAGTCCGGATCAGCGATCGGATCGGCAGGAAGCGCAAATCTTTGCCACGCCGCCCACGCCCAGATTGCGACAGCCGCACTCCAGTAGCAGAAGCGCCATGCCCAACGGTCTACTGGATCCGGCGACGACTTACTAAGGACCAATTTGGCTAATCTCCTCCGTATGATTTTTCAGAAAGCAGTGACCATTCCGGGGCCCACTTTTGAAATGAAACTCGATTCCAACTTCGAGTAGCAAGTCCTAACTAGTTCGATTGCGATATGGCGATAGAGCCGACTACATTTGTCCGTGTTTGAACTTCTGGCTCAAGATCGACAATCCAAAGCGCGTCACGGGCGACTCCTGACGGGGCACGGTGCGATCGAAACGCCGGTGTTCATGCCGATTGGAACACAAGGCTCGGTGAAGGCGATGAGTCCGCGCGAACTCAAGGAGCTCAACGCACAAATCATTCTCGGAAATACGTATCACTTGTTCGTCCGACCGGGAATTGAGGTGATCAAACATTTTGGCGGCCTCCACAAATTCATGAACTGGGATGGACCGATCCTGACTGATAGTGGCGGTTACCAGATTTTTTCGTTGGCGAAGTTGCGCAAGATCACCGAGGACGGCGTGCAGTTTCAAAATCACGTGGACGGCACGCCGGCGTTTATATCGCCCGAGATCGCCATGGAAATTCAGGCTGCGCTCGGGAGCGATATCGCGATGGGGCTTGACGAATGTCCGCCGTGGCCGTGCGAATATGATTACGCGGCGAAAAGCCTGGAAATGACGACACGGTGGGCCGAGAGGTGCAGAGCGGAAAGTGGAAAACGGAAGGCGGAAAATCGGCAACTTCTGTTTGGAATCGTCCAAGGCGCAACGTTTGAAAATTTGCGCAAGCAATCGGCGCAAGCGCTCGTCGAGATCGGATTTGATGGTTACGCGATCGGCGGGGTGAGCGTCGGCGAACCGGAAGAGGAAATGATGAAGGCCGTGGAATCGAGCGAGCCGAGCTTGCCCGTGGACAAGCCCCGTTACGCAATGGGTCTTGGCACACCGCCGCAGTTGCTGGAAATGATCGCCCGCGGAATGGACATGTTCGATTGCGTCCTGCCGACCCGCCTGGCACGTAACGGAACTGCCTTCACGTCGACCGGCACACTCAATCTAAAAAATGCGGAGTTCGCAATGGACAAGCGCCCGATCGAAGAAGGCTGCGGGTGTCCGAGCTGCCGCGAATTCGCCCGTGGATACATCCGGCATCTGGTCAAAGCGGAAGAGATTCTCGGTCTGCGGCTCATCACGATCCATAATCTGCACTTCTATTTAGAGTTGATGCGGCAGGCTCGCGAGCAGATCGACAATGGGACATTCGACCAGTTCCGGCGCGGGTTTGTGTCGAATTACCAGACGCGCGAAGTCGAAACTTAGGTAGGGGCGGTTCACCGAACCGCCCGCGGGCGATTGAGGTCAATCGCCCCTACCTACAAAGACCGTTGCAGCCGAAGCGTTCAGGCTTAAAGTCCGGCCTCCGCAAATTTCCGATGATATTCCAGCTTTTAGCTCAAGCACAGCCGGCGGCGCCTGCTCCGGCGCCCGGCGCCGGCATCATTCAATTCGTGCCGTTTATTCTCATCTTTATTATTATGTACTTCCTGCTGTTTCGACCGCAGAAGAAGCGGCAGCAGGAACAACAGCGATTGATTTCCGCGCTGAAAACAGGCGACAAAGTAGTAACCAACTCCGGTATTCACGGATTGATCGCGAATGTGAAGGATACGACGGTAATGTTGAAGGTGGCCGATAACGTGAAGATCGAGGTCGAAAAATCGGCAGTCACCAACGTCTTAAAAGAAAGTTGAGCTGTTGAGGTGTTGAGAAGTTGAGATAAAAATTATTGTGATGCGGAACAATTGGCCCACCCCTCAACGACTCAACAATGCCAGTCCGGCTCGGACCTCAACTCCTCAACCTGCCCGATGAGTCCTGCAGCCACATTTTTCGCCGGCATCGGTTTGCTGATTTTGTTTGGCTGGTATTTCGCCACCGACAGCGAACGGATCCGCCGCCTTCTGGGCACCGTTCTGACGATCGCGATTACCGCGTTCTGTCTTGCCTCGACCTACCCTCCGTTCGACGAAAAGAAGCCTGACGGAACGGTCCTCCGGCCCGGCAAGATTCATCTCGGTCTCGATTTGCAGGGTGGCACATCGTTTTTGATTCGACTGGATCCGGCATTGAGTACTGACGGCACAACGCGCCCGATCACGAAATCGATGGTCGATCAGGCGATCGAAGCAATTCGCAAACGCGTCGACCAGTTCGGCGTCAGCGAGCCGATCATCACCCCGCAGGGAACCGACCGGATCCTTGTGCAAATTCCGGGTCTTGATGCCGGAAAAATCCAGGAAGCACGCGACCAACTTTCGCGCGTGGCCAAGCTCGAGTTTCGTCTCGTTTATCCGGATAACGGCGACCGGCTCGAAAAGATCGACAAGGGTCAGGAAGTGATTCCGCCGGAGTACCGCATCGAGACCTACACGATGCGGCCGGAAGGGAACGAAAAGCCGCGTGAAGAGCGATTGTTGGTCAAAAAGAAAGCGGATCTGGGCGGGGATCACGTCCGCGAATCGCACGCCTATTACGGCAACGAAGGCTGGACGGTACAGCTGAAGTTCGACAGCGAAGGCGCGAAGAAATTTGGCGAGATCACTGCGGCCAATAAAGGACATCGTTTCGCCATTGTCCTCGATGGCGTAATTCAATCCGCGCCCGTCATTCGCGATGCAATTTACGGCGGCGACGCGATTATCAGCGGCAAGTTTGATGAAACGGACGCGCGCGGCCTGGCCAGCGTGCTGGAAAATCCGTTACAGACGCCGGTTAAAATCGAAGAGGAACGCCAGGTGTCGGCCAGTCTTGGCAGTGATTCTATTAAGAGCGGCATCTACTCAGGCATCGCCGGCTTCGCCTTGGTCGTGGTTTTCATGCTGATCTACTATCGCCTGGTCGGCCTGATCGCGGATATCGCGCTCGGGATCAACTGCATCATGGTAGTCGGCGCGCTCGGCATGTTTAACAGCGTGCTGACGCTTCCCGGTATCGCGGGATTAATTCTCAGCTTGGGCATCGCGGTCGACGCCAACGTTTTGATCTACGAACGCCTTCGTGACGAAATAAAGCAGGGCAAAACCCTGCGCACGGCGATCGACACTTCTTATCAAAAGGCGTTCAGCGCGATTTTCGACGCGCACGTGACCCAGTTCCTGACCGCGGTGATCTTGTTCTGGCTGGCCAGCGGACCGGTCAAAGGTTTCGCGCTGACGCTGACCATCGGCATCGTGGCCTCGATGTTCTCGTCGCTGCTCGTCACCTATACCTGTTTCTCATGGGCGTTCGCGCTGAATATTCTCAAGAAGGTGTCGATGCTGCACCTCATTCGCTCCAAGGATTTCGATTTTCTCGGCAATGCCAAGAAGTTCATGCTTGTCTCAGGAATTGCGACGGTGGCGTGTCTCGCCGTGCTGTTTGTTCGCGGTGAGCGAAACCTCGGCGCCGATTTCAAAGGCGGCGATCTGATGGTTCTTTCCGCCAGCCAAAAACTGACCCCGGACCAAATTCGATCCGCGCTGGCCAACACAGGGCTTCAGAACAGCGTGATCCAATCTGAGCGGGTCGCGAATCGGGACCTGATCAGCATTCGGTCCGACGCCGGAAACGCGGACAGGATTAGGGCGCGGTTGCAGGAAGCTCTTCCGAACGCGGGGCTGAAGTTTGAACAAACCGATCACGTCGGCGCACTGGTTGGCAAGGAATTGGCGACCAACAGCGCGCTCGCTCTCATTCTTGGCCTGGTAGGCATCTTC
>Ga0307474_10004160_pt1 | contig 10425 bp, 9 predicted proteins | sample atmos_gasesECM1C_2_FD_203312 | JGI IMG/M metagenome (GOLD analysis project Ga0307474, IMG submission 203312) | Hardwood forest soil microbial communities from Morgan-Monroe State Forest, Indiana, United States - atmos_gasesECM1C_05 | ecosystem: Environmental > Terrestrial > Soil > Temperate...
GGTGGTGCGGTCTTGGCGGCGTAGTCGGGAACTGTGACTACCTCAAACGGCGCCTTGGGCAGCGTGCCAAAAAGCTCGGGCAAACGGGCCTTCATAGGCGTCAGAAAGCTTTTGTAGGCCGCGACGAGCGCGTCGGCCGAGACCGGATGCAATTTGGCGTTGCCCTTGAGGGTGGCGCGGAAGGTCGCCAGATCCTTGAAGCCAAGCTTCTGCGCGATGGCCGTCATCTCGGCCTCGTCTTTGTCGACTTCATCCAAACCGATCTGGTGAATCTGCGCAGCGGTCAGATTTGTTGTCGTGGTGCGCTTGATGAGGAACTGGTAGTACTTTGCGCCCTCAGGCAGAGCGGAGATTCCCGGCTGATCGCGGCCGGCGGGAATGTAGCTCACCTCGAGGAAGCGGGCGAATCGCGTGTAGGCAGGAAGAACTTCTTTTGAAATCGCATCGAGTGTTTCGCTTTTGATGCGGGCCTGTTCCGCAGCCGGAATCGAGGCTGGGAAGTTCTTGAGCGGAAGGGCCAAAGGCGAGTCTTCCGGTTTTTGATTGGCGAGTTGTTTCACCTGCTCCAGAGCCTTTTGGAGGATGTATTTGGGCGGCACGCGGTGGTCGTCCATGCCGATCGACATATTGGTAGTGACCTGGTCGAAGGCGTGAGGAAGTGCGTGAAGGCGGGCGATCCAGTCGTCGTAATCCTTGACGGTGTTGAAGCTCAACTCAGCGACAAGGCGCGGGTACTGGGAGTGGATGCCATCCATCTGTGTGAGAGGCATCTCCCACTCTTTGAACTCGGCGGCCTGCTGGTCCTCGTCGAACTGGCGCAGCAGCAGCTCCTGGCTGATCTTTTCCTGGTCAGTAAATCCGGTCGAGTCGATGGCGGCGAGGCGAAGCTCAAATCTCTGCTCGCGGGCAAGCCCGTCGTTGATGGCCTGGACGGAGTAGTCGCTGATCTGGTCGTTGTAGCGCAGATCGCCGATGGTGGATGCAAACTCGGGATCGTGCTTGAGCAGATCTTCCCAGTAGTCGTGGAAGAGATCGTTGAGGGCCTTGCGGCGGTCGGCAAGCGAGGCGGGGGGCTGTGCGGCATTGGGGGAAGCGGTGAGCTGGGCGTGGAGAGCGGGCGCAGGCGCAAGGCTTTGGGCGCGGAGAGCGGGCAGCGGCGATAGCGATGCCGCGAAGAGGGTCGGCGAAGCAGCCAGAACAAAGAGGGTGGTTTTTTTCACGGGGAGTGGATTCCTTTGCGGGGAGATGGCCCTGCGTCGAGTTTAGAGCAAACGGCAGCGTGGTTCGCGGAGCTAACGCGGTTAGCGGAGCTGATAAGCCGGCTATAAGGTCTGACGGATTCGCCGACCAAATGTCGGCGTGCAGGCGTGCAAATGGAAGGAAAAATGTGGGCGTAAAGGCGGACATTTGGATGAAAAATGGCTAAAAGGCCCGAAATGACTGCGTAGATATGGTCATTTTTCTCAATCTGCGCGCGCGCATGCAGACAGATTTGAGGCAAAAGTACGCATTGAAGCGACGGCGAACAAATGTACGCATTGAGGCGACGGCGAGACAAGTTGAAGGGCAATCAGCGCAAATTTCTTTTCTGAAGTTTGCCGATAATTATGCTCACTTTGGTTACGGTAGATATAGATACCGAAAAACAGTCAACAGCCAGTAGCCACTAGCCGCCGAATGGCAGCGCTATGCAGAAGTGTGAGCAGAGGGGGAAGAGCCAGGAGCAATAGGTGTTGGGTTCTTTCGCCCGCTGACGCGGGCTTGCGATTTCGATTGCATCGGCTGCCCCAGGCTTGCGCCTGGGGCTACCTTCTTTTGCCCGCTAACGCGGGCTTGGTTTCGCGGGGAGGTGCAGGGCAGTGGGCAGTGGTTGGTGATCAGGGATTCGTTTTTGGAACTTGGGGCAGTGGTACGTGCGTTGAAAGGGAGCGGGCTATGAGGGCTATGGAGCGGAAATTATTGCGGAAGAAGCTGGACAGGGAGATGCGGCTTTACCGGTTGGCGGGACGGGAGAAGAATCCGACAAGCGGGTTGTTGCGGGCGATGCGGGAATCGCTCCGGATTCCCTTCAAAGAGATGACGGAGCGGATAGGCGTAGAACGGTCGGGGTTGATTGGGCTGGAAGAACGGGAGGGGACTGGATCGATCACACTGCGTTCGCTGGGACGGATGGCGGAGGCGATGGGATGCAAGGTGGTGTACGGAATAGTTCCTGCGAACGGGAAGACGCTGGAAGAGATGGCGGAGGAGCGATTGTGGAGGGAAGTGATTGGAAGCGAGAGCAAGCCAACGAGTCAGCGGGCCGGCAAGTCAGCGAATTCCGCCGCGGCAGACGAAGCAACGAATAGAGAAGCAGCATAAGAGGAGAGGCGATGGCGGAGATTGGGAAGGTAGGCGGGACGAAAGGGACGCGCGGAAAGCTAGGCCGTGTGAAATGGCGAGGCGCCAAATCGGCGAGTCAACAAATCATCAAGGAAATGGCGGAGGACGGGGCGGTGAAAGGGCACGGAGCGGACCGGCTGCGGACGGCGGCGGAGCGGCGTGTGGCCGAGAGCAGCGATGAGCTGGCGGGGTTGCTGATGACGAAGGCGATGGAGGGGAAGCTTGATAGCGTGAAGATACTGATGAAGCTGGCGGAGGAGGAGAAGGTAAATAGGGTGGCGGCGGCAGAGGAAGAAGCGCCGGGGATCATGGAGGCGATGGGGTTCTGGAAGGCTGGGCCGGAGGATGGCGATGTGTGGGTTGGAGACGGATGGAAGAGCGCAGCGACGGGGAAGGTTTTGACGGGGGCGTGGCAGGTGTGGGACTGCGACGAGTGGAAGGGGAAGTGAGAACGGCAGGAACCATGGGAATGAGAGAGAGGAGAGGAGTGTATGCGGCGGTGGTGACTTGGCACGGTGAGTTGGTCGCGCAAAGCCGGCTTGGCGGGGACAATCGAAGGTCGGATAGCTTCAGGATGGCCGACGATGCTCCCCGAATGCACATCTTGAGATCATTCTTACTTCAGAGCTCGCGATCAGTTTTCACCCGGTGTCTCCGCGTGATCGATCACGATCACATCGACTGGCGCCCTCGTTCCTTCGAGCTTTAGACCAAGCTGTTGTTGTAAGGCCTCGAAAAGATTCGGCGCTGCCGTGTCCGGCAACTGCGTCATGCCCAGTGCATCCGGCTCCTCGCGCGTGAACGCAATCTGGATGTTGTAGACGCCCGGCAGGTCCGTCTCGTTGACAATTGGCCTGTCCATCAGAATGCGCTGTAACTCCCCGATGAAATCGTCAATGGAGGCGTTCACCCCATTCCCGTGCATGGTCTCCCCAACTCCTCCAACGAAGCCCATGCCCTGGTGAGCTTTGACATTGCCGTCACCCGGCGTAAGTTTGGGGCCGCCTTTCGCGAGCGCCAGCGCGAACGCCGACATTTCCCGTTTTTCATGATGGAGCTGAAGCTGGAACCGGTCGATCAGGAGCTTCTGCACAGCAATCTTCCACTGGCGCTGGTTCGGAACGCCATCGCCGTCGATCTCGCCCGAAATATCAAAGCGTGCATTGTCCATCCACGGCGGGCCTCCCACCACTTGTTTCGCCTGCAGGTTCCATGCCCACTGGATCAGGTATTTGAGATTCATATTGACGGTCACGAAACGCCTGCCATTCATTCCCCAGCCGCGAGAGCAGCATTTCGCCGGATCGCTCGGCTTGACCGTGTCAACCTCGAACTCAGGTTCACCTCCGTTCGGTGAACTCCACGGCACCTGAGCGGTAGGCATTTCTTGAGGAGGGGTCGGCGACACGCCAACGCCCCGTGCGATTGCGATCGCGCTGCCCAATACGAGGCCGATGCCGGCAGTCATTGCGTGAAATCGCATCTGCGGTACTACCTCAGGGACGGTGAAAGAACCGTTTCATAACAACCCGGATCACGAGGACTCGCTGATCGAATTTTTGAGTTTATCGAATCTACGTATTCAAGGCACATCGTAGCAACTTCCGGTTTCGGGTGGGTTACCGGCTATTTGGAAGTCGCTCTTGTTTACAAGGCTGGCGGTTTGGCTTCGTGCTATCCCATGTGCCAAAGTCGGGATATGGGGCACCCATTCCCCAGGGGTGAGTGAAGGTCGCGCAAAGCCGGCTTGGCGGGGCAATCGAAGGTCGGATAGCTTCAGGATGGCCGACGATCCGTCAGTTAGTCCTTGAGTAACAGCTCGGAAGGGCTCGATCTCGTCTCGAAATTTTAGTACCGGAATGCCGGCTTGCCGTCAGTGATTCGTCACTGGCGAGCGCGTCGTCTCCCGTTAGGAAATGCTTCGGCCGTATGATTCTTGCATGGCCGCTATCGAGAAGAGCGCATGAATGTAAATCGGCGGAGTTTTCTGGCGCAGGCTGGCGCGGCGTCCTTCAGCCTAGAGATTCTGGCTACGCCCGCGTTGGCGGCGGATAGCGTGAGCGCGATCGACCGCGAGCGGATGCGGTCGGTGGCCGCCTTCACCGCGGAGACGCTGAGCACCGATCATCCAGTCCCGTTCGGCGCAGATATTGTGAGCACGGCTACCGGTGAGCGGTTGATGCGCGCGGTGAACCGCGTAGGTCCCGACCACGATCCCAGCGCGCATGCAGAAACCCTGGCGATTCGGCTCGCATGCGCCAAGCTGGCCACGGGATCGCTCAAGGGCTACACGCTGTATACGACTTGCGAGCCGTGTGCGATGTGCATGGCCTGCGCTCTCTGGTCAGGCATGGACCGGCTGATCTTCGGCGCCACGATTGCCGACGCGGCCCGGTTCGTCTCGCAGATTACGATCGCGGCGAAGGAAGTGGCGCGGCGGACCGACCTGCATTGCGTGGTGGCTGGGCCAGTCGAGCGCGAGGCTTGCGTGAAACTCTTTACCGATCCACGCATGCAAAAGGCGTTTGCAATGTGGAAGAAGTCTTGAGCGAGCTCCGGTGTCAAAAGTCAAAGATATCGCCACGGGTGAGTGAAGGTCGCGAAAGGCCAAAGCGGGTCTCTCGACTCCGCTGAAAAGCGCTTCGCTCGGGATGACTTTGCTAAAAAAGGGGTTCGTGCGATCCCACCCTAAACGCAAAGTGCGCGTTTAGGATGGGGCACCCATTTTATTGTGGGTGGTTTGAGGACGGGGAGACCGTTTGGTAGGTGGGGTGAGTTCGTTAGGAGTTCGGGGGTATAGTTGAGCGTACCCACTTCCACATTTGGATTGAATCGTGAGGCTCATGGCGCACGACGTCTTCATCAGCCATTCCGAAATAGATAAGACGATTGCGGATGCGGTGTGCGCGACGCTAGAGGCGGACGGAATTCGTTGCTGGATCGCTCCGCGGGACGTGATGCCCGGGAGAGAGTGGAGCAAGTGCATCATTGAAGCGATCAAGCAGGCGCGGATCATGGTGCTGGTGTTCACGGCCAACGCGAATGATTCGGCGCAGATTCGCAGGGAGGTTGAACGGGCGTTCAGTCATGGCGTCACAGTTCTGCCGTTTCGCTTAGAGACCCCCGTTCTCCATGAGTCGCTGGAGTATTTCTTTGGCAACGTGCACTGGCTGGACGCTCTGACGCCGCCCCTGGAAGGGCATCTCAACATCCTTGCGAAAAAGGTCAAAACTCTGCTGGCGCCAGTGGGAACGCTGGACGAGCGGGCGGAGCCGCATCCAGTGATTCCGACTTCTGCTCAGAATAACGGGAGGACAGTCAAGGCCGAAGGCCCGAGCGGTGATTCGCCTGTGCGCAAGCCGCGCAGATTTCGCCTGTGGGCCTTGGGCGGAGCAGTTGCGCTTGTGCTGTTGCTGGCGGCGATTTTTGTGGTTCGCTTCAGGATGGGCTGGGGCTCGGCTAGTTCGCCGACGCAGGCCGCGCAGCCGGTGGCGGCTGAAGGGAGCGGCGGTGCAGGTGCAGGCTCTGGGCAGGGCGGAGATTCGGGCGCTCAGCAACCCGCTCCGTCGAGCGCGAATCCGGCGAACGTGCCGTCGCCGGCGACTAGCCCGAGCACTGACGGTGGTTCGGGCGACTCTTCAACAGGCGACTCTTCAATATCGGCGGAGACGCAGGAAATTGCGGGAGAGGCGAATCGACTTATTCTTCAGAAGCATTACTCGGAGGCCAGGCCCCTGGCTGCGCAAGCTTGCGACGGCGGGTCGGAAGCAAGTTGCATCAACCTTGGCCGGCTTTACGATACTGGCCACGGCGTTGCCCGAGACTACTCGCGAGCGGCTTCACTCTATCAAAGGGCCTGCGACGGTGGGAGCGCGGAGGGGTGCCTCGATCTCGGCGCGGACTACGATGCCGGCAAAGGCGTTGCCCAGGATTATGCGCAGAGTGCTTCCTTCTATAAATTGGCCTGCGATGGTGGGAGCGCGGAGGGTTGCGGTGGATTGGGCGAACTCTATGTGAAGGGCCTTGGCGTACCTCAGGATTCGGCGAAAGGGACAGCGTTGCTGCAAAAGGCTTGCAGCGGCGGCGACCAACGGTCCTGCGACCAGTTGACAAAGCTCCAGTGATCGGTGGAACCGATCGCGAAATGCGTTGACGATTTACTTTGCACGGATGGAGGAGGCGATATAGTAGGCTGCAAGGTTTCGCTGAGGGCAGGGTTTGGCGGGAGATCGCTTTCTTTTTCGTGATGGAAAGTTGAGGCTGAGTATGGAAGGTTTTTACACGGTTCAGTTTGTCGGCGTGCAGGGTTGGGGTACGGGTGTTGCGGTCTATATGGGCGGCCACGTGTTGGGCGGCGACAGCGCTGTGATGTTTACGGGCACATACGATCGGCAAGGCGACGCGGTGACGGTCAAGCTCCACGTGAAACAGATTGCGCCGGGATTGATGAACACGATGGGGCGGAATGAGTTTGATTTGGAGTTGGCGGGAACGGTGGAGGGGGACAAGATCAAGCTTGCGGGGAATATTCCTGGAACCGAGGAGCGGTTGAAGGCGACGCTTACCAAGCAGAGCGAGTTGCCGGCGAGGGCGTGAGTAGCGCGAGTGGGCCGTCCCTACGGGACTCCCAAAAAATGATATGCACGGGTTCCCCACGCTAAAGCGCGGGGCTAACGAACGCTGCGCCTGCGGCGCGAGGTTCGTGCTTTCCCCCCCTAAACGCAGAATGCGCGTTTAGGATGGGGCAACGATTCTTTTGTGCTGGATGAAGATCGCGAAAAGCAAAAGCAGGTCCTTCGGCTCCGCTGAAAAACGCTTCGCTCAGGATGACAGCGCGTGGTAGTCGGGCCGCGCCACCCAGAGGGTACCCGGCGGCCCGACGAGCTCGGGATGACACTTCATTGGAAAGTGGTTTGAGGGCTGCTGCCGAGGCAATCCCTTTGACGGTTTTCAGAAATCGTGGGGATGGTCGATTACCGTGTGGGCTGGGGCGCCGGTGGAGGAATCGACGGCGCGCGCATCGGAAGGGAAGGAAGGTTGGAAGGGGTTGATGGGGTCGGGGTTGGCTGCGCCGGGTGCTTCGGTTTGGGCGCGGAGGCGGGCGACGGTTTGCCAGTTGTCTTTGCGCGGCTGATCGTAAAACCACTCCGGAAGCGGCATGAGAAGGAAACGGCTGAGGGCTTCGGCGTGGCCTTCGTAGAGAGAGCGCATCTGGCGGAGACGATCGCGGGAGGCGTCGTTGTAGCAAAGTTCGATGCCGCTGGCTGTGAGCATGTCATAAAGCTCGTGGCAACGCGCGGGTGGGAGACGGTCTGGCGCGTCGGTGATGGGGCGGCGATTGAAGATCTGCGAGAGGTCGACGAGCGCGTGACGGGCCATGGCGAAGGTGAGCTGGGCCTGGCGAGCTTCCTGACCCTGAACGCCGGCGATGAGCAGCGATGAAGTGTCGAGGATGGCTGTGAGGGCGCTGAGCCAGCTTTGGTTGTTGTGCTGGGAGCGGAAGTAGCAGAGCAGCGGATAGGAGATGTGGCTTTCGAGGAGCTCGGCGGACCAGCGTTCCCATTCGACGAGAAGAACGGAGAGGGCCTGCGCGGCGCCGTCGTAGGAGTGGCGGCGCATGAGCTCTGCGGCGGAGGGTGGTGAGCCGGCGCGGGCGTCGAGGAGAGCGATGTTGACTTCGCGGCGGGAGAAGGCGGCGTAGAGGACGGGGAAATATCCCATGACGACGGCGAGGAAACCGAAGCCGGTGCCACATTCAAGAATCAACAGGAATCGCGTGAGCGGGCTGTGCGGCGTGACGTCGCCGAGGCCGAGTGTGAAGAGAGTGGTTCCGCTGACGTAGAGATCGGTGTGGAAGTTGGCCGGCTGAGCGGGGTCATTGAAGGGGCTGCCGATGGCGTAGTAAATGAGGGCGAAACCGAGGACCATGGTGGCGGCCCATACGACGAGAAGAAGAATGAGCGAGATCGGACCGTAGTAGCCGAGGAGAGTTTCGCGCTTGCGGGGATGGTGGAGGCCGCGAGCGAACAAGGTCCAAGGTTTCCAGGTGGAGATGTAGAAGAGGCGCGTGAGACGGAAGCGTCCGGTGGCGCGGCGGGGAAGAATGATGGTCTGGAAGGCGTCGAAGAGCACCGTGACGATGAGCAGGATGCCGGCAACCAGGGCTAGGGTGCGCATTGAGGGTCTCCGTCGGTGTGGCGGCCGGAGGATTGGGTGACGGCGGCCGCTGATTGGATTGTAGTTGGGTTGGGGTGGCATGAGGCAGCTACTAGCTGCTAGCTTCTAGCCGCTAGCTCGACCGTGGCAAGCTGGAGATTTGCGGAGCGGGTGAAGTGAGGGGTGAGGTCAGGGTTGTGGGTTAATTTGGCAAGGTCTTCCCTCAGGGGCTAAAGCCCACGAAGATTTTGCTGAGGATTATGTACGGGCTGAAGCCCGTACCCTTCAAACCAGCCTGCTACCTGGCTGATTGGCGACTGAGGCGAGGCGATTATTCTGGAGGGTGACTGAAAAGCCAGAGAAAGCGCGAAGAGCCGTGCCGCAGAAGGCGCTTCTGTGGGCGATGGTGAAGTGGCTGGTGGCCGGGGTGGTGGCTCTCTGGCTGCTGGGCGGGCTGATTCTGATAATGCTGAAGTGGATTGATCCGCCGACAACCGCAGTACATATGGAGCGCCGTTTGGAGGCATGGATTCACCGCAAGCCTTATCACGAACGCTACAAGTTCATTCCACTGAAAGAAATTTCGCCGGACATGCAGCACGCGGTGATTGCCGCGGAGGATGCTCGGTTTTACACGCACCACGGGTTCGATTGGCAGGCGATCGAGATCGACGCGGAAGGCGATATGGAGGGCGGGCGGATTCGTGGCGGTTCGACGATTACGCAGCAACTGGTGAAGAATTTGTTTTTCGGGACGGGGCGATCGATTGTGCGCAAGGGCGCGGAGACGACGCTGGTGCCGGTGGCGGAGTTCGTTCTGGGCAAGCAGCGGATTCTGGAGATTTATCTGAACGTGGTGGAGTGGGGGCCGGGAATTTACGGCGCGGATGCGGCGAGTCACGCTTACTACGGAACTGCGGCACGGAATATCGACCGCGAAGAGGGGTCGCGGCTGGCAGCGATTCTGCCGGCTCCGCTGAAGCGGCGGCCCGAGCGGATGGATCGATACAGCGGACTGATTCTGGAGCGAATGCGGCAGATGGGCTGGTGAAGACGGCGCCATTTTTCGCAAGATGCGCGCAGGAATTGTGTTGTGCTGGGGCGACTGTGAGGGCCGGCAGTAAGACCTGGCCGGGTGGGCTGGGACCGGTGGACTGAAGAAATCGCTTGCCTACAGTGACAGCGCGTGTTTAGAGTTTGTGAAGCGGTATTCCCCCCTAGGACAATTAACACCGGAGTGAGCGGCGGAAAAACGGGATCATTGGTCGCCGATCAGTGGTCTGTTTTTCATGGCAGGCGCGGCTGGGGGTATTTGTGTCTAGGCGGCAAGGCAACAGGCGAGCGAATTGGCGGGGCCAGTGACGGGCAAATATTCCAGGAGGAAAAACAAGTGAAAGCGGAGAGACAAGTGAAATCGATGATGCGAAGTGGATGGATTGCTGCCGCGACAGCGCTGCTGTGCCTTGGCGCGGTGGGGTGCGGGACCAATGTGAAGGGGCACACGTACGCGGCCGCCGACAATTCGGTGACGATCGATTTTCAATCCGGCGGGTCGGCGACGGTTAACTTTGGTGGAATTCCGGGGACGTGCACATACACGCAGAGCGGCAAGCAGGTCAACCTGACGTGCGGCGGCCAAACGGAAACGCTAACGATGGCCGACGACGGTTCACTAGCTGGCGGTGCGGATAGCCCGCTCGGACATTTGACTAAGGTGAAGTGAAAGAAGCAGGGATCAGGGAGCGGGCCAATTCTTTGGATGGGTTAAAGCATGAGGCGCACAACGATTCCAATGCAATGAAAATAGGCTTGCGAACTGAATAGAACTCTTTACTTAGAACGCGGAAAGATGCTACTTTGATCTGCATCCCCCGCCCCCGGACGACA
>Ga0307474_10004161_pt1 | contig 10419 bp, 5 predicted proteins | sample atmos_gasesECM1C_2_FD_203312 | JGI IMG/M metagenome (GOLD analysis project Ga0307474, IMG submission 203312) | Hardwood forest soil microbial communities from Morgan-Monroe State Forest, Indiana, United States - atmos_gasesECM1C_05 | ecosystem: Environmental > Terrestrial > Soil > Temperate...
ATCGCCACGTAGCAATGGCCGCGCTCCTGATACAGGCGGCTGTAGCCGGGATGGAACCGCTCGAGCTGTTCGAGCGTCGCCAGCGCATCCGCGGTCCGGATGAGCTGACGTTGGCCGAGCGCGAGCAGATGGAGCACGTCGCGGTTTTCCGGCACTTGGCGAAGCAGAGCAGTCGCGGCCGCCACGCCATCGGCGAAGCGTCGTTCCTTGATGAGCATGCGAATGCGCGAAACCTCGGACTCCACGGTCGAGGTCATATGGGCGGTTGCGGTGGCAGTCATGGGCATCCGATGAGAAAGAGGTGGGCATCGCTGCCCGCCCCCAGTCTAGCTCAGCGCGGACGGATTGCCGCACCGCGCATGGCCGCACCGCACTGCCCGGCCGAGCGGCGCCCGGGCAATGCCCAACGCTCTAGAACTTGAAACCGACCTTGATGCCGAGCACCCGCGGCCGCAGCGGCACCTGCGCCTCGATGAACTGCCCGGACGTGGTGAACAGGCTCGCGTCCGAGTTGCCGAGGTTCGTGCCATAGGCCTCGACGTGCCATTGGTCCTTCGCGATGCCGAACGCCGCGTCGTACGTCGTGTACGCCGGCTGATCGTAGCGCAGCCATGTGGTCGTCGGGTTGAGGACGCCTGCTCCGGACGCGAAGCTGCTCGGCTCGTTCTGCATGTCGCCGATGTGCTGCGCACCGACCGAGAAGAACATCTTGTAATCGTTGGCTTGCCAGTCGTAGCGGGCGCGGAGATTGTACTCGATCTTCGGCGAGAACGCGGGCGTCGAATCGACGGCGCCCAGCGGATTCAGCAGCGGCACGTTCTCGCTCAGCGCACCGGAATAAACCTGCGTGATGCAGCTGCCGATCGGCGTCGGATTATTCGGCACTGCGTTCGACGATTTGAGGCACGGCGAGTTGGTCTGAGAAGCGTTGTTGTGAGACACCGAACCCTGGACGGTCAGGCCGTCGGTGACGCGCGCGACGAGCTGCAACTCGACGCCCTTGATTCGGTAATCGGGCCCCTGTACGCCGAACGTCGTGTTGCCGGAGATCGGCGGGTTGTAGAGGAGCGTCTGAACGTTTTTCCAGTCCATGACGTACGCCGAGCCATTGACCTGGAGCCGGTGGTCCAGCCACTCCGTCTTCCAGCCGATCTCGTTGTTGACCAACGTGTCGGGCGGATACGTGTAGGGCTTATTGTACTGCTTGACAAGCGTCGGGCTCGCCTGGGGGCCGACGGCCGGCACGAAGACTCCGGGGGACGTCTCGACGACCGCGACCGAGATCTCGGTGCTGTTCTTGCGATTACCGGCGCCCGGGCGAAAGCCCTGCGAGAACGTGTAATAGACCATCGCGTCGGGCGTGACGTGCCAAGTCAGGTTGCCGCGGCTTTTGAACCCGCTGTAGGTCGCGTCGTGGGTCGCCGCAGTGAGCTTGGAGCCCACGCACTGCCCGTTCGGAACGCCCGCGCATCCGGTGCTCGTGGAGTACTGCGAACCCCAAAAGGTTTCGGTGTAGTGGTAGTAGCGTGTCCCGCCGGTCAGCGTCAAGACTTTCGGGATCAGGTCGAAGTCGATCGACGTGAACAACGCCGTCTGATGGTAGCCGCGATCGAGGTCCTCGCCGAACGCGACATTGTCGTTGCGCTCGGTCGGATCGACCGCCGCGTACCCCGGAGGGGGAATCACGTTGCCGGTACACACCTGGGTACCCGCCTGGTAGAGCAGGAGGTTCGCCGGAGTACAGGACGGAATCGACTTGTAGAGGAAGTTCATGTCGTCCTTGATGACGAAGTCTTCCCAGAACGCGCCGACGAGGCCGCGCAGCCGCCAGTCGTCCGGTGTGCTGAGGCGCAGCTCATGGCTCTGGTGCGTGGTATGGACCTTATCCTCCCAGGAAGAGACCGGCGAGTAACAGGTCAGCGGACCCACTCCCTTGCCGATGGGGGCGCCGCCGCCGGCGCAGGTGTAGTAGAACCCGCCCTGCGAACGGGCGTAGTTCGTGTAGTCCATCGCGTTGTCGATCGTACGGTCCAGGTAGGCGCCGGTGTACACGAGCTTTAGGTCGCTGATCTTGCCGTTGACGGTCCAAGACGTGTTTTCGTACTTGTCCTTGTCGAAAGCCGGCGAGAATGACGTCTCCTGCCAGGCCCCTAGCTGCTGGCCGTTCGACCCGCGCGGGTACTGTTCACCCATGCCTTCCGCGTCCATGTTCTGGTAGCTCTGCTGAATCAGCACGTTCCAATCGCTGTTGATCTGCCAGAGCGCCGAGGCACGGACACCTTGGTAGGTCACGGGGTTTTGCGCCCTGCCTGCGAGCGCGTAATTGTTGGCGCTGGCCGCGTTCGCCGGGTAGGCCAGGTGATAGGTAGCCGGGCCGTTATCCGTGGGCAGGCGCGTGAACGCGCTTGGCACGTTGTCGATGTAGCCGCCGCGGCGATCGTTGTAGATGACTGCACGAACGGCCAGGGTGTCCGGGATCAGCGGCAGATTGAGCACGGCGGTGACCGCGGTGTTGGGATCGCCGTGGGCGGTCGTGCCGTAGGAGGCCTCCGCATTGCCCTCCGTGACATTGAGCTTCGGCTTGTTCGTGATGTAACGGACCGCACCCGCCTCGGCGCCACCCCCGAACAGCGTGCCCTGCGGACCCTCGAGGACCTCGATACGCTCCATGTCCGCCATGTAGACGTCGGCGTTGCGCGCCGGGAACGTCATCGACTGGTCGTCGAGGTAGGTTGCGACGTTCGGGAATGGCGCGACCGCGGCGCTCGACTGGTTACCGGCGAAGCCCGCGCTCAAGCCGCGCATGTAGATATTACCCTGGCCCGGGCCGTTCGAGCCGACGGTCACGTTCGGCAGGTACTTGAGGACATCATCGAAGGTCGTCACATTCAACTGACCGAGTTGCTCCCCCGTGATCGCCTGAATCGTGATGGGTACGTTCTGGATGGACTCACTGCGACGCTGCGCGGTGACGACGATTTCCTCGATGCCGCCGGCAGCTTCGGTATCCGCAGCGGCCGCCGCATGGGACACCCCGCTGTAGCCGCTCAAAATTGCCGAGATTGCACAGGCAAGCTTCTGATTAGTATTCAATTTTTCTCTCCCTAAACTCAATACAACGCGCATGCGAGAACGCAACGAGCGAGCCTCGTTACGCACGAATGTTCCGAACGGCAGATTGACATCCCAGTACGGTCGAGCCTCCATCTATCCACTTCGGCCCGCCAAATCCCCGCTGCGTAGTTTCTACGCACAGCAGATGACATATTTATGACAGTACTATGACTCAACAGCGACCCGCCATTCAAGTAGTCTCCTGATCCGGCGCCGATAGCGTCTTTCCCCCGGTCATCAGGGCTAGTCCGTATGAATCAGATTCTTGAAGCCGCCCGCTCGGTCGATGTGATCCTGGAAACCGATGTGCTCGTGGTGGGCAGCGGCCCGGGAGGTCTTGCGGCGGCACTGGCCGCGGCGCGCGCCGGTGCGCGCACCGCGCTTGTCGATCGCAACGGCTGTTTCGGCGGCAATATCACCCAGGTGGGCGTCGAAGGCTTTGCCTGGTACCGGCATGAGCACACGGTGGACTGCGAAGGCATCGGCATCGAGTTCGAGGAACGTGCCAAGGCCATGGGTGCGGCCATGCCGGAGCCCCAGTCATTGAGTCACGCGCTCGACGCCGAGATGTTCAAGTGGGTCGCCGACACTCTGGTGCAGGAGGCCGGTGTCACCCCCATGCTGCATCGCCTCGGTGTGGCGCCGATCATGGAAAACGGCGCCATCCGCGGCGTCATCACCGAGAGCAAGGCGGGCCGCGAAGCCATCCTCGCCAAGCGAGTGATCGATGCGACGGGGGATGCGGACATTGTGGCCCGCGCGGGCGCCCCCGTGCGCAAATCCCCGAAGCACGAGATGATGGCCGTATCCGTCATGTTCTCGATGAGCGGCGTCAACAAAAAAGAATTCATCGATGCCGTGAAAGCCGACCCGCAGACCTACGCCGACTGGTCGGGCAACGGCGAATGGGACTACGAAACCACGGGCAAGGAAGACCAGCTATTCTCGCCTTTTCTGCGCAAGCCGTTCCAAAAGGCGCTTGCCGCCGGCATCATCCCCGCGAGCCTGAAAACCATCGCCGGTACCTGGGGCACCGTCACGGACCAAGGGGATCTGACCTATCTGAACCTCGTGCACGTGCCCGAAATCGACGGCACCGACCCGAGCGACCTCACCATCGGCGAGATGCGCGGGCGGCGCGAGGCGATCTATGCAGTGGATGCGCTGCGGGGATACATGCCGGGCTGCGAGCATGCGAAACTGCGCAATTTCGGCATGACGCTCGGTGTCCGCGATACTCGCAAAATCGACGCGCTGTACAACCTCACCGGCAGTGACGTACGCGAACAAGCTCGTTTCGATGACGCGATCGGAATCTTTCCGGAGTTCATCGACGGCTACGGCATTTTGATCCTGCCGACGACCGGGCGCTACTGGCACGTGCCGTATCGAGCCCTGGTCCCGAAGGGGGTCGGCAACCTGCTGGTTGCCGGACGCTGCATCGGCGGCGACAAGATATCGCACGCCTCGGCCCGCAACATGATGTGCTGCGCCGTGAGCGGCCAGGGCGCCGGGGTGGCGGCCGCCGTTTCGCTGCAGCGTGACGAGGCGCTCGATCGATTGAACATCGGCGCGGTGCAGCAGGAACTGGCGCGCCAGGGCGCGCGCTTCCGGTGACCGGCGGCGCTGTGGGACCCGGCGCGAGCCGCGGCGATTCGCAGCTGCGCTGGTGGATGTTGGCTCTGGCGGCCATCGCCGTATCCAGCAGCTACTACGAGGACGATGTCATCGGCCCGATTGCGGATCTTCTGCAACGGCAGCGCGGATTCGGCCAATCGCAGCTCGGCATGCTGAACGGAGTGATCAGCATTCCCAATGTCGCTCTGGCGCTCATCAACGGTCTGCTGATTGACCGTTACGGACCCGCGCGTGTGGCGTTCTGGTCCGCGGCGATCGGTGTGCTTGGCGCGGCGCTCACCGCGGTGGGCAATCCGTACGAACTCATGGTGGTGGGCCGCTTCATCTTCGGCGTGAGCGAGGGCGCGATCTTCATCGCACTCATCGCGGGACTTGCTCAATGGTTCTCGCGCAGCGGCATTGCGCTCGCCACCGCGCTGTACTTGAGCCTTGCCCGTACCGGCTCTTATGCCGTGGACACCTCGACCGCCTGGGCTCATTCCCTCTACGATCGAGGATGGCAGGCGCCGCTGTGGCTCGGCACCGGCATTACCCTGGCGGGGCTCATCGCAGCGCTGATTTTCTATTGGCTGGATCGCCGGCACCGGATGGGCCTGCAAGCGGCCGGCGGGGTGGTCGAGAGGATAAATTGGGCGCAGGTTTTGAAATTCGATCGGTCGTATTGGTACATCCTCGCTCTGCACGTGCTGTACGCGGCGGTATTCTTCCCATTCCGAACCACCTACGCCATCGAGTACTTCCAGCACGCCAAGGGACTGAGTCTCGCCCAAGCGGGTGTGGCCAACAGTTGGGTGTTCTTCGCGGCCATCTTCGCGACGCCCTTCTTCGGTTTGCTCGCCGACCGGTTCGGTCATCGCGCGCTGATGCTGATATTCGGGACGTTGCTGCTGCCGGTAACCTTCGTGGTGCTCGGTCTGACGAGTTTGAGTCTCTGGGTATCTACAGTGATGATGGGAGTCAGCTTCTCGCTGGTGCCCGCGGTCATCTGGCCGGCCACGACATTGATCGTCGAGCCGCGCCGTCTGGGCACGGCACTCGGGCTCATCACGCTGATTCAAGCGCTCGGCATGGCAGCGTCCAATCTCGCTGCAGGGTGGCTCGCCGACAAGGCGGGTGCCGGAGCGCAAAATCCAGGCGGCTATGCGGTCATGCTGTGGTTCTTCTTCCTGCTCAGCTTGATCGCGCTCACCTCCGCCGTATTTCTCTGGCGGCGCGAGACGGGGCCGGACGGCCATGGCCTCGAAGAGGCGCGGGTCAAGGCCAAGCCCGGCGGCATCCATCCCGTGCCGGCGCCGTCGTGAATGGACCGACATCCGCCGCGATTGGCGTGGAATAGCGCATTCTAAGGATGTTAGGGAATTTTTTTGCGGCTATGCTGTCCCATGGCTCCACACACCAATGACTGCGCGGGAACATACGGCGAGAGCGACCGAGATCAGCATCGCCCAGCGCTCCTTTAGCTGACTCTATGAGCCTGACTTGTCATTTGCGCGCGCTGTGCTTCATCGCAGCCCTGACCTTGTCTCTCACCGCGGGTTGCGCGGTGGGCCCCAACTTCAAGAAACCGGCACCTCCCGATGTCGCCGACTATACCGGGAGTCCTCTGGCCCCCACCGTTGCGACCGACAACCTCCCTGGCGGCGAAGCCCAACGCTTTGCGAAAGGCGGCGATATTTCCGCCGACTGGTGGACCTTGTTTCGCTGTCAGCCGCTCAATGATTTGATCGATCAATCGCTCGCCCACAACCCTGACCTCAAGGCGGCCCAGGCGGCGTTGACCGTGGCCTGGGAAAATGTCCTGGCCCAACGTGGCGCCTACTATCCCAGTGTTGCGGCAAGTTTTGCGGGCAGCCGGCAGCGGCAATCGGGACAAATCGCGCCGGCCCTCAACTCAAACGCCTTTCTCTACAATCTTTTCACTCCGCAGGTGAGCGTTGCCTACGTGCCCGATGTATTCGGCTTGAACCGCCGGACCGTCGAATCAGTGCAGGCGCAGGAGCAGGCGGTTCGTTTTCAAATGATCGCGACCTACACCACGCTGACCTCCAACGTGGTGGTCACCGCGATTCAGGAGAGCTCATTGCAGATGCAGATTGAGGCGACCCGCGAGCTCATCGACAGCAGTTCCAACGCCGTCAAGATCTTGCAGTACCAATTCGCCAAAGGCTATGCCGGCCGGCTCGACGTTGCCGCGCAGGAGTCGCAGCTGGCGCAGGTCGAGGCCACGCTGCCGCCGCTGCTCAAGCAATTGGCTCAACTGCGCGACCTCCTGGCCGTGCTTACCGGCCGATTTCCCAGCCAGGAGCCGGGGGAAAAGCTCGATCTTTCGGCTCTGCAATTGCCGCAGGAGCTGCCGGTGAGCCTGCCCGCGGCACTCGTCGAACAGCGCCCGGATGTGCTGCAGGCGGAAGCGAATCTGCACGACGCCAGCGCCAAAATCGGCATTGCCATCGCGAATCGACTGCCGAATATCGTATTGACGGCGAATGCCGGCAGCTCGGCCGCCGCCATGAATCAGCTGTTCACGTCGGGCACCGGCTTCTGGGCCCTGGGCGCGACCGCCACCGCCCCCATTTTTCAGGGCGGCACGCTGCTGCATCAGGAGCGCGCCGCGCAGGCTTTCTATACCCAGGCGGCGGAACAATATCGCAGCACGGTTCTGACCGCCTTTCAGAATGTCGCCGATACCCTGACCGCGCTCGAACAGGACGCCGAGGCGGTGAAGTCCGCAGCGGCCGCGGCGACCGCCGCCGCTGTCACGCTGGATTTGGCGCGACGACAATGGCAGGCCGGCTACGCCGGCTATCTTGCGCTGTTGAGCGCCGAGCAAGCGGATCAGCAGAGCCGCATAAACCTGATACAAGCCCGGGCGAATCGCTTTGCCGATACGGCGGCGCTGTTTCAGGCGCTGGGCGGTGGGTGGTGGCAGCGCGGAGATTTGGCGACGGATCACCATGGAAAGTAAGCGCATCGCAAGTAAGCGCGCCATGACGGTTGCTGCCGCGGCGGTCACGGTTCTCTCCCTCGCCGGCTGCACGCGCAAGACGGACACGAGCCCGGGGACTCCCCTCGTGTCGGTGAGCAATGTGTCGTTGACCAAGGCCCAGCAACAGCACATCCGCCTGTTCGTGGTCGAGCCGGCGAAATTTCACAAGACCATCGCGGCGACCGGCACCGTTGATTTCGACAACGATCAGGCCACCAGTGTCATGGCGCCCATCTCGGGTCCGGTTTCGCGCCTGCTGGTTGCGCTCGGCGAACGGGTCAAAAAGGGCGATCCGCTGGCGGCGGTGGCTTCACCCGATTTTGCGGCGGCCATCAGCGCCTATCAGAAAGCCCTCGCCACCGCGCAAACCAACCGTCATCTTGCCGATCTCGACAAAGATCTGCTGCAGCATAACGGCGTCCCCCAACGCGAAGCGGCCCAAGCCGAGACCGATGCCGTCAACGCCGAAGCCGACCGCGACGCGGCGCTGCAAGCACTGGCCGCGCTGAACGTACCGGCCGAAACCATCCACGAGATTCAACAAGGCCGGCCGGTTTCGCGGCCCGAGGCAATGATCCGTTCGCCAATCGCGGGCACCGTGGTCGAGAGATTGATCACGCCGGGAGAACTGCTCGAGGCGGGAACCACACCCTGCTTCACGGTGGCAAACTTGTCGCGCGTCTGGGTGATGGCGCAAGTCTTTGGATCCGATCTTGCGTCGGTCAATCTCGGCGACTCGGCTGCGGTGGAGACCGGTATCGATTCGAAGACCTTTACCGGGCGCGTCGACAACATTGCAGCGCTGGTGGATCCGGACACCCGCTCGGTGGCCGTGCGCATCGTGGCCGATAATCCGGGTGATTTCCTCAAGAAGCAGATGTATGTCCGCGTGCTCATCCAGGCGCGCGAGGAGAGCACCGGGCTGCTGGTCCCGGTTTCCTCGATTTTGCGCGACGACGAAAACCTTCCGTTCGTTTACCTGGTCCAGCCCGACGGTAGTTTCTCCCGTCAACACGTGACCTTGGGTGGCCGTACCGGCGATCAATACGACATTGCCGACGGTCTCAAGGCCGGCGATCAAATGGTGGTCGACGGGGGCATCTTCGTTCAATTCATGCAAAATCAATGAGCGAGCCTCGGCCACCCGACGAATCCGAGCCGCGCAGCCGATCGATCATGAATCGAATCGTGATCTCCTCCCTACGGCAGGGCTTCCTCGTCGTGCTCATGACCGTCGTGCTCATCGGTGCCGGCACGCGGTCGCTCGATCGGCTTCCGGTGGATGCCTATCCGGATCTTTCGCCTCCCATGGTCGAAGTGATCACCCAGTGGCCCGGCCGTGCCGCCGAGGAGATCGAGCGGCTGATCACGGTGCCCGTCGAAAAAGAGATGAATGGCATTCCTCAAATGACCACCATCCGCTCGATATCGCTTTACGGCCTATCCGACGTCATCCTCACCTTTCGCAACGGTACGGACAATTACTTCGCGCGCCAGCAGGCGTTCAATAGACTGGGCGAACTCAGCCTGCCGAGCGGCATCGCCCCGGCATTGTCGCCGCTGTCCGCGCCTTCAGGATTGATCTATCGCTACGTATTGCAAAGCTCCGATCGTTCGCCGATGGAACTCAAGACATTCGAGGACTGGGTCGTCGAGCCGCAATTCAAGTCCGTCGCGGGCGTGGCGGATGATTCTGGGTTCGGCGGCGGGACCATGCAATACCAGGTGCTGCTCGATCCCGCACGGATCGCCTCGGTAGGCTTGTCGGTGTCGCAGGTGGAAAGCGCCCTGACGGCGAACAACGACAACTCCGGCGGCGGCTTCTACTCGCAGGGCGGCCAGTTCTACTACGTACGCGGCCTTGGGCGCCTGACCACGTTGGAGGACATCGGCAACGTGGTGCTGGCGGTGCATAACGGCATCCCGGTGTTGGTCAAGGATGTCGGCCGCGTCGTCATCGGCATTGCACCGCGCCTCGGCGAATTCGGCTTCCAGAATCAGGACGACGCCGTGGAGGGCGTGATTCTGCTGCGCACCGGCGAGAAAACCCAGGATGTGCTGAAGCGGGTGGAAGCGAAGACCCAGGAACTCAACGAGCAGATCCTGCCGAAGGACGTCAAGGTGCTGCCGTTCTACGACCGCAGCAATTTGGTCGAACTGACCACCCAGACCGTGGAGCGCAACCTGCTGCGCGGGATGTTGCTGGTGGTCGTCGTCCTCATATTTTTCCTCTACGACTTTCGTGCGGGGCTGATCGTCGCGACCAGCATCCCGCTGGCGCTGCTGTTTGCGTTCATCTGTCTCGATCTGCAGAACGCCTCCGCCAATCTGCTCTCGATCGGTGCGGTGGATTTTGGAATCCTGGTCGACGGCGCCGTGGTCATGGTCGAAAACATATTCCGCCAGATCGTGGCGCGCAGAGGCAATGCGCTCAATGTCCGGGAGATCATCCAGGATGCGGCCGCGGAGGTGGATCGGCCGCTGTTCTACGCGGTCGCCGTGATCGTGGCGAGCTTCCTGCCCATCTATGTCCTGGCGGGCCCTTCCGGGACGCTGTTCAAGCCGATGGCGGACACCATGGTGTTCGCCTTGATCGGGTCGCTCATCGTCACCCTCACGTTGCTGCCGGTGCTGTGCGCGTGGTTCATGCGCAATGGCGTGCGCGAGCGGCGCAACGCCGC
>Ga0307474_10004162_pt1 | contig 10416 bp, 8 predicted proteins | sample atmos_gasesECM1C_2_FD_203312 | JGI IMG/M metagenome (GOLD analysis project Ga0307474, IMG submission 203312) | Hardwood forest soil microbial communities from Morgan-Monroe State Forest, Indiana, United States - atmos_gasesECM1C_05 | ecosystem: Environmental > Terrestrial > Soil > Temperate...
GATGTCAAAGAGCTCATCGATGATCTCGACGAGGAGGCCGAGGACGGCGAGGTGCCCGAGCCGCCGGAGCCGATCGAAAACGGTGTCATCGATCTTGGCCGGCTCGCCACCGACATGCTGTTCCTGTCGATCGATCCTTATCCGCGCAAGGAGGGGGCGGTGTTCGAGCCCCGGGTCACGGCAGCCGAACCCGGCGACCACCCGTTTGCCGTCTTGAAGGCGTTCAAGGCTGCGCCGAAAAAGCCCACATCTGGCGGGCGCGGGGAGGGCTAAGGGAACAAAAACGGCTGCAGAGGCCTATACTTTGCGCGAGGCGCTCCAAGCCCGCTTTGCGTATGTTTATTAAGTGATTGAAATACAATAATTTTTCATTTCGTCTGATTCCGCGGCCCGGCACCGTCAAGTCAAAAAGCTGGGGGTCAAGAGGTTGTGTCGGAGCCGGGACAGGCTATTGTCGCGGCCCGGCCGGCGAGCATCGTGTTGCGCTTGGCCGTTTCGCCGCCAGGAAAGCGGCGCCATGTTAGTGGTTTCCGGGACGTTCATGCCACAAAAGGTCAGAATCGCGCTTGACGCCATGGGTGGCGATGTCGGCGCAGCCATCGTCGTTCCCGGCGCCGCGATCTCGCTGAAACGCCATCCCGACACCGAGTTTCTCTTGTTCGGCGATCGCGCCCGGATCGAGCAGGAGCTTGCCAATCACCCGGCGCTCAAAGCGGCCTCGCGCGTCGTCCACACCGATGTCGCGGTGAGCATGAACGACAAGCCGAGCCAGGCACTGCGGCGCGGGCGCAAGACTTCCTCGATGTGGCTTGCGATCGACGCGGTGAAAAAAGGGGAGGCCGATGTTGCGGTCTCCGCCGGCAACACCGGCGCGCTGATGGCGATGGCCCGTTTCAATCTGCGCACCCTGCCGGGGATCGACCGGCCCGCGATTGCGGCGACCTGGCCGACCATCCGGGGCGATTCGGTCGTGCTCGATCTCGGTGCCACCATCGGCGGCGATGCGCATCATCTGGTTGCGCTCGCGGTGATGGGCAGCGCGATGGCGAGCGTGCTCTACAATCTCAAGCGGCCGACGGTGGGCCTTCTCAACATCGGTGTCGAGGAGATGAAGGGTCATGAGGAAATCCGCGAGGCTGCGGAACTGCTGCGGGCGATGAACCTGCCGCAGCTCGACTACGTCGGCTTTGTCGAGGGCGACAGCATCGGCCGCGGCGCCGCCGACGTGATCGTCACCGAGGGCTTCAGCGGTAACATCGCGCTGAAGGCCGCCGAGGGAACCGCGCGGCAGGTCTTGCAATACTTACGCGGTGCCATGGCGCGGTCCTGGCGCTCGCGCATCGGCTATCTGTTCGCGCGCCCCGCTTTTCGTGCGCTCCGCGACAAGATGGACCCCGGCAAGTTGAACGGCGGCGTGCTGTTGGGGCTGAACGGCGTCGTGGTCAAAAGCCATGGCGGGGCGGACGCAGAGGGCTTTGCCTATGCTATCGATGTCGGCTATGAGATGATCCACTTCGATCTCCTGACCAAGATCAATGAAATGCTTAATCGTGATGGCGGGGCGCTTGTGTCAGTGCCCGCCCCGCAGGAGCCTGTCTCGTGACTATTCGTTCGGTGGTGCTCGGCTGCGGTTCCTATCTGCCGCGGCAGATCCTGACCAATGCCGAACTGGCAAGGCGCGTCGACACGTCCGACGAATGGATCGTGCAGCGCACCGGGATCAGGCAGCGACATGTTGCAGCCGAAGGCGAGTTCACCTCGCATTTGGCGATCAATGCCGCGCGCGCTGCGCTTGACGACGCCGGCCTCGACGCGCAGGCCATCGAGCTGATCGTGCTTGCGACCTCCACGCCCGACAACACCTTCCCCGCCACGGCCGTTGCGGTCCAGCACGGGCTCGGCATCAGCCATGGCGCAGCCTTCGACCTGCAGGCGGTTTGCTCCGGCTTCGTCTTTGCGCTCGCCACCGCCGACAATTTCCTGCGCACCGGCGCTTACAAGCGGGCGCTCGTGATCGGCGCCGAGACCTTTTCGCGGATCCTCGACTGGAATGATCGCGGCACCTGCGTCCTGTTCGGCGACGGCGCGGGCGCAATCGTGCTGGAGGCGCAGGACCAGTCGGGCCAATCGAGTGACCGCGGCCTGCTCACCACGCATCTGCGTTCTGATGGACGCCACAAGTCAAAACTCTATGTCGATGGCGGTCCGTCATCGACACAGACGGTCGGGCACTTGCGCATGGAAGGCCGCGAAGTGTTCAAGCACGCGGTCGGCATGATCACCGACGTCATTGTCGATGCCTTCAACGCGACGGGGCTTTCGGCCGAGGACATCAACTGGTTCGTTCCGCATCAGGCGAACAAGCGAATCATCGATGCCTCGGCCCACAAGCTCCATATTGCGCCGCAGAAGGTGGTGTTGACGGTCGACCAGCACGGCAACACCTCGGCCGCCTCGATCCCGCTCGCGCTTTCGGTCGCGGTCACGGATGGCCGCATCAAGAGGGGTGATCTGGTGCTGCTGGAAGCGATGGGCGGCGGCTTCACTTGGGGCTCGGCGCTCGTTCGCTGGTAGGAATGAATGGCAGATTCATCCTGGGCTTTGCACCGTTTTCAATATGTTTGGCTTCACCGCGGAGTTGACCGAAGCCGCGTAAGCTCATAATTTCAGAACAGAAATTGTTCGCCGTGAGTGGGGCAGGCGATGACCGGAAGCGGAAAAACTGTCACTCGTGTCGATTTGTGCGAAGCGGTCTACCAGAAGGTCGGGTTGTCTCGTACCGAATCGTCAGCGTTCGTTGAGCTGGTTTTGAAAGAGATCACAGACTGCTTGGAGAAGGGCGAGACGGTAAAATTGTCTTCGTTCGGCTCCTTCATGGTCAGGAAGAAGGGCCAGCGGATCGGGCGCAATCCGAAGACCGGAACCGAGGTGCCGATTTCGCCGCGCCGGGTGATGGTGTTCAAGCCGTCTGCGATCCTCAAGCAGCGGATCAACAACGGCCACGCCGATCCCAAGCTCAACGGCGAGACCAAGGTCGAGTAGGCGTTAGCCTACTCACAAGCTCGGAAGGGAAGCGAGCCTTTGGACAAGGCGCCGGATGCATTCCGAACGATCAGCGAGGTCGCGCAGGATCTCGACATTCCCCAGCACGTATTGCGCTTCTGGGAAACGCGCTTCAGCCAGATCAAGCCGATGAAGCGGAGCGGCGGTCGCCGCTACTACCGCCCCGACGACGTCGACCTGCTCAAGGGCATCCGCCGGCTGCTCTATGGCGAGGGCTACACCATCCGCGGGGTGCAGCGCATCCTCAAAGAGCACGGTATCAAATCCGTGCAGAGCCTCGCCGACAGTTCCACGGCCGTATCCTTCGGCGCGATCGAGGAAGCGATCGGCCAGAGCCTCATGGAAGACGGCCTCGAGCCCAGGGAAGAAGCGGTCGAGGCGAAGGGGGAAGAGGAAGAAGAGGAATATGAGGGCTCCGACGAGGAGGGGATCGATTTCCGCTTTGTCGAGACCGAGGAGGACATCCTGGCGACCTTCCGCCGAGACAGCCCGCCCGCCCGGGGAGCAGGCGGCGGGCTCGACCGGGAGCGGCTCGAGGGCGTTCTGAAGGAACTGGTCCACTGCCGGCAGCTGCTCGACCGGGCCTTGAAGGACGGCTGACGAGCATCCGGCTTGGCCCTAAGCATATGGCCAAGGGTGATGTCCCGGACCCCCTGCGCCAGCCTTGCGCCGGGACGGGATCGCAGCTATGGGAACGGCATCGGAGCGTGGCGCAGCCCGGTTAGCGCACTAGTCTGGGAGACTAGGGGTCGGAGGTTCAAATCCTCTCGCTCCGACCATTTCACCCAAGCAACTTCAATGCGTTGTAGGATCCGGCGTTGTCGAGCGCCGGATCTATTTGAGAACGAAACGGCGCCAAACTGCACCGTTCGGAGCCAATAATCCCGAAATAGTCCCGAAGCGCGTTCTTGGAGCGTTCCCCGAGGTCGTGGAGGACGATCAGGTCCGCTGGTCGGTCGGCCTATCCGACGAAGCGCCAACATTTGAGAGCCGCGAGTTCGCGTGGGCGGTCGCCGCCCAGATGCGGAGCGCGGCATGAGCGAAACCGCCCGACACCATTGCCGCCGTTGCCGTTCAAAGCTTCCTGCGGCTGTCGAGAATCCGCGCGACGCGTTTTGCTGCCGAGGCTGTTACCGGCAGCACTATCACTCGCGGTGTCTCGTGTGCGAACGCGAGATGACGCGGACGACCGGCAATCAGCGGCTCTGCGATCGCCGCAAGTGCAGGAATGGTTTCAGGGCGCTGAAAGCCCATTTTGTCCTCGGGCGCTACCATTTCCCATCCGGCGTCAATCTGCTTCAAAAAACCTCTGATTTTATTGGGCCGAAACAGCCCCTCAGCCCCGCCCGACCATGGCGCGTTGTGGCCGGTCCCGCCCTCGGTGATGCGGAGCTTCGCTTGGTGACGGTCGCTGAAGACGCCGCGGCGCGCCTCAATCGCCGGAACCAAGTCCTTTGGCGCAATGCTGGCGAGACCGCCCAGATCAAGCCACACCATCACCCCGTGAATGTCGTGGGTGGATTCAAATTCGCGGACGCGCCGAAGATCGAGATCGCGCCGATGATCAGCGCCGAAGTCCGGTCGCAGCAGGCTCCGCCGCCGGTGATCACCACCGATAGCGACCCGCTGACGCTTCCCCATTCCCTGGCGCGGACGAGCTCGATCGCGGTCCCCAGTGACTGGCACGATCGCCCCACGCTTCCGACCAGGCGGACGTAGGCGCCGAGCAAGATCGCCGGCGGTGCCGCGACGCGCATCGCCCCCAACAAATGATGGGGGCCAACGATGGCCAACTTCCACTATTTCAAGCTTGACGACCGCAGCGAGCGCGACCAACCGCTGATCTTCTCTTGCAACCTGCAAGGCCTCGCCGATTCAATCGGATTGAAGCCCGCGCCCAGCGTCGCGCATGAGCTCGTGCGGGACACCTTCCTGACGAACCTAGCTCTTGCCGGGGAGGCTGAGAAGCCGCTGAGCTATTCCAGACATCGGGGCTTCTATAAGCGATCGCGCTATCGACTGCCGGTGTTCACTTATACGAACGTCGTGCGCGTGGTCGCAGAAATCGTGAGGGAGGGGCTCGGTATCGAGAATCGCACACGTCCCGGTCATCGCGGCCGCCAGTCGACCATCACCGCAGCAGACGCTCTCATGACGCACTGGCGCGACCTGGATGCGGAACCGGTCTATGACCGCGCCGCGGAGACGATCATCCTCAAATCGAGGGACGAAGAGCGGCGACTTCTCGAATATGTGGATTCGCCCCCGATCCGCGCCAAGCGCGACCAGGTGCGGCCGATCAACGAGATGTTAAACAGCCTCGACGTCGAAGTGCCCGCCGGCGCCAAGGCCGCCAGGGACCTTTTGCTGTTCGAAAAAGCTGGATTCGACAAGCAAGGACGCCCGACCGTGAAGCGCCACTTTGTGCGTCTGACCCACAAGGCCGGCCGGCGGATCTTCGCTGGCGACTTCGAGCAGCACGGCCGCTTCTACTGCGCGCCCCAGAACATCCCTGGCGATGCCAGGCGGACGATGACAATCAACGCCGTGCCGTGCGCCGAGTTCGACTTCTCGGCGATGCATCCGCGCCTGGCTTACAACCTCGCTGGCATCCCTATGGACGGCGATCCCTATGACATCGGCAGGGGCTTTGAGCGTAAGCATGTGAAGCTCGCAGTCCTGATCGCCTTCAACGCCACCGATCCACTGTCGGCAATCCACGCGCTGGTCCGGGACGACGACGACATGCAGATTTCCTATGCCCTTGCGACGAAGATCGTCGCCGCCATCTTCGAGCGCCACGATGTGATCAGGCGTATGCTCTGCGCTGACGCTGGCATCAAGCTGATGAACCTCGACGCCACGATCATCATGGACGTGCTCGAGGCGTTGGTGGCCCGCGGAATCCCCTGCATCGGCATCCACGACAGCGTCGTGCTGCCGGAGCGTTACGGCGGCGACGCGCAGGCTGAAATGGAGAAATCCTGGGCCCTCCACTCAAAAGGGCCAACCCTCTGTGAAATCAAAGGAAAATCCGCGATACTCCCACATATGAGAGAGATGAGATCGACCTCGGGCGTGAGCTAGCCACCTGCTACCTGTTCAGAAGGGGGTTCTCCTTCCTGAGGCTTTGAGCTCCCTTCCTTGCTCCTGATAGGCTCGTCCCTCCGTTGGATGACACCTTCATCACCTTCAATTGCGGCTCCCTCCGAGCTAGATCTCGAACACAAGCTAAACAGCGTACAGCCAGTCACAAAGACGCCTAGTCAGCTCACTTTCAGCCTGCATCAATTCCTAGCAGGTCGGCGCTGATGTACTCAGCCGTCCGTCAATCGCGATTGACAACAAAGGCACCTCGGGATGCGGGTTAAAATGAAGAGAAAGACGCTTCGCGGTCGAGGACTTCCAGAACTGAATGGTGATCGCGCTCGGTGCGCGCGCTTCCGAGGATGGCGAGGGCGCCAAAGGAAGCATCGCAAAGGTCTGACCCCGAAGCCTAATGAGCCCTAGGCTAGGGCGTGTATTCATAAAAGCAACGAGACCCTTCGAGCTTACGTCCGCTTGGCCCCCAAAGGACGAAACCGCTCGCGCGGTAGAACGCCGCGGCTAGCGGCACGGCGAAGCAATACGCGACAGCTCATTGTGACGAGCGGGGCAATTAGCCCGTAGCTGGCAGTGATCCGATGATCGAGGACGTGCTGATCTGGAAGTTCGTGGCGGAGCACCAACCATTGCACAAGAGCCAACTCGAACCCGGCATTCTCGATCGTGATTGTGCGCACCGTCGCGCTAACTGCACCCAGTCCGGGAATCTCGACGCAAGCAGAGTTGCGGATGTGCTGATGCTCTTGACGAACAGCTCGAAACAGTTTCGGCTCAGATAGCTCTGGGGGCAGGTCGCTAGAGATCAGTTTGCCTCATGGATTCAAATATCGAGGAGCTCACGTTTAGATTGTGTGGTGTGGTATTTTTGCTACGGCCAAGCCATTGAAAGTACAGGTGCCGCCAAACATTAAATCCCCATAGGCGATCTTCCTGATCGTCTGAAGGTTGTTTGACGCGACTTAGCTCGATCACGCGGCATCGTCCTACGTCCCCCCAGCGCGGTTTCCTCCATTGGAGGCTTTCGGACGCCGGCCGCCGAACTCGCGGCGTCGTCCCTCAAGCGGCCGGCATCCGAAACCCTTCGCATGAGCGGAAGTTCCACTCTTACTTATCGCCTCGTGGGCATGCCGGTTGGGCTGTCATTCGGGCAGCCCGGCTTTCCGCAATCCCTCCTCGTATCTCGTCAGGTCTTCAGCGCGTCGGTAAGGGCCAAGCACGTGTTTGAGATTCGAAACACGTAGCGCGGAATTTAGCCGCTGCAGCCGGACCGCCGTCTCATGTGCTTCCCCGGTCCGCCCGGCGATTGCATTGCTTGCGGCGCTGATACGCACTCCAGCTTGAAAGTCCGGATTGTTCTGCAATGCCATTGCAGCCCACGATGCCGCTTCGTCATAGCGGTCCAGGAAAAAATGTGCATGCGCGATCCCGCTTTGAATGTCTACCAGCCACCGACCAAGGGGACTTAGGCGCATGGCACGGGCAAAATGCTCGATTGCCAGTTTCGGATCTCCAAGCCAGATTCTCATCCAGCCACTGCAACGCCACGCCTCGGCCAAACTGGAATTGAGCATAAGCGCGCGATCGACCAAGCTTGTGCCAACGCCGAGGTCACGAACAACAAGCGCCAACGTCCATCCGCTGCCGCAGAGCACCCAAGCGTCATCTTTGCCGAGTTCAAGCGCCCGCTGAGCTAACCTCGACGCTTCAGCAAGCTCGTCCGCTGTGTCTGAAGACCAGCTGTTGGTTTTGGCTTGGGCATAGCAGTGGCTAGCATGACTGTAGGCCAGCGCAAACTCCGGATCGAGTTCGATCGCGCTGTTGAACAGGCGCAGCGCTTCGGCCGTGGCAAGCCGATTGCCGTACTGATAAAACTTAGCCAGCCCCCGCAGGTAGATGGCATAGGCATCGAGGCTCTCCGTCGGCTTGTACTTGGCACGTTCTATTTCGGCTGTTTCAACCGCCGGGGCGATCGCCCCAACCACGCTCTCGGTCACCTGATCCTGCAGATCGAAGATATCGCCGAGCCCGCCGTCAAAACGGTCGGCCCAAAGATGTGCACCAGTGGCGGCATCGATGAGCTGTCCCGTGACACGGACTCGGTTTGCCGCCTTGCGAACGCTCCCTTCCAGCACGTACCGCACCCCCAGCTCACGTCCCACCTGCTTCACTTCGACCGCGCGCCCCTTGTAAGTGAAACTCGAGTTGCGGGCTATGACGAATAGTGCCTTGAAACGGGACAGTGCAGTGATGATTTCTTCCACCATGCCGTCGGCGAAGAACTCCTGCTCCGGATCGCTGCTCAGGTTCTGGAACGGCAGTACGGCAATGGAGGGCTTGTCTGGAAGTGAAAGGGCCGCACCCAGCCTATCGATCGGCGCGCTATGCGTTCCCGCGCGCGCCGCATATGCACGGACCGGCTTGGAGACGTTGTTGAGCTGCAGCTCGCCGCGATCCTCGAAGCCAACGTCCAACTTGCCTTCGACTTCGCTGTACATCTTCTCGGAAATCAGGATGCCGCCCGGATCCGAAATCTCCTCCAGCCGGACGGCAATGGTGATCCCGTCGCCGTAGAGATCACCATCCTGCCCAACGCTAACGTCGCCAAGGTTGAGCCCGAAGCGTAACCTCAGGGCGCTACCACCGGAGGCGAGACGATCCTGTATCTCAACCGCGCATCCCATAGCGGCTAAAGGACTCGCGAACTCGGCGAGCGCGCCGTCACCCGTAGTCTTGATGAGTCGGCCTTCGTGGCGGGAGAGGCTAGGCGCAATTAATTCTCTCTTGAGCCGCTCGAACTCTGCGTAGGTGGCTTCCTCGGCGCGTTGCAATGACGCAGAGTAGCCGGCCACGTCAGCGGCCAAGATCGCCGCCAATCGCCTTCGTTCCGTGCTGTCTTCGAGACGAACGACCGATTCGACGAACGAGTAACCTCTTCCTTTAACGCTTGCTATATATCGGTTGCCGAATTGGCCATCCCTGAGCGCTTTGCGGATGGCAGCCACGTGAACCCGGAGGCTGCCCTCCTCCACGGTGACGTCCGGCCAGACATGATCGATGAGCTCCTTCTTTCCGATGATCTTGCCTGGACGTTCGGCGAGATAGAACAAAATATCGAACGCCCGACTGCCGAGGGAAAGCGTGACACCGTTACGCCGCAGCACCCTCTTGGTACTCAGAAGCTCAAACGGACCAAATCTCAGCGTTCTATGAACACCACTGCTAGACATTTGCTTGTGCTCCATTTGGCCACGATGGCTTCACTTGATCGTCGGACCCGGTAGTGGCTCGGCTTGTACCGTCGCAGACCTGCGGACCGGCACGGGGTGGGCGAGGCGCACGGAGGTGAAGATCGGATTGACGGAGGCAGTTCCTTGCTGGTCGGGGTGGGGTTGCGGATTGTGATTCCCCGCAATCGCAACGGCACCGAGCATTCCGGGATACTGCTCAGCCCCGTAAAGATTGCGTACATGCGCGGGAAGATTGCGCGCGGCGACATAAGACGAGCCAATGAACGCGCCTAGGCCGATGCTTTTGCTCACTCGCGCTCGCGCAAGTGATTCTAGAACCTTCGGACCTCAATTCGTCGAGCTACGCTTCAATGTTTTATGTCTCAAATAGTTTACCGCACCCGAATTTGCCGCACGAGGTCCAGATCGGCCAACGGCGCGTCCGAAACGGTCAACGCGTCGGAAGGGATCACTCGCTGCACCGGCCTGCCGCTCACACGCATTGCACGCTAACCGCTGCACTGCCCATGACCGACGTGGCCAATGGAGGTACGGCGGCTGGCCGCCGGTTCCGCGACAGAAACACTTTCGAGAAAGATTCCGCTTAGCTGCGACCTCGATGCGGCGAAGTTCCGCGAGCGGACTTCTGCAATGGGTCTTGGTCGTGTGAAAACGCCAAGACACGCGATCACGATAGAAGAAGTTATTCGTCCGAGACTGCCTTAGCCCTCAATCGCGCAAGCGCACTCAACTTAACGAACGAACTGAAGAATGTAATTCTCGTCGCATTTCGATCTTTCGCGTTTTTACACACCCAGGGTCAAAGGCGGCGGTCGCGGCCGGTTTGCCAGATGTCGGCTTACCCCTGACAGCGGCGGAATGGCAGACATCCCTCAACCGCGGCTTCGGGCCCAGGCTGTGTGAAAACGCTCTGTTTGCCGTGATTCGCGCGATAAGATTCGCCCTGCGATTTGTGGGGCATCTCATGAGGCGCTTTGTTGAAGGGCTGGATCGCGGGCAG
>Ga0307474_10004163_pt1 | contig 10415 bp, 7 predicted proteins | sample atmos_gasesECM1C_2_FD_203312 | JGI IMG/M metagenome (GOLD analysis project Ga0307474, IMG submission 203312) | Hardwood forest soil microbial communities from Morgan-Monroe State Forest, Indiana, United States - atmos_gasesECM1C_05 | ecosystem: Environmental > Terrestrial > Soil > Temperate...
CGCTAGCGGAAGCGCATTATGCCCGCATCAAGCAGGAAGATGGACAGATTGGCGCCTTCTTAACTCTTTCGAAAGAGCGGGCGCTCGAGCAGGCGGACCGCATCGATCGCATGGCGGTGGAAGGCAAGTCTCTGCCTCCATTGGGAGGCGTCCCCGTCGGCATAAAAGATGTAATGAGCACGCGCGGCCTGCGTACGACGGCGGGTTCAAAAATCCTGGAACACTACATACCACCGTACGACTGCACGGCGGTTGCCCGCCTCGAAGCTGCCGGAGCCATCGTACTCGGCAAGATGAATTGCGATGAGTTCGCCATGGGGTCATCGAATGAAAATTCGGCCTACCATCCTGTGCGCAATCCGCGGGATTTGAGCCGGGTCCCCGGGGGCTCGTCCGGCGGTTCAGCAGCGGCGGTGGCGGCCGGTATGGCAGTGTTCACTCTCGGATCCGACACCGGGGGCTCGATCCGTCAGCCTGCATCCTTTTGCGGCGTTGTGGGACTGATGCCCACCTACGGGCGCGTCTCACGGTACGGGCTGATCGCATTCGCATCGTCGCTCGATCATATTGGTCCGCTGGCGAAGACGGTGAAGGACGCCGCCATTGTCCTGCGCACAATTGCCGGACGCGATCCGATGGATCCCACTTCCGCCAACGTTCCAGTTCCCGACTACACTGCCGAATTGGAGAAGCCAGACCGAGGCATGAAGCTGGGAGTGCCCAAAGAGTACTTTGGCGACGGACTCGATGACGAGGTCCGCCACGCAGTGGAATCAGCGATCGACAAGCTGAAGGCATTGGGCTGCGAGATCGTCCCCGTTTCGCTGCCCCATACGCCGTACGCGATTCCGACCTATTATCTAATCGCGACGGCCGAGGCATCGTCGAATCTGGCGCGCTATGATGGCGTGCGCTACAGCCATCGCGCACGCGGAGTGAAGACGCTATCGGAAATGTACCGTCGCAGTCGCGACGAGGGCTTCGGCGCGGAAGTAAAGAGGCGCATTATGCTCGGCACATACGCGCTCAGCGCAGGCTACTACGACGCCTATTATCTGAAAGCCCAAAAAGTGCGAACTCTATTGACACGCGATTTTGACGAGGCATTTCGAAAAGTGGATGCGATCGTGACGCCCACCAGCCCGACGGCGGCCTTTCGGTTGGGTGAGAAGTCGAATGATCCCCTGGCGATGTACCTCGCTGACATCTATACGGTCACAGCGGATCTCGCCGGAATTCCTGGAATTTCGATCCCGTGTGGCCAGACAAGAGAGAAACTTCCAGTCGGATTACAGATTCTCGGCAGGCACTTCGACGAGAGCACGATTCTGCGTCTCGCGCATGCCTACGAGCAGGCTTGAATTTCACTCTTGTGCCGGCCTGTAGTAGCTCTCGCCGGCGCAAGCATGACACAATATTTTTCCTTCGCGCTGAACTTCCCTCCGGAAATTGATCCCTTCCCCGCAGATTTCGCAGGCCACGCGATGGCCCTTATATCCAGGGAATTCTTCGGGGGCCAAGTCCACGGTGACCCATTGGGTGGTGAAAAGATCGTCGTCGGCAATCTCTCGATATGCCAGCATTTGCTGTTGATTTTTGTCGGAAATTTCCGGATGTATCTGCCGCGCGAGTGCCTTCGAGGATTCCTTCGCAGCCACACGGATCGCTTTCCCAGTGTTGACATCTACAAAAGTAGCCGCAACCTTGCCCCAGTCACGGAATTTCAGGGCACGTTTTCCCAGCCGGCATCCGGTGACCACTGCAACTGCATCTGTCGCGCAGCGGTCGATCTCGACGAAGGTTACCAGGCGCTTGCGATCTTTTCCGTGAGGGTCATCGATTGCGAGTTTTCGCAATCCGAGCATCGCAAGCCGCACCCCAAGCACTTGTCCGGCACAGATGTGGCCGTGCGCCTGTTCAGCATCGCGAAGATATTCTTCGAGGGATTTCACAAAGCAGCTTTCAACTGCCAACTTTCAGCTTAACATTGCGCGCGAGAGGGACGTTACTTTCTGCGCCAGCGAATGCCGTCTTTTGTGACCTCCACAATGATTCCAGCTGCTGCAAGCTCGGCACGAATTCTGTCTGAGGCACTGAAGTCGCGTGCGGCGCGGGCAGCCTTCATCTCCGAAATCCTCTTTTCGATGTCGACGTCGGGGAGTTGCCCGGATTGAAGCGCGTCCCGCAGTTCGGCGCTGATATCTTTCTCGCGGCCCTCTGCAATCGCCCAGTCCATGACCCGTTTCATTTTCGGAGCGTCGTCGTCATCGAGTACGGCGAAGATTTCGTCGAACTTTGTGAGTGCTCCCAACAATGAAGGCACATCGTCCTTCTTGATTCCTCCGGTATCGAAGGCGGCATTGGCCTGGCGTACCATTTCGAAAATCGACGCTTGCGCCTGCGCAGTGTTGAGATCATCTTCGAGCGCAGACCGGACACCGTCCACCGTTTGAGCCGCCAACGATTGCATGGCGGGAGTGGATCCTCCCGGAAACGAACCCGCGGTCAGCCGCAGACGAAAGTTTCTCAGGCGTTCCACCGATACGGCAGCCTGTTTCAGGCCGTCAAACGTAAAATTCAATTGATTCCGATAAGGCACCGAAGCCAGCAGATAGCGGATCGAAGATGGCTTGTGTCCTTTCAACACCAGGTCGCGAAGGGTGAAGAAGTTTCCCAGGCTCTTCGACATCTTCTCGCCTTCGACTAAAAGGAAGCGGGCATGAAACCAGAAATGGGCGAAAGGCTTGCCAGTAAATGATTCCGATTGCGCAATCTCATTTTCGTGATGCGGGAAAATCAGGTCTTCTCCTCCGGCATGCAAGTCGAAAGTTTCCCCGAGTTCCTCCATCGACATCACAGAGCACTCCAGATGCCAGCCTGGACGACCAGCACCGATAGGTGTTTCCCACGACGCCTCGCCCGGCTTGGGCGCCTTCCACAGCGCGAAATCGCGAGCGCTGTCTTTATCGTACTCGTCGACATCGACGCGGGCGCCATCGAGCATTCCGCTGAAATCCTTCTTCGAAAGCTTGCCGTACTGCGGGAATTTCGCGATGCGAAAGTAATATGAACCGTCTTCGGTGCGATAGGCGATTCCCCTCTCGACAAGCTTCGCGACGAAGTCAGCCATTTCTGGAATGTGTTCGGTGGCGCGCACCAGCGTAGGCTGCTCAATCCCAATCATTGCGCCATCTTCGAGGAACGCTTTCTCGTATTTGGCGGTGTATTGCTGAACGCTAACTCCGTTACGAGCCGCATTGCGGATAATCTTGTCGTCCACGTCGGTGATATTCATGACGTGCCGCACCGTGTAGCCGGACTGGCGCAGAAAGCGGCGCAGCAGATCGACCGCAACAAAGGTGCGAAAGTTTCCGATATGCCCGTAATCGTAGACCGTGGGACCGCAGGCGTACATTCGAACTTCCACGCCGTGGAGCGGGCGGAACTCTTCGATTCGCGACGACATGGTGTTGTAAAGGCGAAGGGCCATGTGTATGAGTGCAGCTTGCAGACGAACCTAAGATTCTAGGGGTCGTGCGGAAAGCGGGTCAAATTACCTATGTGGCAGGCGCCGGCGGCAAGGTGTGAGTGTGCTCCCGCAAACGCTTCTGAACCAGAATCACGTAGTGCAAAGCCGAAACAATGGTGAAGAAAAAGGTCGCCCGCAGAAACATAGTGCGCGCGATCCAGATCCAGCGCGAGGGATGCGTTTCAAACAGCAATACAAAAAATACAGCACTGATCTGCGAAAAAGTATTGGCTTTGCCAAAAATGCTGGGGCGAAAGTCTCTTAAGCCCGCTATCGCAAACAGAACGGCACTGGCCGCAAGAATCGATATGTCACGGCTGAAGACGAGCACCGTAAACTTCCACGGAATCTTATGAAGTATGGACAGAACCAGGAACATCGTGCTGAGCAGAAGCTTGTCTGCGATGGGGTCGAGATATTCGCCCAGCAGGGTTTGCTGGTGCAGGGTCCGCGCCAGCAGGCCATCCAGCCCGTCACTGAAGCCGGCAATCACGAATACAACCAACGCCCACATGTATCGGCCTTCGACAAGGTGAATTACGACGAAGGGCACAAAAATCATACGCAGCAGAGTCAGCTGGTTGGGAGCAGTCAGGATTTGCGAGAGCCTCACGCACGCTCCTTGGAAGCGCGCGAGGTTGGGGGAGCGGCGCCGTGAGTCGCACCCGATGGTGCCAGTGCGGAGGCTGGTTCTAGGCCGGTTTTGGCCAGAAAACGCTGCGAGAGTGACGGCAGGCTGCCATCCGGTAAGTCGAGTTCGACACGCTCAATGCGATGCATGGGAAAGAACACCACGGCCGGGGTGAACGGCTCACCGTCCTTGACCATCACGGTCAGATCTTCGAACGAAGCCAGTTCTGCTCCACTCAAACTTAAGCCTGCAGGCGCGAGCGAAAGGATCATGCCCCAGACCTTTTCTCTGGGATTGGAGAGTGTGACGATCACGAGAGCGCCCGTTGAGAAGGGATCCCCCGGTCTCGCAGTGGACCGCTGGCTGGAATCGTTTTTTCCCACGCACCGATTGTCGCCGGGAGCCAAGCGCATTGCAACTTAATGGTAATTTTGCGCAAACGTTGCCGGAATTGCCCGACCCCCGTAGAATTGAGACGCCAGCCGTTCACATGTAGGCCCGTAGCTCAGTCTGGTTAGAGCGCTTCCTTGACACGGAAGAGGTCGATGGTTCGAGTCCATTCGGGCCTACCATTCAAGCCAACTCCTCGAATTTCCTACCGATGATCGTGCATCATTGGCGTACAGTTCTGCACGCAGGATCGGGAGAAGTGCCTTTTCAAACTCCCTTCAGTGGCGCTGGAACTGTTTGGAAAATCCTGATTCTCGAGCAGGGAACGCCCTGATGAATGCAGTCCGGATGGCACGGTGAATCCCAAGTTGGCACGTTAAAAGAAGCGGTCCGAAACTGGAGCCTCGTCAACAAGTAGCAGTTTCACCCGAACAGGACGATAGCGCCCTCGTAGAACCTCCCTGGTATCTTCAATTCTGACTTGGCTTCGCAAATCCTCTTTCCGCTTCACGGTTGTTCCACCTCTCACATCAAAAGCTCAAAACTATGGAGACTACATTAATATTCATAGCTGTTAAATACCGGCACGTTGTTTCCGCAGCACTCTTGCTATTTTTGAGGAGTTGGAGATGACGTTGAGGAAACGTATGTTGCGATTATCGCGGCGTGGAGTCTTGATCCTGTGTGGACTGCTCCTCAGTCTCAGCTTCGCTGAGGCGCAAAGGGAAGACGAGCCCGGACGCTCAATCGGGAAGGTCTCGACCGAGGGAGACCTGATCGTGATGGAGTTAAACGACCGAGTCTTAGGGACCAAGAACCTGTTCGACCTCTCCGGCCACACGTTGCGATTCACGCCAGACGGGTCCGGCTATCGCGTGGAAAATGGAGCATTGAATTGGGACGCGGACTTCGGCCCGGAAGTCGAGGGCTCGGAGGTGGCTCTCCACCAATTCGCCTTTCCCTTCTCCGGAAGGAAATGGAGTTCATTCCGGGTAGGTGCGACCGGTTCGATTCGCTTCGGCGAATCAGTGAAAGACAGCCCGGATCCCTATGGTCATAACGATCTAGGGCTATCGATTGGTCGGTTCGACCAGTTGGCAGAGGCGGCCAACATCCTGTTTGACAAGGCCCCGCTGCTCTGCGTATTCCTCAAACCTCGACTGTTCGGCCCTCACTATGTAAAGGGACAGCTGGATCGAGTGATCATCACGGAGCCGTTCGGCAGCCTGCTGGATTTCACATGGCTCAAAACGGTCAACCGCTTTCAGGCTGTGCTGCACCGCGACGGCTCCATCGAAATGTCCTACAAGGAACTGACGGCGAAGGACGCCATCGTTGGTGTTTACCCCGCGCCGCATGCGGGTTGGCCAGCGGGAATTCGCAGCCCCCAAGTTCATTTTTCCTCGTTGACCCGCAGGGATGGCCCGTTCCCTGCCGTGTACGAATCGTTCCATTATCTAGCTTTGCCCAGGCCACAGGATCTGTCGTGCACGATCATCAAAGCGCTCGGTGACAAGTTTGATTTCCTGGTTTACTACTCGGACTTCCGGATCGACAACCAGGAGGCGAGCAGTCCGAGCGATGGGCCGGTCAGTAGCGATGTGACCGGGATTGGGCAAACCGAGCATCTTCCGGGTCGTTGCAGTCCGAGTAAATTCCAGCTGGGTTTTGCCCAGCCTGTCTACGTTGGATCCAATGAAATGCAAGCCGGGCCTCCCGACGGCGCGCCTGTCGGGAGCAATCACGACATCACGTTCTACTCTCAACAACTCGGGGAGGAATCTGCTGACGGAAAGCCTCTTCCCTACAACTATGCGATGTCCCACCTCGGGCACGAAGTAGGGCACCGGTGGGCTGCGTATGTCTCAGCAAAGGTCAATGGCGAAACAATTTCGCTCGGATCCTGGCCCCATTGGGCGCACGGCTTGCACGCTCCCGTTGCATTTCCCTACCAGCGGCCAACCGAGGCTTCAACTCTGGGCGGTGCCGTCTGGCAGGACAACCTCGATGGAACGTATACACAGCTCCATGACGGCTATTTCGTTCCGGCACCCGGTTATTCTTATCTGGATTTATACCTGATGGGCCTGATCTCGACTGCAGAGGTGCCGGACTTCTTCCTCTTGAGAAACATCGTGCCGGCGGGTAAGGACGCAAATGCCCGCTCGATAGTGAAAGCCGACCGAATAAAATTGACCATTCATGACGTGATCGCCGCAGAAGGAGAACGTTCACCCGCCGTGGATCACTCCCAGAGAAAGTTCAACACGGGTATCGTCGTCATCGTCGAGCACGGGCAGAAACCCAGCCTCCAATTGATCGAACGAGCCAACGGAATCCGGAAGCAGTGGATCGATTACTGGAGTACGACCACCGGACATCGCGCTTCCATGACAGTGAATCCGCACTGATACTGCAATGCGCTCCGACGGCCCGTGCATTGCATGGCTCTCGACCCCTGCACTTTCCAAGCTTTTCGTATTTCGATAACAAATCCTGATAGGCACGATAAATAGATTCGATTTCCGCCCCGCGATGCCGGAAGGTACATTGAGGCGTCGTCGAATGGGCGGGATTGAAGCCGCTCAAAGGAGCCTTACGGAAGTGTCGATTTGGAGGAGGCTCGCCGCTGGCTTGATTACGTCGGCACTGATCTTCGCGATAGCGCTGTCGGTCAGCGCGCAGTCCAGTACGGCCGCGGACATGAATGCTCGGCTGGCAAAGCTCGAGCAACAGGCAGCTGACGCCAAGAGTTCTGCCGACAACGCCTGGATGCTGACCAGCGCTGCATTGGTGCTGATGATGACAGGTCCAGGTCTTGCGCTCTTCTATGGCGGCCTGGTGCGCAAGAAGAATGTTCTCGGCACGATGATGCAGAGTTTCGCCCTCATTGCGATCGTCACCGTGCTCTGGGGATTGTTCAGCTACAGCCTGTCGTTCGGTCCGGGAAACAGCTTCATCGGCGGGTTGCAGAATTTGTTTCTTAGGGGCGTGGGAGCGGCACCCGACGCGGACTATGCGGCGACCATTCCGGCGCAAACCTTCATGATCTATCAGCTGATGTTCGCCATCATCACGCCGGGGCTGATTGCGGGGGCCTTCGCCGAGCGTATGAAGTTTAGCGCCATGGTGGTGTTCATGGTCTTGTGGTCCATCATTGTTTACGATCCCATGGCCCACATGGTTTGGGGAAAGGGTGGGTTGCTGAATGCCTCGCTGGGCGGGCGCTTCCCGACTCTCGATTTTGCCGGCGGCACCGTGGTGCACGTCACCTCAGGAGTCTCCGCCCTGGTTTGTGCCCTGTATCTGGGCAAGCGTGTCGGGTACCCGAAAGAGGCGATGCCGCCGCATAGTGTCGTACTGAGTTTTATCGGCGCGTGTTTGCTGTGGGTGGGGTGGTTTGGCTTTAACGCAGGCAGCGCACTCGCAGCCGGGAGTCTGGCCACCAGCGCCTTCGTCGCCACTCATTTCGCCGCGGCTGCAGCTACGGTGGGGTGGGCTGGAGCTGAATGGATCCGCAACGGGAAACCGAGCGTACTCGGTGGAATCTCGGGCGCTGTAGCCGGGCTGGTAGCGATCACTCCGGCCGCTGGATTCGTGAAGCCAATGCCGGCGCTGCTGATCGGCCTGATTGCCGGAATCTTCTGTTATTGGATGGTCGCTAAGGTCAAGGCGAGGTTTGGCTATGACGACTCGCTCGATGCTTTTGGCGTCCATGGCGCCGGAGGCACGTTGGGCGCGCTGCTGACCGGAATTTTCGCGGTGCGCGTCGTCAATCCGATTTTCAAGGATGCGCACGGGAACACCCTGGCTTCGGGTCTTTTCGAAGGCAATCCGCATCAACTGTTGAACCAGCTGATAGGCGTTCTGATTGCCTGGAGCCTCGCAATAGTTGGCACGCTCGGCATTCTAAAAATTGTCGACATCACGATCGGTTTGCGAGTTTCCGAGGAACAGGAAGTGCAGGGCCTGGATCTCTCGCAGCACGGGGAAGAAGGATACTATTGGGAGGCTTCTGCGTAGCGAGCCCTGCCCATCAGTTTGAATAGCGCGGAACAGGATTCGAAAATCATATGATGAAGCTTGAGGCGATTATCCAGAACTCCAAACTGGATGCTGTGAAGACGGCGTTGCACGAGATAGGCGTCGAAGGCATGACGGTAATTGAGGTGCGCGGCCACGGGCGGCAGAAAGGACACACCGAAGTGTACCGAGGCCGCGAATACAGCGTGGACCTGATTCCGAAGACGAAGATCGAAATGGTCCTGGCCGATGCCTTGGTAGAAAAGGCGGTGCAGGCTGTTCTGGGTGCGGCGCGCACGGGAAAAATCGGCGACGGCAAGATTTTCCTTTCGCGGGTGGACGAGGCGATCCGGATCCGAAACGAAGAACGTGGCGAAGGAGCTTTGTAGCGCGAGGAACAAGCTGGTGGTTTGAAGGCGCGCCCTTCCCAATTTCATTTATGGCAGCGTCCTCATTGCTCAGCGAGCTACGGGGTTCCCTCAGCGACGAGTCAGCGCGTATTCAACGCCAGTTCGAAGCTACTGGCGAGGGGTGCGCAGCCGTGGCGCAACGAACGCGGCTCATCGAAGACATTCTCCTCAAATTATGGCGCGAGATCATTTCCCCCGACAGCTCGGAACCGGTCAACTTTGCCCTGGTGGCCACCGGTGGGTTCGGGCGAGGATGGCTGTTTCCGCATTCCGACATCGATCTCCTGTTTCTTTATGCCGACCGCGAGGCTGAGCAAACATTTAAGGATCCCGTGCGGCGTTTCTCGCAAGAGCTCTGGGACTTGCGCTTAAAGCTGAGTCCTACATCGCGCACGCTGGCCGAGTGCGATCGTTACGACACCAACAACACTGAGTTCACGATCTCTCTTTTGGACTGCCGCCAACTGGCCGGCGACCGCGACCTCTTTCGCAAGCTGCACGACAGGGTTATCCCCAAGCTTGTCGTGCGCGAGTCGAAGGCCCTGTTGCAAGGACTAGCCGAAGTCACGCGGGAACGCCATGCCAAACACGGCATGACGCTATATCATCTCGAACCGAACTTGAAGGAAGCTCCTGGCGGTCTGCGCGATTACAACGTGGCTTGCTGGCTGGCCCTGATTTCTGCCATGGACAAGCTGCGAGATTGGCCCGACTCCAGTTCAATACGCGCGCCGGTGCGCAAGCAACTTGAAGCGGCGTTGGATTTCTTGATATCAGCTCGATGCTTCCTGCATTTCCGCCACGGCCGCGATGACAACTCGCTGAGCTGGGAAGCGCAGGACGAAGCCGCGGCGCGAAAGATCGGAACCGGTGATGCGGCGGAGCTATCGGCCGCGGACTGGATGCGGATTTATTTCGGGCACGCGCGTGCCGTGCAGCGAACCGTGATGCAGTTGCTGGAGGAGATTCCGGAGGCGTGGTCGGCCCTCTACCGGCAGGTGCAAAGCTGGCGATCGCGCCTTTCGACGGCGGATTTCTCCGTGGTTGATGGCCTGATTTTCTTACAACAGCCTTCGGCGCTCCAGGATCCCGAGGTGTTGCTGCGCATGTTTCACTTCATGGCGCATCACGGACTAAAGCTTAGCGCAACCACGGAGTATCGCATCGAACAAGCACTTCCGGCGCTGGCAGCGACGCCGCCGCGGGGCGCGGAGTTGTGGCTCTATCTACAGGAGACGTTGCTGCAGCCACATGCCGCCGACGCGTTGCGAGCGATGCACTCCCTGCGACTCCTCACGCTGCTCCTGCCAGAGCTGAAGCTGATCGATTCGCTGGTGGTACGGGATTTTTATCACCGCTTCACCGTGGACGAGCATTCCTTTTTGGCGATCGAGAGCCTGCACCGGCTCAAACAGGCACAGTCGGAGTGGGA
>Ga0307474_10004164_pt1 | contig 10415 bp, 9 predicted proteins | sample atmos_gasesECM1C_2_FD_203312 | JGI IMG/M metagenome (GOLD analysis project Ga0307474, IMG submission 203312) | Hardwood forest soil microbial communities from Morgan-Monroe State Forest, Indiana, United States - atmos_gasesECM1C_05 | ecosystem: Environmental > Terrestrial > Soil > Temperate...
CAGCATGAAGCGGTCAAGGAGTCTGCATCTCCGGTCTCCCGGTCACACGTCCGGGAGCGTGAGCACATACCCGGGAAGGTGTGAGGTCATCCAGTCGTTGGTCGCCGTGGTTGGCATGGTGGTGAGCTGTGGCATGTCGAACACCTCGCTCCGCTCGACGTGTTCGGCCCTCGGCATCACCTGAGCAGCGATCCGGAGCTGGGCCCGGCTCCACCGGCGCAGAGCATCATCAACGGCCGGGGCGTCGGCGAGGGCGTCCGCCAATGAGGTGACATTGGCCACCGCCTTGAGGACGCCGCTGGTCGTGAACGGGGGGAACACCGCACCGGCGTCGCCGACCAGACAAATCCGATCGCGGGTATAGCTGCGGGGCACAACGGAGTAGATCGCCTGGATCGCCGAGTTACCGCTCTGCTGCACCACCTTGAAGAGCACCGGGGGCAACACGGCCGCAAGGCGAGACTCCAAGCCCGCCCTGACCTCCGGATGCACCTTCCCGAACGGTACCGAGCCGGACAGCTGCCGCTCTTGATCATCGACCAGCACCGAGGACAGGGCGCCCTCCGGAACCTGGAGGTAGTAGCCCCACACGAGAAGGCGCTTGCCCGGTTCGGTGCTCTGCCCGGATCCGGGGATGTAATACAGGACCCCGTGCCCCCCCAGGTATCCGACTCGCAGCAGATCGCAGCCGCCGAGGGCATCCACGCCGATGTCGCTCTCGCGGAGCAGTCCCCGCCACGACACCATCCCCCGGTAGCAAGGCGTCGCGCCGGGGTCAATGAGCCCGCGGCCCATCGAGCGATACCCGTCGGCGCACACGACCAGGTCGAAGTCCACTGAGCCGCCCGGGCGAAGATGCAAGGTCGTGCCGTCAGGCCTCGCTTCGATCAGCTCGACGGTCGAGGCACTGCGGTAGAGATCGTCAGGGACGCCCCGGCGAAGGCACTGGTGAAGATGGGCCCAGTTGAGCAGCATCAAGCTGCCCCGGCCCCCGGCGTCGCCCAGCCATCGCGGCTGGCCGGTCCCGGATCCACGGGTGACGTACCGCATGTAGTCGGCTCTGCAGGCGGAAAGGGTCCCATCGATCAGACCTCGCGCCATCATGTCCTGCCACACGGCCGTCGGCGTACCGATCCCGGCACCCCGGCTCACCAGGTCGGACCCGGACCGCTCGAAGACGGTTACGTCGTGGTCGGCCCGATGCAGGAGCGCCGCTGTCGCGCATCCGGCGACCGATCCCCCGATGATGCCGACTCTCATGCCGGTCGCCTGCTTCGAGGCCTTATTGAATTACGGGATTGTAGGCTAGCAGTCCGATGAGCGTGACCTGGTAGCTGATCCGGTAGATCCAGGCCTGGTTGTTGCGGACGGCAATATCTACGTCGATCCCCGCGTATATGTCGTTCAGCACCTCTCCGGCTCCGCTGAATGCACCCTGATTGAACGGGTGTGGCCGCCAGGTGTCCACGGCGAATCCGGCGTCTTCGGTGCCCTGGTGGAACGCGGAACTGATCGCGGCATATGGAGCCCACTGGCTCACGCTCAGCGCATAAGAGGAGTACCCTCCTGCCGGTGCCGGAATCGAGAACTCCTGGGCCACGAGCTTCAGCGGCGCCTGGAGGTCCTGAGAGATGGTCACCGTCTCCCGGGTCCAGTCGTCGGGAAGAGTTCCCTGGATCCCCTGTATGCCGTTGTTGAACAGGATCGTGACCCCGCTCAAGACGAGCATCCACTGCTGTTGCTGGATGTTCGCGGGTGGGATCCCGAATGGCGATGCCGGTGCGGGAGTGATCACCCAGTTTTCCCCGGCTGACTGGGTAGTTATGGACATAGCCGTGTCCCTCTCATTCAGTAGCTGAACGTTGTCGCTGCTTCATCGCCGATCCATTCCCATAGCTGGACGGTTCCGGCAAGTTCGGCGTTGGGCAGCAGGTTGCCCTTGTCGAGCTGCTTGGCGTTGAAGCAGACCGGGCAGACCATGTAGCGCCCGCCCGACTTTTGATACCGGGCGAGCAGATCGGGCAGTGCTGGGCATCCGTCGCAGGCGACGCCGACGGCGACTCCGTCGAGGGCGAGCCGGACGGCTTCCTTGGTCTGGAACATCAGGGTCGGCCGGCCGGATTCGGCGGCGCCGACCGCGACCAGGAAGGCCACGGCCACCTTCTCCGGGTCTTCCAGGCCCGTGCTGAGACTGATTACTGCCTTTCCAGCCATGGCTGTCTCGCTCTCGTCAAGGTTGGGCTGAGGCCAGGCCCTGATTCCTGCTCAGGAAACGGCTGGTTCTGGGTTGCGCTGTTGCCTCAGCGTGCTTGTTTCAGGTGCCAGTGTGTGCGGGCCTGTGTCCCCGCTGCTATCCGATGTTCGACGGATGGCCAGACCGGCGCAGCCGGAGTAACGTAACCGAGGGGGTGCTTCGTGGTAGCTCCGGCGATGGCCAGCGACCGGGACCTGCGCGCCCTGGCGGCCATCGTCAGCCAGGACCGCCCCGACCTGCCGGACGGGGAGGAGGGCCTTCCGCTGTCCCTGCTGGCCGACCTGAAGGACCAGATCCGCTGCGAAGGTATCTCCCTCGACCGGCAAGACAGCGGGCGGCAAGCGTATTCGGTCCTGCAGTCGGTCCCGGTTCCGAGCCACGACGAACTCAAAGCATTCCAGGACCGTGACCGGGACCGGGACCCGGCGTTCTGGGAGCGCTTCTGGACCTGCCATTGGGAGTGCCAGATCTGCAGCTATCCCGAGCGCACCGGCGACCTGCGCAGCGTCGTCAAACCCTCTGATTTCTACTCCGCGCGGCAATGGCACAGCACCGGCGAGTACACCGATATTCTCCGGCCTCAGGGGGTCGAGCATCAGCTTCAGCTGTGCCTGCCCGATCCCGCGGGGCTAAGCGCCGGGCCCGGCCGGACCGTCCGGCTGCACTTTTTCCGCGGGCCCGGGCTGGACTTCACCGACCGGGACCGTGCGGTGCTCACGCTGCTGCGCCCGCACCTGCACCAGGCCTACCTCGACGCTGAGCGGCGCCGCCACCCGGTTCCCCGGCTCACCCCGCGGCAGAAGGACCTGCTGCGCCTGCTGGCCGCTGGGCACACCAACACCCAGATCGCCCGCCGCCTGGGCATATCTGAGGGAACCGTGCGCACCCACCTGGAGAACATCTACGACAAGCTGCACGTCTCCAGCCGCACCGCCGCCGTCACCCGCGCCTTCCCCGACTGGACCGCCCAGCGCTTAGCGCAGTGCGGGAGGGCGTGTCCTGGTCCTGCCGCGTTTCCTTCCCTGCCGGGCGACCTAGACGCGGCAGCTTCGAGCGGGACGCCGAAGCGCGAGGCACGCGGCTGAGGGCAGCACCGGTCTGTGCAGCGAATGAGCCCGTCAGATCGGTGTGCCAGCGGGTATGGCCCGACGTGCGCCGGGCGGGCCTCCCAAGACAGAGCCCAGCGCTGACGTCGGGCCATCGGCGCCGCAGGCGCCGTCTTGATTCATAAATACATGTGAATTCGGCAACGCGAGCTATAAGAGCTATAAGACTCGGCAGCCGCCTAGCCCACAGAACAACCACATATGCGCGGCCCTAAAAGCCCCGGGATGGATCCGCGAGCCGCGCCGAACGGCGGGTCGCGTTCGCGCTGAGGTCGCGGTGCGTCACCGCGAGGTGGTGGTTGGTATCGGCGGCTGCAGCCGGCTCCGCCTGGCGGCTGCCACCGCCAGGCGGAGATCCTCCTGGCCGGTACGCCTGTTACCGGGCAGCGCCTGCGACGTAGGCGGCGACGATATAGGTGGCGTGCCGGTCCAGGCCGCCGCGGGCCCGGTCATACCGGATCGTCGTTCTCGGGTCGGCGTGCGAGGCGGCCTCTTGCACGTCGCGCAGCGGGATCCCGGCATCCAAACTGGTAGAGAGCAATGTTCCGACCCCGCTGAATACCCCAGCCGGAGTCGGGCGCCTGGAGGCTACTCCCGGGTCCGTGATTACGGGGTATGGATCCTGCAGCCGTGGAGCAGGGCCAGGTCAGGAGACCCCACCGGCCGAGGGCTGCGATGCACGCCGGCCACGTCTGCGGCACGGCGGCGCGACGGCTTGCCGCGGAGCTGACGGGCGAGCTGGCGGCCGCGGGAGCTTCGGGTGCCGGGACGCGGGATGCACCGGGTGCAACGAGAGCGCCTAGCGCCAGGTCAGGTGCGTGACGCGACCAATGATGCGGCGGGCCAGCTGAGCTGGCGGCCAGCTGCGGTCCGGACGGCGGCTGGCTGGGACGCGGCCGATCAGCCGGCGGCCCGGTATGTCAGCTCCCGGACAGGGCACGGTCGACTTGGGTGCGCGAGGTGGTGGGCCTCGGGGACGATGGACGTCGCGGTGACGGCCCTGGCGCGGGGGAAACGCATCCAGCATCGTGGTCAGGGCGAAGAAGTGATCGCCGTGGCCGTGGGTGATGTAGACGGTGGTGAGGTTCTTCCCGGTGGCCCGGGACCCCGTCGGCGACCCGGGCGGCGCCCTGGGGGTGTCAGGGGGTGTCGATCAGGACCGCGTCACGCTCGCCGCTGATCAGCGAGTTCGAAGTGGGCGGCCAGGTCGCCTCGCCCTTGCCCATTGGAGGTATCAGGGCGGCAATCGGCTTGTTTGGGACGACGAAGACGTCGAGGTGCAGTGGGCTGGACACGGCAGTTCCTTTCGAAGCGATGCGGGCGTGCGGGCCGCAGGAGACCGGCCTGCGTGAACCCGCGCTTGCCGACGTTGGCGTTCCGGCGGTGAGCCGGCAGCGTGGGTGCCGGTGCTGGTTCAGGTCCGGATCAGTGTGTGGACGGGGAAGAACGTGATCTGTGGCGGCGGGTCCCCGGCCTGCTGCGCGGCGGGCAGGAGCTGCTCGCGGGCGAAGGCCTCGAACTCCTCCTGTGAGGGCACGACATTGACCACCCGCCACCCGCCACCCGTTCTCGGTCGGGCCGGCCAGGTGCACCAGCCAGCCCTCGGGCAGCTTGCCGTCGGGGAAGATCTTGGCAGTGATCTGCTGGTATTGCTGCTCGGTTCCGCCCGGGACATCGACGGTGACGGCGACTGCCATGGTGGGTTCCTTTCTGTGCCGGACTGGTATGCGCGGGGCGTTGCCCGCGTGGGGTTCTTGCTGCTCCAGGTGCGCAGTCGGCGGCGGCCGGGATCCGGCGTCGGTCCCGGTCAGCGGGCTGGTCAAGGCCTGGTGGCCGTGTAGCCTTCTGCCCACCAGCTGGTGACCAGCGCTGCGTACTGGCCGGCTGCGTCTTCCCAGGTGAAGTGGCCCGCGTCGATGACGTCGAGCTTGCTGTGGGGCAGCCGCTGGTGCAGGAACTCGGCGTTGGCCGGCGGCACTGCGGTGTCTCGCGCGCCGGCGATGATCTCCACGGGTGTGCGGATCTGCGGCAGAAGCTCAGCGAGGATCGGTAGCTCGACCGGGTAGGCGCGCACGTAGCGCATCGACTCTGCGAACCGGTCGCCGTCGTAGGAGGACAGGTAGTCCTCGCGGATGGCGTCGGGCAGCGGGTACCGCTCGATGCCGCGCAGCGCGCGGGCGACGATCTGGCGAGGGTCAATCTTCCGGTATTGCTCGAGGTCGCGGGCTTCGACCCAGTCCTTCAGTGGCGCGCCCAGCTGCAGCGGGACCGCCGCGCCGCCGCTGCCGACGACCAGGCTGCGCAGCCGCCCCGGGTACCGGGCCGCGGCGAACAAGCCGGCCCCGGTGCCGATGTCAGGGCCGGCCACGTGCGGGTGCTCGAGCCCGAACGCGTCCGCGAGGCGGATGATGAACTCGCCCATCGCCCGCGGGGACAGCAGCGTGTCGCGGCGCTCGGAGTGACCGAATCCCGGCAGGTCGACCGCGACCAGGTGGGTGTGCTCGGCCAGCCGCGCCCACGTCGGCGCGAACGCCAGCAGGCTTTCCGGCCACGGGTTCAGCAGAAGGGCGTGTTCGTCGCGGTCCTCGCTCTCAGCGAACCGGACGGTCAGCCCGTCAATGACCCGGAATTGCATCTGGATGGGCGTGTTCAGCCAGGTCGTCACGGTGCGCTCCCTCGCTGTCGTGGCCGTACTACTTTCGGCGCTGCATTCGTGCCATTGTTATGCCGGAAGGGCCGCGATCGTATCCGCCAGTTGTACAGTCCCAGTAGCCATCCCCCGCCGAGCGCTCAAGCTCCGCGGCGACGTCCGCGTCGGGCCCGTCCGCGGCCTGCTCCCGGTGCCAGGCCCAGTGGTCGGGATCGTCGCGGGGGTCGGTGACCTCGGCCAGCGCCCGGTGCACGTCCTGCCGCTCGCGCGGCGCCGCCGACCGGTAGGCCGCCCCGCGCACGAGCGGATGACGGAATGTCACCCAGGCGCCGAACTCGACCAGCCCGTCCCCGGTCGCCGGCGCCGCTGCCTGGGCACCGATCCCCAGCAGGCGGGCTGCCCGTCACACCAGGCCCGGGTCGCCGACCGGATCGGCCGCGGCGACCAGCAGCAGCCAGCGGCTCTGGTCCCGAAGAGCCAGCACCCCGCCGCCGGAAGCTGTCCTCGACCCGCCCCGAGACCGGTGCCGCGCCGGGGAACCCGAACCCGCCCGCCAGCTCCGCCGGGGTCAATCCTCTGGGCAGCTCCAGCAGCGCCAACGGGTTCCCCTGGTCTCGGCGACGATCCGGTCCCGGACCCGCGAATCCAGTGGCCCGGTCAGCACCGAATCCAGCAGCGCCCGCGCGTCCTCGGCCCGCAAGCCCTCGATTACGAACGTCGACAGCCCCGCCACATGGCCGGACGGTTGGCACGCCGCGAAGACCAGGCCCACCGACTCTGCGTCCAGGCGCGCGCCGCGAACCCCAGCGCCCGCGCGGGGGCGTCATCGAGCCAGCGCTGGTGATCGACCAGGCAGATCAGCGGCTGCTCCTCGGCTGCGTCGGACAGCAGGCTCAGCACGGCCAGGCCGACCAGGAACCGGTCCGGGGCGGGCTCGGCGCTGAGGCCGAACGCGGTCTGCAGCGCCTTACGCTGCGGATCCGGCAGCCGGTCCAGGTGATCCAGCAGCGGCTTGCACAACTGCTGCAACCCGGCAAACGCCAGCTCCATCTCCGACTGGACACCCGTAGCGCGGATCACCCGGCAGCCCGGCGCGTGCCCGGCGACGTAGTCGAGCAGCGCCGTCTTGCCCACCCCCGCCTCACCGGACAGAACCAGCGCCCGGGTCTCGCCCGCCCGGACCGCGGCGATCGGCCGGTCTATAGCTCCGCGGCGCGTTCCCGGCCGCGGAAAGGCGTCACCATCTCACCGGCACCGGTCTACCCCGCCCGCGGGCTGGCGACGGCGACTGGCCACCTGGCGGATGCGAGCGTGCCCCGACCGGAGTCAGCCTTTTCCCATCACGACGCGCGGCATCTCCTTCGAGCGCAGCCGGGCCGCGCCGACAAGGCGACCTTTACGCACAGTCGGGAGGAACCCACCCGATGCCCCCCCAGCACGCGCGGCGAGCGCTCGCCTCAGGTGAGGCAAACGTTCATGACCCGCAAGCGCTGCCCGCCGTCGCCGGCGGAGATTTCCTGAGGAGGATTACCATGAGCACGGTCCAGGCATCTGACCGCTTTACCTCACTGCCCGATGGCCAGGCGCTGGCCGCCACCGTCGTCGCCCTGGAGGAGCATGGATTCAGCGTTGAGGTCGTCGGCGACCGCGACGCCGCGCGTGCGGCCGTGCTGGCCCGCATCCCTGCTGGCGCCGCGGTGATGACCAACACCTCGGTGACCCTGGATCAGACCGGCATCGCCGACGCGATCAACGACGGCGGGCCGTATGAGTCGGCGCGCAACAAGATGCTTGCCCTGGACTTCGCGACCCAGGCCCAGCAGATAATGGCGATACGCGGGCAGCCCGACTACGCCCTGGGCAGCGTCCACGCCATCACCCGTGACGGCACCCTGGTCATCGCCTCGGCCTCCGGCAGCCAGCTCGCCTCCTACGCCTGGGGGGCGGCCAACGTCATCTTCGTGGCCGGCGTGCAGAAGCTCGTCCCCACCCTGCAAGCCGCGCATGAGCGGATCTACCAGCACAGCCTGAAGCTGGAAGATGCCCGCGCCCAGGCCGCCTACGGCCAGCACAGCCAGGTCGGGAAGATCCTGGAAATCCACCAGGAGCTGCCCGGCCGCATCCATATCGTCCTTATCCGCCAGCTGGTCGGATTCTGACCCAGCCGAGGCCGTTGCCACCTTAGGCCGCAGGCCTGAATTTCGGGGCCGCGTAGCCGCGCCTTGCCCACCACGCTGCCGGGGCCGGCGGCCTGTCTTGCGTCCCTAGCACACCCGGCCGGTGATCGGGAGCGGCGTTCAGGCACTGCTCCGCCGTCATGGCCGCCAGCGTCGATACCGGCGACATGGACGCGGTAGTGTCAGTGCTGGGCACATGGCGACAGATTCCCCGATCTATGGACGCGCGACAGGGCTGACGGGCCGGCGCAGCGAAGCCGCCGTGCTGGACGAGCTGGTCGATGCTGTCCGGACGGGTGAGAGCCGGGCACTTGTGGTGCGCGGCGAGCCGGGCGTGGGCAAGACAGCGCTGCTGGACTACCTGGCCGGGCAGGCGGCGCCGGATTGCCGAGTAGCGCGGGCTGCGGGTGTCCAGTCGGAGATGGAACTCGCGTTCGCCGCGCTGCAGCAATTGTGCGCGCCGATGCTGGATCACGTCGATCGTCTCCCGGTTCCCCAGGGTGATGCGCTGCGGACCGCGTTCGGCCTCAGTGCCGGCCCGGCGCCAGACCGGTTCCTGGTCGGTCTGGCTGTGCTGAGCTTGCTGGCGGAGGTGGCTGGGGAGCGGCCGCTGGTTTGCCTGGTGGATGACCAGCAGTGGCTCGATCACGCCTCGGCGCAGATCCTGGCGTTTGTCGCGCGCCGCCTGGAGGCAGAATCGGTCGGTTTGGTTTTCGCGGCCCGTGTTCTGGGCGGCGAGCTGGCCGGATTGCCGGAGCTGGTGGTCGGGGGGCTGCGGGAGGGCGATGCGCGCGCGCTGCTGGACTCGGTGCTGACCGGGCCGCTGGATGAGCGGGTCCGCGACCAGATCGTGGCCGAGACGGGCGGCAATCCGCTGGCGCTGCTGGAGCTGGTACGGGGAGTGAGCCCGGCGGAGCTGGCGGGCGGGCTCGGGCTCCCCGGCTCGTCACCGATCTCGGGGCAGATCGAGGAGGCATTCCGGCGGCGGGTCGACGCTCTCCCGGCCCGGACCCGGCGCCTGGTACTGGTCGCGGCGGCCGACCCGACCGGTGACCCGGGCCTGGTGTGGCGGGCTGCTGGGCGGCTCGGGATTCCGGGTGGCGCGGCGACGCCCACGGCCGAGACCGGCCTGCTGGAGTTCGGCGCCCGGGTGCGGTTCCGTCATCCGCTCGTTCGCTCGGCAGCCTACCGGTCGGCGGCCCTGCAGGACAGGCAGGACGTACATCGTGCGCTAGCGGAGGTCACCGATCCGCAGCTTGATCCGGATCGCCGCGCTTGGCACCTGGCCCAGGCGACGCCGGGGCCCGACGAGGAGGTCGCCGCAGAGCTGGAGCGTTCGGCCGGGCGGGCGCAGGCACGCGGGGGCCTGGCCGCGGCGGCCGCGTTCCTTGAGCGTTCGGCGATGCTGACACTCGATCCCGCTCGCCACGCGCGGCGCCTCCTCGCGGCGGCCAGGGCGAAGCGCGACGCCGGCGCGCTCGACGCCGCCCTGGGGCTGCTGGTCGCGGTCGAGGCTGGCGCGCCTGACCCGCTGCGCACCGCCGAGGTGGAGCACCTCCGCGGACAGATCGCCCTCGACCAGCGGCGCAACAGCGACGGCGCCCGGCTGCTGCTCAGCGCAGCTAGGCGCCTCGAGCCGCTCAACGCCGAGTCCGCGCGCGAGACGCATCTGGAGGCGCTTGTCGCGGCGATGTGGGCGGGGGACCTGGACAGCCCCGGCGGCCTGCGGGAGGCGGCCGAGGCCGCGCGTGCCGCGCCCGCCAGTCCCGACCCGCCGCGTGTGGTGGATGTGCTGCTCGACGCGTTCGCGACGCGGCAGACGCGGGGATACGCGGCCGCCGCGCCGGCCCTGACCCGGGCACTGGAGATGGTTCTCGCTCTGGACGTCGGCACCGAACTCGAAGTCGGCCGCTGGCTCTGGCTGACCGGCGGGCGAGCCAGCGCCAATGTCGCCCTCGAGCTGTGGGACGATGAGTCCTGGCATGCCCTGGCTGCTCGCCAGGTTCAGGTCTTCCGCGACGCGGGTGCGCTCGTGCACCTGCAGTTCGCGCTCATCTTCCTGGCCAGAACCCATCTTCTCGCCGGAGAGCTGGCCACGGTCGCGCGGCTGTTCGAAGAAGATCGCCTGATCGCCGAGGCGACCGGGAACCCGCCGGTTGCCTACACGGCGATGACGCTCGCGGCCTGGCGCGGCCAGGAGACATACGCCGCTGAGCTGATCGAGGCCA
>Ga0307474_10004165_pt1 | contig 10414 bp, 8 predicted proteins | sample atmos_gasesECM1C_2_FD_203312 | JGI IMG/M metagenome (GOLD analysis project Ga0307474, IMG submission 203312) | Hardwood forest soil microbial communities from Morgan-Monroe State Forest, Indiana, United States - atmos_gasesECM1C_05 | ecosystem: Environmental > Terrestrial > Soil > Temperate...
TCTCGCCGCACACGCAGACCTCCGGCACCAGTGGCCAGGTCACTGCCCCCAAGAGCAGTTCCCCGGCTCCCGCGGCGACGGCCAGCCTGCCGTACAACATGACGGGCCTGCTCGACCCGACCGGCGGCAAGTTCTTCGGGGTCGAGGCGCAGGGCGCGCCCGCGCTCGGCCCGGTCACCTCGTTCGCCTCGAGCCTCGGCAAGCGGCCCGACATGATCGGCCAGTACCTGGCCTGGGGCAGTTCGTTCAACGCCCGGGCGGTCGCCGCCGCCTGGTCGTACGGGGCCCTGTCCTACCTCGCCTGGGAGCCATACACCACCAGCGTCCAGGGCATCGCCCAAGGCCAGAGCGACACCTACATCACGCGATTCGCCACCGCGGTGCGCAAGCTGAACCTGCCGGTGGCGATCAGCTTCGGCCACGAGATGAACGGCAACTGGTATCCCTGGGGCACCGACGAAACCAGCGCGACCGAGTTCGTGGCCGCGTGGCGGCACATCCACAACCTGTTCATCCAGGCCGGGGCCAGCAACGTGATCTGGGTCTGGAACCCGAACGTGATCAACCCGGTGCCGCAGATCTCGCTGCAGGAATACTGGCCCGGCGACGCTTACGTCGACTGGGTGGGGATCACCGGGTACTTCCCGACCAGCGGCCCGGAGACCTTTGCCACCCTGTACGGGCCCACGATTTCCGAGATCAAGCACTTCACGACCAAACCCATGATCATTGCCGAGACCGCCGTCGAGACCGGGCCGTCCGAGATCCAGGCCACGCACAGCCTGGTCGTCGGGATCAAGCGCCATCCGGGCGTGCTCGGCTTCATCTGGTTCGACTTCGACAAGGACGGAGTCGACTGGCAGGTCGAGTCGCGGCCGACCGTACGCGACGCGCTATCCGGGGACATCACGGGACTCCAGCTCATAAACCCGAAGAAATGACCAAGCGGCCGCCGAGCACGCCGCCGCCAGGTAGGCCGGGCAAGACAGGCCCCGCTCGCCGGGGCGGCGCGGCGACGCCGTACAAGCGGCCGGTCCAGTCTCCGGACGCCGAGACCGTCATGCTGGCCCAGTTCCGGCCGGACCCGCAGGCCCGGCCGGAGGATACTGAGGCGGACCGGTCCGGTACCAAAGACGTGAACCGGGACACCGGGAACGGGGACTCCGGGCCGCCCGCAGCGGGGGCCACGCGCGGCGGCCGGCTGAACGGGCACCGGCTCGCCGACTTCATCACCGGGGAGTTCCCGGCCGTCAGCACCCGGATCCTCACCCTGCCGCGCGGGAAGCACGGCGGGCCGGCCAGCTTCAGCGAGCCCAGCGCCCGCCGGACCTGGGTCAGCCGGGCCGCGCTGGGTGCGATCTTGTGCGTGCAGGCTGTGCTGTCGCTGCGACTGCAGAACACCGCGTTCGGCGACGAAGGGCTGTACCTGTACGCCGGGCACATGGAGATCGCGCACCTGCTGCACGGCGCTGCGCTACAGGGCAACTACGCCTCCTATTTCCCTGGCGTCCCGGTGCTGTACCCGGTGCTGGGCGCCGCCGCCAGCAGCCTCGGCGGCCTGGCCGTGGCGCGGGTGATCAGCCTGGTCGCGATGCTGATCACGACCGGCCTGCTCTATTCGCTGACCCGACGGCTGTTCAACGAGCGGGTCGGGCTGTGCGCCGCCGTGCTGTTCTCGGTGACCGAGGGGACGATCCTGGCGGGCCGCCTGGCCACCAACGACGCCGTCTCGCTGTGCCTGCTCGCGGTGGCGTCCTGGATGGTGGTGCGGACCGCGTCCTGGCGCTGGCGGGCGTACATGCTGGCCATGCCGGTCGCCTGCCTCGCGGCCGCCATCGACTACTGGGCCCTGCTCTACCTGCCGACGCTCGCCGTGCTGGCCGCCCTGGCCGCGCATCCCTACCTGGGCCGGCCGGCCCTGATCCGGGCCCCGGTCATGGGGGCGATCATGGTCGAGGTGGTCGCCGCCGGCGTCCTGGTGGCCGGGCGGGATTACGTCACGGCCGCGGTCGCCGCGACGGCGTCGCGCTCGGCGGGCGGCGGCGGGGCGCTGCAAATCCTCAGCGAGGCCGGGAAGTGGGGCGGCCTGATCGCGGCGCTGGCCGTGCTGGGGGTGGTCGGCTACTCGATCCGGGCCCGGAACGAGCCGAACGAGAACGTCGCCCTGCCGGGAACCCGCCGACGGCGGATCGCGCTCGGCGCCGCACTGGCCGGGACGGCGCTGCTGACCCTGGCCGACCAGCTGTACCTGAACACCGACGTGTCGCTGGACACGCATCTGGCCTTCGGGCTCTTCTTCGCCGCGCCCATGGCCGGGGTCGGGATGGCCCGCCTGGTGGGGGATCATTTCCGGCGGGCCCAGATCGGCGTGGTGGTCTGGGCGGTGGCGCTCATCCTGGGGCTGGCTCAGAGCAGCCAGCTCTACGGCAGCTGGCCGGACTCCGCCGCGCTCGTCGGGGAGCTGAGCCGCCTGCTCGGGCCGGGCGACCACTACCTGGTCGAGAACGACAACGTGGCGATCTACTACCTGAGCGGCCGCCCGGACGCACAGCCCGACCAGTTCACCTCGACGTACTTCATGTCCTACCGGACCCCCGATGGGCTGCTGACCGGAACGCCCGCATACCTGGCCGCGCTGCGGGCCGGGTACTTCAACGTGGTCATCTACGACAGCTCGGTGACCCCGGCCCTGGACCGGACGCTCTCGGCGGCTCTGGAGTCCGACCCGCGTTACCGGCTGGCCGGCACCGTGCAGGAGGACGCGCCCGACTTCCACACCACCTGCTACGTCTGGGTCCGGACCTGAGCGCGTGACCCGGTGACCGGGCGCCCGGCCCGGACTCAGCGGGCGCGATGCCTGCGGGCCGGGTGCTTGCGGCGCGGGTGAGCCGGCTTCGGCGGCGGCTTCGGCATGCGCACCCAGATCCGGTAGTCGCTCGGCCCGTACGAGTCGCGGTACGGGATCACGGCGGCCAGCCGGTAGGTGTGATCGCGGGCGATGTCGGCCATGATCTCCTGGTCGGTCGCGAACGTGTCGCCGAAGGCGAGCACGATCCCGGCGAAGTAGCCCCGCTGGATCGCGGCCGCGTAGGCCGGGGTGTTGACCAGCATCTTGCGGGTCTGCGGATCCCGGTAATAGAACACATAGGTGTCGTCGACGTTCTGGAACGGGAGTCTGGTCCGCAGGTAGTAGGTGACCACGTTCGGATCCTCGACCAGGTAGATCCCGGTGGGCTTAACCAGCTTGCTGAGGTCGGCGATCATCGGCCGGGAGTCCGGCCAGGTGCCGTGCTGGCCGTTCGCGACGCTCACGCCGAACGCCCCGGCCGCCAGCACCACGACCGTACCCACCGCGGTGCCAGCCACCAGCATCCCGCGCGCCCGGCCGAGCCGGGCCAGCAGAACCGCAAGCTCGGCGAGCAGGTAACCGGCGATCACGCAGGCGAACCACGCCCCGTAGCCCACGTGCTTGAACAGGCTGGTCAGCGTGTGGATCCGGGCCTGCTCGGCCGGGGCCAGGAACTCCGCCCCCGCCAGCGCCCAGGCCAGCAGCACGGTCAGCCAGCCCGGCCACCGCACCGTGACGACCAGCGCGCCCAGCACGGCGAGCACGGCGATGATGCCGGTCGCGTGGACCGACAGGTCGATCACCTGCTGCACCGTCGCGGTGCTGCTGGCCCGGCTCAGCGTGGTGGACGAGATGCCCTGCCCGTAGGAGGAGCCAGCCAGGTCGAAGCCGACCGTCAGCGGCAGCGCCGCCGCCAGCAGCATGGCGGCGAGCGAGTCCAGGCCGGCCTTGCGCCCGTAGGCGCGCCAGGCGGCCAGCGCCACCACCACCATCACCACCGGGTTGAATAGCGCCGCCGCGTACTTGGCCGCGTCCGCGACCGCCATCGCGACCCCGGCCCCGCACACCAGCGTGTACCGCCAGACGTCGTCGGCCTCGATCGCCCGCACGCCGAGCCAGGTAGCCACCGCGAGGAGCATCAGCGCCATCGCGTCGTAGGTGGCGAAGGCGCCGAGGAACTGGGCGGTGCCGAGCCAGCCGAACAGCGCGGCGGCGAAGAACGCGGCGAGCCTGCTGTCCAGCAGCCGCCTGGTCACCCCGTACAGCGCCGCGGTGGCCACCAGCATGAAGGCCAGGCTCAGCAGCCGGGCCCCGGCCAGGCCTCCGATGTTGTCGGCAATGGCCGCCAGCGGCGGGTACACCACCGGGGACCCGGACATGAACGAGGCGACGTTCGGCATCGCCGCGCCGTGCAGAAAGTGGTTGAGCTCCAGGTGGCCGACGCTCAGGTACAGGCCCTCGTCGATGTAAGCGGTCGCGCTCCAGATCAGCCGCATGGACAGCGCGGCCTGGATCACCAGGACCGCGACCAGCGGCCAGGCGGTCAGGCCCGGTATCCGGCGCAGGCCGCCGGCATGCTCAGCCGCCGGTTGGTCGAGCACGAGGTCGGGCCGGGGCGCCGCCGGGTCACGCAGGTTCGGCCGCCTGAAGGGCATGGTGTCGGAGCGGATCCTGGCCGCGACCCGCCCGATGACCCGCTCACCCCCGTCGGGGGCGGTGCCGGCCCCGACCCCGACCAGCTCGCCCGGGGGTGAGCCCGCCCGCGTCACGGGGTCGGGCCGGGGCTCGCCCGGCGCCGTCGCCGGGAGTGCGGCGCTAACGGGCTCCGCCGCGCTCGCCGGCGGGCCGGGCCGGGCCGGCCGGGCAGTCTCGGGCGGCGGCGCAGGCGGCGTAGGCGGAGCCGGCGGCGTAGGCGGAGCCGGCGGCGTAGGCGGAGCCGGCGGCGTAGGCGGAGCCGGCTTGGCCGGCTGATCGGCCTTCGGGGGCGGATCGGCCTCGGCGGAGGGACCGATCTCGAACAGCGAACCGGCCTTAACCGGGAGATCAGCATCGGTCGCCCGGGCCCGCGGATCGGCCGTGGCCGACCCGCCGATCTCAAACAGCGAACCGGCCTTAAACGGGGGCACCGGGCGAGAAGGCAGCGCGGGCGGGGCAGCAGACGTGTCCGGCGCCGCAAGACGCGAGGGGCTGGCGAGCGGATCGGCCTTGGCGGACCCGCCGATGTCAAACAGCGAACCGGCCCTAACCGGCGGCACGCGGCGCGGAAGCGGCGCGGCCGGGGCAGCCGCCGCAGGCGGAGCGGACGCCTCAAGCGGAGCGGACGCCTCAAGCGGAGCGGACGCCGCAGGCGGGCCAGACGCCTCAAGCGGGACGGACCCCCCAGGCGGGACGGACGGCCCAGGCGGGACGGACGGCCCAGGCGGGACGGACGGCCCAGGCGGAGCGGACGGCCCAGGCGGAGCCGGCCTGGCCGACGGCGCGGACTCGGCGGGCCGAACCGGATCGAACAGCGAACCGGCCTTCGCCGGCGGCGCGGACTCGGCCGGGCGCGCGGACTCGAAGACCGAACCGGGCTTGACCCGCGGGACGCGGCGCGGAAGCGGCGCGGCCGGGGCAGCCGCCGCAGGCGGAGCAGACGCCGCAGGCGGGTTCGGCTGGGCCGACGGCGCAGATTCGGCGGGCCGAACCGGATCGAACAGCGAACCCGCCTTCGCCGGCGGCGCGGACTCGGCCGGGCGAGCGGACTCGGCCGGGCGAGCGGACTCGGCCGGGCGAGCGGACTCGGCCGGGCGAGCGGACTCGAAGACCGAACGGGGCGCAAGGGCCTCGAACACCGAGCCGGGCACGGGCGCGGGCCGACCAGGCCCGTCGGGCTCAGCGGGCGCCGTAGGCGCTACCGGCGCTACCGGCGCGGCATGCGCGGCATGCGCCGCGGGTGCGGCTGGCCGCCGTGCGGCTCCGGGTTCGGCCACCTCGTCGGACTCCGCCTGCCGATGGCGCCCGCGCGAGGGCCGGGCCTCGTCCCCTTGTGCCGCCACCGCCGAGCTCTCGTCCTTTCGCGCACGTATTCGCGCGTTTAGCGTATAGAGATCCCGGTTGTCAGGTGATGGTTATGGAAGCGCGCACCGCACTCAGCGGGCCTCGGTGATCACCGCGGCGCCGACGGTGGCGTTGGTCGCCTCGTCGATGAGGATCAGCCCGCCGGTGGCCCGGTTGCGGGTGTACGGGTCGCAGAACACCGGCTGGGTCAGCCGCAGCGTCACCCGGCCGATCTCGTTCAGGCGCAACTCCTCCGCGGCCTCGTCCCGGTGCAGAGTGTTCACGTCCAGCCGGTAGTGCAGGTCGCGGACGATCGCCTTCACCGTGCGGGTCGTGTGCTTGACGATCAGCCGGCTGCGCGGGTTCAGCGTCCGGGCATCGGACATCCAGCACACCATCGCCTCCACGTCCTGGACGGCGGGCGGCTGGTTGTGCGGCCGGCACAGCATGTCGCCCCGCGACACGTCCAGGTCGTCGGCCAGCAGCAGGGTGACCGACATCGGCGGGAACGCCTCGGACACCGGGCCGTGCGCGGTGTCGATGCGCTCAATCGTCGTGGTGAGCCCGGACGGCAGGTGCATCACCTCGTCGCCCGGCTTGAGCACGCCGCCCGCCACCTGGCCCGCGTAGCCGCGGTAGTCGTGCAGTTTCGGGTCGGTGGCCTGGTGCGGCCGGATCACGAACTGGACCGGGAACCTGACGTCGATCAGGTTGCGGTCCGAGGCGATGTGCACGTGTTCCAGGTGGTGCAGCAGCGACGGGCCGTCGTACCACGGCATGCTGGCCGAGCGCTGCACCACGTTGTCGCCGTGCAGGGCGGAGATCGGGATGAACGTCAGGTCGCCGATCTCCAGCTTGGTCGCGAACGAGGCGAACTCCTCGGCGATCCGCTCGAACACCGCGGCGTCGTAGTCGACCAGGTCCATCTTGTTGACCGCGAGCACCAGGTGCGGCACCCGCAGCAGCGTGGCCAGGAACGCGTGCCGCCGGCTCTGCTCGGTCAGCCCGTTGCGCGCGTCGACCAGCACGATGGCCAGGTCGGCAGTGGACGCCCCGGTGACCATGTTGCGGGTGTACTGAACGTGACCCGGGGTGTCCGCGATGATGAACTTTCGCTTCGGCGTCGCGAAGTAGCGGTAGGCCACGTCGATCGTGATGCCCTGCTCGCGCTCGGCGCGCAGCCCGTCGGTCAGCAGGGCCAGGTTCGTGTACTCCTCGCCGCGTTCCTTGCTGGTGCGCTCGACCGAGGCCAGCTGGTCCTCGAAGATCGCCTTCGAGTCGAACAGCAGCCGCCCGATGAGGGTGCTCTTGCCGTCATCCACCGAGCCCGCGGTGGCCAGCCGCAACATGTCCATGTGCGTGCCCGTCATCAGAAATAGCCCTCTCGCTTGCGGTCCTCCATCGCGGCCTCGCTGGTCCGGTCGTCCGCGCGGGTCTGGCCCCGCTCGGTGATCCGGGTCGCCGCGATCTCGGTGATCACCTCGCCGACCGTGGCCGCCGTGGACGCGACGGCCCCGGTGCAGGACATGTCCCCCACCGTCCGGTAGCGGACGGTTGCATCGAACAGCGGCTCGTCGTCCCCCCTGGTCACGTACGGGCTGTCGGCGAGCAGGATGCCGTCGCGCTCGAAGACCTGGCGCTGGTGCGCGAAGTAGATCGACGGGATCTCCAGCTCCTCACGCCGGATGTAATGCCACACGTCCAGCTCGGTCCAGTTCGACAGCGGGAACACCCTGATGTGCTCGCCGCGGTGGATCCGGGTGTTGTACAGGTTCCACAGCTCGGGCCGCTGGTTCTTCGGGTCCCACTGACCGAACTCGTCGCGGAACGAGAACATCCGCTCCTTGGCCCGGGCTTTCTCCTCGTCGCGGCGGGCCCCGCCGAACACCGCGTCGAACCGGTGCTCCTCGATCGCGTCCAGCAGCGTGGTGGTCTGCAGCCGGTTGCGGCTGGCAAAGCGGCCGGTCTCCTCGGCGACCCGGCCCGAGTCGATCGAGTCCTGCACCGACGCCACCACCAGCCGGGCCCCGACCTCGGCCACCCGCCGGTCCCGGAACTCCAGCACCTCGGCGAAGTTGTGCCCGGTGTCCACGTGCATGACCGGGAACGGCATGCGCGCCGGCCAGAACGCCCGCTCGGCCAGGGCCAGCATCACTATCGAGTCCTTGCCGCCGGAGAACAGCAGCACCGGCCGCTCGAACTCGGCGGCGACCTCGCGCATCACGTGAATCGACTCGGCCTCGAGGATGTCGAGCTGCGAGAGCTGATAGTCGGAACGCGTCGTGGGCATGAGAAAGACTCCGGGTTAGGCGATGGGCGGCGGCTAGCTCACGGATCGGATGGCCCCGAGCAACCGGTCCGCGAGCGCGGCCTGGCAGATCAGGATATCCGGCACCGAGGGCACCGCCTGGTTGTACGTCAGCTTGGAGCCGTCGATGCGCGAGGCGTGCAGGCCGGCGGCCCGGGCCACGGCGACGGGCGCGGCCGAGTCCCATTCGTACTGCCCGCCGCTGTGCACGTATCCCTCCGCGTCTCCGCAGATCACCGCGGCGGCCTTGGCGCCCGCCGAGCCGAGCGGGACCAGTTCGGCCCCGACCACGTCCGCGAGCCGCGTCATGAAGACCGGTGGACGAGTCCGGCTGACGAGGAGCCGGGGCGTTAGTGATGATGGCTGGACCGGGGATGCCGGCGGCTCAGCCGTGCTCAAGACCTTGTCCTTCGCGGGCAGCGCCACCGCGCCCGCGGTCAGCTCGCCGTCCTGCCACAGCGCGACGTGCACCGCCCAGTCGGTGCGCCCCGGCTCGCCGAACTCCCTGGTCCCGTCGAGCGGATCAACGATCCACACCCGGCGCGCGGCCAGGCGGGCCGAGTCGTCGGCGCCCTCCTCGGACAGCAGCGCGTCGTCGGGCCGCAGCCGGGCCAGCTCGGCGGCGAGGAACTCGTGCGATTGCCGGTCACCGGCCTTGCGCAGGGCGTCGGGATCGCCGCCGTCCGCCCGCAGCTTCAGCAGCCGCCGCCCGGCCTCGGCGGCCAGATCGGCGGCGAGCTGGTGATCGTCAGAGATCATTAATTTTTTCCTTAACGCTCAGACTGGGCCGGCTCTGGGCCCGTATGGAACTCGTTCTGGGCGGCGGCCAGCCCGCGGCTGATCAGGGTCTCCACGGCGTCGGCGGCCCGCTCGAGCACCAGGGGCAGCAGCTTGCGCTCGACGGCGGAGAAGTCATGCAGCACGTAGTCGGCCGGATCCATCCGGCCCGGCGGGCGGCCGATGCCCACCCGCACCCGCGGGTAGTCGCGCGTGCCGAGGGCGGCGGTGATGGAGCGCAGGCCGTTGTGGCCGTTGTCACCGCCGCCGAGCTTGAGCCGGATCGTCTCGAACGGGAGGTCCAGCTCGTCGTGGACGACCACGATCCGCTCCGGCTCGACCTTGTAGAACGAGCGCAGCGCCGCGACCGGGCCGCCGGAGAGGTTCATGTACCCCTGCGGTTTGGCCAGCGTCACCGGGAACCCGGCCAGCCGGCCCGTGGCCACCTGGGCCCGGGACCGGTCCCGTTTGAAGGCCGCGCGGATGCGCGCGGCCAGCACGTCGGCCACCATGAATCCGCAGTTGTGCCGGTTGCCCGCGTACCCCGGGCCCGGGTTCCCGAGCCCGGCGACCAGCCACCTGTCATCAGGCATGCCGACACCGGGCTATGGCCGCTCCGGTCAGGACTCGTCCGACGGCCTGGCCGACGACTCGGCCCCGGGAGCGGGCGCCGGCGCAGGCGCTGCGGGCGCCTCGGCGGCCTCGGCGGCCTCGCCCTCGCCCAGGTCGGCCTCGATCTGCTCGGCGGTCGGCGCGGCGATCACGTGCAACACCAGGACGTCGGGCTCTTCGTCGAGCGTCACGCCGTCCGGCAGCTGAAGGTCGCGAGCGTGCACGGCCGTGCCGATCGCCATGTCCGCGACGCTGACCTCGATCCCGGGCGGGATGTTCGTGGCCTCGGCATCGACCGAGATCTGGACCAGCTGCTGGTCCAGCAGGCCACCGGGAGCCACATCGCCGATCGTGGTGACCGGGATCTCGACCGTGACCTTCTCGCCGCGCCGGACCGTGATCAGGTCGACGTGCTCGACATAGCCCCTGATCGGGTCCCGCTGCACCGCCTTGGGCAGGGCGAGCTCGCTGCCGCCGGGCAGGCCCTCCAGCCGGATCAGCACGTTGGCCGTGCGAAGGGCCATGAGCACGTCGTGGCCGGGCAGGCTGACGTGCCTCGTGTCGGCCCCGTGGCCGTACAGGACGGCGGGAACCCGGCCCGCGCGCCGCTCCCGGCGGGCCGGGCCCTTGCCGAACTCGGTGCGGGGCTCGGCGGCGATGCGTACCTCAGGCACGGTAGTGCTCCTCCAGACGACAGATAACCCCCGAAGTTTAGCCCAACGGCTGGCCGCAGGTGGCCGCCTGACATTCGCGCGGGCGCGGTGCCGGCTCGGCATCTTCAGCAAGAAGCGGCGGCGCCCCCCCCGGCGCCCCCCCGCCCCAACGGCGGG
>Ga0307474_10004166_pt1 | contig 10412 bp, 10 predicted proteins | sample atmos_gasesECM1C_2_FD_203312 | JGI IMG/M metagenome (GOLD analysis project Ga0307474, IMG submission 203312) | Hardwood forest soil microbial communities from Morgan-Monroe State Forest, Indiana, United States - atmos_gasesECM1C_05 | ecosystem: Environmental > Terrestrial > Soil > Temperate...
GTCCGGGTCGGACACCCCGCACATCGGGCCCAGCGCGAACACGTTCTCGTACTCGACGCGGGCCTGCTTGCCGCCCCGGGACCGGTAGATGTGCTCGCAGCCGATCGTGCACGAGGCGCAGCTGCTACGGGTGACGGTGCGCATCTCGGCCAGTTCTTCGGCGGCCAGCTGGGGCGCCTCGGCGAACGTCGCGGCCTGGAAGTTCCGGGTGGGCAGGGTGCTGATCGCGTTGAACGCGAGCAGGTTGGCCAGCGTGCCGAGCTCGCGGTACTTCGCGGTCGCCGGGCCGAACGACCGGGCCCGCAGGTCCTTGGCCGCGTCGAGTACGGCCTGCGGATGGGCCGGCGCCACCCTGGCCGCGGCCCGCACGGCCACGGCCTTGAGCCGCTTGGCGCCCATGACCGCGCCGAGGCCGCCGCGGCCGGCGTGCCGCCCGTCGTGCGAGATCGTCGCGTAGCTCACGCCGCGCTCCCCGGCCGGCCCGATCGCGGCGATCCGCCAGCCCCGGCCGAGGCGTTCGCGCAGCCGGCGCTCGGCCTCGGCCGCCGGCAGGCCGCTCAGGTCGGCCGCGTCCTCGAGCCGCACGCTGCCGCCGTCCACCAGCAGCGCGGACGGCGCGGCGCACGCGCCGTGCACCACGATCGCGTCGTGGCCGGTCAGCTTGCCCGAGATCGCGAAGTGACTCGACGAGAGCGCGTCGTTGAGCATCCCGGTCAGCGGCGACTTGGCCACCACGGCGAACTTGGCGCTGGTGGTCAGCGGGGTCCCGACCAGCGGCGAGAACACGAAAGCCAGCGGCGCCTCCGGGGCCAGCGGGTGCACCCCCGGCGGGCCGAGGCGGTGCAGCAGCCAGCAGCCCAGCCCGGCGCCGCCCAGGTAGGAACGGAGCACCGCGTCGCTCAGCGGCAGGGTGCGGGCCGTCGCGCTCGCGGCGTCGACGACGAGCGCCCGGCCGAAGTAACCCCCTGCCACCATGCGGTCATCAGCCTCCGGCGTCGGCGGCCAGGAAAAACACGGTGTCGCCGGTGGCCAGCGGCGTCTGTCCGTCCCGGGTGATCTGGTCTCCGTTGAGCGCCGCCACCACGTGGCCGTCCAGCGCCAGCCCGGTCGCGTCCGCCGCGCCGGCCACGGTGGCCGCGCGCGCCGGCCGCGGGCCCCGGCACCCGTCGGCCAGCGAGCCGAATCGCTGCACGGTGATATCCGGCGCCGCGCGGGCGCGGGCCGCCCGGTAGTCGCCGGGCTCGTTGACGTTCAGGACCGAGTCGAGCTCCGGGTCCAGCGCGGCCACGATCGGATCGCTGCGCAGCGCCGTCTCGTCGAGCAGGGCGACGTTGCACTGCTCGAACAGGAACGCCGGGCGCAGCCGCTGCTCGCGCACCAGCCGCTCGGCGAGCGGCGCCAGCGCCGTGCGGTAGGAGGCGGCCAGCGGCTGCCGGTAGCCGCGGGCGTGCGGCAGCCCCACGTCGGCCCCCTCCTGCGCCGCCCGCAGCACCCGGCGCACGAACGCGGGGTGCAGGAACGGCAGGTCGGTGGAGCACACGAACGCGACGTCGGCCCGGCCGGCGGCGGCCGCGAGGCCGGCGGCCAGTCCTTGCACCGGACCCAGGCCCTCCTGCGGGTCGTCGACCACCTCGATCTCCAGCGGAAGTTGCGGCAGCGACTGCCCAGGCGCCCGCACGACCAGGACCGGGCCGCCGGTCACCCGGGCCAGGATGCCGACCGTCCGGCGCAGCAAAGTCGAGCCGTGCCACTCGAGGGCCGCCTTGGGCCTGCCCATCCGGGACGACCGGCCGCCGGCCAGCACAATCCCGGCAGAGCTTGACATGATTCGATCCTAGTGCGGGCGCGAAGGAACGGGCCCGGGCGCAAGCGCCCACTGATGGCGGGTGCCCTGGTGGATGGCGTGCGGCCCGTCGGCCGGTTCGGACAGATCGGTTACGGCCAGGTCGCGCGCCAGCTTCGCGGGCGTGAGAGGGACGGGCATTTGGTGACTCCTGACGATCGACGGCGGGCGGCGGGCAGGCCTCCGGGCCCGGCCGTCAGATCGAAGTCACCCGCTAGCGCGCGGCAACGCCTCCCGGCGGCCCCTGGCGGGCCGGGAGGCATCCAAATCGCAGCGCTGCCGAACGCACGCTTTGAGTCTAGCGCCCGAGGCCCCGGGCTAGGCGCCCTCGGCGTTCAGCAGGCCGCGGCGGCGGCGGATGGTCTGGTCGGCCTTGGTGAACAGGGTGTCCACGACGATCCCGATGACCAGGATGACGATGATCACCGAGCTTTCGCCGACGAAGTCGAGGTTCTGCTGGTCCACCGAGAGCTGCTGGCCGATGGAGATCTGGCCGATGATCGCCACGAACAACTCGGCCGCCATCAGGCTGCGCCAGGCGAACGCCCAGCCCTGCTTGAGCCCGGCCACGTAAGCGGGCAGCGACGCGGGCAGGATCAGGAACCGGTACCGCGCGACGCCGCGCAGGCCCATCGTCTTCCCGGCGCGCAGCAGCAATGGCGGGGTGTAGTCCACGCCGGAGATCAGCCCGTTGGCGATGGACGGCGCCGCGCCGAGGATGACGACGAACAGGATCGCCGACTCGTTCTCGCCGAAGAGGATGATCGCGAACGGTGCCCATGCGACCGACGGCATGGTCTGCAGGCCGGTGATGATCGAGCCCACGGCCGCGCGCAGCGGCGGGATCCGCGCCACCAGCAGGCCCACGACCGAGCCGATGATCAGCGCGGCCACGTAGCCGATCACCGCGCTGCGCATGGTCCAGCCGATGATCTCCCAGAGCTGGGCGTGCTGAACCTGGTCCCACAGGCTCGACAAGACCGGCCCCGGGCCCTTGAGCACGTAGTGCTTCCAGCCGGAGAGGGTCACCAGCTCCCAGATGGCCAGGACCAGCGCCACCGCGAGGACCTTGGGCCACAGTGCCGCCCACACCTTGCGGGCGATCCGGCCGGGATCCCGCCGGGCCGCAGGCGCCTGGAGCTCCAGCCGGTCCAGTCCCTGCAGCGCCTGGTCAATGGCCATGCCGCCCCATCTCCTCACGCAGCCGGTCGGTGATCGTGCTGGCCAGCCCGGCGGTGTTGGCCGTGTTGATGCCCCGCGTCCAGTCGGCCGGCACCTGGTACTCCTCGATGACCCGGCCGGGCCGGCTGCTCAGCACGACGACCCGGTCGCCCAGCCGGACCGCCTCGCGCACGTTGTGCGTCACGAACAGAACCGTGAGGGCCTGCTCGGCGGCGATCCGGTCCAGCTCGTCGTGCAGCAGGTCGCGGGTCATCGCGTCGAGCGCGCCGAACGGCTCGTCCATCAGCAGCACGTCGGCGTCCTGGGCCAGGGCCCGGGCCAGCGCGACCCGCTGCCGCATCCCGCCCGACAGCTCGTGCGGCCGCTTCCCACCGAACCCGGTCAGCCGCACCATCCGCAGCAGCTCCTCGGTGCGGTGCCGCCGCTCGTCCTTGGGCACCTTCCTGGCCCGCAGCGCCAGCTCGACGTTGCTCGCCGCGGTCAGCCACGGCATCAGGCCGGGTTCCTGGAACATCATGGTCACCCGCCGGCCGCCCGTCGCCACCTCTCCGGCGGTGGCCGTGTCCAGGTCGGCGACCAGCGACAGCAGCGTGCTCTTGCCACAGCCGGAGGCGCCGATGAGGCAGACGAACTCACCTTCGGCCACTTCCAGCGACACCTGGTCCAGAGCGAGCACGGCCCGCGGTCCTGATCCGTAGCGCTTCGAAACGCCGGACAGCCGGACCGCCACCTGGCGGTCCGGCTGAGCGGTGTCGTCTCCGGCGAGGGCCGGCGCCCCGGGGGGCGCTCCCTGGCGATTGACGATGCTCACTAGCTCCCCATTCTTATGAGTTCACCTGCGGAAGTCCCTGCGCGGCCAGCACCTTGTTGAGCGGGCTGAGATCGTAGAGACCGCTGAGGTCTGACACCGGCTTGAGCAGCCCGACGTCAGCGGCGTGCTTGGCGTCGGTGATCAGCGACGACGCGATCGGGTCGTTGGTGAAGGTGATCTGGGCGAACGACCCGGACAGCACGCTCGGCGTGAGGCCCTTGCCGCTCACCGCGGTCAACTCGGCGTTGGCCGCCGTCTGCGCGGCCGACTTGTCGTTCGCGATGAACGAGTTGGCCTGGACCTGGCCCTTGAGCAGGCCGGTGACCGTGGCCGGGTGCGCCGTGAGGAAGGACTGGGTGACGACCAGGTTGGTGGTGACGAACTGCCCATTCGGCCACAGGCTGGCCTCGTTGACCAGGACGTGGCCGCCGTCGGCCACCATCTGCACATCGGCTGGCGCCGGCTCCCAGCCGCCCGCGATCGTGCCGGACTTGAGCGCCAGCACGGCATCGGAGTTCGGCGTGATCGGCGTGATCGGCACGTCGCCGCCGCCGGTCGATGTGCTGGACAGGCCCTGCGTCTTGAGCCAGTAGCGCAGCGCGACATCCTGGGTGTTGCCGAGCGAGGGCGTGGCCAGCTTCTGCCCCTTGAGCTGCGCGGCCGCCGTGATGCCGTGCTTGACCACCAGCTCGGCGCCGCCGGACGCGGCGCCGGAGATCACCTTGATCAGCTTGCCGTCCGAGGTCTGCCAGGCCTTGATGGCCGGGTTCGGGCCGACGTAGGCCGCGTCGAGCTGCCCGGCCAGCAGCGCGGTGGCTTCCTCGGTGCCGGTGCTGAACGGGTACAGCTTCAGCGTCACGTTCTGGCCGAGATCCTTGGTGAAGAAGCCCTCCTTGATCCCGACCAGCGCGCTGGCGTGGGTGATGTTCTCCAGGAACCCGAGCCGCAGCGTGACCGGCGCCGAGGAGCCGGACGAGTCAGCCGAGGTGTTGGAGGTGCTCGATGAGCCGGACGAACCGCATCCGGCAGCTAGCGCGGTCACTGCGGCCACCCCCGCGGCGATCAGTGTCCTGCTTATCGTCCGCCCGCTGTTCATGGTCTAGTGGTTTCCGATCGTAATAGTAGGCTTTGTAGGTAATGCGTTTATACCACAGCTCTGGCCGAGGCGCACGCGCGCAAACCCGACCAGTTCCTGAGCTGTGCCGCAAAGCGGCGGGGAGCGGGGCGCCGGAGGACCGAAGGCCGGGCGGGATCGACGGGCTGGGAGGAGCGCTCAGCCGCCTTCGGAGCCCGAGTCCTCGAAGTCGATCCCGGCCACCGAATGCTGACGCTGCAGGCACTGCTGCAGCTGGGCCAGGTTGGCGTCGCTGGCGTTGTCGGTGCGGTAGGTGACCGCGCCGTTCATGGTGATCTCGTTCTGCCGCTTCGGGAGCTTCTCGGCCCGGACGTTGGGGATGTGTGAGCAGGCCGTGCGCACCTGCAGCATGGTCGAGATCGTGGTGTCGGGCTTGAAGCTCACCGTGGCCCACTGCTGGCCGAGCGCGGAATCGAACTTGGCGCACCCCGCGACGGCCGCTCCGACCGCCAGCGCCGCGGCCGCCGCCGCGACGGCCGCGGACCCACGGAAGCGGACTTTGGCCCGGCTAGACTCTGGCACGCCCGTCAGCTTAGTGCCCCCCCTGGAGGGACCCGTGGCCGCGCTCATCGAGGACTACGCGATCGTCGGGGATATGCAGTCCGCGGCGCTGATCAGCCGGGACGGGTCGGTGGACTGGCTGTGCGTGCCGCGCTTCGATTCGCCGGCCTGCCTGGCCGCGCTGCTCGGCGACGAGCACAACGGCCAGTGGCGGATCAGCCCGACCGCGGCCGAGGGACCCCCGGCGCGGGGCGGCCATCTCACCCGCCGTTATCAGGGCCACACGCTGATCCTGCAGACCGAGTGGCAGACCGTGGGCGGCACGGTCCGGGTGATCGACTTCATGCCGCCGCGCCGCGACGAGTCCCCGGTCCTGGTCCGGATCGTGGAGGGCGTCGAGGGCGCGGTCGAGATGGAGTGCGTGTGGCGACTGCGGTTCGACTACGGCAAGGTCGTGCCCTGGGTGCGCCGCATCGACCGCGCCGTCGTCGCCGTGGCCGGGCCAGACTCGGTCTGGCTGCGCACCCCGGTCAAGCTGATCGGCCACAACCTGGCGCACGAGGCGAGCTTCACGGTCCGGGCCGGGGAGCGGGTCCCGTTCGTGTTCTCCTGGACGCCGTCGCACCGGGGCGCGCCGCCGGAGGTCGACCCGTTCGAGGCGCTGGCCGCGACCCAGAAGTACTGGGACGACTGGGTGGCCCAGTGCAGCTACGAGGGCGAGTACCAGGACACCGTGATCCGGTCGCTGATCACGCTCAAGGCCCTGACCTACGCCCCGACCGGCGGGATCGTGGCCGCGGCCACGACCTCGCTGCCCGAGGACATCGGCGGGGTGCGGAACTGGGACTACCGCTATTGCTGGCTACGCGACGCGACCATCACGCTGGAAGCGCTGCTGCGCACCGGATACACCGACGAGGCCAACGCGTGGCGGCAGTGGCTGGGCCGGGCGATCGCCGGGGATCCGCGCGACGTGCAGATCATGTACGGCGTGGCGGGCGAGCGCAGGCTCGACGAGTGGCAGGCGGAGTGGCTGCCCGGCTATGAGAACTCGGCCCCGGTGCGGATCGGCAACGCCGCGGTCAGCCAGCTGCAGCTCGATGTGTACGGCGAGGTCATCGACGCGATCACGCTCGGCGGGCAGGCCGGCCTGCCGTTCGACAGCCATACCTGGAGCCTGGTCCGCAAGCTCCTGCAGTTCCTCGAGGACCACTGGGACCAGCCCGACGAGGGCATCTGGGAGGTGCGCGGCCCGCGCCGGCACTTCGTCCACTCCAAGGTGATGGCCTGGGTCGCCTTCGACCGGGCGGTCAAGGTCGCCGAGCTGGGCCGGCCCGGCGCGGAGGCCAGGTGGCGGACGGTCCGGGACAAGATCCACGCCGAGGTGTGCGACAAGGGCTACGACGCCAAGCGCGGCACCTTCACCCAGTACTACGGCAGCACCGAGCTGGACGCCGCGGTGCTGCTGATCCCCGAGGTGGGGTTCCTGCCCGCACACGACCCGCGGGTGGTGTCCACGGTCGAGACCATCCAGCGCGAGCTGACCAAGGACGGCCTGGTGCTGCGGTATACCCAGCCCGCGGCGGCCGCCGCCGGGGGCCAGGCCGAGGTCGACGGGCTGACCGGCTCCGAGGGCGCGTTCCTGGCCTGCAGTTTCTGGCTGGTGAACGCCTTGCACCTGATCGGCCGCTTCGACGACGCGGCGGAGCTGTTCGAGCGGCTGCTGGCGCTGCGCAACGACGTCGGGCTGCTCGCCGAGGAGTACGACCCCCGGTACCAGCGGCAGGTCGGCAACTTCCCGCAGGCCTTCAGCCATATGCCGCTGATCCAGTCGGCCCTGAACCTCAGCGACCACGCACGCCACCACAACCGTCGCGGCGCGGGAGGCACACGGGCCCGCTGAATGCCACACTTGTGGCTAGTCATGGCACCTCGTCCGCACATCCTGGTCGTCAACGGCCGCAAGGTCCGCCAGCCGGTCTTCATCATCGGCGCCCCGCATTCGGGAGCGGACCTGCTGGCGCGCGCCCTGAAAGGCTCGCCCGACTTCCACCTGACCATCGGGCAGCGCAACGTGATGAGCGTGGTCTACGCGTTCGCGCGCAGTCCGTCGATCCAGCGCGGCCGCGGCGAGGCCACCGCCACCGTGCTGCGCGACGCCTTCGCGCAGGCCTGGCAGATCACCGCGCACGGCTGCCTGGGCTGCTCGGCGGCCTGCCGTGACGCCGCCGGCGTGAACGGGATCGGCACCTGCGTCGAGGAGCGCGACGTCCGCCGGTACGGCGATGCCACCCCGGACCTGATGTACTGCGCCGAGGGCCTGGTCGACGCGTTCCCCGACGCCAGGCTGGTGCAGATCATCCGCGACGGGCGGGACGTGGTCGCCGCCATGCTCGCCGACGGCGAGTCGCTGGCCTGGTTCAAGCCCGGCGTGGCCAACGTGGACAGCGAGTTCCCCAACCCGTTCTTCGGCATCGAGACCGAGGCCGACCTGGCCGCCTGGCCGGGGTTGTCGCTGGCCGGGAAGTGCGCGATGCGCTGGCGCGGTACGGTGCGGGCGATGGCCCGGCTGCGGAGCAGCATGCCGCCCGAGCGGCTGACCACGCTGCGCTATGAGCAGGTGCTCCGGCAGCCCGCGGCGGCGGCGCGGGCGATCTCGGGCTTCATCGAGGCCGACGTGCCCGCGATCGGGGTCAAGACCCGGGGCCGCGGGGCGATGGGCTCGACGGCCATCGCGGCCGGCGGCTGGCGGCGTGCGCTGACCCCGCAGCAGGTCGGCGACGTCGAGAAGGTGGCCGGCATGGACCTGCGCCGGGTCGGCTACGGAGCCTGAGGCCCCTGATCGGCGCCCTCGTCCTGGACGCCCCAGGCCGGCTCGGCGCCCGGCGGCAGCGGCACCGTGAACGCGTTCAGCAGGAACGACACCAGGGTGTAGTAGCCGCACAACGACACCAGCTCGACCAGCCCGGCGTCGCCGAGCAGCCCGCGGGCCGCGGCGTAGGTGGCGGAGTCCACCTGGCCGGCGCCGGTCAGCTGGCGGGCCACCTGGTAGACCGTCCGCTCGTCGTCCGCCGCGAACGGCGGGTCCTCGCCACGGCCGATCGCGTCCACCACCGCGTCCGGCACGCCGTGTCTGCGCGCCATGCGGGCGTGTGCCCACCACTCGAACTCGGCCTTCCAGCGGGCGCCGACGGTGATGATGGCGACCTCGCTCAGCCGGCGCTCGATCGACGTCTCGAACCGCACGACCTGGCCCAGGGCGGTCAGCCGCTGCCCCACATCGGGCGCGTGCACGAACGCGTTGAACGGGCCGACCAGCCCGCCCTCGGCGTTGACCAGGTCCCCGCCGCGGGAGCCGACGACGGCGTCCCACACCGCCCGGCGGGCGGGATCGAGATCGTCATAGCGCAGATAAGAAAGGCGACTCGGCACAAGTAGACGATAACGTTTGGCCCGTTGATCACGACAGGATGGGACGCATGGATCTGGGACTGACCGATCGCGTGTACGTGATAACCGGCGGCAGCCGGGGGCTCGGCTTTGCCACCGCGCAGGCCCTGGTGGCCGACGGGGCCCGGGTGGTCATCGGGGCCAGGGATGCCGACCAGGTGGTGGCGGCGGCCAAGGACCTGGGCGGGCCGGACCGCGCCGTCGGCGTGGCGTCGGACCTGCGCAACCCGGACGCGCCCCGGCGGCTGATCACGGCCGCCCGCGGCTCTTTCGGGCGCCTGGACGGCGCGCTGATCAGCGTGGGCGGTCCGCCCGGCGGCTTGATGACCGAGACGCCGGAGCAGGCGTGGCGGGACGCGTTCGAGAGCGTGTTCCTGGGCGCGGTCCGGGTCGCCGTGGCCGTCGGCGCCGAACTGGGCGAGGGCGGCTCGCTGGCGTTCGTGCTGTCGACGTCGGTGCGGGCCCCGCTCACCGACCTGGCCATCTCCAACGGGCTGCGGCCGGGCCTGGCCGGGGTGGCCAAGTCGCTCGCCGACGAGCTCGGGCCAAAGGGCATCCGGGTCAACGGGCTGCTGCCCGGACGTATCGCCACCGGCCGGGTGGTGGAAATCGACTCCAGGGCCGGCGATCCGGACGCGGTGCGGGCCGAGCTGTCCCAGCGCATCCCGCTGCGCCGATACGGCGACCCGGAGGAGTTCGGCCGGGTCGCGGCGTTCCTGCTCTCCCCCGCCGCCGGATACGTCACCGGCGCGATGATCCCGGTGGATGGCGGCGCCCTGCGCGCGTTCTGATGGACGTAAGCACACCAAAGCCCTGGACCGGCTCGCCAAGGCCTAGCTCAGCGCCGCGGGTTCCTGGCTGGCGAACTGGGTCCGGTACAGCTCGGCGTACAGGCCGTCGGCGCGCAGCAGGTCCTCGTGCGTGCCGTGCTCGCGGACCCGGCCCTCGTCGATGACCAGGATCTGGTCCGCCTCGCGGATGGTGGACAGCCGGTGCGCGATGACCAGCGACGTCCGGCCGGCCAGCGCGGTCTTCAGCGCGCGCTGGACCGCGGCCTCGGACTCGGAGTCCAGGTGGGCGGTGGCCTCGTCGAGCACCACCACGGCCGGCGCCTTCAGCAGCAGCCGGGCCAGCGCCACGCGCTGCTTTTCGCCGCCGGACAGCCGGTAGCCGCGGTCGCCCACGACCGTGTCCAGGCCGTCGGGCAGCACCGAGATGAGGTCCCAGATCTGCGCCGCCCGGCAGGCGTCGATCAGCTCCTGCTCGGTGGCGCCCGGCCGGGCATAGGCCAGGTTGGCCCGGATCGTGTCGTGGAACAGGTGCGCGTCCTGGGTGACCACGCCCACCGCGTCGTGCAGCGACTCCTGAGTCACGTCCCTGATGTCGGTCGCGCCGATGCGCACCGCGCCCTCGTCCGGGTCATACAGCCGCGAGACCAGGTGAGTGATCGTGGTCTTGCCCGCACCGGACGGGCCGACCAGCGCCGTGAG
>Ga0307474_10004167_pt1 | contig 10412 bp, 9 predicted proteins | sample atmos_gasesECM1C_2_FD_203312 | JGI IMG/M metagenome (GOLD analysis project Ga0307474, IMG submission 203312) | Hardwood forest soil microbial communities from Morgan-Monroe State Forest, Indiana, United States - atmos_gasesECM1C_05 | ecosystem: Environmental > Terrestrial > Soil > Temperate...
AAGCGTGAGGAGATGGGTTGGCGGGGTAAGGCGGCGGTGGGATGCGGTGGGATGCGGTAGGCTGCTGACGTGGGAAGTATGGGGCAAAAACAAAAGAGCTTCCGCCTTCCATTCGGAAGCCCTAATGTTTATGGGGCCGAACCCCGAAAGGCCCGGCCCCAGTCTTGCGTGGACGGTTGTGTTCTTTAGCGTCCGGAACGAGTCTTGAAGCTATAAGCCACGCCGAAGGAGGCGATGGGGTATGTCTTTAGTGGATCGAGATCTTTACGATATTTAGCAACCTGGGCCTGAAGATTGGCCTGAATCTGTTGGTTGGTGGCGACGTCGACGCAGTAGACGCCGGTCTGGTCACATGCGGTGCCGGCGATGTTCATGTTGAGGGAGGGCGACCCGATGAAGGCGGCGCCGAGTTCGACAGGGAACGACCAGTGGCCGCCGCGGCGGGGAATCATGTTGCCCCAGCCGGTGGTGGCGGTGAAGGCCTGCTTGCGGGCATTGAGTCCGAGGCTGGCGGTGGCTGTGACAGGGTTCGACGCGGACGAGTAGTAGTTGGTGCTGTTGAGGGTGAAGCTCTGGCCGGCTGCCACGGTGGCATTGGCGCTGAGGTTGTTCTGGTTTAAGAAGAGGACGCCCGGGCTGAAGCGGAGTCCGTGGTTGGCGAAGGGATATATATCGATAGAGGTGCCGGCGGAGGCCAGGTTCAGCTTTCCGTTGGCGGTGAATCCATTGGTTGTAAAGTTATTGACGCTGTAATTGAAGATATTTCCGGAACCGCGCAGGTTCATGTGGCGGTTGAGATTGGTGGCCATCGACATATTGACGCCGAGGGGCGAGATGCCGCCGCCGAAGGCGACGTTGGAAAAGGGCTTGCTGCTGGTGCTGGCGGCCGGGTGCCAGGCGCGCATCGAGTGAACACCGCTGCCGTCGGACCCGGTGGAGTCAATCAGGGCGAGAGACGAGCTGGATTGAGCGGCGAGGCCGGCTGCCGAAGCTAAGAGCAAGCAGAGAGAAGCAAGGCGCTTCATGATCAGGATTTCCTCCCAAACTTCTACGTAGCGATGGAATTCCGCCGGGTGCGAACTACCGGGCTGGGACCCCTGCCAGTAACCAAATTAGTAAACCTAAAAGCCGAATGAGTGTTGATACGACGTTACTTTCGATTTGCTCTAGAGCAAATCCCCAGAAAGTGGCAGGGCGTTGGACAGCGGAGTCAAGATCTCTCCGCCGTGGTCTGCCTGTGCCGGAGCGGCTGCGGTAAGCTGGTGCGTATGACTCCTCGCCAGAGCGTGGTGCAAAGCCCGGAAAGCCTTCGCATTCAACTATCTGGCTGGTATGCCGCCCAGCAGCGCGATCTGCCGTGGCGGCGGACCCGGGACCCGTTTTTCATCTGGGTGTCGGAGATCATGCTGCAGCAGACGCGCGTTGCAGTGGTTATCGACCGTTTCAGCGTTTTCGTGAGGCGGTTTCCAACGGTGGAGGCGCTGGCGAGAGCTCCAGAGGAGGAGGTGCTGGCACTTTGGAGTGGGTTGGGGTATTACCGTCGTGCGCGGATGCTTCACCAGGCGGCGCGGTTTGTGGCCCGGCACCTTGGTGGACGGCTGCCCGAGACGGCGGAGGAGCTGCGCGAGCTGCCGGGCGTTGGGGCATACACGGCGGCCGCCATTGCCAGCATTGCCTTCGACGAGCCCGTGGCGGTGGTGGACGGCAATGTGGAGCGGGTGATCTGTCGGCTGGCGGGCTGGGACGAGGCCGAGGGCAAGGGCGGGGCGGCACAGCGCAAGAAGATCGGGGAGATGGCGCTCGATCTGCTGGATCCGGAGCGCCCGGGGGATTTCAACCAGGCCATGATGGAGCTGGGAGCAACGGTGTGTCTGCCGCGGGGTCCGCAGTGCCTGGTGTGCCCGGTGACGAAAGCCTGCAAGACGCGGGGCGAACACAAGACCCAGCCGCGGGCCCGGATGACGAGCCGCGAGGTGGCGCACGCTCTGGTGGAGCGGCCGGCAACGAAGGAGGCCGAGCTGGCGGCTACGAGCGTCGCCGGGCGGGAAGGCGCGGTGCTGCTGGAACAACGGCCGGCGACGGAGACGGTGATGCCGGGAATGTGGCAGCTGCCGGCGCTGCGGGAGGCGGCCGTCCCCGAAGACGAACTCCGGCTGACCGTGCGGCACGCCATCATGCAGGTGAACTACCGGGTGCGGGTGCGCACGGTGGCCGAGAAAGACGTGGCCCAGCTGGCGCTCAACGGCGGCGAGCGGCGCTGGGTGAAGCAGAAGGAGTTGGGCAAGCTGCCGCTGACGGGGCTGGCGCGCAAGGTGCTGGCGAAGGTTGGAATACTGGAGCCCGCGCCGGTCGTAGCGGGGGCAAAGCGATGAGCGAACAGCGATGCGGATTGCGATCGTCAGCGACATTCACGGCAATCTGACGGCGCTGGAGGCCGTGATCGCCGATCTTCGCGAGACGGCCCCCGACGTGGTTCTGCACGGGGCGATCTTGCCGACAGCGGATCGGCGCCGGCTGAGACTGTCGACCGGATTCGCGCGTGCGGATGGCGGGGAGTTGCGGGCAACACCGACGAGATGCTGTTTGCGCCAGAAACGCTGAAGGCGATCGCCGAAGTCCAACCCGCACTGCAGAAAGTCTTCACGGCGGTGGAGGCGATTGCCGGGGCGACGCGCGAAGCACTCGGCGACGAGCGGCTCGCATGGCTGAGCAATCTCGCAACAACAGAGACCGCGGGACCGATAGCGCTGGTACACGGAAGCCCCGGCGATGCTTGGCGAGCGCCGGGACCGGAGGCCACCGATGCCGAACTCGAGGCGACGTTCGCAACGCTTGAACGCCCGATTGTGGTTTACGGGCATATTCACCGGCCGTTCGTGCGACGCGGGAGCGGGCGGCTGGTGGCGAACACCGGGAGTGTCAGTCTGAGCTACGATGGCGATCCGAGCGCCTCCTACCTCCTGATCGATGACGCGGAGGGGGATGCGACGGCGACGATCCGCCGCGTTGCCTACGACGTCGAACTGGAATGCCGGCGGATGATGGAGCGCAGGGTTCCGTATGCGGCGTGGGTGGGCGCAATGCTGAGGAGCGGGCGATTCCAGATGCCGTGAGTGCGTGCGCGTGGGCGCATCGTAAGATGGACGTGCCTGAGGCCGTTGCGCTCTGCTAAGTCTGATTCAGGTTTCCGGAGATTCCATGCAAAACAGAGTGATCATTTTCCTGGCGGCCGTTGCGCTGCTTGCTGCAAATTCCGAAGCGCGGAATGCCGCCGTTTCCCAGGTCCCTGAGGTGGCGGGATTGCCGCCGGAGGCGCGTGTGGCTGCCGAGCGGATTGACCCGGAGAAGATTCGTGCGCACGTGCGGTTTTTGTCGCTGGATCTGCTGGAGGGGCGCGGGCCGGGAACGAGAGGCGACAAACTGGCGGCGGAGTATATCGCCACACAATTCGCGCTGAACGGTGTCAAGCCGGCGGGCGACAACGGAAGCTATTTCCAAAAAGTCCCGCTGTTCGCGGTGCACACCATCGAAGACAAGACCACGTTTGCTCTCGAGCCGGCGAGCGGGCAGGCGATCCAGCTGAGCTACGGGACGGAGATTGTGGCCAAGGACCAGACGGGGCAGGCAACCGCGGACTTCGACGCGCCAGTGGTGTTTGTTGGTTACGGCATCAACGCGCCGGAGTACCACTGGAACGACTACGCGGGTGTGGACGTGAAGGGCAAAGTGGTGCTGGTGATTGTGAATGAGCCGCCGTCGGAGGACGAGAGCTTCTTCAAGGGCAAGGCGCTGACGTATTACGGGCGCTGGACCTACAAGTACGAGGAGGCGGCGCGGAGGGGCGCGGTCGGAGTGCTGATTATCCATCGGACTGATCTTGCAAGTTATGGCTGGGAGGTGGTGCGCAACTCGCAGGCGATCGAGAAGAGCTATCTGCAGGGCGACCCGGATGCGACACTGCGCGCGGCTGCGTGGATTCAGCATGATGTGGCGGACCGTCTGTTCAAGGCGGCGGGGCTGGGAGCAGCGGACGAGGAGATCGCGAAGGCGGGCAAGCCGGGCTTCAAGGCCGTGGAACTGCCGGTCAAGTTGCGAGCGCATATCGAGAGCCGGGTGCGCAAGTATGACTCGACGAACGTGGTGGGCAAGGTGGAAGGAGCAGCGTCGGGCGCGAATGCAGTGCTGTACACGGCGCACTACGATCACCTGGGCATCGATCCCGACGCCAAGGGCGACAACATCTACAACGGCGCGGCGGACAACGGGACGGGGTGCGGGATCCTGCTGGAGATGGCGCGCGCCTTCGCGGAGGGAGGCGTGCGGCCTCCGCACGACGTCTACTTTGCGGCGGTGACGGCGGAGGAGCAGGGGCTGCTGGGCTCGCAATACCTGGGGATGCATCCGCCGGTCCCGGCCAAGGAGATCACGCTCGACCTGAACTACGACATGCTGCTGCCTGTCGGGGTGCCGCGCTCGGCGAACCTGGGTGGCGCGGACCGCATCGACTTCTGGCCGACGGTGCAGGAGGTTGCGAAGGAGTTCGATTTGCAACTGTTGCCGGATCCGAACCCGATGGCGGGACACTACTATCGCAGCGATCATTTCTCGCTGGCGCGGGTGGGCATTCCGGCGTTCAGCGTGGACGGCGGTGACCTGTTTGAGGGTCACGACGCGGCCTGGGGACACACGCAGTTCGAGGACTACGTGGCGCACCACTATCATCAGCCGTCAGACGAATACCACGCGGAGTGGGACTTCCGCGGGAATGCCAAGATGGCGCGGTTCGGATTTGCGCTGGGGTGGCTGGCGAGCGAGCAGGCGAAGCCGGTGGAGTGGAAGCCGGGAGATGAGTTCGAGGCGGCTAGGAAAAGCAGCTACTAGAAAAGCAGCTACTAGCTGTTAGCTCTTAGCTGTTCGTGCCTGATTTGGGGTTGTGCTATCCCAGGTCTCCAACGGCAGGAGACCTGGGGCACCCCATTGTCGTGCTGAGCGTGACGAATCCCCTCCCACGTCTCTAAACCGAGGCCCTTTAGAGTCGCAGGGCGGGCTCTGGAGAACGCGACTGTCTGTGCTGAGGCGCTCGGAGGCACAGCTTTCCTGTGGGCTGCGCGCGAGCGAATGCAGCCGGCGTTGTGAAACAGGTTTTTACCATTGGCAACAACGGCCGGAGTGGCCGAGGCTCCTGGCAGAGGAGCAATCAGGAAGTGCTGCGATTCACCAAGACAGGGCACGAGATGCAGTCGTTCGCGGTTGAGCGCCGCCACTTGAACTCCTCCCGGCTCATGTTTGGGAGGCCGGGAGGGAAGCGGGGTGCGCCCGTCTTACGAGACCAAGGCAAATGCGCGCTAACGGCGGTCAGAGAGCCCCATCGCGGTGGGGGGTATCGCCATGGACCGTACGCCGGCTGACGCGACCGGTCTTACCGGCACGCCCGACTGCACAGGCAACGGCTGGTGCATGGTGACGATGAGCGCACTGGCGGGCTTGGCGCCGCTGCAGATGTAGGAGTGCGCTGTGGTGGAGTCAAAGTACACGGCATCGCCCGACTCGAGGGTGCAGCGGTTTTCGCCGTGTTGCAGGCTCAACTCGCCGTCGAGTAGATAGAGGAACTCGTATCCGGGATGCATGTGAGCCTTTGGCTCCTGGTGTGAACCAAGGGGAATGAATTCGGCAAAATAGGGGTCCATGTGACGATCGGGAACCATGTAGCCCAGGCTTTCAAAGAAGTAGGTAGGCGATTCGACGCCGGTTTGGGGCAGGCGCACACGCTCTTTGCGGCGATGGACGCGGAACATGGCCTGCGGTTCTGCTTCAAAGAAGTAGGAGAGGTCTTTGGAGAAGACCATGGCGACGCGTGCCAGGTTGCGTAGCGTAGGCACGACGCGGCCGGTTTCGAGTTGGGAAAGAAAGCTTGCGGAGAGTCCGGTGTGCTTGCCGAGTTCGACCAAGCCCATGGACTTCTTGAGGCGGAGTCGCTTGATGCGCTCGCCTATGTGTTTTTCTGCGATGAAGCGTTCGGTGGTTTCTGTGTCCACCTGAGTCTTCTGGGTTGATTCTTTGGAAACGGTTGATGCCGATTCGGACATGGGGAAATCCCTCCATTTGGTGGGAGACTGGACGACTTGTTGCCCAGATCAAAAACTGTTCTTATGTTACCAAAGCACCGGGGGTCAGGTAAACCAAAGTGTACTCATGAGGCCAAAATTCGAGTGACACAGAACCGGAATGCTGAGCCGGAAAAAGTGCTTGCTTAGCGGAGCGTCAGGGATGTTGGGGTCGGCCCTGGAAGAGACGCTGCGTGCAGGCGGCGCGGAAGTCCTTCAACGTGTGCGGCGTCAACCAGCCCATTGTGGTGAGATGCAATGGGAGCCGGGGAAGAAAATGCAAGTTGAAGAAAAATTGCAAGGAGGAGTGACGGCGGCGATCCACCTTTCCGGGCCAACGTAGCAGCGCAGCGCTGGACAGAGTCTTACTGGCGGGAGGTCCGGGCAAGCCGGGTGGAGTCGACGCGGGCGCTGGCGAGTGCGCTTGCCGAGCTTGATGAGCCTCCGGCAGTGCTGCTGGTGGCGTCGTGCTGACCGAGGAATCGGCGCCAGGAGCGGAATTTCTGGCGGAGGTCTGCCAGGAATGGGAGGCGGCGGCGAAGCCGGCTGTGGATGCGGGGATCCGGGTAGTGAATATGCGCTTCGGCGTGGTGCTGCGTGGCGGGGCTGGGGCTTTAGGGAAGATGGAGTGGCTGTTCCGGCTGGGGCTGGGCGGACGGCTTGGCAGCGGGCGGCAATGGATGAGCTGGATCGGGATTGGGGATATCGTGGCGGCGATGCGGTTTCTGCTGGGATCGCCGGAGATAACCGGGCCGGTGAATGTGACGGCGCCGCATCCGGTGACGAACGCGGAGTTCACGCGTGGGCTTGGTCGCGTGCTGCATCGGCTGACGTTGTTGCCGGCACCTGCGTTCGCACTGCGGCTGGAGTTGGGACAGATGGCCGATGAGGCGCTGCTGGCCAGCGCGCGGGTGATTCCGCAGCGATTGATGGAGGCAGGATTCCGGTTTGCGCAGCCGACCATCGAGAAGGCGCTGGCGGCTGCGCTGCAGAAGTGAAATCAGTGAAGTGAACGGGTGAGGAAGGATTCTACTCGTCGAGCTTGAAGATTTTGATCTGGACCAGCTTGGCTAGGGTGAGGTCTTTGAAGCCGCGGTCCTGCATCTTGCGAATGAAGTCGGGCGTGATGTGGAAGATGCGGATCTGAATGAGGTCGTCGAGGGAAGGCTGGTAGCCGAGGGCCCGGATCTGGCGGACTTCTTCAGGATCGACCTTCTGGACGCGCAGGGCGATGAGCTTGTCCTCGCTCATTCCCTTGACGCCGGCTTGCTGGAGGGAGCGGGCCCAGTCGCTCTGGACGTTGAGGAAGGCGTAGGCCTCGAGTTTCTCCGAGGTGAAGCCGCCGAAGCCCATCTTCTCCATGCGATCGACGAAGGCCGGGTCGGGGATGAAGAGCGAGTCGCCGTGGAGGACGCCTTCCTGCACGGTGCCGGTGCAGGTAAAAGCGCCGGCCTCGGCCGCCAGGGTCGCGGTGAGCCGCGCGCCATCGCGGGCGAGGTCGCTGCGCGTTATGCCGGTAAGCCGGGTGAAGGGGTCGTGGTTGAAGTTGGAATTGCAGTGACGGCCGTTGTAGCCGTAGCAATCGTCGTCGCCGTCGAAGATGCGAATACTAAAGGCGCCCGACTGCTCGCTATCGCTGGGGCCAATGACGCAATGGGCGTGAAGGGGCTCGAGTGAAGCTGCGGGCAACACCAGGCGCGAGAGGGCAATGGTGATTGCGAATGCGATAACACGGAGCAGGTGCATGGGAATCTCCTGGTGATGAAGGCGTAGCTTTCCCGTGCTCCGGGGCGGCGGGCTCCGGAGCAGGAACAGGGTGATGAAAACAGGTCCCTCAGGGGCTAAAGCCCCGCGCTTCGGATTGGCGTGGATGTACGGGCTGAAGCCCGTACCCTTCGCTGAAGGCCGTATGCTTCGCTGAAGACCGTATGCTTCGCTGAAGCCCGTATGCTCCAGAGCAGGGATTACTTTTCGTCGTCGAGGATGCCGGAGATGCGGAGCTTGACGAGCTTGTCGAGCGACAGATTTCCGAAGCCGTGGGCCTTTGCGGAGGCGATGAAGTCGCCGTCGATGTTGAAGATCTTGGTTTTCACGATGTCATCGACCGTGGCTCCGGGGAACTGCTGGGTGATGGAGCGGGCGTATTCGGGAGTGACTCCCTGAACGCGCAGGCTGATCAACTGCTTGCTGCTGAGGTTGTTGAATCCCGCGGCTTTCATACCGGAGATGAACTCCGGCGTGACCGAGAAGATGCGGTAGGAGACGGCGTCGTGCACGGTCTTCACTTCGAGGCCCTGGCGCTTCATCTCGGCGATCGTCTCGGGGTTTACGCCCTGGATCTTGCAGGAGACGAGCTCATCGGCGCTGAGCTTGCCGAAGTCGAGCTTGTTCATGGCGGCGGCGTACTCGGGCGTGACGCCCTGGATCTTCATGGAGATGTATTTGTCGAGGTCGACGTCGTAGCCGGCGGCCTTCATTTTGTCGATGTAGGTGGAGTGGCCGGAGAAATGCGCCCCGGCAGCGGGCTTCTCGGGAGTGGCTGGGGCTTCCTGGTTGACCTCGACATCCGGGTCGGGCGGTTCAGTGGCGCCAACGATGACCGGTGCGGGAATGGGCGTGGGTGCGGGAGCGGCGGCGACCACTGGCGCGGGTGTGGGCACAGGAGCTGGCGCTCCCTGCTGGTCGAGGTGGTCGACGATCGCGAGGCGGAGGGTGCCGGCGGCGACCGCAGGCGTGGCCCTGGTCACCGGATGCAGGCTGGCGAGCACCTGCGAGGTGGGCAGGACGAGCAGAATGAGCCCGGCAACGGCTACGGAGATGGAGAAGGCGCGAGAGGGGGTGTGAGCGACATGCGCAATGGGTTCGCCGAGAATGCGGAGGATGCGCAGGCGCAGCGTGGAACGCGGGCTGTTGCCATCGAGGGCCATGGCCAGGCGCGGCTGGCGGGATCGCTGCTCTTCGAGGTGGAAGAGGGCGCGGGCGTAGGTGACAGGGTTGGGGCAGACCTGGAGAGCGAGGTCGTCGCAGCAGAGCTCGCGTTCATTGCGCAGGCAACCGCCGATCCACCAAACGGCGGGGTGGAAGAAGAAGAGGGTTTCGGCGAAGGTCTGGACGAGGTTCCAAAGGAAGTCGGCGCGGCGGACGTGGGCGAGCTCGTGGGCAAGCACGACTTCGAGCTCGTCGGGGCTGAGCGAAGTCAGGGCGCAGAGCGGAAGCAAGACGGTGGCGCGCAGGAAGCCGACGGTGATGGGTCCCGAGACCGAACCGCTGATGGCGAGCGCGACGGGCCGCCGCAGTCCCAGAGCGGACGCGATGCGCTGGAAGCTTGCAGTGGCAACAGCGGGAATGGCGGTAATGGCGGAGGCGCGCAGACGGCGGATGAGCCACCAGCCGCCCAAGCTGCGCAACGAGAGGGCGAAGACGCCCATCAGCCAGAAGCCGTCAATCCACGGCAGCAGGGCCGGGAGCGACGGGAGCGCAGCATCCTGCGAGCCGGCCGATGCGGCTGGAGCGAAAGGGTATTCGGTGGCCTGGAGAGGTTTGGGCGCAGCGGCCGGTGTGGCCGGAGCGGCTTGCGCGGCGTGGGCAAATGTGCCGCTGGCCTGCAGCTGCCATGCGAAGGTCAGGGTAGCCGACGCGAGCATGAGAAGGAGCGCTGCCAGAGCGACCGCGTAGCGGGTGTGGCTGGAACGGCGGCTGAGCAGGAGGCTGGCGACCCCATAGACGGCGGCGATGGCCGCGGCCTGCCAGCAGAAGTGAATGAGGGTCCAGGCTATGGCGGGAAGAAGGTGGGTCATTGCTGGTCCTTTCTGGGGTTCTCTGACGGTGTCGCGGAGGGGGAAGCGGATCTGCCTGCCGTTTTGCTCTGAAGCAGGGCGCGGATCTCGTCGAGCTCGGCTTGCGAGGCGGGCTCCATGGCGAGGGCATGGAGGGCGAGCTGGGCGGCGGAGCCGGAGAAGAGACGGACGCTGAGGTCGCGCAGGAAGCGGCTCTGCATGGCGTCCTGGGAGATGGCGGAGCGATAGAGGTGGGCGCGGCTGGACTCCTCGCGGAGTACGAGGCCCTTGGCGTGCATGATCTGGAGGAGCTTGAGGACGGTGGTGTAGCCGAAGGCGCGTTCGCGGTTCAGCTCGTCGCAGATTTCGCGCACCGTCGCCGGTTCCTTGTCCCAGAGGACGCCGAGGAGCTCGAGTTCGGCTTCGGTGGGTCTTGGGATCGATGGGTACGAAGTCGTCATGATGAAAGCGACTTTATACGAAGGTCTTCGTAAATGTCAACGAAGATCTTCGTAGATGGGTGATTTTCTGA
>Ga0307474_10004168_pt1 | contig 10411 bp, 5 predicted proteins | sample atmos_gasesECM1C_2_FD_203312 | JGI IMG/M metagenome (GOLD analysis project Ga0307474, IMG submission 203312) | Hardwood forest soil microbial communities from Morgan-Monroe State Forest, Indiana, United States - atmos_gasesECM1C_05 | ecosystem: Environmental > Terrestrial > Soil > Temperate...
TAGCAGCCGGGGTTCGCGACGAGTCGCGCTGCGGGAAGTGCCTCGGCATATAACTCCGGAAGGCCATAAACCGCCTCCCCCCGCACCCGACTCTCCGAAGCTTTCAGCTTGTACCAGTGCTCCAAAGTTTCTTCATCACGAAACCGAAATGCGCCGCTGAGATCCACCAGCCGCAATTCTGGATTTGCCGCGAGCAGCGCCGGAACCAACTCGAGCGACGCCTCGTGCGGCGTCGAAAGAAACACCACATTGGCTTGGCTGTCGGCAATCGCGTCCACCGAAAGCGGCTTGCACGGCGCGTCGCCCCAGCCGCGCAACTGCGGATACAGTTCGGTCAGGCAGCGAACATCAGCATGTGCGTCGCGCAGATAAAATGTGGGCTTCTGCACACTCGGATGCCGCAGCAGCAGCCGGGCCAGTTCGAATCCGGCGTAACCCGTGGCTCCCACCACCGCGACTTGTAAGGGTTCACTCACCGACCATCTCCTCGATCCGCTTCTGCACCGCCGCACGCGCTTTCATCGAAGGCGTAATGATCAGGACGGTGTCATCACCGGCCAGCGTGCCGGCCACTTCCTTCCAGCGTTCGGAATCCACGGCTGCTGCCAGCGGCTGCGCGCCGCCCGGAGGCGTTTTTAAAACCAGCATGTTTTGCGCCGGCCGAATATCGAGCAAAAACGAATTTACTGCGCGCGCCAGGCGCGAGACTGCCGGTGATTCTTCCGTCGACGCTTCCGACAGCGGCTTGTATCCTTCCGCCGTTTTCACCAGGCGCAGTTCCCGCAGGTCTCGCGACAGCGTCGCCTGCGTCACCCGCAGGCCCAGGTGAATCAGCTGGCGGCGCAGGGCGTCCTGGCTGGCCACTGGCTCCGCCGCCAGAACCTTTAGAATCTGCCCCTGCCGAAATCGTTTATGCGCTGGCATCGTGACGCTATGCAGTTTTATGCATCTCCTTGCATAATCATACAGCACCTGTTCGGGCTGTCAAGAATTCGATACTGAATATTCCGGAAAGTTTCTTTCCTGAAATTTCCTGCAACAAGAAAACCATCTAGAGTTTTGCCGCTTTCGCTATACAATTCCGCGTCCTGGAACGGCGGCACGTCAGCCTGAAAAACTGGAAACTGTCCTACGGAGAACGAAATGAAAACTTGGTTTCAGTTAATCGCATTAATTTTGATCTCAGCGGCGGCCTGCGCGGGACAAACCAAACCGAACCCAGCCGCGACCGCGATTCGCGCCGGCAAAGTTCTGGATGTGCGTACCGGCACTTATTCCAGCGATCAGATCATTTGGATCGACGGCGACCGCATCAAGGCCATCGGCAACGCCGCGGACCTGACCGCCAAGTTACCGGCCGGCACCAAAATCATCGATCTCTCGCAATCTACCGTTTTGCCGGGCTTAATCGATTGCCACACGCATCTCACCATGACGCCTCGCGATTCCGGCCCGGCGGGCCTGCATATTTCCTATCCTCGTCAAGCTCTCACCGGTGCCCGCAACGCCCGCGTAACTCTGGAGGCGGGCTTCACCACCGTGCGCAATGTGGGGGCTGGCGGATACTCCGATATCGCGCTGCGCGATGCGATCAAGGCCGGCGATGTGCCCGGCCCACGCATGCTGGTGTCCGGTCCTCCCCTCAGCATCACTGGTGGCCACGGCGATGAGAATTTCCTGGCGCCGCAATATGACTGGTCATCCGACGGTGTGGCCGACGGCGTCGATGGAGTCACCAAGAAAGTCCGCGAAAATATCAAATACGGCGCCGACGTAATCAAATTCATGGCCACCGGAGGAGTCCTCTCGGAAGGCGACAATCCCGCGCTGGCCCAGTACAGCCCGGAGGAAATGAAGGCCATCGTCGATACCGCCCACGGACTCGGCCGCAAGGTCGCCGCCCACGCGCACGGCGCCGGAGGAATCAAGTACGCGGTGCTCGCCGGCGTCGATTCCATCGAACATGGCAGCTACATCAATGATGAGGATATTGAATTGATGAAGCAGCGCGGAACCTACCTGGTCCCTACCGTGTATCTGGAAGATTGGCTCATCGAAAACGTGCAGGCCCTGGGCCTGACGCCGAACATGATTGAGAAGGCCAAGATGGTTTTGCCCATCGCCCAGCAAAATCTTTCGCACGCCTTTAAATCGGGGGTGAAGGTGGCCTTTGGCACCGACGCTGCTGTGTACCCTCACGGGTTGAACGGCCACGAATTCGGCAAGATGGTAGAAATGGGCATGTCGCCCCTGCAAACCATTCAAGCCGCCACCGTAAATGCTTCCGACCTGCTCGGCTGGGCCGATCGCGTCGGCACCATCGAACCGGGAAAGTTTGCCGACCTGATCGCCGTACAGGGCGACCCGCTGACCAATGTCCGCGTGCTGGAAAATGTGCAGTTCGTGATGAAAGGCGGCGAAGTAATTAAGACGCAGTAGTCAAAACGCAGCAGGCCATCTGGCCTGCTCCGCCGCGCAGCTCGTATGCTAAGATTGTGACCGGTCATCAGTAGGCCCGTAGCTCAGTTGGCTAGAGCGCCACCTTGACACGGTGGAGGTCAACGGTTCGAGCCCGTTCGGGCCTACCATCCGTCCTCTCGAAGCTGTTTGAGAGGAGTCGTTCCCGGCGTCCAGCGGGACATCGCATACGCTAGGAACTCCCGCTATTCCCATTCGCGCGCGTATCGTCTGTCCGCGCACCTCAGTTGCAGGTTTTGGTTTTGCGTGCAAGCACGCTGAGTATTGCAACACGTAAGATTCTGAGTCGCTTTTTGTGGCTCGGCACCAACACAAGCCACGTTGTCTCAATAAGTTGCATAGATTCTAAAATTTGGCTAATATCTCGGCTACCGTCGCCCCCCTCTCCGACTGTTCCTGGATGCCCGGTGTTGTTTGAATGCCGTTTGGATGACTGATAAGTGTCTCCTGTCCTTGGGCGGAGTCAAAGTTTCACGCAAATGTGATATCACATAAGTAAGGTCCTAAGGCGTTAGGTTCTGAACCATCCGGAGTTACAGCCTTGAGCGTTCAAAACACCATTGGCAACACGACTGCATCGGGCAACGGTGTCCCTGCCACTCGGCGAGTTTCCGATCGCGAAGTCGTGATTGTGGGCGCCGGCCCTTACGGTTTATCGGCCGCCGCGCACTTCAAAGCGCTGGGGATGGATGTTCGAGTTTTCGGGCGGCCCATGGAATTTTGGGCCAATCAGATGCCCGAAGGGATGCTGTTGCGCTCACCGCGAGTCGCTTCCAACATCGCCGATCCGGTTCGGGAATTCTCTTTGGAAGCGTACGAAAGGTCCGCGGGAATTCCGCCCAAGGCTCCGCTCCCGCTCCAGACGTTTGTCGACTATGGCCGTTGGTTCCGAGCCAAACTCGGCGAAGTCCACGACGAAAGAGAAGTTCAATCGGTAAGCCGTGACAAGGCAGGCTTCCGCATCGAATTAAAGGATGGCGAGGTGTTTCCCTGCCAACGCGTGATTGTGGCCGCCGGCATCGGACCATTTCAGCGCATCCCGGCCGTATTCGCATCCTTACCATCGAACCAGGCCTCGCATTGCTATCAGGGTTGCGACGTGAAAAGCTTCGGTGGCAAGCGCGTCACCGTGATCGGGGCTGGCCAGAGCGCACTCGAATCAGCCGCACTACTGTACGAGGCTGGGGCCAAAGTAGAAGTAATCGCCAGAAATTCCGACTTTAAGTGGATCGGGGGACACGCTTGGCTGCACAAGCTTGGGCCTATCTCCGCCATGCTCTATTCTTCCCACGACGTCGGGCCCATGGGCATCAGCCGGCTCGTGGCCTCCCCGAACGTCGTGCGCCAAATTCCTCTAAAGTTGCGCGATAAGATTCGCGTCCGCGCCGTGCGTCCTGCGGGTTCGCCCTGGCTGCCGCCTCGGCTGAAGGATGCGACGCTCACCACCGGACGCTATGTGACCGAGGCCACATCAGTGGGCCCTGAAGTGCATTTGAAATTGGACGATGGCAGCCAGCGCGTCACCGATCACGTCCTTCTCGGGACCGGATATTCCGTCGATATCTCCAAGTACGGGTTTCTATCTCCAGAACTCGTGAAAGAGATCGACCTGATGGATGGTTATCCGAAACTAGGCCCTGGATTCCGTTGCTCCGTTCCCGGATTGCATTTTGTGGGTGCACCGGCCGCGCGTTCCTTCGGGCCCCTGCTTTATTTCGTGGCCGGCACGGAATTCGCATCCCACGAGCTGGCTTCGCAAGTCGCTCGTCAACGAGTGGCGAAATAATGAAACCAGCTGTCTCTCAGGAAGCGTCAAGCGACGTTCCGGCCACCCGGCCGCCCAGACGCACCGAAGGCATCGGCGCGCTCGTCATTGGCGGCGACCATCCGGGCTTGGCGATTGCTCGTAGCTTGGGCAAACGCGGAATTCCTGTTTACATTCTGGACGATCAGCACTGTATTTCCGTTTACTCGAAATACGCGACTCGCGTGGTGCGCACCGAGGATTTGCGCGATCCCGAAAAAACCGTCGACGCCGTACTCGAAGTAGGAGAGCGCTACGGCCTCAGGGATTGGGTCCTCTTCCCGACCAGAGACGAGACGGTGATGGCTTTTTCCAAGCACCTGGATCGTCTGTCGGAATTTTTCCGGGTAACGACTCCGAAGTGGGAGACCACTCGCTGGGCCTGGGACAAAAACAACACCTATAAACTAGCCGAAGAGTTGTCCATACCGGCGCCACGAACCTGGAATGTGGCCAGTGCCGAAGAACTTCCAGAGCTGTATCCCAAGCTGCCGCTGGCCATCAAACCGGCAATTAAAGAAAATTTTTTCTACGCCACGGGCGCCAAAGCTTGGCGCGCCGACACTCCGGAGCAGTTGCAGAATTTGTTTCATTCCGCGGCCAAGCAGATTCCCTGCAACGAAATCATGATCCAGGAAATTATCCCCGGTGACGGCGACAGCCAGCTTTCCTATTGCGCGTTCTTCCGCGACGGTGCCGCGCACAGCAGCCTGGTCGCCACTCGAAAAAGGCAGCATCCCCGCGAATTTGGCCGGGCGGCCACCTACGTCGAAACCACCGAGCTTCCCGAAGTGGAGGAATTCGGCCAGCGTTTTTTGAAGGCCATCGATTTCTACGGCATTGTCGAATTGGAATTCAAACGAGACGCGCGAGACGGCCAACTCAAGTTATTGGACGTGAATGCGCGAGCCTGGGGATTTCACGCTTTGGGCCCCGCCGCCGGCGTCGATTTTCCCTACCTGCTTTTCGCCGATCAAATGGGATATCCGGTTGAGCGGGCCCGGGCACGCGCGGGCGTCGGCTGGCTGCGCCTGGTCACTGACATTCCGGTGGCTTTGCGCGACATCCTCAGCGGGTACATGAGTCCGACCAAATACTTTCAATCGCTGCGGAGAACCAAGGTCGAATCCGTCTTCTCCTCCAGCGACCCGCTGCCCTCGGCATTGGAATTCGCGCTCTTTCCGTACTTCGTAGCCAAAAAGCTTCAGAAAATTTCACGCTAGCTTCCGCTGATTTAACCACGCCGATTTGGCTCCGCCGATTTGCCACCTTAAAAATTAAATCTACTGCGTCTGAGGTTTCTGACTTTCGCTCGAAGCCGGAGCAGTCGGAACCGCCGCAGGTGTGGGTGGCGTCGACAGCAGGGCCATGTACGTCCGGTTGAACGCAGAGTGCTGCGTTCCCGGCGCAATCACGATAGTCTGCAGCGTGTACCGGCCTCCCTGCAGCTTGGTCAGGGGCAGGCTGATCCGGAACGATGCCATCGATTTTTTCGCATCGACTTCGGAAGGCGCCAGCAGCGGCGTCGCATTAATCTGCAAGCCATTTCGGAAAAAGATCAATCCCGCCCGCAGCGAATTCCCGTCGATCGCTTCTTTCTTCTCATCTTTTTCGGGATAGTAAACTTGAAAGAAAACGTAGAGCGTCTGATTCTGGGTGAACAAGCGCGTAACACTGGGAATAATCGTTTGGCCGTTCATGTCCAGCGGCGAACTCGTTGTCTTGCCATGTAAGCCTTGAGTTTTGGTTTGAACTTCGCCCGATTTCTGCGCTGGCACCAGTTGGCTCGAAAGCACCACTGAACTCAGCGTCATTTTCCCCGTCTGTGCTGCGGGTATGGTCAGGTTTTGCTCGAAAGTTCCAATCTTGCCCGACTCGTTTTCTCGAGCCACAAATTTCAGCCGGTAATTTCCCGGCGCGAGCAGAACCCCGCCCTGGTACAGCAGATTCTTCTTGTTGATCTCTTGAAAGCGTTCCGCGTCGAGTTTCACCTGGGTGGTGTCGTGCAATTCGGCCACGGTTTGGCCCGAAGGCGTGGCGCGAACCTGCACGGCGAAATCAAACTCGGCTTGCCGGTTCCCGTGCTTTTCGGCCCACTCCAGCGCACTGGCGGAGATTTTCGCCGCGATCGGCACATAGCTTTGCTGGTCGCTCAGCCGGAAAATTCCTGTTTCAACGGCCACTGGAAGCTCGACCACTGGATTCTCGGAATTTACGGCGTCCGCGAGTTGTTGCGCACGATCTTCTTTTTCCAAATGCTGAAAATCGCGCGGCGCGTAGTAGCCGTCTCGATAGCGCACATGCGCCCCCGGCACGTTCACTTTCACGTGAATCGATCGCCAGCGGCCGTCCCGTTTTATTTCAGCGCCAAGGTTGTACGCAATCAGGTAGTACCCGCCATTCTCTTGCTGAATCTTCGGAAACGCATCGCTCAAGTCGCCCAAGTCGAAGAACGCTTTTCCGCCCGTGTCTGTCGAGAGTGTCGCTAACGTATCGCGCGAATCTTCGCGCTGGTCGGTCTGGTGAAATACCGATGCTCCGGTGAACATCGAAGTTCCGGTAGCCGCATTGGTAGTCACGTCGCCGCCCGGCGGCGCGGCCAGCAACCCGCGGGAGTCGATGGAATAAATCGAAACATCGGCCCGATTCGCCGCGTCGGTGGCGGCGCGCAGCTGCGTACGGTTTTCTTCGCCGGTTTGCGTAATCCCTCCGGTAAATTCCACTACCGCCTTCCTTCCCGGGATTCCGCCCAGCACATTAGCCAGGCCTTCTACCGCCGCCAGCTTCTGGTCCGTGTTGAATACGTTAAATTCGGTTTCGTCCGGAGTGAAAGCCGCGCCGGTATATTCCTGCACATCGTATTCGCCGTTCTGCGCCGCGGCGTAAAGAGGATTCGAAATATCGGACGCGCTCGTTTCGGTCAGCTGCGCTACGGCCTTTGCCAACACCGCGCGATCGTTCGTGAAATTTGCCAGTACCGTAAGCTTGGTCGAAAAGGCCACGATCGCCACCACATCCGCTTTGGTCATCTGTTGTTTCAGAAATTTATCAGCCGCATCGTGGGCCCGGATCAGGTCGTCCGGCTGCATGGACGTTAGATCGAAGAACAGCACCAGCAAGCGGCGATCACGCAGTTGACCCTCGGCTGCGGCAGCGGCTGGCTTGTCGGGCCCTTCATTGTCAACCGAGACCACAATCGGTTTCGCGTCGTCCTCCGCGGCCGTCTCAACTTTTTCGATGTCAGCGTAAGAAAAATTGGAAATTGTTTGCGGCTTGCCATCGTCGGTTACCACGAATTGATCGGCCCGCAAGCCCTTGATCGGCTTCCCCGATTTGTCAGTCACCTCCACATCGATACGCACCAAATCGGACGACGATTTGAGCGCCGGAGCCTGAGCCGGCTTATCAGGCTGCGCCAGATCTGCGGGTGAAGTCTGTGCCGGAACGGCAATGGGAGCATTCTGCTTCGAGTTGGCAGCCGGCGACGCGGTGTTGCCAGGTTGCTGTTGCGATTGGCTCCATGCCGGACTCGCCGCCCCGATCACCGCCAGCAAAAAGATCCCCAATCGGGACGCCGCGTTTTTCGTCAGTAAATGTTTCATCAGAAGTTGTACCGCATCGTAATGTCCATCGTGCGCATCGACCCAGCTGCTGTGACCCGCCCAAACGACGTTGATCCCAGCGTCGCGGAAAGCCCCGAAAAACTGGGCGTATTCGAAAGGTTCTGCACTTCCCAGCGAACATCCAGGTGATGACGTTCCTGCGGCCCGAACCGAAATGATTTTCCCAGGGACGCGTTCCAATTAAATTTGCACGGCCCTTCGATCGCCCCGCGCCGCTCGTTTCCATAGACCGTCGGCGCTGGCGAGGAAAAAGCCGCGGTGTTAAAAAAACTCAAGGGAGAACCCCCGCAGATGCCCACGTTCGGATCGCCAACTTGGTCCGCTCGGAGCGAAAAGCTCGCCCCTGTACCATTATCGGATGCCAAGCCACCCAGATATGCCGTAACTGGATTTCCGGTTTGCCACGTCACAATATTCTGCAGCCGCCAATTACTCAGAATGTGCCGCGCCACGCCACTATTTCCGTAACGATGGTGCTCGCCGAACGGCAACTCATACAGCGAAGCCAGCCGCACTTGATGGCGTATGTCGAACGACGATAGCCCGCGCTCCGCGGCAAAATTCCCGTCCTGCTGCACCACAATCGGCGCGGTGCCGCCAATCGTACTGGCATTGTCCAGCGATTTTGCGAACGTGTAGAACGCTTGCAACGAAACGCCATGGGTGAAGCGGTGCACCAGGCGGACTTGCAGGCCGTTGTAGATCGAATTCGCGCCGGACTGATCGAAGTAGAAGCTATTCGCGTCGGGTATTTGCAATGCGTTTTGGGTGTTCAAAGGGCTGGTGCCCAGCGGCGCGCGATTCGGCGCGCGAAGAAAATCCAGATTCGTGCCTTTCGTGCCGGTGTAGGTCAGATCCAGAATCCAATTCTGCGAGAAAGATGTTTCGGTGCCCAGAGTCCAAATTTGCGCGTAGCCATCCTTATAAAACGGGTCGATGCCGCCCTTATTCGAAATCACGCTGGAGCCCGGAAAACCATTCTGCAAAGTCAGCACCTGCGTTGAGCTGGTGATCAGATTTTCGGAGGTAGCGAAGGGCGGCTCGTATTCCAGATATTGCTGGGCCAGCGTGTTGTAAATCGCTTCGTTGTAGAAAATCGAATATCCGCCCCGCACCACCGTCTTCGGTTTGATGAACTTGGGAACCCACGCAAACCCAACGCGCGGAGCCCAGTTACTGTAATTACCGTGCACCAGCGCGCGCGGAAACTTTCCACTAAATGGGCCCGTGGTGCCGGGCGTAACCACGCCTACTTGCGTGGCGTCGGAATTCAAATCGAGATTCGCCAGACGATTGTAAACGTCCACCGGTGGCGTCGCCGCTTCGTAGCGCGCGCCGATCAGCAGCGTGAACTGTTTGTTGATGCGCCAGTCGTCCTGCGCATAGCCGATAAAATCCCAGCTGCGCAGATATGCGTTCGGCCCGAATTGCACCGTCGTGCTGTACGGCAGGCCCAACAGGAAATCCGCCAGCTCGTAAAATTGTTGTGTTCCAGGCGCCGGAGTAATCGGCTGGCCGGCCGCGTCCAATTGTGAAGTCAGCACGCCGGTAAAATTAAATCGTCCACGCGGCTGAGGGTTGGAATCGGCGTTCAATTGAATCCGCCGAATCTCGCCGCCGAATGTAAAAGTATGCTTCAGGTGCGCCCATTTCACGTTGTCGCCCAAGCGCAGCGTCTGGTTTCGCACCAGCGAGGGCAGCGGGTCATTCAATCCCGAAATGCTGGAGAAATTGATTGCCGGAATTCCGAAACTCATCGGGTCCGTCGAAACGCCGGTGATCCCGAGTTCTCCAGCGATATTATTCTTGAACGAGTTGTCGCTGAGCACCTGCGTGCGGCTGCGGCTCCAGCTCAGCTGCGTATTCTCGACCACATGCGCAGTCCAATTGTGGGAAAGCCCTAGCGTGACCGCCTGATTCAGCGTGGACTGATTTCCCGCCGTGCTCGGAAAGCTTCCAAACGTTTGTTGCCGCGTGGAGCTCAGGTTATAGCCGCCGTTCAGGCTGAATTTCGCATTGATCGTGTGCAGGACGTGAATGTTCAGATTGTCGCTATTCACCGGAACCGTGGTTTGCAACAGAAAGTTTTGTACCGTCCCGGGCAGATTCTGCTCCGGATAGAAAGCGAGCAGGCCCGCGGCCGCCGAATTGATCGAGGGAATCTGGCAGCCATTGCCCAGAGGTGTACGTGGACCGTTGAAGTTCGAAAAAGGATTGAACAACGTAACGCCCAGCCCACAGAAATTTCCCATGCGTTCCGCGTCGGTGGGCACCGTCGAATAGTTATCGAGCGCGCTGGATTGAGTTTCGTGCTGGTAGTTGATGAAAAAATACGTTTTGTTACTGCCATCATAGATATGCGGAATTTTCAACGGCCCGCCCACGTTTCCACCGAACCGCTCGTCAAAGTGGCTGGGCTTTGCCACTTCGTCTCCGGTGATCGAGTATGGCTTCGCGTCGAATGCCGAACTTTCGAAGCGGTCGTAAAAACTGAATCGAACGCGAT
>Ga0307474_10004169_pt1 | contig 10410 bp, 13 predicted proteins | sample atmos_gasesECM1C_2_FD_203312 | JGI IMG/M metagenome (GOLD analysis project Ga0307474, IMG submission 203312) | Hardwood forest soil microbial communities from Morgan-Monroe State Forest, Indiana, United States - atmos_gasesECM1C_05 | ecosystem: Environmental > Terrestrial > Soil > Temperate...
CGACCGCGCCGGCCACGTCATGGCTCACACTGCTTACGGTGTCGGTCACCGTCGCAAGCGCTGGCTGCACCGCCGCCTCGACCGGCGCCGTGTTGGCCACGTCATGACTCACGCTGCCTGTGCTGTCGGTCGCCGTCGCGAGCACCGGCTGCACCGCCGCCTCGACCGGCGCGGCCGTGTTGGCCACGTCATGACTCACGCTGCTTGTGCTGTCGGTCGCCGTCGCGAGCATCGGCTGCGCCGCCGCCTCGACCGGCGCACTCGTGCCGGCCACACCGTTGGTCAGCGTGCCTACCGTGTCGGTCACCGTCAGAGCCACCGACTGTATCGGCGCCGCGACCGGCGCGACCGCGCCGGCCACGTCATGGCTCACACTGCTTACGGTGTCGGTCACCGTCGCAAGCGCTGGCTGCACCGCCGCCTCGACCGGCGCGACCGCACCGGCCACATCCTGGCTCGGACCGCCGGGCAAGAGCGGTGAGCCGACGACCGATGGGCTGAACGGGCTTCCAGGCACATTGGACTGAACGGAGTCAAGCGCTGACTCACCCGGCGGTTGACTGCTGCCGAGCTGAGAGTCAGCTGACACCGAGTAGACAGAACTATCGTCGATTGAGGTGTGAGTGTGATGATGGCGGCAATCGGCATCATCATGACGGCAATCGGCACCATCGCCGCCTCCTACGTCCTCGCCTCCGCCGCTCGCGGCGGCGACAGCTTCGCTGCGGGCGGTACTCAGCTTGGCCAAGTCTTCATGCGGCTGGGCTCCAAGCCCGATCGGATCGACCTGAGGGGCATGCGCTAACAACGAGGCGGCGGGCCCATTGGCTGTCGCATTCTCTCCGTTTGTTTTCGAGGGATCAGTCACCGGCGGATCGTCGTTCGCCGCATGCAGCGCCGCGCCGTTCTGAGCGGCTAACGCGTCCTCCGGCGCCGCGGATTTGCCCGTGGCGGCGAGAAATTCTTTGCTGGCTATCAGCGGGGCAATGAAGAACGACCAGGTCAAGAAGTTAAAAGAGCCGGTTCGCTTGTCCGCACGCCGCGCCCCGGCTTCGAAAATCTTCCGCTGTTGTTCGATCAGTTCGCGCTTTTCTATTTCGTTCATGACCACCCGCCTTCTCGTTTCCTCTTCTCCGCACCCGACAGCATTCGTTTGCTCCACGACTCTTTTGGCGCATCAGGTGTCGTGCGACGTGTCCACCGGCATGTCAAAATGACCTACGTCCAAGTGATCCGCCGGACCCAGCTGGCTGATAGCGTAATCGAGCGCATCGTCGGACGACATCGAAGCGAGCGCGGCATGCGCGTCCGAATGATCCGGATCTTGCGAGCCGAGATCAGTATGGGAGAAGTCGAACTTGGCCAGCGCTTCACCCAGGCTCTTGCTGCTGTCGTCGGACGGCTTAGTGTCGCCGTGAACCTTCGGCTCGAGAATGCTTGGAAAGCTACTCGGTGTAGACATGGTTTCGCTCCTCGCTCGGTGATTGCGACGGTCGCGGGCGCATGCCTTGTCTGGACCACGCCATCACCCCTATCGTCGCCGCACGCCGATGGATGCAGCGGCGAAAAATAAATTCACGCGTCATTCGAGCCGCCGGCGCATGGCCATCAGTTCTCTCCGGATCCAAGCCTTGACAGTACCGACGGGAACCCCGAGGCATTCGGCGATCTCCTCGTGCGTGCGCCCATCGATGATCGCCAAAAGCACGCTCGCGCGGCGGTTTGGCTCGAGCTGATCGAGCATGGTCCGTAGTGCTATACTGTCCAGGATGCAGGACGCGGGATTCGGGGCGGTCTGTTCGCGCTCGCAGATGGCGTTCAGCGTACCGTCATCGAGCACGAGTTCGCGCCTGGCGTTCGCCTGCATCTTAAGCGCCGTGTTGCGGACGATCGCGTAGATCCAGCCCCGGGCGGATCCCCGTGCAGGATCGAAGTCTTTGGCAAATCGGAGAATCTGGGCGAATGCGTCGTGGATGACGTCCTCGGAGCGAGACGTATCGTGGACGATCCGGTGCGCCACCGCGCGCAGCTGATCCTTCTCCCGAGCGTAGATCTCGCCTACCGCCGACCGAGATCCGGAGGCGCACTCGAGGAGCGCCCTCTCGTAATTAGGAACCGTCTCGCAATGAAGATATGTGACTTGCCGCCCTACCCTGGAGCGAGACTCTGCTTTTGTGAAATCGGTACCTTGGTGGGGCATGGTCAAAGTCTACCCTGTCATGAAAAACAGACGTGACGTGACCTACCCCTCTTCCCGTGCAGGTATTAAAGTGCAGTCACTCCGGTGCAGTTGTTTCTCTGCCCAGGCGATGTTGGTGACTTGCATCTCACATCTCAGCGAAATGCGAAGCGAGTTGTTGGCAAATTCGCGCGCCATGGATTTTGTTCCTGAATTTTTTCCCATCTCCGCCATCACAAATCATGTCATCGTCATCGGGACGCTGGCCAGCGCACACTCGCTTGACGCGCGAGCCACCTTGTTGGCAACGCCGCCAGCTCCAACCCTCTGCACAGGCGATGACGACTCCAAGCCTTTGCCGTGCCGATCGGCACGCTGAGTTACGCGACCATCTCGCGATGAATGCAACCTCGCATAAGCCAAGATCACTTGGGTCGAGCCCCGCGAACCGGCGTTGCTACGCGCTTGCCTCCAGCAGCGCGATATTGCGTCCCGCGCCCGTCGAAGATCGTCAGCAAAAGCCGATGGTCTATCGCGCGCTCGCGAAGTCGCGCTAGTCGTAACTTTAAAGCGCGATTGCGTAGAGCGCTTTTTACGTCGGCAGCCCGCTCTTGAAGCTGTGCGCTTCCTGCTGATGCTGAACGGATCAGAGGAAAGGCGTCGATCGAGAGCGTCGAGTCGATGAGAATGTTGGCGGCGCTCAGCCGCTTTCCGGACTGGCGTGACATTGGGATGAAAAACAAGAATGAAAACGAGCGCTCGGCGGTACCGCACAAAAAATTTGTGCGACAGTGCATCCAGATTGGCGTCTTGCAACTAGTGATGACGTGGCAACAGTTACATCAATGTCCCGCCACTTGCATCGAAAGGAGATCAACATGGAAGCGATGACCAATTTTGCTCACCCTATCGAACTCTCTAATGAGGAACTCGATCTCGTGGCCGCTGGCTGGAGTAACGGCGGTGGCTGCGGCTGCAAAGGTGGCGGCAACGGAAATAACGTTTTCCAAGCCGGCCTGATCAACGCTAACGATGTTCTGAGCAATGACAACGTCAACATCTCGCTGTTCAGTGGCGTGTCCCAACGGACTGGTGGCTAAAGGCAAGACGTGTGGGCGAACCGCTTCTCGACAACAAGGAGCGGTTCTCCACCGCATTGTGCGGTATCGATCCGCAGCTGTGGCGCGGCGGAGAGATACAGCGCGCAGGCCTCAATCGACAAACCTAATTCGAGGAATGAGAGCATAACATAAGGTGCGTCCATGTCGACCCGGCCAGCTCTATTTCGCCAGGAGGCAATCGACTTCCTGCATCAGCGTCATAGTTGGGGCGAGGTCGTATCGCTGCAGCCGTTATCGAGTACGATCCTTACCTGGACTCTTGCGGGGGTTATTGGACTCATTCTTTGTTTTCTCTCCGTCGCGCAATACGCGCGCAAGGAGACCGTGATCGGCTATCTAACACCAACCTCCGGCACGGCAAAAATCTTTGTACCGCAACAGGGTTTCATCAAAGAGATTCAGGTGAAGGAGGGACAGGAGGTTGTGGAGGGTGACCCGCTCCTGACCGTAGTTACTTCCCAAATCACCGCTAACGGCGACGACGTCAATACCACCGTACTCGCGGTGCTGGCGCAACAACGCAATGTGGTCGAGCGACAGATCGCTGCGGAAGAGCGCCGGACCGCCTCGGAGCAGGATCGCTTCGCATCCACGATAAAAGGGATTGAAGGAGAGATTACTCAGCTCGAGAATCAGCGGAACATCCAGAACGAGCGGCTAGTGATCTCCGAGAGCTTTGTATCAACGGGCACCAAGCTAACTGCAAGCGGAGCATTGGCACCGATCGAGCTGAAGCGCCGCGAGGAGGCCGCCCTCGAACAAAAGCAGAGTCTGGTGTCGCTCGATCAGCAAATCACCGCGCGACGCACCCAATTGGCCGACACTCGGCATACACTCGAGCAACTTCCAGCCGTCGTTGCAGAGCGGATTCGAGTACTACGTAATGATCTCTCCTCGATCGAACAGCGCGTCGCCGAGGTGAACGGGCGGCGGGCTTACGTTATCAAGGCGCCGACGAGTGGGCGCGTGTCCACGCTGCAGGCGACTGTCGGCCAGGTCGCCGATCCGAGGCATATGCAGCTCGAAATCATTCCCTTTGATGGGCATTTGCAGGCGGAGCTGTTCTTTCCGACGCGCGCGTTTGGCTTTGTGCGCCCCGGGCAGCAGGTAAGGATACTCTACGATGCATTCCCCTATCAGAAATTCGGCACCTATCACGGCAGTGTAACAAAAGTCTCTCACACGATTCTGACCGCCAACGAAACTACCGGGCCGATCACCCTCAAGGAACCGGCTTACCGTGTGACTGCGGCTCTCGAGCGGCCCGACATCGATGCCTATGGGCGTAAGATGCCGCTTCAGCCGGACATGCTGCTCAGGGCCGACGTCATTCTCGAGCAGCGGTCCCTGATGAGGTGGCTGCTTGATCCGGTGCTAAGCGCAAGGATGTAGCCGCATGCAAGGACTATTGAATTTCAGCGGACGCAAAATCCTCCCGGTCATCAGGCAGACGGAGGCGACGGAATGCGGGCTGGCATGCCTTGCCATGGTAGCATCCTATCATGGCTATCGCACGGACATGAATAGCCTGCGGCGCCGGCACCCCGTGTCCCTGAAAGGTGTCACTCTCCGCGACCTCATGGAGATAGCAACTCACCTGGGGCTGGCATGCCGGCCGCTGCGAATCGAGATCAGTCATCTCGCTCAATTGCGGCTGCCGGCTATCCTGCACTGGGACATGGCTCATTTTGTTGTCCTGAAAGCGTACAGGAAAAGAGGGATCGTGGTGCTCGATCCGGCAGCTGGCGAAAAATGGTTTCCCATCACTGAAGCATCGAGACATCTCACCGGAGTCGTGCTCGAACTCTCGCCCTCGGAAAATTTCTGCTGCAAAGACGAAAGAGTACGATTGCCGTTCTCGGTATTCTGGAGCGGAATGAGCGTAAATACTCATTCCTTGATTCAAATATTGGTTCTATCAGTAGTTATCGAGAGTCTTATTCTCGCCGCCCCCTTCTACATGCAGCTCACGGTTGATGAGGTCATCGCCAGAGGGGATGCTGATCTCCTGCTCGTACTCGGACTTGGGTTCGCGCTCCTCGTCCTGATCAAAGTCGCGTCGACCGCGACCCGCTCGATCATTGTTCTTATTCTGCAGAACACGCTGAGCTTTCAAATCGGCGCCCGGCTGTTTCATCATCTCGTGCGTTTGCCGCTCTCCTTCTTTGAAAAGCGGCACATCGGCGACATCCTGTCGCGCTTCAACTCGATCGAGCCCATCCGCAACATGCTCGCGGATGGACTGATCACAGGCTTGATCGACGGTCTAATGTCGGTGTTGATGCTGGCGTTGATGTTCACCTACAGTGTCCAGCTCGGATTTGTCGTCATGTTCGCGTTCGCGCTCTATGCCGCGTTGCGGCTCGCTCTATTCAGGATGTTCCGGCAACGGAACGAAGCGACAATTCACAGTAAGGCAGACGAGAACTCCGCTTTCATCGAGACCGTGCGAGCGGTGCAGAGCCTGAAGCTGCTCAACCGGGAAAGCGAGCGGGAGAGCCAATGGCTGAACCGTTATGCTGCGTACGTAAATGCCAGCGTGCGGCTAGGCCGAGCGAGGATCAGCTTCAAAGCGATGAACGACACGATATTCGGCTTGGAGAATGTAATCACAATCTACCTAGCCGCGCGCCTCGCACTCGACAACCTCATGACAGTTGGTATGATATTCGCGTTCGTTAGCTACAAGTTGCAGTTCGCCGAGCGGACAGCATTGCTAATCGAGAAGCTGGTGGACCTGCGCATTCTCGGACTTCACCTGGAGCGCCTCGGCGACATTGCGCTCACCGCTCTCGAGCGGGGGCACGACCAGGACCTGTCGTATATGCGGCCGATCCGCGGCGCGATCGAACTGCGCAACGTGTGCTTCCGCTATGCAGAAGGCGAGCCTCTGATTCTTAATAACGTCAACCTGTATGTTGCTCCGGGACAATTCGTGACGATCATGGGACCCTCTGGCTGCGGCAAGTCAACTCTTGTCAAGATTATGCTTGGGCTGATCCAGCCAACGAGCGGGGAGGTTCTGATCGACGGCCTCCCGCTAGGCCACATCGGACCGCGCGGTTATCGCGAGCAAATCGGCGCGGTGATGCAGGAGGACCAATTGTTGTCGGGATCGATCGCCGACAATATCAGCTTCTTTGAGACAACATTCGATCTGCAAGGGATGATCGAGTGTGCGCGGATTGCCGGCATCCACGACGACGTCATAGCAATGCCGATGAGCTACAACAGTCTCATCGGTGACATGGGAAGCTCGTTATCCAGCGGGCAAAAACAGCGAGTACTGCTCGCGCGTGCGCTCTATCGCCGACCAAAGATCCTGTTTCTGGACGAAGGAACAGCACACCTTGACACTGAGAAGGAAAAGGAAATCAACGCGAATCTCCGGTATCTAAATATGACTCGCGTGAGCGTGGCGCACCGCCCCGAAATCACCCACGGAGCGGATATGATCCTCCAGCTTGCACCGGCGGCCGCGCCGTTGCAGGTCGGAGTTACAAGCCGCAGACCAGCGGCCGCGCCTGCGGGCGATGGTGGTCTGACCGCGTTTGGCGCCGAAGATGCGAAATCGGCCGAGGCCGCGCAGGGCCACACCAACTCCGATGACGGCAGCAATGGTGATTGTCTCAAGCATGTCGGGAAGGACGACCACTCGAAAGATGGCAAGGACGACTGCCAACCGCAGAAGAACTGTTGCGACCCCAAGCTGCCGTCCGACGACCGCGGCAAGCGCGGCAGCTATCGTGACCCGGGAGAGGCGCTGGCCAAGATCGACTTCTCAAGATGGTGATTTCGGATCGGATCGTCGCTGATCATTCGGGTAACATGAAGGCGCTCTTGCGCGCTCACCTGGAAGTGCTTCAGAAGGCGGCGCCATGTCTGATCAATTTTCAATCTTTAAAGTGTTTCTGAAGAGACGCGGCCGAAGATGGGCGTGGTCGGTTTCCACGACTGAAGGCGCGGTCGTCATGACGGGTTCGCAAAGCAGCCGATCGGCTGCCAGCTATGAAGCCAACCGGGCGCTCTTCCTTCTGCTGCTGTCCGCTCCTTACCGATTACGGCGAAATGGCCCTGACTTGCGACGTGAGAATCAAGGCTGAGCTGCTCATTTAAACGTCGCAACTATCCGAGATACACACTCGCCGTTTGCCAAAATGCAACACGCGGCGACAAGAACAATCGCGCACGGTGAGTTGCGCTAACGGAACTGGCCGACTCAGTCGTATCATGTGAAGCAGACGGAAATGGGGGAACTTTCGGATACCCTATTATTTCTTTCGATCTCGTGATTGGCGAGCAATGCAAAAACCAAGGCGGCCTCATCCTCGAAGACCTAGATGTTGCCTCTGATCGAGCCGAGCAGCTTGCGAGCGAACTCTGTTTGGTGATGCCGGAGCTCAAGGCTAAGGATTGTGTAGTCCGGGTTACCGACAGCGACAACAACGAAATCTATCGGACCCCTCTCAATCCAATCCCAGCGTGGATTAGGTCTTGTAAAGCTCAGGAAATTCAAGCGGCGAAAATCGGATAAGTCGCCACGCAAGGCGTCGAACTGACATTTGGCCATAGCGCGATGCCGGCCTAAGATTTCGAACAGCCGCGCGAGCGCCGTATCAGGCGTTTTTCGACGTATCGCTTCCGCCGTGGCAGAATCGTTTACATCTGTCGGGGTAGCACGACGACATGCACGACACAGTGACGCAAGCCGTTAACTGGATGCGCAGGAATGGCCTGCTGTCGCATGACTTTTGAAGTCGCGGCGGAACTGCGCGAGCAGCTGATGCATCGTTCGAAGGCGAAGCCGCTTTACGAGGTGTGAGGAGCGGTAAGACAGTTACACTGTCGCAGTTCGTGCATCTTCCGGCTCCGCTCCTCCCATGAACCTTGCATTTGCATTTTGAAGAATATCGACCATGGTCGGCTCTGGGAATGTGTTTTGGATATCTGAGAATGTGTTTTGGATAGCGGCGAGCCAGTGTGGGGGCCTTGATGAAAAACCAAGCGCAGATCAAAGATCGGATCAGGGAACAGGATTATAGTGATCGTCTCACGAGCTTAATAAAGACCGACATCAACAGCCGACTTGGGCCACTGAGATCGCTCAAGACCGCAACTAAAAAGCGGAGGGAGCTGAAAAAGAAGGAAAGCGCGAAATGAAAGAGGCCGCCCGCTAAAGGCGGCCTTCTTGTCGAGCGTCTGAGTGCCCCCGCATGACCGTACTGGGCATATCGCTTATCGTAGCCGGCTTCGCGCTCGTTTGCGCCTGGCTCTTCACTCGGCCGGGCGCATCGCAGACTGAACTGACATGCCGGGATCAACCCGGCGAGTTACGGCCGGTCCTCGATGCTTTGGACGAGGAAGATCGGCGCCAGCCCGAAGAGGAAGGTACACGATTCTAAGTCGGTTTGCCGAACGTGTGGGAAGAACTCAAGAAGTTATCTGGCGATTAGCCTCTGCGACTTGCGGGGACGTCTGCAGTTGCGCCGCTGTCGGGTGGATGGCGGCTGCTTCGCTGCCCCACTACCGGTGCATCACAGCGCGATGGCCCGGAGGAAGCGGGGGCGCAGGTCCGGGCCATATGCTCCGCTCAAAGCACACATCCGGGGTCGATCCGACCGCATTGGGATCACGAATCAACGGGAGCGCGCCAGAAGCAGGGCACGCAGTGTATCGACGTTCGCGGTGAGGTTGCAACTGGAAAAAAGCCCGGACCAGTTTGACGGAAAAGACTTGGCGCAAATCCCTGAAGGGACGGCATCCCCGTGGCCCCCTCGATCGCTGCACGTTTCGAGACCCGGCGGGCTCCTCCAGCGTCACCGGTTGTCAGCGCCTCGCGACAATCGCGGCAGACGGGGCCGACGCGTCCAGTCCGGCAAACCAAATCCACTTACTCGAAACGATCATCCACCGTGAGATTTGTCGGCCGAATGCAGGCGCGGCGTCACGGCTTCATCCGGGACGATCCGATCGGTTTCACAGCGCATGATGCGGTAGCATTCGCAGGTAGCTTCCTCGAGCCGCGCTCTGTCAATTTCGATCAAGCCCCGCCGATCGGATCTGATAGCACCAACGGCACGGAGTTTGGCAACCACCAGCGTCACGGTCGTTCGTCGCACTCCAAGCAACTGTGAAAGCGCCTCCTGCGTGACTGACATGATGGTGCCCTCGGTTCGATCGTGCAGCTCAAGCATCCAGCGGGCCAGGCGGGCCTCGACCGGGTGCAGCCCATTACAGGCTGCGACGTGCTGGAGCTGCATAAGAATCGCGCCCGTGTGCGCCTGAACCACGTCTCTGATGGCGCTGCTCCCCATGTAGGCAGCATGAAACCGCGAAACGGAAATCTGTGATGCGGTGCCGCCTACCCGGACGACCGCGGTCACGGAAGATCGGGAGGGTCCCAGGACCGATAGAGCGCCAAGGGCTCCCTCGCGTCCGATCACCGCGGTTGCAATCGTTGCTCCGTTCGGCATGTCGAGCATGAAGGAAATGGCCCCGCTATGGGGAAAGTAAACATACTCGCGTCGATCTCCCGATTGCACGACCACGGCATCCTGTTCAAGCGAGACCTTCTCGAGATGAGGGCTGAGCAACGCGAGGTCCGCCGGCGGCAACGCAGCTAGGAGACAATTGCCGCCGTTGGCAGGACGCCGCATCACGTGAAACTACTTCCCTCAGCTGAACGCGCAGCTCTCCTGCAATGTCTTTGGCGGCCGCGTCTTCTGCGCTGCGCCGATACCAACTCAACCTTCATTGTGCTGGCTTTGAAACTGCCCTCTTGAACGCAATATTCACTCACTACCGCAACCCGCTGGGCCAGAAACGGTCGCCAATGGCGGTCATCTTTGGGGGGACTAAGAAGCAAGTTGCCGCGCATCGTTGGTCAACCGACTGAACCTTGCTTAGCCGCCTCGTAGGATCGGGGCTGAAGGCGAAAGGAAAATGAGCGGCCAACCTGGTGGCTGACGCGGACTGACGCTCTGCTTAGGGGGATCATGGCTTCGCCATATGCCATGCGCCATTAAGGAAACCGTCCCCGTTGGTTTCGCCTGGCGCAGTATCCTTTTTGAAGGTGTAGAGTGGCTTACCCTTATACGCCCACATCTTCTT
>Ga0307474_10004170_pt1 | contig 10410 bp, 14 predicted proteins | sample atmos_gasesECM1C_2_FD_203312 | JGI IMG/M metagenome (GOLD analysis project Ga0307474, IMG submission 203312) | Hardwood forest soil microbial communities from Morgan-Monroe State Forest, Indiana, United States - atmos_gasesECM1C_05 | ecosystem: Environmental > Terrestrial > Soil > Temperate...
CGGCGGGCTTTTGGAACCACCCGCGGATCGGTGGTGTAGACGCCATCGACATCGGTGTAGATGTCGCAGCGGTCGGCGCGAACGGCGGCAGCAACCGCAACCGCTGACGTGTCGGAGCCGCCGCGGCCGAGCGTCGTGATGCGGTTGGTCTGCGGATTAATGCCCTGGAAGCCGGCGATGACGGCGACCTCTTTCCGCTCCTTGAAACGGTTGACGATCTCGCTGCCGTCGATATCGAGGATTCGCGCCGAGGCATGGGCGTCGCTGGTCTTGATCGGGATCTGCCAGCCTTGCCAGGACCGGGCCTGGATGCCGATTGCCTGCAGCGCGATGGCGAGCAGTCCAGCAGTGACCTGTTCGCCGGAGGCTACCACCGCGTCGTATTCGCGCGCGTCATGCATCGGCGAGGCTTCGCGGCACCAATCAACCAGTTCGTTGGTCTTGCCGGCCATCGCCGAGACGATGACCGCGACATCGTGACCCGCATCGACCTCACGCTTGACGTGCCGGGCGACGTTGCGGATGCGTTCGATGTTGGCGACGGATGTGCCGCCGAATTTCATCACGAGGCGGCCCATAGCGACTGGTGCATTCCCCTGCGAGGATGATTAATTAATATACCGGGCGCCAGCGAAGGCGGGCGCGCGGCTAGTGGAGTGGATTTGACATTCGCTACCCGTCTGCCCCACGTTCATTAGCGAATGTCAAATCCAAAACTCCACTAGAAACCTATATTTGCTAGTGGTCCTGTGATTCTAACATTCGCAAAAGTGGTCGCCGAGAAGGGATGCGAATGTTAGAATCGGACCACTATAAGGCGCGTATACATAGCGGTGCGGTCGGGGGCAAGCAACCGGTTCCAGCCATGCCCGATGCCGCGCTAGGCCATTGAGTTCATTGAGGCTGTTGGTATGGGGCGTTACATCGACGAGATCCTGCAGCCGGGCGAAAAAGTGCTGTATTCGACCAATGCGCACTGGATCTTCTACCTGCCGGCGATCATGGCCTGGATCGTGACGCTGGTGCTTGCCGCCGCCTCTGTCGCTGTCCCGCCCATGGCCGTGCTGGGTCTGCCCGCGGCCGCGGTGATTGCCGTTGTGGCGCTCTATTTCACGGTCAAAGGCTGGTTTCATCGGTTCACGACCGAAACCGATGTCACCGATCGGCGGGTGGTGCACAAGACCGGCTTCATCAATCGCCACACCTTCGAGATCGCGCTCGACAAGATCGCAAGCGTCGAAGTGGACCAGAGCATTCCGGGCCGTCTGCTCAACTACGGCAATGTCTCCATCGTGGGGATGGGAGAAGTGCCGCCACAGGTAATCAAAACGATCGCCTCGCCCCTGGCGTTTCGCAGCGCCATCACCGCGCATTAGGAACGGCCATGGCCACGCAACCGAACTCGCCTGTCTCGGGAGCTTCGGGGTCAACCGTTGATCCCGCCGAGATCGCCAAATTCTCGAAGCTCTCCGAGCAGTGGTGGGATCCGAAGGGCAAGATGGCCCCGCTGCACAAGATCAACCCGTTGCGGTTGACCTATATTCGCGACTCCGCTTGCCGCAAGTTTGACCGCAACGTCAAAAGCCTGAATTGCCTGTCGGGCCTGCGTATCCTCGATATCGGCTGTGGCGCCGGCCTGTTGTGCGAACCGTTGACCAGATTGGGCGCGCAGGTCATCGGCGTCGATCCGTCTGCCAGCAATATCGCCGCCGCCAAGCTGCACGCCGACAGCGGCCATCTGTCGATCGACTATCGCTGCACCACCGTCGAGGAGATGGACGTGCGTGAGCGCTTCGACATCGTGCTGGCGATGGAAGTGGTCGAGCATGTCAGCGACGTCGGCATCTTCATCGGCCGCTGCGCCGCAATGCTCAAGCCGGGCGGGCTGATGGTGGTCTCCACGCTCAATCGTAACTGGAAAAGCTTTGCCCTCGCCATCGTCGGCGCGGAGTATGTCCTGCGCTGGCTGCCGCGCGGCACCCATCAATGGGAAAAATTCGTCACCCCCGACGAACTTGCACGTCACCTCCTCGATAACCGGCTAACCATCGCCGAGCAGACTGGCGTAGTCTACAGCCCCTTCGCCGATCGCTGGGGCTTATCGTCGGATATGGACGTGAACTACATGGTGATCGCGGAAGGCATGATTTGATCTCCGGCTGATACTGTTTCTCCTTCCCGCATTTCCTGATGTTCACCGTCACCTCACTCTGGATTCCCTTCACCGTCATTGCTGCGGCGGGTCAGGTCGCGCGCAACGCCATGCAGCGGCAGTTGACCGGTCCGCTCGGCACCTGGGGTGCCACCAATATCCGTTTCCTGTTCGGGTTTCCGTTCGCCATCCTGTTCTTCGCCGGCGTGTTGATCTTTACCGGCGACGCCATGCCGTCTCCAACGCTGGCGTTCTGGCCCTGGCTCTTGCTCGGTGCGCTGTGCCAGATCGTCGCCACCGGCCTGATGCTGGTTGCGATGAACGATCGGTCCTTTGTCGTGACCACGGCCTACCTCAAGACCGAGGCGATCCAGACCGCCATTTTCGGTTTCGTCTTCCTCGGCGATCATCTGAACACGCTGAAGGTGATCTCGATCGTGATCGCCACGATCGGCGTCGTCATCACCGCGCTGCGGCCGGGCGGCGCAAAGGGCTTTGCCGATTGGCGGCCGACGGTGATCGGCCTTTTCTCCGCCGCGGCATTCGCGCTGTCGGCCAACGGCTATCGCGGCGCGATCATCACCATCGAGGGCGCCTCGTTCGTGACGGCGGCGACCTACACGCTGGTGCTCGGCCTGTTCGTGCAGACACTGCTCTTGACGATCTATCTGCTCGCGCGCGCGCCCGATGTGCTGCGCGACATTCTCAAACTATGGAAGCCGTCGCTGCTGGCGGGCTTCATGGGCGCGTTCGCATCGCAATTCTGGTTTCTGGCTTTCGCGCTGACGGCGGCCGCCAATGTGCGCACGCTGGCGCTGGTGGAAGTGCTGTTCGCTCAAGCTGTGGCCTATTACTCGTTCAAGCAGCCGATTTCGGCACGCGAGCTGTTAGGCATCGTGCTGATCGTGATCGGGGTTGGGCTCTTGGTGGCGGCGTAGATTGGTTTGACGCGTTTCTTCGTTCGAAAGCGCTAGGTCAACCCTTGAAGGCAATCAGCACCGCGCCGCTGGCGATCAGCGCGATTCCGATCCAGCCGTTAAGCGAAGGCCGTTCGCCGAGAAACACGACGCCGAACAACGCCACCAGCACGACGCTGAGCTTGTCGATCGGCGCCACCAGCGTGGCGGGGCCGAGTTTCAGCGCGCGAAAATAGCAAAGCCAGGACGCTCCCGTGCCGAGCGCGGAGAGAATCAGAAAAATCCAGCTTTTCAGCGAGATCGGACCGGGGTTGGTTAGCTGTCCGCTCGCCAGAAGGATCAGCGACAGCGTGATCAGCACGATCATCGTACGGATCAGGGTCGCCAGATCGGAATTGATGCCCTCGACGCCAACCTTGGCAAAGATCGCTGTCAATGCCGCGAATACCGCCGACAGCACGGCCCAGACCTGCCAGGAGGAAAAGGTCTCGGGGCTCATCAGGTATGCTCAGGTGAAACGATCGCAGTCCTCATCCTGAGGAGCGACCTTTTGGTCGCGTCTCGAAGGATGAGTTGTGCCCTCCTCATGGTTCGAGACGCGCGAAGCCGCGCTCCTCACCATGAGGTAACGGAAATCAATTCCTGTCATCCGGCAGCATCGGAAGCGGCATCACCTCGACACCTTCTTCGATCAAGGCCTTCGCTTCGTCCGGCGAGGCCTCGCCATAGATCGGGCGATGCTCGATATCGCCGTAATGCATTTTTCGGGCTTCGTCCGGAAAGCGTTCGCCGACATTGTCGGCGCTCTTGACGATGTGGTCGCGCAACTCTTTCAGCTTGGCGCGCAACTCACGCTCCTGCGCCATCAACAGCGGCGTGGGCGACGAAGGCGGGATCACTTCGGCAGCGGGTACCGGCACAGGCGGCGGCTCGGAGGGCGCATCCTTCCGGCCCTTCTTGCTCACGATCTGCGGGGCCATGATGGCGCGCTCGACGTCGGTCGATCCGCAAACCGGGCAACTCACCAGCTTGCGCCGCTCCTGCTGCTCGTAAGCAGAGGAACTCTGGAACCAGCTTTCGAAAGGGTGGCCCTGCTTGCAGCGCAAATTGTAATGGATCATGCCGAGCCCGCCGATCCCCGAACGACATGCAGATAGTCCGGGCCCGATTTCGGATCGGCGACGGAAAAGCGCCGGCCATGTTGCAGCGACGGCACCGTCTTCCGCGCAGTGTCGACCAACGAGGGGTCGATCTTCGCCATGAACACGCCGGGCTCAACGCCGCCTTCGGCCAGCACCTCGCCCCACGGCGCGATAATCAGCGAATGCCCGAAGGTCTCGCGTTTGTTCTCGTGCAGGCCGGCTTGCGCGGCGGCGAAGACGAAGCAGCCGTTTTCGATCGCGCGGGCGCGCAGCAGCGTATGCCAGTGCGCTTCGCCGGTTTTGCGGGTGAAGGCGGACGGCACAGTGAGGAAGGAGGCGCCGCTCTCCGCGAGCGCGCGATAGAGCGCCGGAAAGCGAACGTCATAGCAAATCGTGAGCCCGATGCGTCCCCAGGGCAGGTCGGAAATCACGGCGGTTTCGCCGGGCTGATAGTTGGCGGATTCGCGATAGCTCTCGCCGCCCGGCAGATCGATGTCGAACATGTGGATCTTGTCGTAGCTTGCGATCACTTGGCCGTCGGGTCCGATCAGGAACGAGCGGTTGACCGCGCGTTCGCTCGAGGCGCGCAGTGCCAGCGAGCCGATATGCAGATGGATTTTCAGCTCGGCGGCGAGCGCACGATAGGCCTTGAGCGAAAGATCGTCGGCCTCGTCGGCGAGATGCTCGAACAGCGCCTTGCGGTTCAGTTGCATCATGTTGCTGACTTCAGGCGTCAGCACATAATCCGCGCCCCCGCTCGCTGCCTGCCTGATCAGCTTCATGCCTTGTTCAAGGCTCGGCTCGGGCAACAGGCCGGTGCGCATCTGCACCATGGCGGCGGTGAAGGAGCGGTCATCGCTCATGAGGTGGCCTCTTCGCCCGCGAGCAATCCATCGAGCTTGCCGGCGCGGTCGAGCGCGTAGAGCTCGTTGCAGCCGCCGACATGGGTCTGGCCGACGAAGATCTGCGGAAAGGTCGAGCCGGTGCCGGCGCGGTCATACATCTGTTCACGATAGGCCGGGTCGGTCGCGACGTTCAACTCGGTGAAGGCGACGTTCTTGCGCGTCAGCAACTGTTTGGCGGCGGTACAATAGCCGCAGCCCGGGCGGGTGTAGATGTCGATCGCAGCAGCCATAGTGCGCTTTCTTGAATGAGATGGCCGATTATATGGGAGTTCGGTGGCCGTCCACAACCCGGGCAAACACCAGCACGTCGACGGCTGTCGCTTTCGCACGCAAAAGTGCGCGTGCGCAGGCATCGACTGTTGCTCCTGACGTCAGCACGTCGTCGATCAGGACCACGCGGCGGCCGGCGATCAGATGTTGCCGATCGGGTGCGACCTTGAACGCGCCCTGCACGTTGCTGGCGCGCTGTGGCCGCGAGAGACCGATCTGCTGTTCGGTGGGCCGAATGCGACGCAGCGCTTCGGCCGCGACCTTGACGCCAGTCTGACGCCCGATGATGCGTGCCAGCGCACCCGATTGATTGTAGCGGCGGCTCCATCCCCGCCGCCAATGCAGCGGCACGGGGATGAGCGCATCGGCATCGTCAAGCAGTTCGCGTCCGGCCCGCGCCATCCAGCGTCCCATCGCGGGCGCCAGATCGGTGCGGTCCTGGTATTTCAGGGCATGCACCAGCGTTCGTGCGACGTCGTCATAACGGACGGCAGCGCGGGCCCGCGTATAGGCCGGCGGGTTGGCAATCGCCTCCATCGACAGCATGTCGGGGCCGGGGTCGTAGACAAAGGGAATGCCGAGCCGCGGGCAGAACGGCGGCGCGATGAACGACAGCTTGGCCCAGCAATTGGCGCAGACGCCTTCACCTTCGACGGGCTCGCGGCAGGAGACGCATAGCGTCGGTAATGCGATGTCGAGCGCGAGTTTCGCCGCATGCGACCATGCGCTCCGGCACGCGGTCAGCGCGCCGGAAAGCTGCGAGGAAATGGAGCGGGATGGCGAAGGCTCGGCGTCCATGGGTGCAAGGCTATCGTCGGACCTGACAATCCTCAAGCGGCCGGCAGGTGCCGGATGGCCTTGCCGAGGCCGCTATCCATCGCTAGCTGAATGGAGCCGCGATTTGCATCACCCGCGCACGACGCCGGATCGCCATGCTTCAAGTCCTTTTTCCTCATCCGTACCAGATCGCAGTTTCCAGGCTTCGTCAGCAGCTCGACGAAGCGCATCTCGCCTGGGCGACGGAGTGGAAACAACGACAGGCCGATTTCAAGATCGAGAACATCCGCTTTGCTCATGACCCCAACTGGAGCAAGCGGATTTTCAGCATCCAGGCCGCCCACGATGGCGAAACCTGGCTGTGGCGGGCCACGCATGTCTTCGTGGGCTGGGCTGCGATATCGATCTAGTGGTCTGATTCTAACATTCGCATCCCCTCTCAGCCGGCGCTTTTGCGGTGGGGTGCGAATGTCAAATCCACTCCACTAGGCGTTACCCCCGCGCAGCGCGTTGGCGCGAGGCCGGCTGGTAGGCAAGCCTGGCATGGCCTGCGCAATAGGGCACGCCTTCCAGCGGCCGGTTGCCGCAAAAGCAGAAGTCTTTTTCGCCGGGGCTAGAGATCGGCCAGCGACACCTCTCTTCGCTGAGTTCAAGCAGAGAGCAGTGCTGTTCGCTATGGATGATCTGGTCATCCGCATCCGCAGCAGGCGCGTCGGAAAATAATTTCCGCAGCATCCGGTATTGCAATCGCGGCACCGAGCGCGGCCGGCTTTTCCTGGCGCCGTCCCGCCGGATCTCGGGCTTTTTTTCCCGGGTCAGGTTGAGGCGGGACAGCTTGCCGATCACGGCATTGCGGCTCACCCCGATTTCGTTGGCGATTTCCCGGCAGGATAGCCCCGCCGCGAAATGGATTTGCAGGAGTTCGATGCGCTCAGTGGTCCAGGTCGGTTCCTTGGCAGGCATGTGAAAAGTCCCAAACTATGAGCCGCCATCGCGGCTCCCCCAGGCCTTAACAGTCGCCAAACCGTCCCCGAGTTCCGCTTACGGGGTCTTCCCGTTGTTGTCGCGGATCGAAAGCAACCCGTCCTTGATGGCGAGACGGATGCCTTCCTCAATCAAGGTCCGCGCTACGCCAGGTACGCTTGTTCCGTGGGTCCCCTGTCTGACCAGTTTTTCGAGGTAAGTGATGGTCGAAAGGGCCAACGTGACTGGAACGCGGTCGGTTTCGGCTTTTTCTGTGGCCATACAAAACGCTAGCCCTTAACTGAGGTACTGAAAAGTATCTTTTAAGAGTCTATTAAGCCAGAAAAGCGGCCGGTTGTCAGCCCGGGATCGTGGGCGTACCAACCGGCATGGTTACCGAGCCGGCCAACGCCCCCGTCCTGTTTGACCGCCATGCGTTGCGCGCGCGCCTTGTCCGGGCGCAAAGGCTGGGCGCTGCCACATTCCTGCTCGATCGCGTCAGCGAAGACATGGCCGAGCGGCTCGGCGCGGTGTTGCGGGATTTCAAGAGCGTTGCCGAAATCGGAACATCAGGCGACCAACTCGCGAATGCCCTCGCCGGACGCTTCGATCGATATGCGCGGATAGATCTGCCCGCGCGAGAGTGCGAGCCGCTTCCCGTTGAAGCGCAATCGCTCGATCTCGTCGTTTCCGCGCTCGCCCTTCACTTCGTCAATGACCTGCCGGGTGTGCTTGCGCAAATCCGCCGGGCGCTGCGGCCGGATGGATTGTTAATGGCCGCGATGATCGGCGGCGATACGCTCACCGAGTTGCGACAGTCGTTTGCGGCGGCAGAAGCCGAATTGGAGGGCGGCGTGTCGCCGCGTGTCGCGCCATTTGCCGACCTGCGCGATCTCGGCGCGTTATTGCAGCGCGCGGGCCTCGCGCTGCCGGTCACCGACGTCGATCGCATCGTCGTGCGCTATGACAGCGCGTTCGGCCTGATGCACGATTTGCGGCGCATGGGAGCGACCAACAGTCTCGTGGAGCGCCGCCGGACTCTGACACGTCGCGCCACGATGCTGCGGATGGCTGAAGTTTACGCCGAACGCTTCGCCGATTCCGATGGCCGCATTCGCGCGACCTTCGATGTCATCTGGCTGTCGGGCTGGGCGCCGCATGAAAACCAGCAGCAACCGCTCAAGCCCGGATCGGCGACAGCAAGCCTTGCCGATGCGGTGAAGCGAGGCGAGCGCTGATCTGTCCCTCATGGTGAGGAGCGCTGAAAGCGCGTCACGAACCATGAAGCCCGTCTCGCGGCCATCCTTCGAGACGCGCGAAAGCGCGCTCCTCGGGATGAGCTGGTATGCCAGATCGATCAGATGCGGGATCAGCGGACCTTCTGCGGGCGGCGTTTCGTAGTCGCGTAGCTTGCCGACACGAACCCAGGCCAGATTTGCGCCTTCGCGCGCCGTCACATTAACGCGCGGTTAACGGGACCGGCGGCCCTGCGCCGTTGCCGCAAACATTTCGACAATAACTCTTCACTATTGTTCGATGACCGGCCAACCGCCACCCGTGTGAGTTCTAACGATGTCATCGTCCGCTACATCAATGGCCTTCGTCAGAGATATGCTTCGCCGATTTGGCCGTAACCGCAAGGGGTCGGCCGCCGTCGAATTTGCGCTGGTCGCGCCGGCCTTCTTTGCGCTGCTGTTTGCGATCATCGAGACCGCGCTGATGTTCTTTGCAAGTCAGATCCTCGAGACCGTTGCGCAAGAGTCAGCTCGCCAGATCATGACCGGCCAATCCCAGGCCGCGGGTAACACTGCGGCAACGTTCATAACCAACGTCGTCTGTGGCCAACCCCAGCCCGTGCTTAACTGCAATAACATAAGTGTGGATGTTGAGAGCGATCCCTCCCAATTTGCGAATGTGACCATCGCTAATCCCGTCACCAACGGAAGTTTCGACGCCACCAAGCTTAAATTCAACCCCGGGGCGTCTTGCAGCGTTGTCACCGTCACGCTGTATTATCAATGGCAGATGTTTGTCGTTGGGCTCGGCTACAACATCTCAAATCTGAAAGGCAACATTCGCTTGCTCAGCGCAACTGCGGCGTTCCGCAACGAGCCGTACTCAGGGGCTTGCTCAACATGAGGCTAGCGAAAGAAGCGATGGAAGGCCGTATTCGCGGGCGCTCTGCAATCGTCGCGTTTGTTCAGGATCGCCGCGGCATCGCAGCGACCGAGTTCGCCGTGATTGTCCCGCTCATGTTGGTGCTTTTGTTCAGCACGGTCGAATTTTGTTCTGGCCTGGCCGTGGACCGCAAGGTTTCACTGGTGGCACGGACCATCGCCAACCTGACGTCGCAGGGAGCTAACGCTTCCGCTTCCGATCTGGCGAATTTCTTCGGTGCGGCCACCTTGATCATGGTGCCGTATGTGCAACCCACCTATCCCGCGCCGAACATGACGATTTCCGAGCTGTACATCGACCCCTCGTCGGGCAATGCACGGGTTCAATGGAGTGCGGGTTCAGCGCCTCGTGGCCTCAGTTCCGTCGTTCCGGTTCCACAGAGCATGATCGCAACGGATCCAGCGACGCACGCGATCATTCCGAACCAGTATATCATTTTCAGCGAGGTCAACACCGTCTTCACGCCGACGCTTGGCAATTACGGGATGATGAAGGCGGCCGTGACATTGAGCGACGTCGCCTATGCCCTGCCCAGGCAGTCGACTTGCGTGTTCTACCCGTCGACGCCGTCGCCTGCGACCTGCCCGACGCAGTGACTGCGGCTTGAAATGAATCCATCAATTAAGGTAACCCGAGCCAAATAGCCGGGCTCGAGCGGGTAATCCATCCGCCTCGAAGAATCTTTTGGAAGGCTGACGGACGCGCGGGTACCGTCTCCGCCAAGGCTTCGCCGGGGGCCACCGGCTCGCTCGGCCCGCCGAAGCTTCAGCCAAGGCGGCAAGCTCGCGTATGACGAGAACATACTTCACATCAACAAATCGGCCAGATGCGGAATCAGCGGAATGTCCGCTGGCGGCATTGGATAGTCACGGAGCTTGTTGGCGCGGACCCAGGCGAGCTTTTGTCCCTCGCGTGCGATGACGCTGCCTTCCCAGCGCCGGCAGATATAAAGCGGCATCAGGAGATGGAAGTCGTCGTAGGCGTGGCTCGCAAAGGTGAGCGGCGCGAGGCAGGCTTCACTCACGGTGATGCCGATTTCCTCGTGAAGTTCGCGAATGAGCGTGGCTTCCGGCCGCTCGCCGGGCTCGAGCTTGCCGCCCGGGAAT
>Ga0307474_10004171_pt1 | contig 10409 bp, 14 predicted proteins | sample atmos_gasesECM1C_2_FD_203312 | JGI IMG/M metagenome (GOLD analysis project Ga0307474, IMG submission 203312) | Hardwood forest soil microbial communities from Morgan-Monroe State Forest, Indiana, United States - atmos_gasesECM1C_05 | ecosystem: Environmental > Terrestrial > Soil > Temperate...
TGCGGACGACGGTGATTCCTGCCTTCTCACAAATTTCGTCATCCGGGACGACGCCAGGATCGGCCTTGAAAACAGGATCTCTCGAGCGGAACGAGAGAATCTTGAATCTGCCGTCCGTCAAAAACGGCACGCGCAGATTGTCGAGCGTCACGATCTTCTTGATCTGATCCGGATACAGCTTGGCGAAATACATCGAGATGTCGCCGCCATTGGAATGTCCAACCATGGTCAGGTTATCGTAGTCGGCATTCGGCTGAACCTTCTTCAGCTCGTCAATCGCAAAGCGGATATTGGCGACGCCGCGGTGATACTGCGGCAGACGCCCGACATAGAGTTCGCCGACTTTCGTCACCAGCGGCGCGTCAGTTGCGAGATCGTGCTGGATCGAGACCACCATGTACCCGCGCGCGGCGAAAACGTTTGCCAGAAAAGAATATTCTGTGAATTTGACGGTGTTGCCGTGATTGAGGATCGCGACCGGCAACTTGATCATACCGGCATTGGCCTCCAATTCCTTATCCCACCGCACGGCCAAGTCGATTTCGACGGGACGATTGCCACGGGCCGGGTCGTAAAACATCAAGGTTTCGTGCCGGATCGCCCACTTGCTTGCAGTGAAATAAGCGACCGCGACCAGCGCGGACACGGAAAGCAGAACGGCAATTCCACGTTTCATTTTCGTCTTCGTCCTCGGGCCGTTTCTTTTGCAGATTCATACGGCCTTACAGCAGCACAAGAGAAACCAGCGTTGCCCCGCTGACAACCAGGCCGGATACGCCGCCCAATATAACGCAGAGAAAAAAATCGCTCATTCGATACCAGCCTCTTCAAAAGGACGAGGACCGGTAAGGGCTCTGCGTTTCAGTGTTGTTTCATCGCCCCGGGAAAATGGTTTCGTGGCGACTTCAAAATAGTCCGGCAATGATCGCAAGCAGTGCCGCGATCCCGGCCGCTATTGCTGCTGCTCCAGGAGCGCGGTCAAATGTCCGTCGAACCTGCGTCTGGTGAGCGGCACCAGCACTTGGCGATGCCGCTCTCTTTGATCGCTCACCTCCAATCTTCGAACTTGATCGCGAAGGGGCTTCAGATCGTGTAGTTCTTGAGCCAACCTTTGTGACTTCTGGCGGAGGTTCTCCAAGTAACGCTCATGACGGCGAATCGTCACTGAATGGTCATTTCCCCCAGCACCTCTGGGCATCGGTTGAAGATTTACCGCAGCGTTGGAAGGTCGTCGTTGATGTTTGTCACAATCTCAAGACGACCGATAAAGACGCCACCAGGCGCGAAGCTGAAGCCAACCCAGCCGGATCCGAAGCCTCACGGTTATGAAAGCGGCGTATGCGCCTGCTTCCGGCACGAAAAATCAACGTTTTCGGATGTGAATTGTGCCGCCTGCCGGCGAAACAAAGCCGTTTCGCGGTTCAACAATCCAAACCGCGCATGTCTCTTGTGGGTCATTCGCTACCGAACCGGCCGATCTTGCCTTCCAATTGATGTCCGCTTCTCTCCAAAAGCGACCTGACTGCTGCGCCCACGCGAAATGACGCGAAAGGCCAGATGCAGACTCATGCACTGCAGCAAGGCGATCCTTATTCGATCACCTCATCGGCGCGGGGCGAGCAGTTTTGGCGGGATGGCAAGGTTCAGCGTCTTGGCGGCGCAAAGATTAAGTTCCAAATCGAATTTGATTTGAACTCGGCCGCGCTGTTCTCCGCCCGCTTCGTCGGGCTTGCCTGGCGGCTGGCCTTGGCCGGGCGTGCGGTCTGCTTCTCGGCATCGCGCCGTGCTGCGGCAACATCCTGCTCCAAGCGCGCTGTGCGCTCCTTCTCCTGCTCGAGGGATTTTTGCAATTCCGCAGCGCTATCGGCCGCCTGCTTCATTTGGCGCGCTTCCTCGCCGGCCTTCGCCGCGAGCGCCGTCTGCTTCTGGACGTCCAGCCGCGCCGCCGCAACATCCTGCTCCAGCCGGCTCGCGCGGTCGCGCTCCCGTTGCAGCGACGTTCGCAATTCAGCAGCGCTATCAGCCGCCTGCTTGAGCTCTGCCGCATGCTCGCTGGCCTGACGCGCTTGGGCCTCGAAGGCATACATTCGGGCGCGCGCCATTGCGAGCTCCTGCGCCAGCGTCTCGGCCCTTTCCTGTTCCTTCTGCAGCGATTGTCTCAGCTCTGCGGAGCCTTTCTCCGCCGCCTGCTTGAACTTCGTCACTTCGTCGCCCGCCTTGTTCGACAGTGCCACCGTTGTATCGTCGCGACGGATCGTAGCCAGTTCGCTCGCCAACGCGGCGGCGCGATTGCGTTCCTGCTGCAGTTTCGCAGCCTTCGCTTCAGCGGCCTTTCTGATCATCGCTTCGTAGGCGATCTCGCCGAAATACATGCCGGCGCCAACCACCGCGACGAGATTTGCGGCGATCACGAAGGCCGCAAATCCCCACCGTGGCCGCGAGGCGCGCTTGGCTTCGTCGAGCGTGGTCTGCGCCCCGACTGCAGTAGTCGCGGGAACAAGCGCAACCGAACGAGAAGCAATGACGACGTCGCTGGCCGTCGCTGGTTGTGCTGCAGCGCGACTTAGGAAGAAAGAGAAAGCGGGCCCTCGCCGAAGATGATCCTTGCCCGGAGCGGTGTCATACTTGCCTGTCGCATCTTCCTCTTCGAGGAGGACGAACTTTCCGTCCCTCGGTGCCGTCTCACTGTGCATTAGACAGTCATTCTGACGGTGTTATCGGCCTAATTCACCAATAATTGCACAGAACAAAGGGGATTTTCAAGGCCGCTGCAGTCCATTCAAGCCTTGAGAGACAGCAGGGCAATTCGAATTTATGCGCACACCCATAGTTCAGGTTTAGGAGGCGCCTGCTCGCCGCTTTGACCCCACCCGCGGCGTTCCCTTCGGCGCGTTCGCGCGGAAGCTAGTGGCGTGGACGCCCAAGGCGTAGCGGATGACCCTCCCGGCGCTTCAAAAGCCCCCAAGCGGCGGCGGTCGAGCACCGGGGGTACAAGAGATGCCGTACATCTCGCGCAACGCGCAGCGCCCGCCGCGCTCATTCCTTGTCGGCGCCGCGCAACACAAGTTGCTGGAAATCATGCACCATAACGGTCACACCGTGGTGAAGGTTATCACGAAATGAACACGATCACACGCGCCCTCAGCAGGATAGCTTGCTTCGCGAATTGTCACCCGCGAGTGGTTCTAGCCCTGGCGCTCGCGGTTATCGTTGCTGTCGTCGGTCTCGGCATCTTCGGCGCCGTATCGCTGGTCACGCACCCGACGCTATCGAGATTTTTGCTGTTCGCGGTCGTCACGGCGGCGGCGCTCGTCGCGATCCAGCGAAATTTCACGAAGGGATAAAGCAACACAGTTTGGCGCGGCTACGGCCTCGCTAGCCGGGGTTTGGTTCGCCGGATGTACGCGGCCGACCTCGGCAATCAATTAAGTTCAACTAGAGAGGACACAGATGGCGACTGGCAAAATTAATATGTGGAACGAAGAAAAAGGCTTCGGCTTCATAAAACCGGATGACGGAAGCGTTGACGTTTTCTTTCATGTGACGGCATTGCGTGAAGGAGATAAGATCGCCCGTGATAAGGCCGTCAGCTTCGAAGTTGGTGTCGACCCCAAATCCGGAAAGAGTAGAGCGGTCAGCGTCGATTTGATCTAAGGTCGGGGCGGTCGTCCTGAAATTCCTCTGGGGGTAGGTCGTCTGGTCTCGCCAGCCAGCTTGCTTTTCTCGCGCTGTCGCCCGTAGGTTGCGGAAACAATCCGCCGGGCGACTGAGATGATCTGGCTGAGGACCAAGGGGAACTAAGTGTCCGACCTGCTCGACCAGATGCGCCGGAACCCCCGGGCCGATTGGACCATTAAGGATGTCGAAACCGTCTGTAAGCAACATGGCCTTGTATGTTCGCCGCCCAAAAAGGGCAGCCATTACAAAATCTCCGTGCCTGGGACACCGGTGATCCTTACGGTCCCCTACAAGAGGCCGATAAAACCCGTATATATTCGGCTGCTAGTGCGTCTGATTGATCTCAAACGGGAAGGCGGCAAATGACGGACAAACACTTCGAGTACGCCGTGACAGTGCAACCGCTCCCTGCCAATCTAGGTGGGGGTTATTGCGCTTTTGTGTTCGATCTTCCCGGATGCTTTTCTGACGGAGAAACCCCTCAAGAGGCATTCGCGAACGCTCAAGACGCCATCGCTAGTTGGATCGAGGCGGCCCATGAGTTGGGCAAGCCCATACCAGAGCCGAAAACTCTCGAGCGCACCATTTTCGCTAAAAAGGCCAGCTAAGGCGGCGAGTGTGTCAGCACGGGTTTGAGCCACGGCGCGGCCGCGTGGACGGAGTGTGATCGCTTGACTGTCTTTTACCCTTGGCCTTTCAAAACGTATATTTCACGAAGCTGCTTCTGAATCTCCTCTATGCGTCTCGCGCATCGTGGATGGTGGGCTCGTTGCCTTGGGCTAATCAACGCCGTCCATCCAACGTCAGGCGTCGGCACGATCGCGATCGACACGGAGGCGGGGCAATCGTCGAATTCATCGAGCTTTTCGTGAAAAATCCAAATCAGGTCCGTGCTTGAAATTGCTTTTTTGGCCATTTTTGCCTCGTCGGCATTACTTGCCTTTCGCCTTCAGCCCAGTTCGACCAGGCCGCGAATGGCCTCGGATTCCATCATCGGATGAACTTTTCCTTATAGCCGATGATCTCCGCCATCGAGGTTTTACCGATACCGGGAATCGACTGGATCTCTTTTTCGGTCATGAATAGCAATCGTTCCGGGTAATCGATCGGACAGTCTGCCAGCGCTCGAATTGTTCTTTCCGTTAGCCCACGTTTTCCAAACTTGGCCAGTGCGTCCATCTGCTCTGCGATATTCTTCATGGTCGGGAGCGGTCTTATGCGCCGCAGTGCATCGTTCATTTCTTTTCTCCTCTTGCCCTCAGCCGATCCCCACCAAGACGGCTTTTCATTTCTTCGCCTTCGGCAGATCGGCTCTGTCCTCGCGAAACTCGGATGGCCCCCTTGTCAGTCGACGCCGACGCTGGGCGCGCTCCTCGGCTGGCACCGATGGGTCAATCATTTTTTCAGCCGCTTTTGTCGCGAGTTCCTTCGCGCGACCAGCGAGTGCGGCCGATGGCTGTTTGGATTTCGCTTTGACGGTGAGCCCCAACTCCACGAGTCTGCGGATGGCCTCGGCGCGGGATGGCTTGCCGTCCTGCTTAGCGCGCCATTTGTCGACGGACTTCAGAAATTCGTCTGAAACCCTCATCTGGAACTGCTGCGACTGAACTCGACCCGGTGGGCGTCCCATAAATGTATTGACCTTTATAGTAAGTGTCATTACATTTATAGCGAGCCGGAACGGTGCACGCAACACCGATCCGGCCCCAACCTCGAACCATCTGGAGTCAAATCAAATGGCCAAGGCTGCTCGCGTGCATAGCACGCCACGGAAAACTGCGTCCAAAAAAGCGGCGGAGAAAAAGAAAGCCGCCCCCGAGCGATCTGAGATCATAAAGCAGAGCGTGATCTACGTGCAGTCAGTGGCGGCATTCAACGCCGGTTTGAATGCCGACCACGGCGATCTCAAACTCGCCGGCTGCGGCGGCTCGCTTGGCGACATGGCCTTCGATAGTGCGGAGCAAGCGATTAGCAGGAAGAACGAAATCAGTCAGACGCTCAACCAACCCTTAAGCGCCATTGAAATGAAAGCTGAGGCCGCTGTCTGCGCAGCCATGATGGAGTTTGAAGGCGGGAACGATCTCGACGAGGAATCGCGCCTCTTCGTGAAACACTTCGCGCGTGAGGCCGTGGCTTATTTCCACGTCGCTACCATGAACATTCCGTAGGCGGCCCGCGTGAACCGACTCGCGTGGCATTGAACAAAGAGCCCGCCGCAAATGGCGGGCTTTTGTTTGATCCCGTATCAGTTCGCCAGATCGTGATGCCGTTCATACTGTCGAGATTGCGTATGTGCGGTTTGGCGCACACTGATCCGCCCCCGCCCCGCTATTCACAAGTGACTGTCGGGGAACAAAACTGGAACATGCGAATCGCCCCTGCTATATTCCTATAACCAGTCAGTGCCCTCATCGAGGTTGAATCCCGAGTGTGGATAACCGATAGGCGACCGGCGCCGAGTTCGTTGTCCCACCGAGTCGGTCGGCATAGTTGATGGCGTGACATTGAATCGTCTGCTCTGAAATTCCCCGCAGGCCAGCGGGTAGTGCGAAACCAAATCCCTCTTCCATTGGGCCCCGGTTTCGCTTTTTGCGAACCACGATTACGCACTGTGGCCTGGCCGGCCGGGTGCTCAATGGAGATGACTTACTGATGGCCCGCCCCCTCCCCTTCACTGAGGCCTCATGACCCGCGAGCCTCTCACATGGGACGATCTACCCGAATTTCCCGACGACGATGAAATCGGGGAAGTCGTGCTCGGGAAAAAGAAGCGTGCCAAGTTCCGCGATCTTGCCGGCTTGCGCGAAATCGACGGAATGCCGAAAGTGGACCCGTTCTGGGGCGGCCGTCCGAAACGACTTGTCCGAAAATTCATCGAACACGACCAGCAGGCCGCGGCTGCGCCCCCGTCACGGGAGCAAAGAGGAACATGGCACGAAACAAAGACCACCCGCACGGCCTAAAGTCGCGCAAGCGCACTGACGGAACGGCCTGGTATTGGCTGCCAAGCGAGTCAGCGGTGAAGGCCGGCTATCCGGTGAAGTCGGTGAACTTGACCATGTATGCCGACCGCCCCGACTTGCTGAAGGCAAAAGCGGAGCGCTGTCAGGCCGAAATGAATCTCTGGATGCGTCAAGGAAAGATGCCGGAGAAGCAATTCAACGGCACCTTCCGCGATCTCTTTGAGCGCTACCAGACGCAGCCGAAAAGCACTTTCCACGAGATCAAGCCTTATGTGCGGCGATCGTATCTCGTCTACTTGCGCAAAATGATCCGGCACATCGGACCACTCACGCTCAACAATTCCACCGGTCTAGACGTGAAGGAATGGTTTGCCGAGTGGCGTGTCGGCGTGGACGGCCGCGACCAGCTCGCGGCTGCCAACATGGCCCTATCGGTGTTGAAGGCCGCGGTGTCCTTCGGCGTGATCTGCCGCCTTGACGGCGTGAAAGAGTTTCAGGACGTTCTGGCTGAACTGGAATTTCCCAAGCCGAAGCACCGCAAGCACGCGCCGACGCCACAGCAGATCATCGCCGCCCGACTGGCTGCGCACAAGCACGGGGCGCCGGAGCGGGCCCTCGTCTACGCTCTGCAGTTCGAGACGACCGCACGGCAATGGGACTTCACTGGCGTCTGGTTGCCATTGTCGGATCCGAAACCGTCCGCCGTGATCGACGGGCGCACCAAGTGGGTCGGGCCGCATTGGTCCGACATTAAGGACGGAGTCTTGACGATCAGGCCAACCAAGACCGAAGATTCGACGGCGATCGAAATCACCTACGACCTGTCGGCCTGCGACATGGTGGTCGAGGAACTCGCGCACCACACTATCCGCGAGGGCCCGATGATTATCAACCGCAGGACCGGCCTACCCTACCGGCCCAAGGCCTTCAACGAAGGCTGGCGGAAGGACTACGAGGCGGCCGGCATTCCGAAGGAAATCTGGAATCGCGACACCCGTGCTGGCGGCATCACCGAGGCGCGGCTGTCAGGGGCATCGCAGGATGATCGGCGCCGACTGGCAGGCCATGCTGACGCAGATCAGACCGGCGACTATGAGCGCGGCGTTGTCGATATGCAGGTCCATCGGAACGTGATGGCGGCACGACGACAATTCCGGGCGAAGAACGGGTCGTAAACAAAGGTTAGGAACGCGCTGGGAACGCGGAACGGGACACTCAAGAAACTGTAAGTTGATCAATCCGTTATGTGGCGCTGTTGGATAGGCGCATTTACGGAGCTGTTAAATATCCGCGCTAATTTGCCTTTTGCGGCGCCAGCATCCTGCCTTCGATCTTCGGCAGATCCTCCATGGTGGCGGACTTGTCGGTCCCGGCGCGGCGCGCCATTTCGACGGTGAGGCGTTCGGCCGCTTCCGGCGCCATCAACCCGAGAATGTCGGCCATCTTGCGCGGCGCGATCTGGGAGGCGATCTCGAACAATACGGGCATTTCCAGCCTGTCGAACACCTTGGCGGCATCCTTCGGCTTCATGCCCTCGTACATGGTAATGATCCCCTTGAAGCGCGCCGCCTCGGCTTCGTTCTTCTGCTGCGTCGCCGTGCCGATCCGCGACTCGATCGCCTTCAACTCCTCTACGCGCGCCTCGACGCGCTTTTCGGTGGCCTTCAGGAGGCTCTCGCGAATGTCGATCTCTCGTGCGCGTGCTTCGAGCTCCTGTCGACGCGCTTGCAGGCGTTCGAGTATGGCACGTTCGGAAGGCGAGACGGTCTGAGGCTGTTGCTCGGCGCGCATCGGCTCAGCCTTGGCGACGTCGGGTATCGCCATCTTGGCGGCCTCCTCCTTCGGTTTCTCCTTTACCGAGCCGGTGATGTCAGCGGTTTCTATCCTGTTCCTGCCGGGAAAGTTGAAGGCTTCCTGCGCCCAGGACGGTTGGGGCGTCTCCGGCCGATAATCGAACACATAGCCGCCGTCGATCACGAGGCCCGCGATCTTGAGCACCGCAAGGCCGAAAATCGCAACCAGGACGACTGGAAGGACGCGAATGTCACGAAATGATTTCATGCGGCAAGGCCATTGGACCTTCTGCGATCGCTGAATGCCTGGGCCGCCTCGGCGACCGCCTTGGCGGTCGAGGCCTCCGACGTCACCAGCTGCGGCTCCGGCGGCCGCGCGGCGATCGCGATCCTGGATAGCCGCCGCACCACATTTTCACTTTCAGCAAGCTGCTTCTTCAATTGCAGGGACATCTCATTCGCCGAGTTCAGCTGACTGCCGAGATTTTCGTTCACGTCACGCACCGTATGCTTGAGGCCTCCGATCGCACGCTCGGCGATCTCGGTTGCCGTGATCAATTCCGCAATCGTTGCCTTGAGCGAATGTTCGTCGGCCTTCAGCCGCTTCAAGCGCGTGTTCAACAGCATGCAATAACCGATCGTGAGTATAAGCAAAATCGATACGAGACTCTCAATCGCAACCCCGAATAAGTGACTCATTGGGCCTCCATCATCTTTGTCTGCTCGTCGGCCTTCTCGAACATCGCGAAGGTGGTGTTGGGCTTGCGCAGCTGCTTGGTGACACGTATGGCCACGCGATCCCCCACCCGGCCCATCCGGCCTTCCGTTAGCGTAACGCTCCCGCATCGCACCGCCACCAACGCATCGGCCCGCATGTCCAGCGGCAGCGTGTCGCCCACCTTCAGCTTCATCAATTCCTTGAGCGGGATATCGGCCTCGTAAAGCACAGCGTCGACGGCGATCTCGGCTTGCGCGACTTCGGTGGCAAAATGGCCTTCCCAGATCGGATCGCGGCCGAACTTCTCGCCCATGAACATCTGCAACAGAACGTTGCGGATCGGTTCGATGGTCGCATAGGGCAACAGCAGTTCGACATTGCCGCCGCGGTCTTCCATGTCGATGCGCAAGCGCACCAGAATGGCCGCGTTGGCGGGCCGGCTGATGGCGGCGAAGCGCGGGTTGGTTTCCAGCCGGTCGATGGTGAAAGTGACCGGCGACAACGGCCGGAAGGCCTGTTCGGCATCCGCCATCACCACTTCAACCAGCCGCTTGACGAGATTGGTTTCGATGGTCGTGTAGGGACGGCCCTCGATGCGCAACGAGGTCTGCCCGCGCCGGCCACCGAGCAGCACGTCGATCATCGAATAGATCAGGCTCGAATCCACCGTCGCCAGGCCGAAATTCTCCCACTCCTCGGCCTTGAACACGCAGAGCACCGCCGGCAGCGGAATCGAATTCATGTAGTCGCCGAAACGCACCGAAGTGATGCGATCGAGCGAGACTTCGACGTTGTCGGAGGTGAAGTTGCGCAGGCTGGTGGTCATCAGCCGCACCAGGCGATCGAACACGATTTCGAGCATCGGCAGACGCTCGTAGGAAACCATCGCCGAATCGATGATCGCCCGGATGCCCGAATTATCGTCGAGACTGACTTCGCCGGCATTGAACCCGAGCAGGTTGTCGATCTCCTCCTGCGACAGAACCCGCTCGCCGCCGTTCTTGTTAGTGCCGAAATCGCGGCTGCCGTCTTCGACCATGGCTGCCCATTGCAGCGCCATCGTCTCGGTCAGCTCATTGGCCGCCGCCGATTCCGCAGCCTTGGCCGGATCCTCGGAGCCGAGCGACGCTTCCCATTGCGCCGCTATTGCATCCTGGTCGACTGGATCGTTGCCCGCCATGATTCTAGATCCGTCCCGTCACTGAACCACGACTTCCTTGAACAGCACGGCGCTGACCTGATACGGCGACAGCACCA
>Ga0307474_10004172_pt1 | contig 10408 bp, 9 predicted proteins | sample atmos_gasesECM1C_2_FD_203312 | JGI IMG/M metagenome (GOLD analysis project Ga0307474, IMG submission 203312) | Hardwood forest soil microbial communities from Morgan-Monroe State Forest, Indiana, United States - atmos_gasesECM1C_05 | ecosystem: Environmental > Terrestrial > Soil > Temperate...
GAGCTGCTTGTCCTCGTGCAGGTTCGGAATCGTGATTTCGCCGCCGACGATGACGATGTTGCTCTTGGCGTAGGTCTCGCAGGCGACCCGGCTGTTTCGGTCTTGTCGGATGCAAGCGTCGAGGACCGCGTCCGAGATGGTGTCACAGACTTTGTCAGGATGACCTTCACCGACGGATTCGGAAGAAAAAATGTAGCGGCGCGACATAAAAAGAAGTGATGAGCGACTAGTGATGAATGATAAGAGTGGAAATCAATCCGGCCAGAACATATTGACCAATCATGATACGTAGATATATCGTTTACCTGGAGAATGCCGTCAACGATTAATTTGCTTCGGCTCCTGGCCGATTCTACCCGCTTGCGATTGCTTTTGCTCCTCGAGCAGGAGGAGTTGTCGGTCGCAGAACTCCAGCAGATTCTCGGCATGGGCCAGTCCCGCATCTCCAGTCATCTCGCGCAACTGAAACGCGCTGGAGTGGTGGAAGACCGGCGCGCCGGCAAGAATGTTTATTACGGCGCACTCAAGACCGCCGGGAAAAACGGAGCGCGTGGACGTATCCAGGAAATTCTCCAGCTCCTGGCGCGCGAAGTTCCCGAAACTGCGCGCGATCGCACTGCGTTAAAGCTTGCGTTGCGCAAACGCCAGGACAAAGCGCGCGAATATTTCGATCAGCTCGCGGGAAAGTTCGGCCGCAGTTACGTGCCGGGGCGATCCTGGAAAGCGTTGTCTCATGCACTCATTTCGCTCGTTCCGCGGTTAACCATTGTCGATCTGGGCGCGGGCGAGGGTACGCTTTCCCAACTGTTGGCGAGGAACGCGCGCAAAGTAATTGCGGTCGATAATTCGCCGAAGATGGTCGAGTTCGGTTCCAAGCTGGCCAAGGAGCATGGTTTCAAGAATCTCGAATATCGGCTTGGCGATCTCGAAGATCCACCAATTGCAAAAGAGAGTGTCGACCTCGTTTTGCTAAGCCAGGCATTGCACCACGCAATCAAGCCGGAGCGAGCGATCAAATCGGCCCATCGAATTCTAAAAAAGAATGGCCGTATCGTTGTGCTTGATCTGCTCTCTCATAATTTTGAGAAAGCGCGGAAGCTGTATTCGGATCGGTGGCTTGGTTTCAGCGAAGTCCGGCTCCATCAATTGCTCGAAGGCGCTGGCTTTCGAGACGTGGAAGTCTCGGTGGTTTCGCGTGAGAAAGAAAACCCGCACTTCCAAACCGTGTTCGCCACCGGGGTTAAGTGAACGGCACCTTCCATTTGCCTGTCTAACGGTTGCCGTTGAACGTTAACGTACCTGAGTCTGTTCCTATGGACGGCTTCTTTGAAGAACTGAAGCGGCGAAAAGTCTACCGCGTCGCGATTGCCTACGTCGTGGCAAGTTGGGCACTGGCGCAGGGTCTCGCTCAGGTCCTTCCTGTTTTCGACATCTCCAATTCCGCCATTCGAGTCGTTATTGCGCTTTTACTGTTCGGATTCCCTGTCGCGCTGGTTCTGGCTTGGGTGTTCGACATCACGCCAACCGGAATCCGGCGCACATCCAGCGCCGCGGCCCAGACCGCGCCGACCACCCACCGTCGTCGCAATCTATTTTTGCTTGCCGCAGCCGGCGTCATCATTTCCGCCGGTGTCGGATTCTTTGTTCTTCCACGGGCGGTTGCTCACAAAGTAGACAAATCGATCGCCGTTCTGCCGTTTGAGAATTTGAGCGACGAGAAAGAGAACGCGTATTTCGCGGACGGCGTTCAGGACGACATCCTCACGAATTTGTCCAAAGTCGGTGATCTGAAGGTCATTTCTCGCACATCGGTCATGCCGTATCGAGGAAAGACATCCAACGTTCGGGAGATTGGAAAAGCGCTCGGAGTCGGGGCGATTCTTGAGGGCAGTGTGCGCCGTTCCGGCAATCGCGTGCGTGTGAATGTCCAGCTCATCGACGCGAACACAGACGAACACATTTGGGCCAATGACTACGACCGCGATTTAACCGACGTCTTTGCGATTCAGACCGATCTCGCCCAAAAAATCGCGAATGAATTGCAAGCCAAGCTTTCGCCAACGGAAAGGGCGCAAATCGAGAGCAAGCCAACGCAGAACAGTGAAGCTTATCTTGCCTACGTTCGAGCGCACGATTTGCAGAGCAGCTCTTACGAGGATTTGGCGAAATTAAAGCAGGGCGAGGAGACGTACGAGCGCGCTATCACGTTGGATCCCAACTTCGCGCTGGCCTTCGCGCGCTATTCCCAACTGGAAAGCTGGATCGTCCACTCATTCGGGCGGTCACCGGCGCGACGGGAAAAGGCGCGTTCGTTGGCGGTGCGGGCAGTCCAATTGCAGCCGGAGCTGCCCGAAGCGCATCTCGCCCTCGGATTTGTTTATTACTACATCGACAACAACTTCGAAGCTGCGGCGAGTGAATTCGAGATCGCGCAGCGTGGATTGCCTAACGAATCCGAGGTTTATCTTGCGCTCGGCGCCATTCAGCGGCGTCAGGGCAAATGGAATGAGTCGAACGCCAGCTTGGAAAAGGCGGTTGCCCTTAATCCAAAGGACACGTGGTCGATGCAAAATCTCGCCATTAATTATCAAATGCAGCGAAACTGGGATGCGGCGAACAAGATCTTGGACCGCGGGCTGGCGATTACTCCGAATGCGTTCGGTCTCATAGAGATCAAGTGCAAAGTTGCCATTGACGAGAAAGGTGATTTCTCTCTCGCGCAGAAATTCCTGGACGAAGCCGATTCAAGCAAATTGGGTCCGGAGATCCAGACACAAATGGTGGCCGGTCGCGCACAGATGCTTATTTTGCTGCGGCGGTTTAGCGAAGCCGCGGGTGTCGCGGACAAGCTGTCAGATTCAATGATCACGGCGTATCCCGGCGCATTGTGCGGCAAATATGTAACGATTGGTGTAGCGAAAAAGGCGATTGGTGATGCAGCCGGAGCACGCGAGGTTTTTGAAAGGGCGAAGCGTTATGCCGAGGATGACATTAAGCAGATTCCGGACGATGCCGCGGCCCACTCACGACTGGCTGAAGCGCTGGCCTGGCTTGGCCAGAAAGAGGGAGCCCTTGCCGAAATCAAGCGCGCCCAAGAATTGTTGCCCGAAAGCAAAGACGCTTTTGATGGCCCGCAGATTACTCAATCTGCTGCGGAGATTCACGCCATCTTTGGCGACGCCACCGATGCGGTTGCTCTTCTTGACGGTTTACTGCAGCGTCCAGGCCAGGTGACTGTGGCCATTCTGAAATTGGATCCGGTTTGGGATCCCATCCGCAAGGATTCGCGCTTCCAAGCGTTGCTCGATAAGTACGGTGCGAAAGCTTAGCGCCGGGATTTTTGTTCTCTTTGTTTTCTCCACTGCGAACGCGCAGTGGAACCAAATATCCAGTCAATCGGAGCCATCGCCCGTGCGCGGACTCGAGCACCGCTACCTGGTGGCAGAGGATTCCAGTAGCGGAGATCGCGCTTCCCTGGAGTTGGCAATCTTTTCGACGAAGTCGTGTCGTCTTCGGATGGTGGATCAACCGTCTGAACCGCGATCTGATCTCGAAGATGTAGCGGCTCATGGAAATTTCCTGGCCGCGGTCAACGGCGGTTATTTTGATCCCGACTATCGGCCGATTGGATTGTTGATTGTTGACGGGAAAATGGTCGCGCCATTGCAAAAGGCCCGTTTACTTTCGGGAGTGCTCAGCTCTACCGGGAAAAAAGTTCAAATTTCGCGCGTGTCCGAATTTTCTCCCAATCAAAAACCGGATGCCGCGGTCGAGTGTGGGCCGATGATCGTCGATCTTGGGAAATCAGTGCGCGGTTTGGAATCGACCAAGGGCGCCCGCAGGACATTTGCTGCGGTTGGTGGCGACAAAGCGGCCTTGGGCTTTTGCTCCGACGTCACACTTGCGGACCTGTCGAACATTCTAGCCATCGTTGCGATCCCCGACTTCAAAATCCAGCGTGCATTAAATCTGGACGGCGGTTCGTCGAGCGCCTTCTGGTTTAAAAGGACGAACGGAAGCGCGTTTTCGATCCGCGAATTGAAATCGGTACGCGATTTTGTGGCGGTGGTTCCAAGGTGAGAGACGGTTCACCGAACCGCTCGCGGGCGATTGAGGTCAATCGCCTCTAGCTGTAATCTGACAACGAGATGAGAACATTCGGCGGGTTTAAGGCGAGCAATGAATTTTTCTACGGCGAAGTTCGCGGCGACGAGGTGCACGTTCTGGCAAAGCCCTACTGGATGGATATTCAACCGACCGGCGAGGTGCGAAAGCTGAGGGATGTGGTGGTCGAATTACCGGTCGCGCCGTCAAAGCTGATTGCCGTGGGATTGAATTACGCAGACCACATTGCGGAGATGAAGCGGACGCCACTTGGGACACCGCTGATCTGGTTCAAGGCACCGACCTCGCTGCTGCCGCACAACGGCGGGATTGAGATCGCGTTTCCCGATCATCAAACCGATTTCGAGGCTGAGCTCGCCATTGTCATTGGACGCAAGGCGAAGAACGTTCCGCTCGAACAGGCGCACGACTTCATTTTCGGATACACGGTTGGTCTCGATATCAGTGATCGGGATTTGCAGAAGTCCGAAAAACAATTCGCGCGTTGCAAATCGTTCGACACTTACACGCCGATCGGGCCGTTCGTGTACGCCGATGTTGATGTTGGAGATCTCGCGCTCGAGTTGCGCCAAAACGGCCAAGTGCGCCAGGGCGCGCGCACCAGTCAGATGATTTACCCGCCGGCAGAGATTGTTTCGTTTGCCAGTGAGTCCCTCACTTTGTTGCCTGGCGACGTCATTCTGACGGGGACCCCATCTGGGGTGGGTCCGATCCGGGCTGGCGACGAGCTGGAGGCGCAGATCGATGATTGGCCACCGTTGCACAATCGCGTGACCGGGCGCTGAAGGCCTGTTTACGCGGTTCGCGTCTTGTTTTGGACTCTTTGCGTTACATCCTGGGACCGTGCCAAATGCGAATATTAAACGGCGCGTGGCTGAAGAGCGTCCACTAAAGAAAAGTGAAAAGTTTTGCTCGACTCGCGTCCAAACCTTTTGGGATAAAACAGATGTACCGAGCAGTAAATTCAACTCCGCCGAAATTATGAAAACATTCCTAAGTCTCTGTCTCAGCATGATTGCGCTGACTGCGTTTGCTCAGCCGCCGCAGAAGCCCGGGCAACAACCGCCGCCGCCAGGCAATGCGCCGCCCCCCGCGGCCGCACCGATGAATCCCGCGGGTGCGCAACCGGGAGCTCCAGCTCAGCCACCTACAGGAATGCCGGCGCAGCCGCCGCCCGGGGCTCCGGGGCAACCTGCTCCAGGTGGAATGCCGCCGGGGGCGCCGGGAATGTCACCCGGCGCACCGGGAATGCCCGCCCCTGGGACGAGCGTCACTGCGACTTTAGCTCCGGCGCCAAGTGCATCTGCGGCCCCTGCTGCGCACTTGTACGAGACAAAAGTCACCGGAAACTACTTTGTCGATAAGTTTAACCAGGGCGGCCCGGTGATGTGGCCGATCTTGATCGTGTCAATCGTCGCGTTGACCGTCGTAATCGAACGCGTTCTCTGGTGGAGCGGGCGCTGGTTCCGCCGGGATCCGAAGCGGGTCGAGAAGGTTTTCACTGCAGTCGAAGTTGGCGACCTGGCGGAAGCGTCGCGACTTTCGCGTGATTCGCGCGATCCGGTTCTGCGCATGATTTGGAACGGCTTGAACCATCAGCACGCGTCGTTGCAGGGCGCGCTGCAAGTTGCGGCCGGCATTGAAATCAAACGGGCCGGCCGGTTCCTGGTGGTCATGGACACATTGGTGACCCTCGCTCCATTACTCGGTCTGTTGGGAACGGTCACGGGTCTGATGAAGGCCTTTCTCGCCTTGGGGAATGAGGAGATTGCGATCGCCTCTATCACAGGCGGCATCGGCGAAGCGCTCATCGCGACCGCGTGCGGTCTCGGCATTGCGATCTTCTCGCTGATTCCGTTTAACTTTTTCACATCGCGCGTGTCTAACTTAGAGTTCGAACTGCAGACCGCAGCCACGAATCTCGAAGTTATGCTCGAAGCTCAAAGTAAAGGACGCCACGAGGAGGTAAATATAGGAGGCCACACTCCGCAGAGCTCGGCGAAGGGCTCGTCGATCTAGAAGTTTATGCGCGTTAGCTCACCAATCCCGCACCACAAAGCACGGATTGAGATCATTCCGTTGATCGACATCATGTTCTTTCTGCTGGCTAGCTTCATGATGGTGAGCTTGAGCCAGGTGCATATGAAGGGCATGAAGGTCAATCTGCCCTCTGGGCAAACTGGCGAGACCCAAGCGAAGAATGAGTACATCAGCGTGTCGGTGGATCGCGATGGCAATGCCTACTTCGACAAAGAGGAGATGAAGAGTTACGACGATTTACTGGCGAGGCTAAAGCAAGTACATAACGAAAACCCCGAAGCCAAAGTGTTTATTCGCGGCGACGCCGACACGGTTCACTTCAACATCATCAAAGTCCTCGATGTTCTGCGGACCGCCGGCTTCTACAAAGTTGCGTTCGAAATCAAGAGCGAAGCGCTAAAAAGCATGCCCGCTCCACCAACCGGACCATAGTTATGGCTGGACCACTCCTGTATAAACCACCGCCGAGTTGGCAATTCTGGGCCGCTTTCGGCGCCGCCGTCTTGATAGAGGCGGCATCGGTGGTGATCGCTGGAATGAAGCACGAGCCGCCCGTAGTCGACTTGTCAGACATTCCGACAGCGACGGTTGAAGCGACGTTGCAGCCGGAGGATCAGCCCACGCCTCCGCCAGAGGACATTCCAATCCAGGAACCGCCGCCGATACCCGACGTAGCTCCGGAATTCCACGAAGAAAAGCCGCCACCACCAAAAACCAATCGACCGACCGGTCCCGTGAAGGCACCGCAAGGAGTAACTGGGACGATGTCTATCACGGGAGCTAAAGCGGTGGCTATTTTCGCGCCAAAACCGGAATACCCATATGAAGCACGCAGTCGCCATCAAACCGGGAGTGGAGTTGCTCTGCTGAGTGTCGACACAGCCAGTGGCAATGTCACCGATGTGTCGATGGCGCAGTCGATCGGCAGCCCAATTTTGGACCAGTCAACCGTCAGCGCATTCCGACGCTGGCGGTTCGCGCCTGGAAAGTGCGCGCCAAAGGTTAAAGTCCCGATCACCTACACAATGACGGGAGCTTCTTATTAGTTATGCACGTCACCTCTCCTATTCCTAAAAAGCACGCTCGGATCGAGATTATTCCTTTGATCGACATCATGTTCTTTCTGCTGGCGAGTTTCATGATGGTAAGCTTGAGCCAGACCCACATGAAGGGAATCAAGGTCGCTTTGCCGTCTGCAACCGTACCGCCGCCGAACACACCGAAGGACTTCGTTTCGATCCGGGTCGGCGCTGGTAACGTCGTCAGTTTCGACGGACAAGTGGTCACGGGAGATCAGGTGATGCCGCGGCTATTTCAGCTTCACGCTGCCAATCCGAACATAAAAGTTTCCATCAGCGCTGAGGGTATGGCGCTCCACGGCGACGTAATCACGGTGCTCGATATGGTCCGACGAGCGAAGATTGAGAAAGTTGGCTATCAAATTCGCGCTGCCACACCGGGTGGTGGACCGGGAGCGGCTCCGGCCGGGCCGCCGGGAGCTCCTCCTCCGCCGCACTAATCGCGGATTTCCCGCAGTTTTTCGAGCAACGCGGTAACCGCTTTGCCGCGGTGGCTGATTCTGCTTTTTAGCTCCGGCGCCATTTCCGCAAACGTCTCCTCAAATCCAGTTGGCTGAAACACTGGATCGTAACCGAACCCCCCTTTTCCTCGAGCCTGGTTCAGTATTCTGCCTTCGACGACGCCCTCCAGTGTCTCCAGGGCCTTCCCGGCGCGCGCCAGCGCAATGACACAACGGAAGCGCGCCGATCGGTTCGGTGCGCTGCCTAGCTCTTGCAGCAACTTGTCGATGTTGGCCGCGTCGCTGACCTTCACGCCGCCATAGCGCCCGGAATAAATTCCCGGCGCGCCATTGAGCGCATCGACTTCGAGTCCGGAATCGTCCGCGATCACGAGGCCGTCGACCACTCTCGACACGGTCGCCGCTTTCAGAATCGCGTTTTGTTCGAATGTGGTGCCCGTTTCTTCGGGTAGCTCGAGCTCCGGGTAACTGCTGAGATCGGCGATCTCGAATTGATCTACGAGCAATTCCCGAAATTCTCGCGCCTTGTGTGGATTGCGAGTTGCGAGCAGTAACTTCATTTGCTTTTCCTGTTTTCCTGCTTTCCTGATTGATAATCCGATGAGCAGCGAGCGCCGCAAACCTTATCCGTTCGACCAGATTGAGCCGAAGTGGCAGAAAATCTGGGACGAACGTCAGAGCTTTCACGCGCCGAATCCGGGCGAGAAGAATTTTGATCCGAAGCAGCCGAAGTTTTTTGTGCTCGATATGTTTCCGTATCCGAGTGGCGCCGGTTTGCATGTCGGCCACCCGGAGGGCTACACCGCCACGGACATTATCGCCCGTTACAGACGGATGCGCGGCTTCAATGTTTTGCATCCGATGGGCTGGGACGCGTTCGGTCTCCCCGCTGAGCAATATGCGATCAAGAGCGGCCAACACCCTGCGATCACGACCCGCGATAACGTCGCCAAATTCAAGTCGCAGCTGAAGCGGATTGGTTTTTCCTACGATTGGCAGCGCGAGATCAACACCACCGATCCGGGTTACTACAAATGGACGCAGTGGATTTTTCTCCGGCTTTACAACTCCTGGTTTAACCCGGAAACGAACAAGGCTGAACCAATCTCGACTTATTGCGGCAAGAACCCGGACGAAGTGCGCCTCGCCTATGTAGCGGACGTTCCGGTGAATTGGTGCCCTGAGCTCGGAACCGTTTTGGCCAACGAAGAGGTGGTCGACGGGAAGAGCGAAGTGGGCGGCTTTCCAGTCGTGCGACGGCCGATGCGGCAATGGATGTTGCGCATCACAGCCTACGCGGAACGGTTGATCGACGAGCTCGAAGGACTCGATTGGCCCGAGGGGATCAAGTTGCTTCAACGCAATTGGATCGGCCGGAGCGAAGGCGCTGAAATCGATTTCAAGATCGACAAGTCCGAGCCGGACGGGCCGAAGATCCGCGTTTTTACCACGCGTCCCGACACACTTTACGGCGCTACCTACATGGTGCTGGCGCCGGAACATTCGCTGGTCGATCAAATCGTGACTGAAGAACAGTGGCCGGCGGTGCGCGAATATCGCGAACGGACCGCCCGTAAAAGCGATTTGGAACGAACCGAGCTCTCGAAGGAAAAAACGGGCGTCTTCACCGGCGCTTACGCGATCAATCCAGCGAACGAGGAAAAGATTCCGATCTGGATTGCTGATTACGTGCTGCTCGGCTACGGCACCGGTGCGATTCAGGCAGTTCCCTCGCACGACGAACGCGATCTCGAATTCGCGCGCAAATTCGATTTGCCGATTCGACAAGTCGTTCAGCCGCCAGGCGATGAAGATCCGATCGGATTCGTTGGCGATGGTGTCGCAATCAATTCGCCAATCATCGATGGACTGCCTTCACGCGAAGCGATTCGAAAAATCGCGTCCTGGCTCGAAGAGCGCGATCTGGGCAAACGAGCACTCAATTATAAACTACGCGACTGGCTTTTCTCGCGACAGCGTTACTGGGGCGAACCGTTTCCAATCGTTTGGGAGGACGGCAAACACCGTTCGTTAGGCGAAGATGAATTGCCGGTCGTCCCGCCGCCATTGGAAGATTACAAGCCGACTGGCACTGGCGAGCCGCCGTTGGCCAAGGCGAAGGAATGGATCCGTTATTCGGGCAAAGCGACGCGAGAATTAAACGTGATGCCGCAATGGGCCGGCTCGTGTTGGTATTACCTGCGTTTTTGCGACCCGCAGAACGACCGGCGATTCGTCGGCGAAGAGGCTGAACGATATTGGGCCGCGGGGGATCATCCGGGCACCGTCGATCTTTACGTTGGCGGGACCGAACACGCGGTACTGCATCTCCTGTATGCGCGATTCTGGCACAAGGTTCTTTTCGATCTCGGTTACTTGTCGAAGTCGGAGCCGTTCCAGCGTTTGGTGAATCAGGGAATCATTCTCGGCGAAGACAGCCAGAAAATGTCGAAGTCGCGCGGGAACATCGTCAATCCGGACGATGTGATCGACCAGTACGGCGCGGACGCGTTTCGTTGCTACGAAATGTTCATGGGCCCGCTCGAGCAAATGAAACCATGGAGTATGCGCGGTGTGGAAGGCATCGCGCGGTTTCTCGCCCGTGTCTGGCGTTTGATGATGTCGGAGAACCAGGCCGGCCAATGGGAATTATCCTCAGCGGTGCAAGATGTCGATCTTAGCAAGCAGCAGCAGAAGATTTTG
>Ga0307474_10004173_pt1 | contig 10403 bp, 8 predicted proteins | sample atmos_gasesECM1C_2_FD_203312 | JGI IMG/M metagenome (GOLD analysis project Ga0307474, IMG submission 203312) | Hardwood forest soil microbial communities from Morgan-Monroe State Forest, Indiana, United States - atmos_gasesECM1C_05 | ecosystem: Environmental > Terrestrial > Soil > Temperate...
TTTCTCCCTTGCTTCTCCCCGCCAAATACTCCACCTAAGGCCGCCAGATTCAAGAGGTCACCTTTACTGGCGCCTACGATCAGGCCCACGTAAGCCATCAGCAACATCACCAGAATTTGCAGGAAACTCTGAGTGTTGCCGGCAGGTACACTGCTGCGAATCACCAGGGCAAACAGATAGGCCCCGCAGATGCCGAGTATGCTGCCGATGGCGGCACCGATCAGCCGCTTCAGACTGACCGTTCGAAGCTTCCATTCGAACAGGACGATCCCGGCTCCGACGAATGCGCCCACTCCCGCATCCTGAGATTGGGACAGATGGAAAGGCTCGATGAAATAGCAAGCAACCGAAACTACTATGACAAAAAGAAGACGTACAAGAATCAAATCCACAATAGGCCCTCCCCCGATGCAGTCGACAAACATCCATCGCAATGCAACGGTGCCCTTCCTCTCCGCCCCAGACAGGAATGAGCAAAACCATATGCGGGGCGCGCAAGTATTAGGGGGATGAATGTACGCCCCGTCCCCGGCCCGTGGAGGCGTGGCCGGAGACGCCTCAATAAACCTTCGCCAAGAGTATATACCTGATGGCAAATAGCGGGCGAATAACCCCTCATTGTCAGACCCGAGTGGTTGTCATCCTGACGGTCGTTGTCATCTTGACTGTAGGGTTTTGATGGTCGCGGTTTTGCTTGCAAAATATGAAGGCAGGATCTATGCAATTCGCAGCAACATGAACTCTAAACCGGATCCACCCTGCTAGACTTCCCTGCATGAGAGCCTTAATGATTACCAGCCTCTCCGGTCCTGCCGCACTTGCCATCCAGGACGTCGGCGAACCAACCTTAAAGGCGGGGCAAACACCGGTTCGGGTAGCCGCTGGCGGACTCAACTTCGCCGACTTTATGACGACTCAGGGAGGCTATCCTGGCACCCCTCCCCCGCCACTTATCGCCGGACGCGAATTTGCCGGAACCGACGAGGGTACCGGACGTCGCGTCATGGGATACATCCAGTGGGGAGCCTTTGCCGAAAAGGTCGCTGCCTATCCCCACATGCTCTGGCCCGTGCCCGATCACTGGACCGACGAGGAAGCCGCAGCCTTTCCGGTCACCTATTTCACAGCCTATCTCGCCTATTGGCAGGCCGGCATGACACAGCCTCCGGCCGCCGGTAAAACTCATCGGGTACTCATCCATGCCGTCGCTGGAGGCGTGGGTACCGCCGCAGTTCAGATCGGCCGCATTCTGGGAATTGAAATGTACGGCACGTCCTCGTCTGCCGAAAAGTTGACGCGCGTAAAGGAACTCGGCCTGCAGCACGGCATTAACTACAAACAGCAGGACTACGAAGACGCCGTGAAGAACCTTACGCGCGGCGAAGGCGTGGACGTGGTATTCGAAATGTTGGGCGGAGAGCACACCGCGAAAAGCCTGCGCTGTCTGCGCGATTTCGGACGCGTTATCCAATACGGCACCGCCACCGGCAAGCCGCCCCAGTTAGACATCCGAGCTCTGTATGCGAAATCCGCTAGTGTCCAAGGCTTGTGGCTGACCTACCTCTCGCAAAAACCAGAAATCATGCAGCCCGCGTGGACTCAGCTCTCTGCATGGATAGCGCAACGCAAGCTGACACCCGTGATCGGACACGTTTTTCCCTTCAACCGCGCTGCAGAGGCCTACCAGCTGCTGCAGGAAGGAAAGAACTACGGCAAAGTAATTCTGAAAATCTGATAGCTCAAGCAGAGCGGGCAGTTCTGTTCGCCACCTTGACCCGCTCTTGTGGCGGCCGCCCTAGCGGCGCGTTCCTACTTCTCTCAAACACGTAGGCGTCGCTCAGCAGAAAATTAAACAGCGAGCACACGACGATCGCCACTACGTTGGCCTCCAGATAGTTCATGTGCCCCATGCCAACCATAATTTTCATCAGCGCCAAATTGCCCCCGATAGATACTGCGCCGTTGGTCAGATTGAACCGCAACATGCGCGACAACGACCCTCGCCACGACCGCTGCACGCGATCGGCCCAGGTATAGCGCTCATGCCAAAGAAAGTTGTGCACGACTGTCACCTCCACTGCCAGGCCAGCAGCGGCCAGATAGTTGAAATGAAAAATGCGCCTCAGCAGAAACAACAAAGCAGATTGCAGGACGACGCCAATTCCGCCCACAAGATTGAATCGCCACCATCGCGGCAAGATCTTCGTACGGATCGAGCCGGATGCCCGAGGGTTCACTCGGACACCCGTTCTTCGCGATAAAGGCGCAGCGTGTTCTCCCAAGTAAAACAAATCAGCATCAGCCCCATTCCGCCGAGACCAATTGCTCCCCCCACATCGAACAGACGGTAGTCTCCACCAACAAAATGCACCGACGGTTTCCATAAAAGCGCCAGGTTACCGGACATCAGCAGGATGCGCAGTTCCGTCGGCCCAAAGCGCCAGAACGACAGGCGAAACTCTCCGAACGCCTGGGTCGCAAGATAGCACTGGATCGAAAGCATGAGAAACGCGACCAGCAGCCCAATTGCAATCCAGGGATGCATGCATCCCGATAAAGCGAGCCCGCCCATGAGCGCGAGGGCGCCGAAAGTGTCCACCATGTGGTCAACATAGAATCCGTAGCGGGGACGCAATTGTTTTCGGACGCGCGCCAGCGTGCCATCGAGCGAATCCCCCAGCCAGTTCAGCGCCAGAAATACCATGACGCCGAAAAGCGAGTGTTTGTTCCATCGCGCCCACCCATAAAGCACGCCCGCCCCAATCTGAGCAGCGAATCCCAATACTGTCAGGTGGTCGGGACCGATCCATTGCGGCGTTCGTGCCGCCAGCCACAGCAGCGTGCGTTTCTCATACTCTGCGACCCAGCTTTCCTGTACTCGCCTCATGTCTGAAAACCGTCGAATGCCCCTCTTTTCCAGCAGCACGCTAGACTTCAGGTCTTCACAAAATTCCCTCATGTCATCTTGCATACAGCCTCCTTTTGCCGCCTCGTCCTCTGCCAATCACGATCCGCAGATCACTTTGTAGCTGAGGAACGACGGGCGCAATGCTCTGCCGCTAAAGCGTTGCTCAATCGCATCTCAGTGCGTAAGTGATTGCAGGTACGCAGGGTTACATCCGAGGATCATCCGGGGGGGAAGTCTTACGTGATCACTGTGGACTAGGGTATTTTGATTTTAAAAGTTACGGGATCCAAAGCAGGTCGCAGCCAGGAAGGAAACTGCAGCTCAGGCCGGCGATAAACTCGGGCTTGGCGGCAGCGTCTGGTACGCTTTGAGGGAAATTCACAGCGCGAGCGGAGAGAAAATTTTCGCTGTTACCAAAATAACCTGCGTCTCATGACTAAAGTCCTGCGATTCTTCCGTCCTTCCCACCAGCACACGGCTTTCACGGCCACGCTGCTGCTCATGGGGACTGTAACGCTTTCGCGCGTGATCGGCTACGTGCGTGAAGCTTACATCGCGTACGCCTTCGGCGCCGGAGGTCAGACCGACGCCTACGTCGCCGCCTTTACGCTGCCTGATTGGCTCAACTACATCGTCGCCGGAGGCGCGGCTTCGATCACTTTTATCTCGATCTATACACGCTTCCTCGCCGAAAACCGCGACGCCGACGCTAAAAAAACCTTTTCTGTGGTGATCACCGTTATGACGACGGTGATGATCATGGGCACCATCCTCACCGAAATCTTCACTCCGCAATTCGTGCGTTGGATGTTTCGCGGATTCTCGCCCGCGCAAGTGGAACTAACCGTTCATCTCACCCGCATTCTGTTACCGGCTCAAATCTTTTTCTACGTTGGCGGAGTAGTCGCCGCCGTTCTGCTTTCGCACCGGCTATTTCTCTTTCCTGCATTCGGACCTCTGCTCTATAACATCTTCATCATTCTCGGCGGAGCGATCGCTGGCCGCCGCCTCGGGATTCCCTCGCTTGCTTATGGCGCGCTGCTGGGGAGTATTGTGGGTCCGTTTCTCGCCAGCGTGATTGGAGCGGCGCGAATCGGCACGGGGTATCGCCCATCGTTCGACATCATGAATCCCGCATTTCGCGAGTGGGTGCGCCTCTCAGTTCCCCTGATGCTCGGCGTCTCGCTGGTAACCGCCGACGACTGGATCCTGCGTCATTACGCCTCCAGCGGCGTTGGCGACATCGCGCGCCTCAACTACGCCAAGCGTCTGTTCGCGGTGCCTATTGCGGTGCTAGGACAGGCTACCGGCCAGGCCTCGCTGCCATTCTTCGCACGACTGTTCAACGAGAAGCGTCTTAAAGAATTCGCCACTACAGTGAACGATTCTGTCTACCGCGTCGCAGCCGCGTCCTTCCTCGCCACTGGATGGATGATGGCCGCCGCCTTTCCCTTGATCGATCTGGTTTATCGCCGCGGCCGGTTTCTGGTTTCCGACACGCAGACCACAGCCGTTTACTTCTTCTGGTTCTCGCTATCGCTCGCTTTATGGTCGGCCCAGGGACTCTATGCTCGCGCTTTCTATGCAGCGGGGGACACGCTCACTCCCATGGTCGCAGTGACCGTGATCACCAGCGCATCGTTGCCCATTTATTCCTTTTTGTTTCACAGATACGGCGTAGTCGGTCTAGCATTCGCTTCCGACATTGGCATTGGAGCGAACCTGCTGGCCCTGGCCTGGTTGCTGCATTACCGAAAAATGGTTTCGTTGGGTGACCTGCGCTGGGGCGAGTTAGGAAAATCCGCTCTGACCGCAGTGATCGCCGGGGGCATCAGCCTGGAAGTCGCACGTAGTGCGACTCCGTTAATCCCGGCTCACAGCAGTCGCGTCGCTGACCTGCTGCAATTAGGGTTGATCTCCGTGACCTGGGCCGCCGCCAGCGGCGTAGGTTTGAGGCTATTGAAGTCACAGCTGCCCAATGAGTTGCGCCCCCGCAAGAAAATCGCCTATCCCGCCGTCGCCCAGAGCGAGGGCAAAGAAATTCAGGACGCGGGCACCCAACCGTAACTGCGCAAAGGAGCACCCGACTCAGGACTGTGCCTGCGGCGAGAAGCCAGACTATCGTCAGAGTTGGCTGGTGAAGGCGGCTGGACATGAGCATTTACGTTGAGATTCTTATCCGCGGCAACATGGATGATCTCTGGCGGAAAACCCAAGAACCAAAGTTGCACGGACGCTGGGATCTGCGTTTTTCGCAGATCGACTATCTACCTCGTGCGCCCGGAGAAGCTCAGAAGTTCCTGTATTCGACCCGCGTCGGCGCGGGCTTGCAGATCCGTGGAGAAGGCGAGAGCACGGGAGAACGCGACGATTCGTCTGGCCAGCGCACTTCGGCCCTCAGGTTCTGGTCGAAAGATCCTAAATCGCTGATCGAGTCCGGGTCTGGCTACTGGCAATACGTGCCGGAAGAGCGCGGCATCCGTTTTCTCACGGCGTACGACTACCGCACCCGATTCGGGGCACTTGGCAAGATTGTTGACAGGGTGGTATTCCGCCCGCTCATCGGCTGGGCAACCTCGTGGAGCTTCGATCGACTCCGGCTATGGATTGAAGAAGGCATTCCTCCGGAAGTCTCTCGTGACCGAGCCTTAATCTATGGTGTATCGCGAGTGACGATCGCATTCATCTGGCTCTATCACGGCGCGGTTCCGAAGCTGCTCTACCACAATCAGGACGAGATCAGGATGCTGACGGATGGGGGCGTGTCCCAATCTCACCTGCTGACCTGGATCTCTTGGTTCGGTTGGCTCGAGGTTTCTTTCGCCCTGATTCTCATTATCTTATGGCGGGCGCGATGGCCGCTGTGGTGCACCATTGCTGCCATGTTTGCGGCCACATCGGCCGTGGGCATCAACTCGCCGTCGTATCTGACTGCCGCGTTCAATCCGCTGACCTTGAATCTGGCCGTGGCAGTGTTGGCTGCTATCGCATTGCTGGTCGCGGGAAGCCTGCCGACCGCCAAGAACTGCCGTCGAAGACCAGGGGGAAATTGAGTCATGAAGTCAATCTACGAACGGGCACTGGGTGAAAAATTTACGCTTCTTCACCCACGTATTCAGGAAAGGTTCGGATTTAGCAGTCGCGACAATCTCGCATGTATCGGCACTGGAACCATGGACGAGCTTTGGCACGGAAAGGCCTACACCCTGCCCTTTCTCTATCTCGGGAGCGTGCGTCGCATCATGTTTCCGGAGCGCGGCCGCTCAGTACACTTCACCATCAGAAACTATGCATATGTCGACGAATACGGGAGAGAGACCGGAACCTGGATTCGCAACTTTGTCACCCGCAAACCGAGGCGTTTTGACGCCTACATGATTTTCAGCCAGCAGCGGGGACGGATTGTAGACTACCTGGGCACGCACCAGCATCTGGCTGTCGATATCGATTTATCTGTTGATGAACGAGGTGGGCTTCGTCTCCGCTCCGGCGCGCAACGTTTCTACGAGGGTTGGGTCGGATTCACCTTCCCTCTGCTCTTTTCCGGCATCGCAGAAGTCTGCGAGTGGTTTGAAGAGAAGGACGGGCGCTTCCACATTGAGGTGAACGTGGCCAACCAAGTTTGGGGCCCTCTATTCGGCTACCGTGGTTCTTTTGATATAGAGTGGCAGACTCTTAACGACGCGCAACTTCCCGCCGATATCTTTCCGGTGCGGTGTGAACGCAGAGAGTAAGAAATCTCAAGTCTCGCCATGTTTCTGCTTTCCGGACCGACGCAGTCGCAAGTTCGGACAGGTCTTGCCAGCCAGCAAGCCAAAGCCTTTGCTTACCCGATGTCGGCGCCACCCGGCAGGAGCTACCCGCCGGCTATAGCGTTCTCCGCGCGGCGCGTCACCTGGGCGAAGGATCCGCAACATTCGACCGGGCGGTACAGGCCCTGCGTCAGTGAAAAATGTTCGACGTGCCGGACATTCGATTCTACTGGCCGGGAACGCCTATTCAAACCGGGGAAACTGTTGCCATAGTGATCAGGCATTTTGGATTCTTAACTTCTGCAAGATTGTCTACGTGATCGATGAAGAGGGTCCCGTCCGACGCGTTGGATTCGCGTACGGCACGTTGCCTGAACACGCCGAGCAAGGAGAGGAGCGCTTTACGGTTGAACGGCATCGCATGCCGAATGTGGTTTCTTACGACATTCTATCTTTCTCTCGACCGGTCAGCCTCGCCGCAAGGGTCGCGTACCCGTCAGCGCGCAGGCTTCAGAAGCGTTCTGTGCGGCAATCTCTGGCCGCCGCGGTAAAGGCGGACCAAGTACCCTTCGAATAATCCTGGTCTCGCGCAATGTCATTGTTGCTGCGGGTTCAAAACCGGGACGTCGGCCGTAACCACCGCGGCAGGATCGTCCCTGAGCTTGAGGTAGAGAGTTTTCCCTTTGGGCTGCGGAATTGTGAGAGCAGCTGCCACAAAACCGTCGGGCACGGTTACCGAGTTGCTGAAGTCGGGATCGCTGCTGACTGCGTCGATGAGAAAGAGCTTGTCTCCGTTGAGCGTGCACTGTTTCTCCGCGGCTCGTTCGCACCGAATGCCTTCGAGAACAGGCACTCGAACCAAGGTAATCAAAGGCTGCCAATCCCCATCAATTCCACCTTCGGCAATGGGACGAAACTTCAGGGGGCCGAATGCCGAGGGTCCCAGCAACTTCATGGGATTGAGCACGGCAAATACGGTCTTTGCATCTTGGGCCGTCAAATTGCCATCTTTCTCGCTTAGCAAGACGCTAAATGATCCGTCGGCAGTGGCAACCTCGATCTTTTCCGTGGGAGGGAAATTCTCCGGAACCTGCGTCTTCAGAAAAAAATTCAAGCGCCCGTCCTGAGGGAGCTCGTCTTGATTTTCCAATCGAACCGTGGATGGCAAACTTGACGCATCCAACTGCACGTTCTTGCTCAGTATGCTGACACGCGGGCGCGGGCCTTCGACGGCGGTGTTAAGGTCCAAAGCGCGACCATCTTTCAAAGCCACGTGAATAAGGATTGACTCGCCGGCTTGCAGGCGATTGCTCACGGACGGTTCGTGGCTCGCCACTTTCAGTTCGTCCTGCTGATTGGCTCGAGATAAACCGTCCGGGACGAAATGCAGGCCGTCGACTTCGAGAGAGGTGACTTGATCCAGTCTGGTACCTTTAAGCACTCCGTCGGAATCACCGGCATGGATATTGAAAGCGTCCAGGCGGCCGGCCTCGGAGTAAGTGTGCAGCGGGATTTCATCCGGCTGGCGAGTGCCCAACTTGTGCACCACGACGGTGACCGCTCCCGCCGTGGCCTTTTCGAGAGGCACCTTTACTTCCAATTCTTCGGGCTTGGCGATCTCCCATCTGGCCTCAGTGATCTTGCCTTTCTCATCCCGCAGGCTGACGGCGCTCACACAGCACGCGTCGGGGGACTGAAGGTGCAGGATGTCCTCGCGTCCGACGATAAGAGCGCTTGCGTCTTTGGAAGCGACAATCCATTGTTCCGGACTGGACGCGCGCAGCCGGAAACGAGGGCCCTCGAAGGAACGGAAACCCCACACGCCGCGCAAGATACCGCTGAGTTCTCCCTCCACGTCGACAGACTGCATTGCCTTGGTATCGATCACAAGGCCGCCGCGCGAGGGATCGGGTACGGCGGGAAGATCGATCCCCGACTTGGACTTGGTTTCCACGTGCAGAACTAACTCGTGGGCCAACTCGGTGGCGAAGACCAAGGGAGCCCCGTCAACTGGCAGGACGAGTGCGGGCTTATTCACGCAGAAAACTTGCGTGCCATCAACGGCGTGCATAGGAGGGTTAGCCGCCGGCACGACGAGCGGAAGGGCGATCACGATGACGGATTTTGGATTCCGGAAAGACGGTGGATAGTTCAAACGAAGGTTCAGGTTGTCTTTCTTGGGCAGCGAGAGGGCTGGGATGTATTGATACTGCGCGGTGTGGGCGGTACCGAGAATTCGAACCACGTCCACGACCGCGCCGACGTACGCGCTGTAGTATCCGCCGCCGGCCGTGGGCGTGGCACTGACCTGCACCAGCAGATCGCTCGATGGTCCCGAACTAAGAGTCGCAACCATCGTCTGACTGTGAGAGTCATCCAGAACGAGCTGATCAGTGTTCTGAGTAAGACAGGGGACCTGTTGCGCGCTGGGCTTATCAAAGCACTGCTGGTCCAGCCGTATATTAAGGCTGCGCGCCAGCAGGGTAGCGCGCGCCTTCATCCGCTCCGGATCGGAGGACGCCTCCCGCACGGAATCCAGATATTTTTCCAGGCGTTGACGGTCGAGGCTGGCTTGTTCAAGGTCTTGCGCGGCCCGCACGAAGGCTCCCGGCTTTCCACGAACTGCACTGCGCACCGTGCTGAACGCGCCTCCGGTTTCTGGCGCCAGGAAAACGACCGCCTCCTCGGCTCCTTCCGGAACGGTCACGAATACCCCTTCATCATGAACTTGCTTAGTCCAAGCTTCGACGCGGGTAAACCATGAGTCCGGAGGAGGATTCGTCGATCCCCGCAGAAAAGAAATGACCATCAAGTAGCGGACCGATTGAGTGTCGGGCAGATCCGGATGAACCCAGAGCCGGTCTCCAGCTTGTAAGTTTGGAACCTCCGAGATGGGCAACGTATGCCCCTCGCGCTGTACGCGGACCTCAACCTTTGGCCCAGTCAGATCGAAAGCAGCGGTATCGGCCCGCAGAATCGCGGAGTCAGCGACCACGAAACATATAACCAGAATGAATACGAGAATCCGAGAGCGCTGGCGCAAATCAATCAATAAAGAATTTTTCATTTCAAACCAATTCATTTCACTACAGGCAGTCAAGAGTCGCGATCCGGTCGACGCGAAAAAAGCCAGATGCGCAACTTGGCGGTGGAAGCAATCATCTGGAAGAGAATCTTTATGGTACTGCGGTTGGACTCACCAGAGCAATCAATCCGCAGCACGATGGTGCAATGGTGAACCCGCACTTCGCGCCGCTGGGTTGATAATATTTTCAAAAACAAAACGGCGGACGTTCGCATGCGATGCGAACGCCGCCGCAGATCTTCCCCAATACAATCCCAACAGTAAACTTAGGCTCGCGCGCCGATAGCCGCCGGCTCGGGCGCCGGGACACTCTTGTCCTCGCCGTTGGCCTTCTGCTGCGTAGGCTGGCCGCCCTTGCGGATGTCGATGCCGCCCTTGAAGAACGCACCGTCTTCGATCGAGATGCGGGCCGCGACCACGTCACCGGTGAGGGATCCATCACTGCGGATATCAACGCGGTCGCTGGCCGTCAAATTGCCGCGCACTTTGCCCAGCACGACAATTTCACGGGCGTTGATGTTGGCTGCAACTACACCATTGCGTCCAATGGTAACGCGGTTTCCCGCCAGGCTGATCGAGCCTTCGACCCGGCCATCAATGTAGAGCGACTCCGATCCAGTTACCTCGCCCTTGATCACCAGCGATTTGCCGATAGTCG
>Ga0307474_10004175_pt1 | contig 10403 bp, 7 predicted proteins | sample atmos_gasesECM1C_2_FD_203312 | JGI IMG/M metagenome (GOLD analysis project Ga0307474, IMG submission 203312) | Hardwood forest soil microbial communities from Morgan-Monroe State Forest, Indiana, United States - atmos_gasesECM1C_05 | ecosystem: Environmental > Terrestrial > Soil > Temperate...
CTTACGTTACAATGGTTTAGCGAAAATCGGGGGGGGTGCAAAACGAGTAATTATCATGTTGAAGTGCGAAGGCCAAAATAAAAAATATAAAACATGAAGCGTTAGCGCGGACCTCGTCGCTCTGCGAAGTACGCTGCGAAACACGCGCCGGATAATCGGTTCCGAGATCAAGGTCAAGATCAAGGGCAAGGTCAAGGGCAGCGGGCGAGGGCGCCCGCTCTACACGAACAACTCGTTCACTTCGCCCGATGCAGGGCCGTCGCTGTCGCATGTTAGAATCATTATTGTGATGCCCCGGACCGATGCTTCCTGACATTGAAAAATTGCTGGAGCTGCAGGTCGCGGATAAAGAAATCCGCAGGCTGCAGGACGAAGTCGCCGCGCTGCCAAAACGCGTGGCCGTGATCGAGCAAAAGCTGGCTGGAACAAAGGCACAACTGGAAAAGGCGCAGTCCGCGGCCAAGGGCGACGAAACCAACCGTAAGAAGTTTGAAGCCAACATCAAAGATCTGCAAGCCAGGATTTCCAAGTATCGCGACCAATCCCTCGACGTTAAAACCAACGACCAGTACAAAGCGCTGCTGCACGAGATCCAGTTTGCCGAGCAGGAGATCCGGCTCAACGAGGACCGCATCCTGGAGGTGATGGTCAACGTCGAGGCGCGCGAAAAAGAAGTCAAAGAGGCGGAGGCCGAGCTCAAGGCGGAGACGGCCGAGATCGAAAAGGAAAAAGAAGACGCGCGAAAGGTTACCGCCGAAGATCAGAAGAAGCTCTCCGAGTGGAACGCCAAGCGCGACGGGCTGCGGCAGGGGATTTCCGAAGATATTCTTCGCCATTATGAGCGCGTGGCGAAGTTTCGCGGCACTGGCCTCGCGGAAGTCCGCGATCACAAATGCATGGGCTGCCAGGTAATGCTGCGTCCGCAGACGTATAACGAAGTGCGGAATGGCGAGAAGGTCATGGTCTGCGAGTCGTGCTCGCGAGTTTATTACTACAATCCCGCGAACGAAGTGAAGCCCGAGCAGGAAGTCGTGACGGTTACCGGAAGAAAGCGCGCGCGCCCCAAAGCCGATGCGCCGCAGGCATGGTTCTACCGTCCTGATTACGGCGAAGAAGGCGAAGTGCTGCTGGTGTTCACCAATAGCGGCGGCGGTTCGACGCGGCGCATCTACGAAATGCACACTGGACGCCAGGTTGGCGGTGTGCTGATACGCGAAGGAACTTACCGCCAGGCGTTTCCCGAGGACCTGACCGACGCGGCTCTCCGCCTCAACGGCCATTGGGAAGAAAAAGAAATCGACGAATGGGGTTCCGAAATACCTTCGAATGTGCTCGATCTCCTGCATAAAGATATTCTGGCCATCCGGCGCGAGCATCGAGCGCATAAAGATCATTCCACCTCTCCGGCGGAACAGACGGTTGCCCGCTAAGGTTCAGCCGCTGACAAGAACACGAAACCGTAGATTTCAGAAAAACGATAGGTCGCGGAAGGTACTTTTGTAATCGGGAACACTTGTTTCGTTCATGCTATCGTCGCCTCATCGCCCTTCGCTAAGGCTCGATGAAATCGATGGATTCGACGGAGCAGAAGCCCGCACAGCGCGCATTGCAGATTTTCTACGTTCCGCAAAAACGCAGATTGATTCTCTGCCTGCTGCTTGCGCTGGTAACTCTGGCGCTTTACAACCCAGTCACACGCGCTCCCTTTCTCAATTACGACGACCCCGTTTATGTTACCGGCAATCCGCAGGTTCGTGCCGGACTAACCTGGAACACCATCGTTTGGTCTTTTCGCACCCCTAAGGCTTTGGACTGGCACCCGCTGACCTGGCTCTCGTACGCGCTTGATGCCCAGATGTTCGGCTTGAACCCCGAAGGCTACCACACGACCAACATCCTTCTTCATACGGCCAATGCGGTGCTCCTGTTCTTGATTCTGGAGAACGCTACGGGCTTTGCCTGGCGCAGTCTGGCGGTCGCCGCGCTCTTCGCTCTCGCTCCCATCAACGTGGAATCGGTAGCGTGGATTTCGGAGCGCAAAAACGTCCTCAGCATGCTCTTCTTTCTCCTCGCGCTGGCTGCCTATGGCTGGTATGCGCGCCGGCCCGGCGTTGGCCGATACCTGGTCGTTACGCTTGCCTATGTTTTGGCCCTGATGAGCAAGGCGCAGGCGATTACGTTTCCGTTTGCGCTTCTTTTGCTGGACTATTGGCCCTTGTGTCGTCCAAGGCAACATCTCGCGCGACAGGAAGAAGTTGGAGGCGCTCGGGAATTGACAGCAGCGCCCGCGGTTGGCCCCTCTTTCTGGAGTCTGGTGGCGGAGAAAGTGCCTTGGTTTGCGCTCTCGGCGGTGAGCGCGATCATCACCACGCGGACGGGCGCGCAGGCGTTCAGCTACGTAGTGGAGCCGGACGCGGCCCCATCGAAGTTCCCCCTCTGGATACGTCTGGCAACGGCGGCGACCGGCTATGTTAAATATCTCGAAAAAGCCTTCTGGCCGGCTAATCTGGCGCTCGTGTATCCGCATCCAGGATTTGCGACGAGCATCCCCGCGGCCATAGTGTCTGCATTCGCAATCATCGCCATCACCGCTCTGATTGTGAACTTTCGGGCGCGCCGCTCTCTCTTCGTTGGGTGGTTTTGGTTCCTGGGAACGCTGGTACCGATGATCGGATTTATTACGATTGGTCCGCACGCCATGGCCGACCGCTACGCGTATATTCCCCTGATCGGAATTTTCGTAATCGTTTCGTGGGGCGCGGCGGATCTAGTAAAACGCTGGCAGGTTCCCACGGCCGTCGTTGCGGCCGGCGCTGCCGCCATCCTGTTGGCGATGGGCATTGCCCTTCATCGACAGGTGAGTTTTTGGAGCGACAATGTCACCCTCTGGAGTCACGCTCTCGAGACCACCCAGGCAAACTTCACCGCCGAAGAAAATCTTGCGATTGCATTGATTGACCAAGGCAGGGTACAGGATGCTTTGCCGCACCTGCAGCGAGCGCGCTTCTTACGGCCTGACGACCCATTAGCCACGCTCAATATCGCAACCTACGATCAGATGCATGGCAACTATCAGTCCGCGCTCGACGGGTTTCGGAGAGTAGTTCAATTTCCCTACACGGCCCCTTCTTTGCGGGCAACCGCGCATGCCAACAGCGGATACGCGCATCTCTCGCTAAAACAGTTCGGCAACGCGAAACAAGACTTCGAAGCTGCTCTGAACGAACAGCCAGCTAATTCAGCGGCCTATCGCGGCGTGGGGTTGCTCGCGCAGCGAGCGGGCGACATCGTCCAGGCTACCGGGGATTATCAGCGGTCCGTCGAGCTGGAGCCCTCGCCGGTAGGTTATCTCCTTTTGGCGCAGGCCCTCGAACTCCGCCGCCAGGATGAGGCGGCTCACGCGGCCGTGGCCCAGGCCGTCCGCATGTCGCAAGACCTCAAAGACGATGTCGCGGTCGTGAGGCAGTTATTGGCCAACTAAGTTATTGACCAACACATGCTCTGGTAAATGAGACTGGAAAACTTGGCCCGTGAGGCCAGGCTACTTCGCGCCGTACGGGTTGGGGTAGCGCAGTACCCTGCTCAGATTTTTGCCGCGTATGATTCCGGCCTGATGATAGGTCAGTCCCCACGAATCGATTGAAGACATGTCCGGAAAGATGCAGGCTTCGAGCACAGTGTCGATCGGATCCGCCTTCATCACCCAGCCACCGCCGTTCAAGTTGATTCCACCGAACAGATCGGTGCCGCCAAGCTGCGAGCAGTAGCAGGATCCCGGATTGCCGTTGCACTGGCCGTTGTATTTAACCTTGGCATAATAAGCCAGCGCCGCCATGGTGGGCTTGTCGCTGTAGAGGGTGGAAAGCAGGACGTGAATCCGCGATCCGTCTTTTTTGGACGTGAATTTGCAAAAGTTGCGATCTCCGGAAAGACGGAGCCAGCTGTTCGGGTCGGCGTTGGTGTTGAAATACGGTGCACGAATGTCGACTTCGCCGCCCTTTTGGACGCAGTAATCGCCGGCTTTGCCGAGATCGATGCCGGCGCCATCCGGGTTCGCAAATTTGGCATTACCGGCTTGAGCGGGTCTGGAGGCGGGAAGAAAAACCACAATTACGAGCGCGATACAGATCAACATCATCAGTGCGACGAGTGGACGTTTCACGAAGGGCTCCTGGGAAAAACGCGGTCGGCTTTCTTATCGAGGCCGAAGCTTAACACAAAAAAGTCTTGGCCACAGAGGACACGGAGATTCGCAGAGGAACTCGTTGCGAAGATCGGCCGAGGATCGGACATAATTTGCGTCCGAATCTGATGCTGATTTTGCGGTAAGATTGCGGCCACGAGGTGAGTGATGACCAACAATAACGACTTCAGGGTTCCTTCCGCATCGCGGCGTTCGTTTCTCAGCCTCTCTGCCGCCGCATCCGCCGCGCTGGCGTTGCGCATCGTGACCGAACCGATGCTTGCTCACGCTCGCATGCACAACTTTCCGAAGGATGCGATCCGGATTGACGCGAACGAAAACCCGCTCGGACCAGGCGCTTCAGCTCGCGAGGCCGCAGCCGCTATCGTTCCGCAAGGTGGCCGTTATTCCGACTGGCTCACCGACGATCTGGTGAAGACGCTGGCGGAAATGGAAGGCCTGAAGCTGGAACAGGTCCGCGTCTATGCCGGATCGAGCGAGCCTCTGCATCACACGGTTGCCGCTTTCGCCTCACCGCAACGCAGCTATGTGACTGCGGATCCCGGATACGAAGCCGGAATGTTCGCCGCCAATGCGGTTGGCGCGAAAGTGGTGAAAGTCGCCTTGACGAAAAGCTATGCCCACGATGTGAAGGCGATGCTGGCTGCGGCTCCCGATGCGGGCGTGTTCTATGTCTGTAACCCGAACAATCCGACGGGCACGCTGACCAGTCATTCCGATGTCGAATACCTGGTGGAAAACAAGCCCAAGGGTTCTGTCGTGCTGGTGGATGAAGCCTACATTCATTTTTCCGACGCGGTTTCGGTGATGGATCTGGTGAAAGCCGGCAAGGACGTGATCCTGCTCCGTACGTTCTCGAAGATTTATGGAATGGCTGGCTTGCGTTGTGGCGCCGTATTCGGACGCCCCGATCTGCTGGAGAAAATCGAAGACTATGGAGGCTGGAATTTCATGCCAATCACGGCGCTCGTCGCGGCATCGGCCAGCCTGAAAGACGCGCAACTGGTGCCCGAGCGGAAGCGCATCAACGCCCGCATCCGCGGCGAGGTCTTTGCCTGGCTCGACCGCAACGGATACTCCTACGTTCCATCGGAATCGAACTGCTTCATGCTCGACACGAAACGGCCTGCGAAGGCAGCGATTGATGCCATGGCCAAGCAAAATATATTTATCGGACGCATCTGGCCGGTGTGGCCGACCTATGCGCGCATCACGATTGGGACCGCGCCTGAGATGGAGCAGTTCCAGACGGCGTGGCAGAAGGTGATGTCAGGCGCGGTGACGGCGAGTGTCGGGGTGGTTCCGAGCGCAGGAGAACTGGGCCGGCGCAAACGGAAGCTGGATCGGGCGGGGATCAGAGCTTAGCGGCTGATGCAAGTGTGATGGGCACGTCTTCAGATGTCGTGAAAGCGCGTTACATGGATATTGAACAAATTGAGCAATCACTCCCGAACGGTTTTCATGACGCCTATCTCACTCGGTTCGCAATGAACCTTGTAGTCCGCGATGTCGAACTCTCGCTCCATGTCCTCATCGCGGATGACGACCACCCGCGAGCTGAGAGGTACGGGTCATCCAAATTGACGCTACAAGACTATGCCGTGGTCACGTTAGAACCAGCTGTGGCTTACCGCGAAATAAAGCGGGGCGAGGGCCTGGAGGTCGATCGTGTCCGACTGAGCGAAGAAGACTATCGCGCGTTAAGGGAAGCGGGATACGAGATTCCGGCAGGAAATTTTTGGCTCGCGCTGTTCGTCTACAGCTGGAATTCACGGATTATCATTAATGCACGCGACGCTACTTTAGAATTTGTCTAACCCCACCCTTCAGCAGGTAGATCGGCGAGGCTAATCTCCCTACAGAGTATTAACTGCGCGACCGGTTTAACATCTATTGATGCCGAACAAACGCGCCGTGTCCGCTCAGCACGCGGAGCCTTCCGTAAAAATCTCCGCCCGAGGCGTCGCACGACTGCAAGGCCGGCATCCGTGGGTCTATCGCTCGGATGTCGTAGACGAGAAGGGCGTGCCGCCCGGCTCCGTCGTTCGCGTCCTCGAGCAGCACGGGAAATTTCTGGGAACTGCGCTCTATAGTTCGTCGTCGCAGATCGCGATCCGCATGATCTCTCACGGGTCAGTGGCCGATGTGCCTGCGCTGGTCGCGGAACGCATTCGTGCCGCCATCGCTTACCGGAAAGAACTCGTCTCGAATACCGACGCCTACCGCATTATCTTCAGCGAAGGTGATTTTCTGCCCGGCCTCATTGTCGATCGCTATAACGACGTGCTCTGCCTGCAAGTCCTCACCCAAGCCATGGACGCTACCCTCGTGCGCGAAGCCGTCCAGCAAACTTTACGCGAAGAACTGCAACCGGCAGGGATCGTGGAGCGCGTGGATGCTCGCATTCGAGAGCTTGAGCAATTGCCGCCGCTTCCGTCCCGACTGCTTTGGGGAGAGAAGAGTTCGACCGTCTTCAGCATGAATGACGGCGTCCGCTTCCACTACGACGGCCTCGAAGGTCAGAAGACCGGCGCGTTCCTCGATCAACGGGAGAACTACGCGGCGGCCGCGCGGTATGCGCACGGGGAAGCGCTCGACGTTTTCTGCTACCAGGGCGGATTTGCGCTGCACTTCGCGGGAAGAACTTCGAGCGTCACCGGAGTGGACAGCTCACGTCCGGCGCTCGAAATGGCGGAAAAGAACGCGACGCTGAATGGGCGCGAGCTGGAGTGGATTGAAGGGAACGCCTTCGATTTGCTACGCGAGTACGCCGCGGCGAACCGTCGCTACGACACCATCGTTCTCGATCCTCCGGCGTTTGCCAAGACGAAGCGGGACCTGGAAAAAGCTCTGGGCGGCTACAAGGAGCTGAACCTGCGCGCCATGAAGATGCTGCGGCCGGGAGGGATTCTTGTCACCTGTTCCTGCTCGTACCACGTCGGAGCGTCAGACTTCTTCGAAGTCGTGTCCGACGCCGCCCGCGATGCTCACAAGTCTTTTCGCGTGATTGAAAACCGCGGAGCTGCGAAGGATCATCCAATGCTCCTCAACATCCCCGAAACCAGCTACTTGAAGTGCCTAATATTGAGTGCAAGCAACTGAATAATAAATAGATATAGTACTTGACAATAATACGCTAAGATTTTATGCTGGCATCACACTAAATCGAAAACCCGGGAGCTTCAGAAAGCTTCCCGAATGAAGTAGAAGGAGGATTTAAAGTTATGACTTTGATTACGCGTTATGACCCTTTCCGTGAGTTCGTTACTCTCCAGGACCGCATGAACCGTTTGTTTCGCGACCCCCGCGGGGCGGAAGGGCACGATGAATCGCTAACCAACACCGCATTTGCCCCGCCCGTGGACGTCTACGAGGATGAGCACCACATCACTTTGAAAATCGAAGTGCCGGGAATCGACGAGAAAGACATCGATGTCCGCATCGAGAACAACACTCTGACCGTGCACGGCGAGCGCAAGTTCGAGAAGGAAGAGAAAGAAGAGAACTACCGGCGCGTGGAGCGTCAGTACGGCAGCTTCACCCGCACTTTCACCCTCCCGAACACGGTCGACAATGAAAATGTTCAGGCCGACTACGACAAGGGCGTGTTGAAGGTCAAGCTGGCAAAGAAAGCCGAAGCCAAGCCGAAGCAGATCAAGGTAAATGTTGGTTCGGCAATCGGCGGCGAGAAGACGCTCGAAAGCAAAGAACCGAAGAGCGTCAAAGCCGCGTAACGGTTCGTGTGGAGACGGGCGACTCGCCCGTCCATTCCGAGCGAAGTCCGGCAGTTGTAAACTCAGCGGGAGGCGAGAACCAGCGCCTCCCGCGCTTCATTGTTGTTAGCAACTTATAATTGGTAAAACTTTAAGGGTTTGGAGTAAAGACTCATGGCCATCCGTTGGGACAAATTCACTGTCAAGGCGCAGGAAGCCGTTCAGCGCGCGAACGAGCTTGCTTCGGAGCATGGTAATCCGGAACTGGCCCCCGTCCATCTGCTGGCAGCGCTGGTCGAGGATCGCGAGGGTATCGTTCCACCTGTGCTGGAAAAAATCGGCATTGGGCCGCAGGCCGTGCTCAGCGACGTCTACAAAGAAATTGAAAAGTTGCCCAAAGTGTCGGGCAGCGGCGGCGCGAACCAGCCGTCCATGTCGTCGCAGGTCAACCAGCTTCTGGAGAAATCTTTTAAAGAAGCGGATACCTTCAAGGACGAATACGTTTCGACCGAGCACATGCTGCTGGCGCTGACCAGTCTGAAGCGAGATCCGGCGCAAGAACTGCTCGCTCGTCACGGCGCGACCCACGACGCCATTTTGAAGGCTCTGACCGCTATTCGAGGATCGCAGCGCATTACCGACCAGAATCCGGAAGGCAAGTACCAGGCGCTCGAGCGCTATGCGCGCGACCTGACCGAGCAGGCGCGGCGCGGCAAACTTGATCCGGTGATCGGGCGCGATGAAGAAATTCGCCGCGTGGTGCAGGTGCTTTCGCGGCGGACCAAGAATAATCCGGTGCTGATCGGCGAGCCGGGTGTGGGCAAGACTGCTATCGTCGAAGGTCTGGCACAGCGCATCATTTCTGGCGACGTGCCTGAAGTCCTGAAGAACAAGCGCGTTGTTGCACTCGACTTGGGTGCCATGCTGGCGGGCGCGAAATATCGCGGCGAATTTGAAGACCGCTTGAAGGCCGTCCTTAAGGAAATCGAAGACTCGCAGGGCAAGATCATTCTGTTTATCGACGAGTTGCACACGCTCGTCGGCGCGGGCGCAGCCGAGGGTTCGATCGACGCCTCGAACATGCTGAAGCCGGCGCTTGCCCGCGGAGAGTTGCGCGCCATCGGCGCCACCACGCTTAACGAATATCGCAAGTACATCGAGAAGGATGCCGCGCTCGAACGTCGCTTCCAGATTGTGTTCGTGGGCGAGCCGAATGTCGAGGACACGATCGCCATCCTGCGCGGGCTCAAGGAAAAATACGAAGTGCATCACGGCGTGCGCATTAAAGATTCGGCCATCGTCGCGGCCGCGACTCTGTCGCACCGCTACATTTCCGACCGCTTCCTGCCCGACAAGGCTATCGATCTGATTGACGAAGCTGCGTCTTCGCTGCGTATTCAGATCGATTCCATGCCCACGGAAATCGATCAGCTGGAACGGCGGGCCACACAACTCGAAATCGAGAAGCAGGCGCTGAAGAAAGAAGATGACGCGAATTCCAAAGAGCGTCTTGCTCACGTTGAGAAGGAACTGGCCGGCATTCGTGAAAAATCCAATGCGCTCAAAGCCAAGTGGAAACAGGAGAAAGACGTCATCGCGAAAGCTCGCGCGCTGAAAGAAAAACTGGAGCAGCTGAAGGTCGAAGAAGCCGCTGAGGAGCGCAAAGGAAATCTGGAGCGCGTGGCGCAGATCCGCTATGGGCTCATCCGGCAGACCGAAGAAGAGTTGAATAAAGTCACCGCGCAGATCGACAGCAAGTCCGGGCATCGCATGTTGAAAGAAGAAGTCGATGAGGAAGACGTTGCCCGCATTGTCTCCAAGTGGACCGGCATTCCGGTCTCCAAAATGCTTGAGGGCGAAGTCAAAAAGCTCATCAATATGGAAGATCGCCTGCGACTGCGCGTTATCGGACAGGACGAAGCGCTGGAACGCGTGGCGAATGCCATCCGCCGTTCGCGTGCGGGATTAAGCGATCCGAAGCGGCCGATCGGGTCTTTTATTTTCCTGGGGCCAACCGGCGTCGGCAAGACCGAACTGGCGCGCGCGCTCGCCGAATTTCTTTTCGACGACGAACGCGCCATGGTGCGGATCGACATGTCCGAGTACATGGAGAAGCATGCCGTGTCGCGTCTGATCGGCGCGCCTCCGGGATATGTCGGCTACGACGAAGGCGGACAACTCACCGAGCAGGTGCGGCGGCATCCTTACGCGGTCGTGCTCTTCGACGAAATCGAGAAGGCGCACCCCGATGTGTTCAACATCCTGTTGCAGATTATGGATGACGGCCGGCTTACCGACGGCAAAGGCCGCAAGGTGGATTTCAAGAACACGGTCATCATCATGACCTCGAACCTGGGGTCGTCGTACCTGCAGTCGGAAAACATTCGCTCCGCCGATGCCTTCGAGCGGGCCTCGAAGCAGGTGCTGGACGCGCTGCACGGGCATTTCAAACCCGAATTCCTGAATCGCGTGGACGACATCATCAT
>Ga0307474_10004177_pt1 | contig 10402 bp, 6 predicted proteins | sample atmos_gasesECM1C_2_FD_203312 | JGI IMG/M metagenome (GOLD analysis project Ga0307474, IMG submission 203312) | Hardwood forest soil microbial communities from Morgan-Monroe State Forest, Indiana, United States - atmos_gasesECM1C_05 | ecosystem: Environmental > Terrestrial > Soil > Temperate...
CCCAGCACCTCACCGAAGGCCTGATCCAGGGGCATCCCCCAGGCCAGGGCCCATGCGTGGCCGCGATAGGTGGGCACCACCGCCTCCTGGCCGATGCCGAGGTGCACCGATCCCCGGATCCGGTTGTTCGCGAAGAGCTTCTCCAGGCGCTCCTCGAACCTGCGGATGGCCAGCACCAGCTCGAAAGCCCGGCGAAGGGCCGCCAGGCGCACGGCGGAGTCCGCGCCCTCGGCGGTGCCCGGGCCCGCCGCGGACGGCGTCCCTGCCGTGCCGGTGCCGGAATTGGTCATCTCGGGGTCGGCGGCCTTTCTCTGCGCCGCCGGACCGGGGGGCGCCGGGGCGTTAGAAACTAATAATTCGACATTTGAAACTTTTTATCAGCTTATGAAATGAAAGTAGCAGCGCCCTGGGTCGCGTGTCAATGGGATGCGGGTCCTGATAATGGCCCTGGCCTGCGCATTTGCGTCGTCATGGCCGAGCGCGTTCGGCCATGCCTGACCGGCGCGGGCCGGACTATCGGCTGCGGCGGTTCACGGCGGATTTGGCAGGTATTGCCTCCCGAATACGAGATCGGCGTAATTGCCGTCGGCGACATTGCTCGCCGCGGGCACCCGGTACCGCTCGATGACCTCGGGGTTGAGCTCGATCCCCAGGCCCGGGCCGTCAGGCAGCACCAGGCGGCCGTCGTCGAACCGCAGCGGGCACACGCCGAGACCGTCAATGAACGGATTGCCCGTGCGGTCCACCTCGACCATCCGGCCGGTCGCCGCGGCGGCGACCACGTGCGCGTTGGCCAGCAGCGCGACCGCGTCGTTCCACGTGTGCGTGATCACCTCGATGCCGCTGGCGGCGGCGAGCTCGCCGATCCTGACCGCCTCGGTGACCCCGCCGGTGCGGCTGGCATCGGGCTGGGCGATGTCCACCGCGCCGCACCGCAGCAGCTCGGCGAAGCCCTGCACGCCGAACTCGTTCTCGCCCGCGGCCACCGGTATGAGCCCGGTCCGGCGCAGCGCCGCGTAGGTGTCGATGTCCTCGGGCGGGAACGGCTCCTCGAACCAGGCCACGTCGTGGTCGGCGAGGAACCCGGCGAACTCGGTTGCCTGCTGCAGGCGGTACTGGTGTGTCCCGTCCACCGCCACCTTGCGGTCCGGCCCGATGACCGACTTCACCGCGCTCACCGCGGCCCGGTCGTACCCGGGATCGCGGCCGAGCCGCATCTTCATCGTGGCGAACCCCGCCGCGCAGTGCCGCTCGGCCTCGGCCTTCAGCTCGGCGAGGTCGTCCTGCCAGAGCAGCGCGCTCGCATACGCATCGACCTCGGGCCGGGTCCCGCCGAGCACCCGGTACAGCGGCTGGCCAAGCTGCTTGGCCCGGATATCCCATAGCGCGATGTCCACGGCGCCGATCGCCGACATCGCGACCCCCTTGCGCCCGTACCACCTGGTGAGCCCGTACATCTGCGACCAGAGCCGATCGGTGCTCGCGGGTTCGGCGCCAATCAGGAACGGCGTCAGGTGCTGCTCGACAATCACCCGCAGCAGGTCCGGATGGGTGTACGCGGAGCCGATCCCCACCAGCCCGTCGTCGCAGCCCACCAGCACCAGCGAGGTCAGCCGCGCGTTCGCGTGGCCTTCAGCGCAGAGGAAACCCTCGCCCGGGTACTCAAAACGCAGGTTGATGACCTGCACCGATTCGATCGCCACGCCCCGCCTCCGCTACGCCGCAGCCGTCTTTGCACTGGCGCGTGCCACCGCCCGGGAGATCGCGCCCTCCGCCAGCGTCATGTCGGCGTCCTCGTGCACGGTCGACACGTAGAGCAGGCCGCGCGGGATGACGTGCACGCCTTCTTGCAGCAGCAGCCCGGCCAGCCGCCGGTAGGCCGCCTGATCAGCCCGCAGCGTGTCGGCGTAGGTGTCGACGGGCCCGTTCGATACGAAAGCGTGCGCCGCTGCGCCGCACTGGTTGACCACGAGCGAGATCCCGGCGTCGGCCGCAGCGGTGCGCAGCGCGCCGACGAGCCGCTGCGCGCTCTGCTCAAGGCGCGGGTACAGTTCTGCCGCGTGCCGCTCGAGCTCGGTCACCGCGGCCAGCGCCGCCGCCGCGCAGACCGGGTTCGCGTTGAACGTGCCCACGTGCGCCACCCGGCCCGACGCGACCTCGGCCAGCACGTCCGCCCGGCCGCAGACGGCGCTGATCGGGAAACCGCCGCCGAGCGCCTTGCCGAGCACGGTGAGGTCGGGCAGCACGCCGAGGCGTTCCTGTGCCCCGCCGAGGGCCAGCCGGTACCCGGTGATCACCTCGTCGAAGATGAGCAGCGCGCCCGCGCGGGCGGTCATCTCCCGCACGCCCTCCAGGTAACCGGGCGCGGGCATGAGACAGCCTCCGTTGACCGCGACCGGTTCCATGATCACTGCCGCCACGTCGCTGCCGAGCACATCGGCGAAGGCGGACAGGTCGTTCCAGGCGCAGACCGTCACCGCCGCTGACGCCGCCGGGTCCTGGCCCGCCGTTCCCGGTGCCGTGGGCTCGGTTGATCCTGAGAGGCCCACGTGCATCGGGTCGAACCAGCCGTGGTAGTGCCCCTGGAACTTGATCACCCGTGGTCGTCCGGTCGCGGCCCGGGCAATGCGCAGCGCCGCATGCACGGCCTCACTGCCCGTGCTCGAGAACACGCAGAGCTCGGCCGACGGCACCGTCCGGCATACCGCCTCCGCCAGCGCCGGCTCCAGCGGATGCGACGCCCCGTAGCCCAGTCCGAGGCCGAGCTGAGCCCGGACCGCCGCCAGGACCGGCTGGGGAGAGTGGCCGAGCAGCAGCGGCCCGAACCCCAGCGCAAAGTCGACGTACTCATTGCCGTCGATGTCGGTTATCCGGGCCCCGGCACTTCGTGCGAACGAGACCGGTACCGGCTCCTGCGCCGCCCTGAACGCCGTGGCGACGCCCCCGGCCAGGGATTGCCGCGCGCGCTCGTGCTGCGCATGCGAGCGAGTCAGGCTCAGGCCCATCGCGCCACTCCTCCTGCCTGCCGGCTCACGCCAGCGCACCTCTCCAGTACCTGGTTCGGGCTGTCGGGCATGCTTCTCCTTAGGCCGGTGCGGCGCTGGGTGGCTTGTCGGCGAAACGGCGCAGCACGTTGGCGGTGATGCGCGACACGTTGCTGGCGTAATCGGCGTGGGACAGGCTGCCCAGCCACGACATGGAGCTCACCGAGAAGACGGCGCCGCCCGCGTCGTTCTCCAGGTAGGTCATGTCGGCGCGCGGCTCGCCCTGCTGCCGGTCGCTGCGCCACGAGATCCGGTCCTCGAGCACGACGGAGTAGTACTCGGACAGCATGGCCGTAGCCAGCACCATGGCCTCGGGCGGCGTGCCCAGGGCGAGGTCGGCGCGGTCCACCTCATCGCCGGCCGCGCCGCCCATGATCAACCCGAAGTCGCCGATGACCTCTTCTTCGACACCTTCGAATATGAAGGCCACGTGCGGATCGTGGCTCGCGGCCAGGCGGCGGTAGCCGACCGAGCGCCCGTCGGCGCCCTCGCTGGCCATTCCGACCCCGGTGAGACGGTTCGGGAGTTGCCCGCGGCTTCGCCAGTGACCGCCGTGCTCGCCGGTCGTGCTGTGGTGCACCTCACCCGGCTCGGACTCCCACGGGCGCGTGCCGCCGTGCCCGCGCCGGACCTCGATGACATCCGGACGCTCCGGATGGACGCTGGTTACCCAGTAGAAGCCGTTGCCGCCCAGGTACATCATTCGCCCGCCCGCGGCCACATAGCTCTCGTAGGCGGCGATCATCTCGTAGCTGCAGTACTCCGGATGGCTGCCGGTCAGCACCGCGCAGTAGTGGCCCAGGTAGCCGCTTCCGCGGGCGTGGACCTCATCGTCGGTGGTCACGTCGTAGTCGAATCCGAGCGCTTCCAGCCAGTCGATCAGGTACAGGTCGGCGCCGAGATGCCGGGGCGCGTCGAGCAGTGAGGTCCGGTAATCGGGCCGCAGCGAAAGGATCGGCCGGCGCGCCGACGAGTAACAGATGCCGCTGCCGTCATCGTGGCGCTGATACAGCGACCCGCCGAACTCCGGATGCGCGTCCATCAGGTCTTCCCACCGTGACCGCGGCGGGTTCCAGGTGTCCGGCCGTCCCGGCTGGCACTCCGGCGTCAGGGCGAGATTCGCGTAGGCGACGTAGGTCATCGTGGGCAAGACGACCAGGATCGGGCTGGCCTGCGCGGCGGCCGACCGGACGACCACGAACGGAATCCGGTCCTCGAGCGGCCCCGACCGCAGCCGGACCGCGTAGACGCCGCTGCGCAGCCCGGCTGGGAGGGCCAGGCTGAAATCCACCGGCCAGCCGGCGTCCTCGATGTCGTCGGCGTGAAAGTGAATCGCGTCATACTCCGAGGCCGCCAGCCGGAAATCGGTCTCGCGACCGGTCCAGTTGGGTCCGGTGACGGCCCGGGCCGGCATGTTGACCAGCCGGCCATCGAGCCCCTGGCCGGCCGTGTCGCGGATCGCGCAGCTGGCCTGGTCCGCCGCGAAGTCCCACCGGCCGATGAGCCCGGGCGGGTACTCGGCGCGGCCGCCCGCACCGGCGCTGGCCTGGCGCACCAGCGCGATCTCCCGGACGCTGAGCCCGCGATCGAACAGCAGCGGGGCGCCGAGCTTGCCGTTATAGCAGCCGCGCGCCCAGCCTGGGCGGCCTCCCTCGGGTCGCTCCCATCCGGCCGCCGCCAGCAGCAGCGGCGCGTCGGTCCCGGCCAGCTCACCAGGTCCCCAGGCCGCCTGGGTCGGCGCCCCCGGGTGCGCCCATGCGCCGTGCGCCGCCCGGTACAAGGTCACGGTCCCGGACTGGGATTCATACGCGGCCGCCACGAACCACCAGGTCCGCGGCGTCAGCGCGGTGTCCGTCCGCAGTTCCATCGTCTGCCCGGACGCCACCCGGCAGCTGAACAGAAGGCAGCCTGATTCATCGATGGCGAAGGTGAAGCCGCTCCCGTCGGCCAGGCCGCGCTTGCTGATCAGCCCCTGGACCTCGCCGCCGGCCGGCCGCGTCGGGAAGATCCACGTCGCCGCGGTCACGCTGCTCAGGCCGGCCAGCGCCGGGCCGTCCTCGATCAGCGCATAAGACCCGGTACGGGTCACCTGCCGGCGTCCTGGACGGCGCACCGAGCCGATGCCGGCCACGTCCTCCTCGCGGAAGCCGGGCCCGTCCGGGTTTCGGTCACCGTGAATCAGGCGGACGACCGAGGCCTCGTACTCGTCTTGGTGCGTGTGCACCATGACGTCCAGCGATTCACCGGCCGACACTGAGATGCGGTCGCAGTACCCGATGAGCTCGTCCACCATCTGCCTCTCGCCAGGATCCCGAGGCCCTCGCCATCATTTGTTTCACTAATTGAAACAAATGATGACCGGTAATCGAAAAGAGTCTTGCGCGGCGATTCGGAGGTTGTCAAGAAGCGGCCCGGTGTGCGCCGAGTTAGCCAGCGGGATCGCTGGTGCCGACAAACCCGCCCGTCAGGCGGCGGCTGAGCCGGCCTGCCTCCTCGAGCAGGACGCTGGCCACCCGGGCCGGCTGATCCCCGCGAAGCCGTGCCTCTGGGGCGCTGATGCTGACGCCAGCCGGCACACGAGCGCCGCTGATCGGAACGGCGACGCATCGCGCCCCTTCTTCGTTCTCCTCGTCATCGACGGCGTAGCCACGCCTGCGCACGTCCTCTAGCGCGGTCATGAGCGCATCCGGGCCGGTAATCGTGTGGCTTGTGCAGCGCGGCATGCCGGCGGCTCGCAGCAGGCGTCGCGCCTCGGACTCGCCGATCGTGGCCAGGATCGCCTTGCCCAGCGCCGTGGAGTGCAGGTAGTCGCGGTCGCCCGGCTTCGCCGCCAGGCGCATGGCCCGGCGGCTCTCCACGATGGCCACGTACAGAACGCGCGCGCCATCCAGCACGCCGAAGTTGACCGTTTCGCCGAACCGGTCTCTGAGGCGCTCGAGATCGGGACGGATGCGCGCGGCGAGGACGTCGAGATACTGCGTATAGGTGGGCAGCGCGATGCCCAGCGAGTAGGTCCCGCTGTCTGGGTCTTTCTCCACGTAGCCGCGGGCCTCGAGCGTCGAAAGGTAGCGGAACACCGAGCTCTTGGGCATGCCGGTGATCTCGGCGAGTTCGGCCAGGGACACGCGGCCGCTGCGGTCGCGCAGCGCATCCAGAATGTCGGCGACGCGCTCAGCCGCCCGGACCGAGTAGTTACTTGGCTCCATGGAGTTGCCTAACCGAATGTCATTCTTGCCCGGCCCGGGCCCGATCCGCGAGCAAGGCGCGTAGCGCGCTCGTGCGCTCGTCGTCTACCTGGCCCGCCTCGTCGATCGCCACCCCGTAGACCTCGGCGGCCCGGTCCCGGGTGATCCAGCCCTCGGCCACGTCGTGGCGGACCCGCTCCGGCTCGCGCTCGTGCGGGGGACCGTACCCGCCCCCTCCCGTCGAGTAAGAGATCAGCGTCTCGCCCGGCTGCAGCGTCACGTGCGCGTAGACGGGAAGTTCCGCAAGCGTGCCGTCCTCGGCCCGGCGGAACTGGCTGGCGCGGGCGCCCGGCTGGCCGCCATGGGCTCCCAGTGCCGGGTTGACCGTGCCGTCGCTCAGGAACGACGCGTGAATCGCGCCGCCGTGCGGGCCGAACTCGGCGAGCCCGCCCGGCGCGCCGCGGCGCCGGCCCGCGCCCTCGGTGTCCGGCAGGATGTTCTGCCGCCAGACGATGATCGGGTGCTTCATCTCGTCGACCTCGACGCTGTCGCGCAACAGCGCGCCGCCGTCGCCCACGCCGCCGGTGGTCAGCCAGCCGTCCTCGTGCGGGGTTCCCGCGCCGCCGGTCCAGGCGAGGATGATCTGGTTCATAAACGGCGCTCCGCGCCTCGGGTCGTGCCCCGAGATCACCGAGACCGACGCCGGCAGGCTGAGCCCCACCTCGGCCATGCCCATTCCGTCGCCGAGCTGGGCGAGCGCGCGCTGGACGGCGTTGGCCGTCCGGTCGAACACGTTCGTGGTCGCGACGGAGCAGCTCGCGGGATGGCGCGGGATCCCGACCACGCAGTTCTCGCGGAGCAGCACCCGGACCCGGCGGCCGCTGCCACCGTTGGGCGGGACCGTGTGGTCGATGCTGTTGAATACGCCGACCATCGCGGCCGCGCGCGCCGTGGCCTCGCTCAGGTTCAAGCCGCACGGCAGGCAGTCCGGGTTGTCCGTGAGGTCCACGGTGACCTGCTCATCGGCGGGATCGACGTCGACGGTCACCTTGATCGGCACGCCGTCGGGCGCTTGCGGTATCGGGTCGTGCGCGGTGGTGACCGTGACCCGCCCGCCGGGCAGCCGGGCGATCGCGTTCGCCATGCGGCGCTCGCTGTAGCCGAGCCACTGCTCGGCAAACACGGCGAGCGCGTCCCAGCCGAACTCCTGGGCGAGCTCGAGCAGCCGGCGCTCGCCGATCCGGGCGGCGCCGAGAACCGCCAGGTAGTCTCCCCACCACTGGTCCGGCACGCGGATGCGCATCCGGCACATCCTGATCAGGTCCTCGTTGTCCGCGTAGCCGGTCTGCGCGCGGACGCACGGGAAGATCAGCGCGCCTTCCTCATACACGTCGCGTGCGTGCGCGGCGTAGGTGGTCGCGACCGCGTTGCCGCAGTCGGCCTGGTGCGAGGCGGCCACGACCGTAAACCTGTGCGTGCCGTGATCGTCGATGACCGGGACCAGGACCGAGTGATCCGCCGGGTGCAGGCCGCCATGGTACGGGGAGTTGTGCAGGAACGCGTCGCCCCGCTGCAGTCGCGGATGCAGCTCGGTCATCGACCGCGTCATCAGGTCAGGGCCGCTCAGCACGTGGATGGGCAGGCTCTCGGCCCAGTGCAGCACCTCGTGACCGGCGTTCACGACCGAGCAGGAGAAGTCGCGGGCGATGTTGACCACGCCCGACCGGCTCGAGCGCACCAGGGTGTTGCGCATCGCCCGCACCACGGCCTCGAACCGGTTACTGAGCACCGCCAGCTCAGCCCCGCTGAGCTGGCCGGCCCGCGCAGACGTCATCGCGACCTCACCCTGCCACCTTGCCGCCCTCGGCTCGCGCGTGCCCCGCGCCCCACGGATCGATCACCAGGCTTCCCGACTCGGCCCTGCGCACCGACGCTTCCGGCGGGACCACGACCGTCGTCTGCGGCGACTCGACCAGCAGCGGACCGCGGATGGCAGGGCCGCCGGGGACCGAGCCGAAGCCGAGGACCGGCACGGGGGTGGTGCCGACCCCGTCGAACGAGACCACCCGGCGGGTCGCCGGCAGCTCCGCGGGCGGCTTGCGGTCGCTGGCCCGCTGCGGCAATCTGACTCGCGCCCGGGCGCGCCAGGTCACGAACTCGACCGAAGACGCCGCGTCCTTCACGCCGAACAGGCGCTCGTGCGTCCGGTGGAACTCGCCGCGCAATTCCTCGACGTCCTCGCGGGAGTGCAGGGACGACGCGCGCACCGGGATCTCGAGTTCCCAGACCTGGTCGGGGTAGTGGGCCTCCACCGAGAATTCGGTCCCGGTCACGTCGCCGCGGCCGGCCACCCGGTCGCAGAAGATGCGGCATTTGGCGGTCAGGTCGGCCAGAACCCCTTTCACGGAGTCGAAGTCGAAGCTGCCGCTGTCGGTCGGGCACGTCACGGCGTAGTCCGTGAACAGGTCCGTCAGCAGCGCGCCGACCGCGCTCAGGCCCGGCGCCATCTCCGGCACGATCACGGCCGGGCACCCCAGGCGGCGCGCGATCGGGACGCAGTTGAAGCCCGCCGCCCCGCCGCCCGCGACCAGCACCGCCGAGGCGGGGTCGATCCCGCGGTAGACGGTCCGTTCTTCAATCGCCCGGACCATCTCCTCGGTCAGCACGTCCACGACGGCGGCGGCGCAGCCCCGGACATCCATACCGAGTCGCGGGCCGAGCTCGCGCTCGAAGGCCCCGGCCGCCGCAGCGGCGTCGAGCCGCATCGAGCCGCCCAGGAAGTAGTCAGGGTCGAGAAAACCGAGCAGCAGGTAGGCGTCGGTGACCGTCGGCTCGCGGCCGCCTCGCCCGTAGCACGCCGGGCCGGGATCCGACCCCGCGCTCATCGGGCCGACGTGCAGCAAGCCGCCGTCGTCCGCCCAGGCGATGCTGCCGCCACCGGCACCGACGCTGCTCACGTCCACCGACGGGAACCCGGTGATGTGGGTCGAGTGCTCCTGGCCAATCCAGGTTTCCCTGGTCCACGGGATCACGCCGTCCCTGACCAGGCTGACGTCATAGGTGGTCCCGCCCGCGTCGGCGACGATCGCGGTGTGCGCGCGCAGGTCACTGGCCGCAAAGTGCCGGCCAGCGATCGGCGCCACCGCGGGACCCGATCCGAGCGAGTGGATCGGCGAGCGTGCCACGTCGGTCATGTCGAGCACGCCGCCCGCCGAGGTCACGACCAGGGTCCGCCCGCCGAACCCGCTGCTGCGCAGCCGCGAGTCGAGATCGTCGAGGTACCGGCTCATCACCGGCTTCAGCGACGCGTCGATGCACGTGGCCGACGCGCGCCGGTACTCGCGCAGCGTCGGGTTGAGCCGGTGCGAGAGCGTGAACGGGACGCCGGGGAGATGTTCTTGGAGCAGCTCGGCCAGCCTGATCTCGTGGGCCGGGTTCACGATCGACCAGAGCAGGCAGACGCCCACCGCCTGCACCTGCGCGGCGCGCAGCGCCGCGATGACCTCGGTCGCCTGCGCATCGTCCAGCGGCATGATCACCTGGCCCGAGGCGTCGATGCGCTCGCTCACCTCGAACGTCAGGCGCCGGGGCACGTAAGGCTCGGGGTAGACGATCGTATGGTCGAATGGGCGCTGCCGCCCGCCCTCGCGGAACAGCAGGATGTCCGGGTGGCCGCTGGTGGTCAGGAACGCGGTCCGTGCGGTGCTGCCGGTAACCACCGCGTTGATGGCGCGCGTGGTCCCGTGGATGAACAGCTCGCAGCGGCCGAGCAGGTCAGCCACGCTGACGCCGGTGGCGCCGGCGCACGTGCGCAGCACGGCGAGCACGCCCTCGGCGGGATCCGAGACCACCGTCGGGGACTTGAACAGGTGCAGCTCGCCATTCTCGTCGCACAGCACCAGGTCGGTGAACGTACCGCCGGTGTCGACGGCCAGCCGGAGCGGCTGTGGCTCAGCCATTCGCCCTGGTCCTCCTCCGCCGGGACGGGAAGGTTTGAGACTCGTTTCACCAACCGAAACGGATCTTTCCTCAATTGAGACCGGACCTTAAGGTCGATCCGAGCACATGTCAAGGGTGCGAGCCGGTGGCCCGGACCCCTGGCCTCTTGACAGGCGCGCCAGCCGGGATCAAACTCCACATCCAACAGAGACGTACTTGTTTCACTATCTGAGA
>Ga0307474_10004179_pt1 | contig 10401 bp, 6 predicted proteins | sample atmos_gasesECM1C_2_FD_203312 | JGI IMG/M metagenome (GOLD analysis project Ga0307474, IMG submission 203312) | Hardwood forest soil microbial communities from Morgan-Monroe State Forest, Indiana, United States - atmos_gasesECM1C_05 | ecosystem: Environmental > Terrestrial > Soil > Temperate...
AGCTTCTGCTGAATATCGACCACCACCAGCGCGCACCGCTCCGCCTCGAGCGCCCGGAGCGCAGCCTCCGTGTGAGTTGAAACCGGCGTATCGCGATGCTCCAAAGCAGTCACCATGTCCAGACTCCAATCCCAACGATTCTCAGGAAAATTCTACAGTGAAACAGATACCGATTTCCCAAACTTGCTTGCCCGGACTGCGATTGTTCTTTCGGGGAGAGTAGGCCTCTTGGTGAAGTACGTCATGCCGAAGCCGCGCGTGGTTACCAGCGGGACGAGGGATCCCGCATGGGCCCACCCCGGTCCGCACGTTCGGTTGACCAAGTCTGCGGCGGCCCATAAAATCAAAACACAACGAATTCTACTGCCCCCTCGTTCAACGGCAGGACAGCTGACTCTGGATCAGCATATCGGGGTTCGAATCCCTGGGGGGCAGCCAAATCTTTTCAATCACTTGCGCGGTTTCTTCTTCCCACTTTGCTTTTGGTGCGTCTCTGGTGCGGATTGGTGCGTAGTTGTTTTCGAGTCCAGCCGATCCACCCACGCAATGTCAGCGCCCGGGTCAGGATCAGGATGCGCGTCAGCACAAAGTGTGGCTGGAGAGATGACACGGGCCATGCGCGACCAGAGTAATCCGGGAACCGGCCGGCGCCTGCCGATATGCGTCTTTCAAAGGCCGCTGTAACGATCGGATATCCACGAGGTCCTCTTGAAATCTCGGTCATTAATATAGGCGCATGCAGAGCGCAGAAGAGCCTGTGACGCCCTCGCGCCCGATGACGTGGTTGGGCATCTCTCTTGCCCCTCCCTAAGCTTGGATGTCTATTGGTCAACGGACAATGAAGGCGGCGACCAAGCCGTTCCATCTAGCTCGGTCGCCGCTTCGCCTAATACGAGTTATTTCACGTCAACGGTCACGCGCATCCACGGATGGATACAGCACTGAAAGTGATGTTCGCCCTTTGACAGCCCGGTAACTTCGGTGTGGCTGCCTTGGAGGATTCGCGTCTTGGCCACGGCGACGCTCGAAAAGCCAGCTGCACATTCAGGCACTGGTGCCGCTCCTCCGTTCAGGCCCGGGATAAAGCCGCCGCCGAAGTTCCGTACCTCAGTGAAGGTGTGAGGCTCGCCGCCCTGATCAACCACGCTAAGGATTGTCCCTTCGGGGATGTGAACGGTATCGGGCTCAAAGTCCCACTTCGGGTCTGGAGTTCCGTTGGCTGCCTCCTGGAGCAAGTCGGTGAGTGTGGTTGAATATCCCAGTGCGATGTTCTTGCAGAAATCAGGTCCCAGCACAGCATTGAAGGTTGTTGGATCGCATTCGTCCAGGGCTACGACCTGAGCGAAACGCGGTGGGTCTGTTTTCACGGGTGCGTTTTGTTGGTCTTGCGCGAGGCTATACGTCACGCCGGCAGATGCAAAACTGAGCGTCAAGGCGGCGATGATTAACCTCGCGAGGCGGTCGTTTGTGGGAGTTCGCATATCTTTTTCTCCTTCTCTGTTGTTTATGTTCGGAATTGCCCGTTTCGCACAAAAACCCTTCTGCAACATCTCCGGTGAGGAATTTTGGTGATCTGACGTCTGAATCCGCACCTACCGTTTTGCCAACATCACCGTTACCGTCTTGGGGGCCCGCGCCTCCATCACCGCTTCCCGCGCCAAGACCGGGTCATAGACCAGCACCTTACCCAGGTGGAATGCTCCTTTTCTCAGCGCTCGGATTACCAGGAAAGGGAGGCGTACAGCGTGAGCCAACGCCTCTCGGCAATCCACTGGCGTTCACTCACATGCCTCTATCTAGTAAGGCGGGAACTGATCGAAGAAAACCGCAAGGAAGGGTAGAAAAGCCTTTCGCATCCATCGCAGCGGCTGGGTTTTTGCCCGTTTTCGTTGTAATGTATTAAAACTTCGAGGCTTACTTGGACATACCCTCCACTCACGAGGTCACGCGGCTACTCAAAGCTTGGAGTGTCGGAGACGAGCAAGCGTTGGAAAAGTTGACGCCGCTGGTGTACCGGCAACTGCACGACATCGCACGACGCTATATGGTGGGAGAACGCTCCGGACACATGCTGCAAACCACGGCACTGGTCAACGAAGCCTATCTACGGTTGGTGGACTGCAGAAAAGTGAACTGGCAGGATCGGGCGCATTTCTTTGCCGTATCAGCGCAGTTGATGCGGCGCATTCTCATTGATTTTGCCCGCTCGCGTGGTTATTTGAAACGAGGCGGCGCCGTTCCTCACATTTCCCTGGAAGAGGCTCCGTCAGTGTGCAACGAACCCGACGTGGATCTGGTGGCACTGGACGATGCCCTGAAGGCATTGTCTGCAGTCGACGAAAGAAAAAGTAAAGTTGTCGAATTGAAATTCTTCGGCGGATTGAGTGTCGAAGAAACAGCTGAAGTTTTGAGTGTTTCCAGTGATACTGTAATTCGGGACTGGAGATTCGCCAAGATTTGGCTATTGCGGGAGTTGAGCCAGGGATCAAGCCATGAAGCCTGAGGTTTGGCGTCGAGTTGAAGAACTTTGTCAGCGGGCTTTGGAGGTGGATGAAAGCCGCCGCGCTGAATTCCTCCAATCTGCTTATGGAGGTGACGATCAACTCCGCCGCGAAGTGGAGTCGCTGCTGGCTCACGAGAAAGAGGCTAAGCAGTTTATGGAATCTTCTGCGTTGGCGGTGGCAGGCAAAATCCTTGCCAACGAAACTCCCAACGAGAGCGGGACGAACCTTATCGGTAGCACGGTTTCACATTACCGGGTGATTGAAAAGCTGGGTAGTGGAGGGATGGGTGTCGTCTACAAGGCGGAGGACACCGACCTCGGTCGCTTTGTTGCTCTTAAATTCCTGCCTGAAGACGTAGCGCGTGACTCCCAGGCGCTAAGCCGCTTCCAGCGTGAAGCCAAGGCTGCGTCGGCGCTAAACCACCCGAACATAGTGACCATTTACGAACTGGGGCACCTGAACGGCACGCACTATATCGCAATGGAGATGATTTGCGGTGAAACGCTGCGTGATCTGATTGGTTCCGGGCCGCTGCCGTTTCGCAAGGCTATCGCCATCGCAACCCAGATTGCCGACGCTCTGGCCAAGGCGCATGAGACCGGCCTGGTTCATCGTGATCTGAAACCTGAGAACCTGATGGTCGGTCAAGATGGTACCGTCAAGGTTCTGGATTTTGGTCTGGTGAAACTCCGCGACCATCCCGCCGACCCGGACGGCCCGACTCGGGTGGACCCCCTCACCGACTCCGGAACCGTCATGGGTACTGTCGGCTACATGTCGCCGGAGCAGGCGAACGGCGGGACTGTGGATTTTCGCTCCGATCAATTTTCTTTCGGCGCGGTGCTCTATGAAATGGTCAACGGGTACCCTGCATTTCAAGGAAGAGGCAAAGCGGAAATCATGGCCGCGATTCTTCGCGACAAGCCGGAGCGCCTGCATTCCGCAGAGGTGCAGGCGCCAGCACCTTTCTTCTGGATTCTGGAGCGGTGCCTAGCCAAGGACCCGAATCAGCGATACACGTCAACCCGAGATCTGGCTCGCGATCTTGCCACAGTTCGCGACCTGCGTGTTGATCCCAGTGCCCCCCATCCGGTCTCTCGCCCGGGCAACATGCCCGTGCAGCGCACGGCCTTCATCGGGCGTGAACGGGAAGTGGCTAATCTTCGACAACTTCTGAATCGCGAGGACGTGCGGCTGGTCACGCTGACGGGGCCTGGTGGTATTGGTAAGACCCGGCTCGCCCTGCAGGTGATTGGTAGTTTGTCGGATGAATGTACGGGTGGTATTTGTTTCGTTCCCCTTTCGACCGTTTCCGGAAGCGAGGCGGTGACTACCGCAATTGCTCAGGCAATTGGACTACGGGAGGTACCCGGTGAATCGTCGCGCGAGACCTTGAGAGAGTATGTGCGGGGACTCGTGCAGCCGCTGCTTTTGTTGCTCGACAACTTTGAACACCTTATTTGCGCCGGGGCCGACATTGCGGGGCTGCTCACTCTAAACCCTAACCTTAAGGTGGTTGTGACCAGCCAAGCATTGCTTCATGTCTACGGCGAGCATGAGTTTCCGGTTCCTCCTCTGGCAGCGCCTGACCCGAGATCGGTTCCCACGGCACCCGATGCCCTTTCGCGCTTCCCGGCAGTCACACTTTTCGTGGAACGCGCGAAAGCTGTGAAGAATGATTTCACCGTCACGAAAGAAAACGCGGCCGCCATCGCTTCCATCTGCGCCAGGCTGGACGGACTGCCTCTTGCGATTGAGCTTGCGGCTTCGCGCATCAAGCTGCTTTCGCCGGCGACGATGCTGACACGCCTGGAATCCTCCTTGAACCTGCTAACTGGTGGCGCGCGTGATCTGCCGCTACGGCTGCAAACACTTCGCGGGACCGTGAACTGGAGTTACAGTCTTCTTAACGCCGCGGAACAAAGCCTGTTTCGGCGACTTTCTGTGTTCTTTGGTGGTTGCACGTTGGAAGCTGTAGAAGCTATCTGCAACACCAAAGGCGACCTTGGCCTCGATGTGCTCGATGGCATGGCTTCCATGGTAGATAAGAGCTTGACCCAGCAATCGGAGGAGGCCAGCGCTGAGAGGCGTTTCCTCATGCTGTCCACACTCCGCGAGTACGCTCTGGAGCGTCTCGTGGAGAGCGGCGAAGAGTTTGCTACTCGCCGCGCGCATGCCGCCTATTACGTCGTGCTTGCGGAGGAGTGCGGCGGAGAACTGAGCTCTCGTCCCGAGTGGCTCGAGCGTTTCGATCTCGAGCACTACAATTTTTGCGAAGCTTTGGAATTTCTGATTAGAACCGGCGATACAGACTGGGGCATGCGCCTCGGATCCGCTCTGTTTCACTTCTGGGAGATGCGGGAACACTTTGCCGAGGGCCGGGCATTATTGGACAGAATACTCAAATTGCCGGGCGCCGCCCAGCCCAAAATGCGCGCTCGCCTGTCATTCTATGCCGCGGTTTTCGCATCCTTACAGGGCGATTACGTCTCCGCTCAGAAATTGCAAGGGGAAAGTCTGAAAGCCTGCCGCGACTTAAACGACCACCGCGGAGTCGCCGTGGCCCTCAATGCATTAGGCGTCACCGCCCTTGATCGTGGAGACCTTGATAGTGCATGCTCACTTTTCGAGCAGTGTGTCGCGACTTGGAAAGGCCTGGGCAGTTCCGTTGACACTGCTCGTGCACTCAGCAATCTGGCGAATGTGTTCAGGTTACAGGGCGACCAGGCTCGCGCCCACGCGCTGTATGACGAGTGTCTGGCCATTTTCAACGCCGCAGGCGACAGCACCGGAGTCGCCTGGACCCTGAACTATCTGGGCGACCTCGTACGGGAATCGGTTGATTCCATCGCTGCTCTGTCCTACTACGAGCAGAGTCTCTCAGCATTCCGGCAGTTGGGCGACGGCTGGGGAATCGCGAGCGCCCTATGCGACTTGGCCAGGCTCAGTGCAGCACAGGGCAAGCATCAGGATGCCGAACGCCTTTATGGCGAAGGCATCAGAATGTTTCAGGATTTGCGACATAAACGCGGTATCGCCACGGTGCTGGAATGTTTCGCAGTAGGCGCGGCGGCCCAGTCTCGACCCGAACAATCCTTGCGCCTGGCAGGAGCCGCCGCTGCATTGCGTCAGCGCATCGGCGCGGCGCTCATTCCGGCAGAGCGATCCAGACTGGAAACAAAGCTGCAACCCGCGCGCAACATGCTCACGAACGCCGCGGGCTTGGAAGCCTGGTCATCGGGCTGGGAGATGTCTGTAGAGGAGGCGGTTCGTGAGGTGCTTGGCACGAAGGACACTGCCAGGTCGTGACCCAAACGTAGCTCCCGTCAACCGGCCGTACTGGGATCTATCATTCGGCGTACTGCTGATACCCGGTTCACCGGAAACCCTCCACGCCGCCCATGTTCGCGAATAGTTTCCTCGTCTGGGGCCAGGTATACGCAATAGACCTTATCGCCAGTCACATAGCTGTGCAGCCATTTGATCTTCGGGCCCATGTCATTGAGAACGCCGACTGATTTTCTGGCAATCTCCTGGAGTTCCGCATCTGACAGATTCCCCGCACCTGGAACCTCCCGCTCGATTACATATTCAGGCATAGCCACCTCACCGCCTCGACATGGTAGCAAATATTCGTCCCGGTCGCAGCAGCGCGAGAGCAGCACAATCGCACTCCATTGCTAATGAGACTCGGTGTAGTGAAATTCCTTCTTAATCGTACGCCGGGATACTGTTCTGGTTGACGGGGAATACGCGGCTTTTCGCTTGGACGTCGGCACCCCGCAAGTTCCGGATGCAGCGAATCCCAGTTGTGCCAAATCCGAGTTACTCCATCGAGCCAAGGACGGCTACAAGTCGGGCAACGCACGGCATCTGGCACGTGGACCAGAACGGCACCACCACGATGTTCGCGGCTCTAAATCCGAATGGATTCCCAAACGCCATCGCTCTCGACGAGAGGACATATCTATTGAAATCTATTGACATGCCCGGAAGGGAAGCCTAACTTGATCGCGAAGCGGAGCGAATTCAGCGATGAGGCTGCTGACAATGGCGGTTCCCCGGGGTGAAACCGCAGCGTCAAAGAGCGCGCCCGCATGTGCAACTGGGGACGCTAGCCAGTGTAAAGCCGCCTGCATTTCTCGCCTAGTGATGATGTTATTGCTGTTGTTGGTGGGGTTTGCGACAGCATCAACGCCCGCACCGCTCGACTCGGTGATCGCTATTGGTGACGTTCATGGCGACTTCGATGACTTTACTGCCCTTCTTCAGCACATCGGCCTAATCGACAAGCAGAACCACTGGGCAGGCGGCAAAACCACCCTGGTGCAGGTGGGCGACCTTCTGGACCGCGGCCCTAAGCCGCGTGAAGTCATGGATCTGCTCATGGCGCTGGAGAAAGAGGCACCGCAAGTCGGCGGGCGGGCGGTGTCACTGCTCGGCAACCACGAAATGATGAACATCATGGGGGACCTGCGCTACGTTACCACAGAAAACTATGCCAGCTTTGCCGACGCTAAGTCCGAGGACCGCCGCAGGTCTGCATACAAGGATTACGTTCAATGGCGTGAGAGTCACGCTGCGCTCTTGGCCGAACTTCCTCAGCCCCTCGAACTGACTGAGGCGGAGTGGATGGCACGGCATCCGTCAGGTTTTATTGAGCAGCGCGAGGCTTACAGTCCGCAGGGGGACTACGGCAAATGGCTGCGCGGGCATTCTGCGCTGGCCCAAATCAACAACGTAATCTTCCTGCACGGAGGAATCTCTCCCATCCTCGCTTCCATGAAGCTTGATGCGATCAATTCCCATATCCGCGACGAGATCCGTGCCTTTGATTCTTGCAAGCAGTCCATGCTGGACGAGCGGCTGATCCTGCCGTTCTTCAATCTCCAAGAAATCGCTGCGGTGGCGCAAGCTGAGATCACGGTGCAGAAGAAGTCCAAGGTCCAGTCCAACCCGGAACTCGAAGCCCGGCTTCTCCAATTTATGCAATTTCCGAATTGGCTGAGCGTGCGCGTCGATGGTCCGCTATGGTTCCGCGGCTACGACCAGTGGAACGAACAAGAGGGCATTTCGCAAGTGGACAAGATTCTACAATCCTTCAAGGCGGATCATCTTGTTACGGGACATACGGTTCAAAAAGAGGGACGCATTCGGTCTCGCTTCGAGGGTAAGGTCTTCCTGATCGACACCGGTATGCTGAGCAGCTATTACCCTGGGGGCAAGCCGTCGGCTCTCAAAATCCAGGATAACGGAAAATTTACGGCGGAATATATGGATCAACAGGTAGTGTTGCTCGAACCTGCCAAAGTTTCGCTGGTACAGTAGGGTCCGGCAGTCAAGCGGACCGGGAGCGCTGAATGGATTGTCACAGATTTTCCGTCACTCTCCGCACCTCCTCCGGCGTCCACTGTAACGAGATAAGAAGAGTCGGGGGCTCTTGCGGATGAAACAGTGGATCGAGCGCGCTCTTAACGTTCATCCCGGAGACTTGGGGCGTGGCACTCTTCTCTGTTCGTGTCTCTTTCTGATCATCAGCACCTACGTCACCGGGAAAGTAGCGCGCGACGCCTTGTTCCTGGCGCGCTTCCAGGCAGTCCAGTTGCCCTATGCCGACATTGCCAGTGCAGTGCTGGTGGGCTTCGTGGTGGCCGGATATGTATACCTGAGCCGACGCGTACCTCTGCGCACCTTGCTCGTGGGCAGCCAGTTTTTCTTCGCCTCCAATTGCGCGCTTTTCTGGGTGCTCGCCCGCTACTATCGCCCGATTTGGCTTTTCCCGGTCTTTTACATTTGGGTGGGCATCTTCGGAGTGCTGGCACCTACCCAGGTCTGGACCGTGGCAAACTACGCCTTGACCACCCGCGAGGCTAAACGGATTTTCGGTATGGTGGGCGGGGGCGCCATCGCCGGTGCGATTTTTGCCGGTTATTTCTCCAAGACCGTTGCCAAGTCGTTCGGAACCGAGGATTTACTTCTGGGAATGGCGCTGCTGCTTTTGATTTGCTCTGTGTTGATGTTTTTGATGTGGCGAACTGGCCAAGTCCAAGCCGGGGATCGGGAAGAAATCGGCAGTCCGTCGCCAGAGACGGGATTACGAGACTTGCGCCATAGTATCCGCCTGGTGGCTTCATCGACCTATTTGCGAGCCATTGCCGCTGTCATTTGCATTTCATCATTTGTCACCACCTTGACCGGGTGGCAGTTCAAAGCCATTGCCAAGCAGTCTCTGGTCCACAAAGAGGCATTAGCTATTTTCTTCGGAGATTTCTATTTTTATGTCGGTGTCCTCTCCTTACTGTTGCAGTTGCTGCTGACTACCCGCTGTCTGCGCAAGTTTGGGATAGGTCCCCTGTTGTTTGTGCTCCCTCTCGTCGTGTTGGCCGGCTCAGCCAACCTGCTAGTACTGGGCACTTTCGGTGCTGTGGTGTTCTTGAAGGGCGGTGATCAAGTGCTTCGCTACTCTATCGACAAGTCAACGGTAGAGTTGCTCTATCTTCCCTTGCCCGGCGCCGTCAAGTTGCAGACCAAGTGGTTTATTGACACAGTGATATGGCGCATGGGAGACGGCCTGGCGGGGCTCACAGTGCTGATCTTCGCCACTTTTTTGCACATACCCGCACGCCAAATCAGCTGGCTGGCCCTGCTTCTGATTAGCGGCTGGCTGGTGGCGACCTCAGTGGCCCGACGGCAATACTTGGTCACTCTCGAACAGAACATGAGCCGACACCGGATTGATGTCGAGCAGGCTTCCACGCTGGTGTTGGACCGTTCTACCTCCGATTTGCTTGCGACCAAGATCTTAGCATCCGATCCCAAGGAGATCCTCTACGCTCTTAGCATGCTTGAGGTGGAGCGCAGGCGGACACCCCACCCCGCGGTCCGCGGCCTGCTGAGCCACCCGGACAAAGACGTCAGGCAGAAAGCGCTTTCCATACTGGATGCCTCCGGCGACGCTGCCGTGCTGGCGGAAGTGCAGCAACTGCTCAAGGATCCGGACCTCAACGTCCGCACCGAGGCGATGCTTTACCTGGCTCATCATGCCCACGTGGACCCGTTGACCGTAATTGATGAACTGGGCGAATTGGCTGATTTCTCGGTGCGCTCGGCGGTAGTGGCCTATCTGGCGCGGGCTGGGCACGCTCAGAATCTGGTGACGGCGCGGCATATCCTGGACGGTATGGTTCAGGAGTCGGGGCTGGAAGGCCAACGCGCCCGGATGGAGGCCGCGAAGCTGATCGGGGAACTCCCGGATTGCTTCGATCCCTTGCTTTCAATCCTGGTCCGGGATTCGGCTCCAGCGGTTGCACGGGAAGCCATCTGCTCCATTGGGAAACTCCGCAAACGGCGCATGGTTCAAGATCTGCTGGACTCTCTGGAGAATCCCGAACTGGCGGCGGAGGCTGCCGAAGCTTTAGCGCAATTCGGGGACACGATTGTGGGTTCGCTGCAAGACCATCTTGTTGACTCCTCCGTCCCGGCCGCGATCCGGAGGGAAATACCGGTCATACTTGAGCGGGTAGGTACCGCATCGGCGGCTCGCATACTCTCTGAGAGCCTCTTGGAAAGGGATACCATCCTTCGCTTCCGCACCATTTGCGCCCTCAACAAACTGCATAGTCTTCACCCCGAAGTCGAACGGGACACGCAGATGCTCGAGACGGCGCTGGCCGCGGAAATCATCGGACACTACCGTTCGTACCAGATTCTAGCCAAGCTGAATCCCGTTAATGACAGTCAGGACCCAACGTCCCGTGCCTTGAACGAGTCAATGCGTCAGGAATTGGAACGCATCTTTCGACTGCTCGGTCTTTTGTATCCCCACGTTGATGTGCACAGTGCTTATCTAGGGTTGCAGTCTGCGAAAGTGACTGTGTATGACAATGCTTTGGAATTT
>Ga0307474_10004180_pt1 | contig 10401 bp, 9 predicted proteins | sample atmos_gasesECM1C_2_FD_203312 | JGI IMG/M metagenome (GOLD analysis project Ga0307474, IMG submission 203312) | Hardwood forest soil microbial communities from Morgan-Monroe State Forest, Indiana, United States - atmos_gasesECM1C_05 | ecosystem: Environmental > Terrestrial > Soil > Temperate...
GCCAGAACGTCATGGCGGGCGAGGAACAATCCTGACAAGCCGCCGGACAGAAAAAGTGAAATAAATCCGATGGCGAAGAGCATTGCTGTGGTCAGGCGAACTTCTCCATTCCAGATTGTGCCCAGCCAGCTGGCAAGCAGAACGCTCGCTGGAATTCCAAGCGACGAAGCCAGGAGGGAAAAAACCAGTGGCGAATAAGGATTCAGGGCGCTGGAAAACATGTGATATCCCCAGATGCAGAAGCCAAATACTCCGACTGCGCAAAGAGCCAGGACCGCCGCGCGCTCCGCCCAGACAGGCCGTCGGGAGAATGTCGAAACCAGGTGCGACACAATGCCAAAGCACGGCAGCATCGCCACGTAAACCTCAGCCTGGGCAAAAAACCAGAACCAGCGCTGCCAGATTGCGGCGAGCAAAACAGTTGAAGTGATATGCATCGCGAAAAACTGCGTAGCAAAATACCAGTCGGAGAGCAGCAGCGCGCATGCGGCCAGCAGAATTCCAAATATTAGCAGACTGAGAACCGCCGTTACGTACCAGGCCCAGACAGTGAGGGGCAATCGCGTCAGGGACATTCCCTCGGTGCGGCAGTTTGTAACGGTGGTGCAAAAATTGACCGACGAGAGAATCGCCGCGACGGAAAATATTACGACGCCGAATAGCCAGAGCTGCATTCCCGCATGGATGGGCAAAAAGAACGAAGCCGAAATTGTGACTAAGGAAGCCAGTGTTAGCCAAAATGAGAGGCCGCTCAAAAGCGGAAACGCCATGTCGTTGGCGCCAATCTGAAGCGGCAGGAAAAAATAACCGAAACCGAATTGTGGCGCGGTGGTGAGCACGAAAAACACCATCAGCGATCCATGCAGCAGCGTCAGCGCTACATATCGTTCGCCAGACTGGTCGGCGCTGCCGTGGGAGATCTGAACGCGCATGGCGATCGAGAGCACCATGCCCAGAACGACGCTGAAGAGCGACAGCCAGAGATAACGAAGCCCGACTTGCTTATGTCCGACGAAAAACAAATGCGTTTACTGCCTTTCTTTCAGTTCGATCACTGATGCAATAAATTCTGCTTAACGTTCCTAATCGCGCGCGGTTCAGCCGGTGCAATGAACTGCTCAAATCGCGGTTCGAGTGTACACAAATTGTGTTAGGAACGCGTGCGGCGCGGGAGAGCTGCGTGACAAAAACGGTGACTTCCGGCTACAAAAAATTGGTGCGGTGGAAAGGATTCGAACCTTCACGGTATTGCTACCGCCAGCCCCTCAAGCTGGTGCGTCTGCCAGTTCCGCCACCACCGCAAAATCAAAGTGTTACTGTTACCCACTGCTCAGATCAGGTCCGCGGGTTGAGGAAACCGGCCGGCCATTTCTGTCACTGCCTATCGATACTGATTGTGCCGCAATCTCCTGCAAAATCAATCGAACTCTGGCCCTAATTTCCGCAAACGCGAACTTCTGATCCGTCCAACAACTACGGCTTCGGGTTCGAGGATGCCGGAGGCTGCGTGGCAGGCGCCCGAGCTGGAGTCTTTTCAGGATTTGGCGCCGGCGTGGGCTTCGAAGTGGGTTTGCTCGTGTTGTAAATGACGGAATTGCCCTGTCCGGCCGAGCGATCCGAGCGCAACGCCAAAGCCATCGCGCAGACCATGAACATCACCGCGCACCAGGTCGTCGCCTGGGACAGCACAGTGGCCGCGCCGCGCGGGCCGAACGCCGTCTGACTTCCCGCGCCGCCGAACGCTCCAGCCAAATCAGCCGCTTTGCCGCTCTGCAGCAGCACCACAATGATCAACACCAGGCAGTTCAGTACGAAGAAGGCCGTCAATAGCCAACCCGCGAATTTGAAACCCAGCACAATAATCGCAAACCCAATCAGGAGTGCGATTGCCCATTTCATCCAGCCTTGCATTGCTTCAGCACCTCAACAATACCGTTTGCCTTCCGGCGTCTCCCGAACTACTTACTGTTGGCAATCGCCGCGAATGACTTTGCTTCTAGACTTGCTCCGCCTACCAGCGCGCCGTCCAGATCCGGTTGCGCCTTCAAGCCCTGAATATTGTTAGGCTTGACGCTGCCGCCATACAAAATGCGCACACTGGCAGCCACTTCGACGGAAAACTGGTCACGCACACAGCTGCGTATGAACGCGTGAGCCGCTGCGGCAATCTCGGGGGTCGCGGTTCGACCCGTGCCAATCGCCCAAACTGGCTCGTAAGCTAATAGAATACGGGAGAACTCTTCCGGGGTCAACGAAGCGGGCCCGCCGAGAAATTGCTGCGATAGCACCTCTTGGGTTCTTCCATCTTCGCGGTCGGCAAGAGATTCACCCACACAGACAATCGGCGTCAGTCCGTCCGCCACCGCTGCCCTGGCCTTTTGCGCCACCGCGCCGTCGTTATCGCCAAAAAACTGCCGTCGTTCGGAATGACCGACGATTACGTAGCGACAGCCCGCTTCCGCAAGCATGCCCGCCGAAATTTCTCCCGTAAAAGCGCCTTGCGACTGCCAGTAGAGGTTCTGTCCCGCGATTGCGACGTTGCTTCCCTTGGTGGCTGCAACTGCGACGGGAATCGAAGTGAACGGCGGACAGATCACGATATCGCAATCTGTGGTGTTGGCAACCAGCGGCAAAAACTCAGCGAAAAAGGCGCGCGTCTCGGCTTCAGTCTTGTACATCTTCCAGTTGCCTGCGATCACCCTGCGGCGGTTGGGAGAGCTCATCGGTCGGTCAGCGCCTCGACTCCCGGCAGCTTGCGGCCGCCGAGAAATTCCAGGGACGCGCCTCCGCCGGTGGAAATATGGGAAATTTTGTCGGCGACGCCAGACTGGTGAACCGCGGCGACCGAGTCTCCACCGCCAACGATCGACGTAGCGCCAGAAACCGTAGCGGCCGCGATTGCTTTTGCGACCTCCAGCGTGCCTTTTGCGAACGCGGGCATTTCAAACACACCCATCGGCCCGTTCCAGACGATGGTTTTGGCCTTGGCGATTTCCGCCGCGTAAGCAGCAATCGTTTTGGGGCCGATGTCCAGACCCATCTGATCCGCAGGAGTCGCAGTGACGCTGCCTGTTGTCGCATGCGCATCGGTCTTGAATTCCGGCGCGGTTACGTGATCAATCGGAAGCAGGAATTTGAAGCTATGCGCTTTTACATCCGCAAGAATTTTCTTAGCCAGATCAATTTTGTCGTTCTCAACGAGCGATTTGCCGATGGGCAGGCCCTGCGCCTTCAAAAACGTGTAGGCCATGCCCCCGCCGATCAGCATCGCATCGGCAATCTTCATCAGATTCTCGACTACTTCAATCTTATCGCTGACTTTCGCTCCGCCAAGAATCGCCGCAAACGGCCGCGCCGGATTGCTGACCGCCTTGCCCAGATAGGCGAGCTCCTTTTCCATCAGCAATCCCACCGCGGACTGCTGCACAAACCTCGTGATGCCCACGACTGAAGCATGTGCGCGGTGCGCTGAGCCAAACGCATCGCAAACAAACAGCCCGTCGCAAAGCGCCGCGAGTTGCTTCGAGAAAGCTTGGTCATTCTTTTCTTCTTCCTGATGGAAACGTACGTTCTCCAAAACCAGGACTTCTCCATCAACCAGCGCTTTGCTCTGTGATTCAACACCCGGACCGACGCAGTCCAGCCCAAATAGCACCGGCTTGCCCAGCAGCTCTTCCAATTTTCTCGCGGCTGGGTGCAGCGAATATTTCGGATCGGGGCCGCCCTTGGGCCGTCCCAGGTGCGACGCCAGCACCAACCGACCACCCTTTTCAATGGCCAGTTTCAACGTCGGAAGCGTTTCGCGAATCCGAGTGTCGTCTGTCACCACCCCGTTCTTCAACGGCACATTGAAATCAACGCGTAGAAAAACGCGCTTGCCGCGTAAATCGAGGTCCTTGATGGTCAGTTTATTCATTTTTGGTCCGATTGAAGAGGTCACGCTCACTTTGGTATAAGGCGCAATAGATTGATCCCGTAAGGAAGAAACATTCTCCAGTTCCTCTAACTCCACCAACCACCGTTTCACCTGCCTAGAATTTTGACGCCAGGAGCTTGATCAGATCGCGGCAACGGCAGGAGTAGCCCCACTCGTTGTCGTACCAGGCTAAAACTTTTACGCACTTGTCGCCGACCACCTTGGTGTACTCCGCGTCCACTATCGAAGAGTTCGAATTGCCCTTGAAATCCGCGGACACCAACTCTTCCTCGGTATACGCAAGGATGCCCTTCATCGGCCCGTTGGCCGCGGTTTTCAACGCTGCGTTCACCGATTCCTTCGTCGCAGGCTTCTCGACAAATACCGTCAGGTCGACGACGCTCACGTTCGGCGTTGGCACTCGCATCGCGTAGCCGTCCAGCTTGCCTTTTAAGTCCGGCAGCACCAGGTGCAATGCCTTGGCTGCACCGGTCGAACTCGGGATCATGTTCAACGCAGCGGCGCGTGCTCGACGCAAATCCTTGTGCGGCAAATCGAGCAGTTTTTGGTCATTTGTATAGGAGTGGATTGTGGTCATGGTGCCGCTATGAATCCCGAAAGTTTCGTGAATCACTTTCGCGACCGGCGCCAGGCAATTCGTGGTGCACGAGGCGTTGGAAATCACATTATGCTTCGCTGCATCGTATGTATGGTGGTTTACTCCGAGCACAAAGGTCGCGTCCGGGCCGTCGGCCGGCGCCGAGATAATTACTTTCTTCACAGAGCCTCGCAGATGTGCTTTCGCCTGTTCGCCCTTCGTAAACAATCCGGTCGATTCGACTACGATGTCCGCGCCCACGCTGGCCCAATCAATCTGCGCCGGATCCTTCACCTTAAACACCTTAATCGCTTTGCCTTCGACGGAAATTGTGTCTTCGGTGTGGGTGATGGTGTGCGGCAGGTTTCCTAAGATCGAATCGTACTTCAGCAGGTGCGCCAACGTCTTCGAATCAGTGATGTCGTTCACTGCGACAAATTGAATACTCTTGTCGTCCAACGCGGTGCGGACGATGTTCCGCCCGATGCGCCCGAAACCGTTGATGCCAACTTTAATTGCCATTCTTCCTCCACGGGGTTAGGGTTTGTCTTGCAAACCCTGAGATGAAAAGCTTTTCGGCCTCTCGGTTTTCAAGGTCCCAGGCTCTGAACTGGCAAACGCTGAGTTAACTTAAAGGCCGCAAAATTAAAGCTATCTGTTCGCCCCTCAAGGGCGGTTCGAGCGAATCGCGGGCAAAAGAGCGGCACAATGGAACGTGCGGCAGCGCTCGGCGAACAGAAAATGCTATGGGCTGCAGTGACAAAAGTCAACGTGAGATCTTCCAGCCAATAGTATTTTTTGAACCTGAGGGAATGAGGCGATCGCGGTTATATCGTTATTCAATGGCAAAAACCCCGCGCGTTGTCGGCGTCATTTCGGACACTCATGCCTTGCTGCGACCTGAAGCCTTGGTAGCTCTCGCCGGCTCCGACCTGATTATTCACGCCGGAGACGTGGGCAAACCGGAGATTCTCGATGAGCTAAAGGCTATCGCGCCGCTGTTCGTAGTGCGCGGAAACGTGGACAATGGCGAGTGGGCCAATCAGCTTCCAACAAAGGAAATCGTCGAATTTAGCGGCTCCACGATTTATATCCTGCACAACTTGCACGAACTCGCTGTGGATCCAGACGCGGCAGGTTTCGACGCCGTGATCACGGGCCACTCCCACAAAGTGCATGAGTATCGCAAAGGAAAAGTTTTGTTTCTGAATCCGGGAAGCGCCGGCCCACAAAGATTCGACTTGCCCATCACCGTCGCAAGATTACATGTTGAAAAAATGCCGTGGAGATTCGAAATTATTCAACTGAACTCAACAAAAAAATCGCAATAATCCGGAGTAAATGAAGTAGGGCTACTGCGGAAACTGCTTGATGCTTGTGACTTTATCCCCGGTGAATCTCACAAACAGGGTGCGGTCCGGCGGCGTACCGTAAATCCAGTCTTCGATGTCGTTACCCTCAGAGTCGCGCTCGCGCACCTTGTGACCGGGTTTGCCAATCGCCGCTACAACCATTTCGCGATCCATGCCAACCTTGGCGACGCGTTCTTGAATTGCTTTCCTGATGTCGGTCGGCAATGTATCGATCCATTGAACCGAAGCCGACCTTTGGCGAGTAAAATCCAGGAACGGAGCAAGCATTTTCTTCAGTTCGTCAGGCGTGAGATCCGGGATGGTCTTGTTGAATTCCAGGTACACCGTGCTTCCGGCTCCTGGCTGCAGACCAGGAGGCCCGGTCTGTTGTGCATCTGTGCTCGACCGCATGGTCGGCATGCCACCCATTTCAATGTGAACCCGATCCATAAGCCGCTTCTTGCCCCTGCCCCCGCCATTCACATCCACGATGATCGTATGATCGCGGAAATCGAGCTTGGTGATCTGTACTTGGTCGCCAGCGTGAACCGCTGCTCCATGCGTCGCAACGGCTCGGTCCAGAAGTTCCTGGTTCAACGGCTTCTCTACGTACAACAAAAAGCCCTCTTTGCCCGCGGGCAGCGCCTTGGTCGCTTTGGCAAATTCGCCTGAGACATAGCGAATCAATTCCAGCTTCGTGTTTGGCTGGAGAGTCGGTTTTCTCGGGCCCTGCGGCGCGGCGGGGGCTTGATTCTGACCTTCGCCGTCCGGGCCGGTCGAAAACAACGGCAGCTCGGTGTGTGAGAACTCAGTATTTGGAGACGAGTCAGCCGGACGCAAACGTGTCGCCCGCGGAATATCCGCCGCAAGCAGGAGGAGAAAGGTCAAGAATAGGGCAGTTGCGTTCATGACATGTGCATGGGCAGGACGAGGAGAGCCCCCCAAGCTGTATTCTATGACGCCTGTTGCCAGTTGAATAGATGCTTTGATGTATCTATTTGGTCAGCTTTTACGCGGGCCCGACCTAGTACCCAGGAACAGCTGCGCGTTTAGCCTGCGCAGCGACTACGACACCGTGACTTGCACGCCGGACCGGTCAATCTTCATAGGAAGGATGCGGCCGCCGGCGCCTTCGACGGCTTTTTCCACGGCCCCACGCGCACCGGGCTCAATGAGCATGACCACGCAGCCGCCACCGCCCGCCCCGCACACCTTGCCCGAGAGAGCACCTTTCTTCCGCGCGCCTTCAATGATGCGGTCAATGGTCTTCGTCGAGATGGTCGGCAAGCTCTTCTTCCTGAACAACCATTCTTCGCGCATCAATCGGCCGGTTTCATTCCAGTCCGAGTTTTCCAGCGACTCGCGCATTGCCTGCGCCACTTCGGCAATGCGTTCGAGATTCGCCTGCACCGTACGCCTGCCGTCAATGTGCGCCTTAAAAACTTCCCAGTTATTGATTCCAGACTGCCGCGGCTTGCCCGTATAACAAAGCACCAGCCGTTGCTCCAGTTCACTCACATCGAGGCGCAATTCCACGCGGCGCTCTCCGCCCGGAGGCAGCTCGATTGCCGCCGCGCCGCCAAACGCCGGCGGGTAGTGGTCCTGCGTGCCGGTGGGAACACGAATTACAATTCCTTCCGCGTCGCGGCTGATATGAATCCAGTCCACTTTGCTCTTCCCTGCCGAAGTAAATCTATCCAACGCCGCGCAGATAGCTACCGCCATCGCACTGGAACCACCGATTCCCGCGCCGGCAGGAGCCTCTGAGTCTGTAGTCAGTGTGAATCCCTGCTGTGGCGCGAAGAATTTTGCAATTTCCGCCAACAGAGGCAAGTGGTATCGCTTGGCTTTCACCATCGCCGCGAAAGAAGCGAAACTCTCTTCGCGCTTGGTATCGCGCGAAATCAGCTGAATCTTCTTGTCGCCTGTCCGAAGCGTTTCAATCACGCAAGACGCGTACCGTGTGATCGCCGCATTGATCGTCAGCGCTCCGGGATGAAATAGATAGAGCGGCCAGATGTCCAGCGTGCCGCCTGCCAGATCCACACGCGTAGGTGCCTTCGATTCAATCCGCAACGTTATCCCTCATTCTGCTTGGAAATAGATGGTTGGAGCTATGCCAGCATAGCGCGGCAACACTGGCGGCGGGTCAGTTATTCAAGGCGCAGTGCTCCGCTTCTAAACAATTCGATCGCCAATAAATTTAACGATTCGCTATTCGTTTTCGGAGTTCACCGCTCGTGGTCGGAACATCAAGTGTTGGCGGACTTCGTGTTTCACTTGCGCCGGATTCGGTTCGAAACATCTCCGGCAGCGCGCCTCATACGCGCCGCTCGCGCCCACCACGATTAATTCTTCGCTTTCGACCAATCGTTGCGTGTGCACTGCCGGATTCCCGCAGCGCATGCAAATCGCCAGCAGCTTTGTGATCTCTTCCGCGATGGCCAACAGCCGGGGCATCGGTTCGAACGGCCTGCCTCGATAGTCGGTATCCAGTCCCGCCACAATCACGCGTTTGCCAAGATTCGCTAGCTTGGTGCAAACATCCAGGAGTTCTTCTCCCAGGAATTGTGCTTCATCGATTCCGACCACTTCCGTTCGAGGCTGAATTTTCTCCAAAATTTCCGAAGCTTTCGTGACTGTGTCCGATGTAATTCCCAGCCCGGAGTGCGACACGATTTCATTCGCCGCATAGCGCGCGTCGATCGCCGGCTTGAAAATCTGCACCCGCTGCCGCGCAATCTCCGCGCGCCGCAACCTGCGGATCAATTCTTCACTCTTGCCGGAAAACATCGGCCCGACCACCACTTCGATCCAGCCCATATTCCCCTTGACGATATCCACGCTCGCACTCTCCCTCTCTATCCAAGTCTGGCTGCTGCAGTCTTGCGATACATCTTCAAATTGAAAAATGGCGCGAAGGCCGCAATCAGCGCTACTCGAAATGCATCTTGCCGGGTGATTCTATTCGCGCTCAACACCCCCCATGCACCTTGCCCATCGCGAATGCCTGCTTCGCCCGCAAACTGGTCAATCGCGATCGATAAATCCGTCCCCTGCACAAAAACTTCTTCCGAAAGCGCCTCGGGCAATTCGATCGCGCCGGACCTTCCGAAATGTCCTCGCGACCCATCGCTCACATAGGCCCAGCTTTCCAGAAAAACGCGCCGCTCGCCATCTTCCATCACCGAGTCCAGGCCGCCTTCAAGGCCGACAAAATAATTCCACGGCTTTGCTTGCTCTTGCGCAATCTTTTTGAGCGCTTCGGCCCGCTGCCTTGCTCCGCGAATGGACTCTTCGCGGCTTAGTGGAGTGTGATTCACCCCGCTTTCGACTTCTACGCCGACAATCCCAATGGACGTTCCTGCCGGCAACAGATCTATCATCCCGTCGACAGCTTCGCGCACCGCCGCAAGTTTTGGTTTCCGGGCGCTTCCGACTGCAATGATCAAATCGCTCACAAGTTCATCCTCTTCGACGAGATTGTACTTTCCACCCACCACAATGAACAGGCGGAATCCTCGCACCTGAGGAAAACTCTGCTGACGCGATGCAGGCAAATCAAATTTGTTGGATGAAATTCCCCGCATCCCGCTATGGCCTCCGCTACCGCTGGCAGCGCGAACGCTTTTCAGCACGGTTGGCCCGATTCAGTGCGCGATATAGAGAGTCACCGGCGCGAGTCAGTTCCATTCCGATCTCACGGGTCAAGAGGCCGCGGGAGCGAGGCTCAGCAATTTGCGGACGGCATTGAAATCAGGGCGAATTCCAGGCTGGCACGCGCCTTCGTCGGTATGGCGCTCCCAATCCAGGAGCAGGGATTCTACGATCTCCCTGCCATCGGGATCGCGGACCGCTTGCAGAGGTGTTCGACCCCCAAGGGCAGGAATCTTCTGGTGAACCCAGTCTTCGACTTGTTTCTGGATCATCTCCTGGATTCGGCTTCTCGCCTCTGGATCACGGCGAAGGGCCTCAGCAAATTCGTCGTCCCTCTTCGCCTGTGCTTTGGGGCCTTTACGCACCTTGGCGAGCATTTCGTCGGCCGTCCTAGCAACTGTGTTTTGGTGGGTGGCCGAAGGACCCAGGCGCTTTTCGATTTCTGCGCGCAGACGTTTGGCGCGATTCTCGGAATTCACTTCGGCAACCAGTGAACGGCCGGAAATCTTGATATTCCCGAGGATCGTGTTGTCCCAGCTTGGAATTTTCGCGTTGCCTTTCTTGCGCCAGTCAAATGCAACACGCTGTAGCTTTCCGTCTCTGCCGCGTTCAGCGTCTTCCAAGAGCTCTTCTTTCGATTGCCCGAACGCCAGCGGCGCGAGAGCCTCGAATGCTCCCTGGGGCGATTCAATGAGGAAGTTTAAGGTATGAAACACTAGCGGGTCGCCATCAGTATTCGCGAGTTGCGGCGGTGTATTCAGCCGATCTCGGATCGTCAGGTAAGTGAGTCGAATCCTATCCGCATAGCGCACCAGGTCATCGCCAGTCAGGTCCCGATTTTGCTTGGCAACCTTCCTTCTGAGTTTTTTCCGAAGTTC
>Ga0307474_10004182_pt1 | contig 10400 bp, 7 predicted proteins | sample atmos_gasesECM1C_2_FD_203312 | JGI IMG/M metagenome (GOLD analysis project Ga0307474, IMG submission 203312) | Hardwood forest soil microbial communities from Morgan-Monroe State Forest, Indiana, United States - atmos_gasesECM1C_05 | ecosystem: Environmental > Terrestrial > Soil > Temperate...
GTGGCCAATAACACGAAAGGTGAAATCGACAAGCTATCTGCCCAGATCGAACCGGCGCGACTTTCGAAGGAGCCGAATTTCGCCTCCGTCAGCCGCGACGAACTCGACGCCTTCCGCCGCGATCTGAAAACCGCGGAGGCAAATGCGGTGGCGTTTCCGCCGCGCTATGCCGCGATCTTCAAGGCTGAGCACGACCAGATCGAAAGCGCCACCGTTTCGTATCGCGTGCCAAACGAAATCGCAAGCCAACTGCTGGATGGCGTGACACGACGACAAACCAAGGCGCTCAATGCCATTTCACAGACATTGTCGGCGCGTGCAGACTATTATCGCGCCTACGACAAATACATCGCACTCCTGGCCAGCGAGCTGGGCTCCTTCAGGGTCGTTGCCGGACAATTCATCTTTCCGCTTCAACGCACCGTCGAACGCTACAACGCTGTGGCGCAAGCCATGACATCGGCCGGCAAGCGCGTCGCCGAACTGGAAGCCGATATGAAAAAGCAGGAAACGCCGTTACCGGAAGAATGGATGCCATTGACTGGCGTCAAGTAGAACAAGAAAAGCCATTGGGAGCGACGGCCATCATGAAACACAGCACGGACCGCATTCTCACCACCCATACCGGAAGCCTGCCGCGCCCACCGGCGCTGACGAAGCTTTATGCGATGCGCTCGCGCGGTGAAGCGGTCGATGCAGCGGAGATCGAAAGGGCCGGCCACGCCGCGCTCCAGGAGATCGTCCCCAAACAGATCGATGCCGGCATCGACATCGGCAACAATGGCGAGCAGCAGCGCGAAGGCTTTTTCCTTCATGTCCGCCACCGCATGACCGGTTTCGGCGGATCGTGGAAGCGCTGGCCCCGCGCCGACGTCGAGGGCTATCCGGTCTTCAAGCGAACGCTCGAGCAGCAGATCGCCGGCAAGGAGATGGTCAGCAACTTTGCACCACCAAAGGCGATCGGCGAGATCAACTATGTCGGCGTGGCTGAAGCTGCGCGCGAGTGCACTGATTTTCGTGACGCGCTGGAGGCGCGAAAGTGCGCCGGCAAGAGTGACTTCGTCGAAGCGTTTCTGACCGCTCCCTCCCCCGGCATCGTCGTGGCGGCGATCAAGAACGAACATTACGACACCGAGGACGCCTATCTCGCTGCGGTCGGCCGCGCGCTGCAGGTCGAATATGAGGCGATCGCCAATCAAGGCTTCCTGCTTCAGCTCGATTGCCCGGATCTCGCGCTGGAGCACCACATCTCGTTTCAGGACCGTCCTGTCGGCGATTTTCTCGGCTTCGTCGAGCGCGTGGTGGCGACCATCAACGACGCGCTTCGCAATATCCCGCACGAAAAGGTACGCATGCACGTCTGCTGGGGCAATTACGAAGGCCCGCACGACCGCGACGTGGCGCTGGAGACGATTTTACCGCTGATCAGCGGCATGAATGTCGGCGCGCTTGTGCTGCCGTTTGCCAACCCGCGTCACGCACATGAAGTGCGCTGCCTTGCAGGCAAGGCGTTGGCCGATGACCAGATCGTGGTTGCGGGCGTCATCGATTCGACGACGAATTTCGTCGAACATCCGGAAGTGGTGGCCGAGCGCATCGAGCGCGTCGCCAAAACGCTCGGCGATCCCTCCCGCGTCATGGCCGGCACGGATTGCGGGTTCGACACCTCCGCGGGCGCCGGCCGCGTCGCGGAAGATATTGTGTGGGCAAAGCTCGCAGCCCTCAGTGAAGGGGCCCGACTGGCGTCGGGCCGCCTGTTCTGAATGGCTGGCTTTCTATCCATCGATTTTCGAATGATCTAGCGGCTGCTTTCATCCGCGACGTTGCGAAGGACGATCTCCGACAGCCTGACGACGAGTTTGCGCAGCCGCGCATTCTCCTCGAGCAATGACACCATGTCGTCACTGGAAGATTCGTCGTCGGTAAAATCGTCGCGCATAAATGACGAAATATCGAGTGGTTCTTGCTTATTGTCTGACGGTTGTGCGGGTACCATGGCCAATTCCCCAATACTTGTAGCCGAACGAATCCCCCAATCTCTCCACCGCCGGGAAAGTGACGTGAGTCGAGGGCGGATATGGGACGGAAATGGGAATCTGTTGCGGCGCATTGCGGCGACTTTAACGCACGCGTCCAAATGACCTGTCACACTGCGCGCAAAACCGGGCCGCTTGCCCGGATTGGAACGCATTTGCGCCGCGGCTCCGGCCGATTGCTTTATCAATGATGAAAAAGGCGGCCAGCGTTAGCTGAAGATATGGCCTTCCACCGCGTAAAACACGCAAAGCGCGAGGCTCGCCCACACGGCAGCGCTAAAATAGAGCGACATCCAGGCGATTTCTTCTTTCCATTCGGCAAGATCGTGCGTGACGATCCAGCGCGTGCTCACATCGCGCAATCCTTCGAGCGGCCGCAACAGCCTGTTGCCCAAGGCAACATCCGCGCGCCAGCGCTTCAGATACATAGGCACGTCGACCGTCATCAGGAATGCGAGATATACCGTAATACCGATCGCTGCGATCGCAAGCACCACGCGAACGGCGCCATCGAATTCGGGCAGCAGCCGGCATAATCCGATACCGGCAATGAAGAAGGCGACTGCCCACAACGAATTCTCAATCGCGTTGAAGAGATAGTTGGTGGTGACGACCGCGTACCAGGAGAAGCATTCGGCGATCAGAATCAGCGGCACGATGATCCAGGCGGCATACACTGCCGTCGTCGCATTGGTCATCGTTCCCAATTGAAGCAGGATCATCGTCCATTGCGCGGCGAAGCAGACCTCGGCAATCGTAGCGACCGAACGACCGAGCGCGACGCTCGACAGCCATGTGTCGAACAGGCAAATCCGCTGCACGTCTGCGCGCGGCAGCATCGAGCGGAACGCGCAACCGAACACATAAGCCGCACTGAGCAGGAGCATGATCTCCATACCGGGCACGCGGCCGGACGCCCCGGCGTCATGCAACTGCCGATACATCAGAATCCACGCCGCGATATTGACGCCACTGACCAGCGTCAGCATCGCCCACCACCACGACACAGGATTTGACCAAGCCAGCGAGCTGGACCGCGCCTGAAATTCCGACCGCATTGACATCTCCGTGCAACCCAACGGACATCCTAACGTATTAATTCTGTCATAAAATATGGCGAATCACGACAGGAAATTTGCCCTCCCCGCCCCGTCACATTGCTGCGACCGCAGGGCACCAATGCCGGCTTGACGCCACGTAGGCCGCAGCACACCGCCGCCAATTTGTGTAACAATCCGCTCCAACGGGCGGACACACCTAGTGCCCACTTTCCAATGTTCGTGCTCCACCTCAGCACCCACCTTTCACGAACTTTGGAAAGTCATGGGCACTAGCAAAACTTATTGATTCTAGTGCCGCTTTCTATTTGAAGTTCCTGAATCGAATTCGCCGCTTGTGGTGCAGGAACTTCAAATAGGCGGCACTAGTCGCAAACGAAGTCCGCGCATCGCGGTCGGCGGGATGCCGGCGCTTCGGGAGGGGCTATGTGTGAAATTTGCAGGCGTGGTTTTATCAGCGGCGCGGCCGCGCTCGGCGTTGCCGGTGCGAGCGGCGTGTTGTCATCGCCACTGATGGCCCAAGGCAGCGCCGGCACGGCGAGGCTCCCCGCACGCGGCGAATTCACCATCACCAACGCCTACGTGATGACGATGGAGCGCGACTTCGGCGACTTCACAGGCGGCTCTGTGCATGTGAGGGACGGCGAAATTGTCGCCGTCGGCCACGGCGTGAGTGGCGGCGAGGCGATCGACGGCAGCGGCATGATCGTGATGCCGGGCCTGGTCGAAACCCACTGGCACATGTGGAACACGATTTTCCGCAGCTTTGCCGGCGACAAGCAGGACGAAGGCTACTTCCCGACGGTCGCCCGTTTCGGCCAGCAGATGACGCCTGACGATATCTTCCAGAGCACGCGGTTATCGGCAGCGGAAGCCATCAACTCCGGCATGACCTTCGTGCACTCATGGTGTCACAATGTGCGCAGCACAGCGCACGCTGAAGCCGATATCCGCGCACTCGCCCAGGCTGGCATCCGTGCCCGCCATTCCTGTGGCTGGCCGCAAGGTCTGCCCGACACGCAATCGGCCGACCAGGCGCCGATCGAAGCACTCGCCAAAAACTGGAAGGATTATTCCAACGACGGCCTGTTGACGCTCGGCATGGGATGGCGCGGGCAATTCCGTGCCGGCCCGATCAAACCGGAAGTCTATCAGCCGGAGTTCGATAATGCCCGCAAGCTCGGCCTGCCGATCACCGTGCATGTCGCCGCCGCCGCGCATCGCGCGGTGAACCAGGTCGAACTGCTCTACAAGTCGAAACTGATGGGCAAGGACGTTCAGCTTGTCCATGCGCTGGCGGTGACGCCGGCAGAGATCGATATGATCGAGGAATCGGGCGCCGCGATTTCGACCTCGCCGGGTTCTGAACTGCGGATCGGCTACGGCTTTCCGCTGATCTCGGAAGTTTTGGCCAAGCGCATTCCAATCGGGATCTCGATCGACACCTCTGCCCTGACCGGAAGTTCCAACATGTTCGGCGTGTTGAAGCTGGCACGCGATTCAGAAAATGCGCGGGCCGAAAGCGAATTCAGGATGACGGCACGAAGGGCGCTTGAACTTGGCACCATCGAGGGCGCCCGCTCGATGGGGATCGACGACCAGGTCGGCTCACTGAGGCCTGGAAAACGCGCTGACCTGATCATGATCAACCCCAATGCGCTCAACATGGCGGTCGTGACCGATCCGGCGCATCTCGTGCTGGAGGCAACGATGCCGGAGAACGTCGATACGGTTGTGGTCGACGGCCGCATCCTCAAGCGCGGCGGCAAGCTTCTCGCCGTCGATACCGCGGAGGTGATTGCCGGCGCGCGGACCGCGCTCGCCGGCATTCGCGAGCGCACAAAGTGGCGCTAATACGGACAGGATTGTGGACGCTATGTCCGCATCGGAAGCGTGCCCCCTCTCCCTTTGGGAGAGGGTTGGGGTGAGGGGTTACGGTGTTTAATTAGGATAATGCCCCCTCACCCGGATCGCTGTCGCGACATAGCCGAAGCTTGACTTCGGCGTTGTTCCTTCCGGACGGCCGCCGCGGGCGGCCTATGCCTCTCCCCACTGGGGAGAGCAGGCTGGCTGACGCCACTAAACCGCGCCCGCTTTCTGCGCGTAGTCCCAGGACGCTTTCGACAACGGCACGGTGCGCGCCGCCGACTCCATCGCCTTTGCGCTCGCCGCGGTGCCGTCGCGGATGCGCCCGGCGATGCCTTGGGTAATGCAGGCGAGCCGGAACAGGTTGTATGAAAAATACCAGTTCAGATCGGGCACCGCGCTGCCGGTGACATCGCAATAGATCTGTGCCGCCTGCTCCAACGAGGGAATGTTCAGCGCCTTGAGGTCGGCATTGGCGAGACCCGGCATGGTCCACTGCATCAACAGATAGGTGAAATCGGCCATGGGATCGCCGAGCGTGGACAATTCCCAATCGAGAACCGCGATGACACGCGGCTCTGTGGCGTGGAAGATCATGTTGTCGAGGCGATAGTCGCCGTGCACGATCGAGACGCGCTCCTGGCTCGGCACGGTGCGCGGCAGCCACTCGATCAGCTTTTCGACCTCTTCGATATGCTTGGTCTCGGAGGCACGGTATTGCTTGGTCCAGCGGTCGACCTGGCGTGCGAAATAATTGCCCGGCTTGCCGAACTCACCAAGACCTATCGCCTGCGGATCGTAGGTGTGCAGCTTCGCAAGCGTCTCGATCTTGTCCTTGAAGATCGCATGCCTCGCCTCGCGCGTCTGGCTCGGCAGCGCCGGATCCCAGAACACCCGCCCCTCTTCCATCGACATGATGTAGAAGGCAGCGCCAATCACAGCGTCATCGGTGCAAAGCGCGTAGGCTCTCGCAACCGGAAAGCCCTGCTTGCCGAGCGCAGAGATAACGCGGAACTCGCGGTCGACCGCGTGCGCTGATGGCAGAAGTTTACCGAACGGCTTCCGCCGCATCACATAGGAACGCGCCGGCGTATCGAGGCGGTAGGTCGGGTTCGACTGACCGCCCTTGAATTGCAGGACGGTCAGTGGGCCCTGATAGCCCTCGACGTGCTGGCGCATCCAGCCGTCGAGGCTGATCTCATCGATCCGGTGCCGCTCTTCGACCGGTTTGGTTCCGGAAAATTCCTCGTCGTTCCTGACGCCTTCGGCCACGGTGCGTTTCCCCCGGGGGCGCGCCCCCGAGGGCGCACATTATGAACTCGGAGCGTTGGCATACTTCCGAAGTTCGAGCCTTGCAATGGCGCGATTATGCACTTCGTCCGGTCCGTCGGCCAGCCGCATGGTCCGCATCGAGGCATAGTCCCGCGCGAGACCGGCATCGTCGGAGACGCCGGCAGCGCCATAGGCCTGGATCGCCTGGTCGATGATCTTCAACGCCATATTGGGCGCGGCGACCTTGATCATGGCGATTTCGAGCTGCGCGGTCTTGTTGCCGACCTTGTCCATCATGTCGGCGGCCTTGAGGCACAAGAGCCGATTCATCTCGATGTCGGTGCGGGCTTCGGCGATGCGCTGCTCCCAGATCGAATATTCGATGATCTTCTTTCCGAACGCCGTGCGCGACGACAGCCGCTTCACCATCTTCTCCAGCGCCTCTTCGGCCTTGCCGATGGTGCGCATGCAGTGATGGATACGGCCCGGTCCGAGACGGCCTTGCGCGATCTCAAACCCCCGGCCCTCGCCGAGCAGCATGTTGCTGGCGGGAACGCGCACGTTCTCGAGCAGCACCTGGGCGTGGCCGTGCGGCGCGTCGTCGAAACCGAATACCGGCAGCAGCTTCTCGACGGTAATGCCGGGCGTGTCGAGCGGCACCAGGATCTGCGACTGCTGCTGATGCTTCGGCGCCTTCGGGTCCGTCTTGCCCATCAGGATCGCGATCTTGCAGCGGGGATCGCCGACGCCAGACGACCACCATTTGCGGCCGTTGATGACGTAGTGATCGCCGTCACGCTCGATGCGGGTTTCGATATTGGTCGCATCCGACGACGCCACCGCCGGTTCCGTCATCAGGAAGGCGGAGCGGATTTCGCCATCCATCAGCGGCCGCAGCCACTTCCGCTTCTGCTCCCTGCTGCCGTAGCGGATGAACACCTCCATGTTGCCGGTGTCAGGCGCGGAACAATTGAAGACTTCCGAAGCCCAGCCGATATGGCCCATTTCTTCGGCGAGCGGCGCATATTCCAGATTGCTCAATCCCGCGCCGCGGAATTCATCGTCCTCATGCGAGGACGGCGGCATGAACATGTTCCACAGGCCCTCAGCCCGCGCCTTCTTCTTCAGGTCTTCGACGATCGGGATCACCTTCCAGCGCGCGCCCTCCTCGTCCTGCTTGCGGTAGATCGGCACCGCGGGGCGGACGTGGTTCTTCATGAATGACTGCACCCGGCCAAGCCATTCGCGCTGGCGATCCGACATCGTGAAGTCCATGGGCGTTCCTCATCGTTTGAATGAATTAATTGGCGGCGACTCTCTCCCCGCCACCGGTTCACTGCAAGTCCATTTCGAAAGAGCCCGGCAATGCGTCGACCGGCCCCGGCGCTCTGCGACCGGCGAACCTCTCATTGACATCGCGGCTTTCAAACCATAGTTTCATACAAATGTTTGAATTGCAACCCCGTATCCCTTCATGCCGTCAGACCGCACCCGTGCCTTGATCCTGGATGCCGCCGAACGGCTTTATGCCGAGCGCGGCTTCGGCGACGTCACGCTGCGCGACATCGTGGCGGCGGCCGGCGTCAATCTTGCGGCGGTGAACTATCATTTCGGTTCCAAGGACGAGTTGATCGCCGAGCTCTTCGTCAGCCGCGGCATCGCGACCAATCGCGAGCGTCTCGCCGAACTGAAGGCGGCTGAAGAAGCGGGCAACGGGACTGCGGATGTGAGAGCGATTTTGCGCGCTCTCGTTGGCCCCACCTTGCGCGGCTGCCTGGGTCCTGCGAGCGAGCGATCGACGGCCGCGCATTTCATGATCCGCGCCTCGATCGAATCGGTGCCGCCGATCCGGCGCATCAAGAATCGCGAAGTCGATCATTTGCGAAAATTCGCCGCCGCGATGCGCCGTTCCCTGCCCGATTGCGACGAGGCGGACCTTTACTGGGGCCTGCACTTCGCGCTCGCGATGGCGCACCAGACCACGCGCGACACCGAACGGCTGACCAAACTCTCTGACGGTCAATGCGACATCAATGATGTCGAGGCTGTGATCGAGCGCATCGTCGACGCTGCGGCCATGACGTTGACGGCGCGCGCGAGCGCGAACCGCGCGCCAGCCCGCAACGAGCCGGCGAGCATTGCGGCCCGCTGCGCGGAAAAGCTGAAGGGCTAGCTCGCGACTCCTTTGGTCGCGAGAAAATTCCGGCATTGTCGAGAAAAATTTTCCGCTGCAACAAACGAAGTTGTCACGCCATCTCGAAGAAAGTGTCATGGCGCCTCGTTAGGTTCCCCGCCGTTTTCAACTCGGGGACCAAACACTATGCAAGGAAGAAAGAACGCGGCGAGCCGAAAGCTCCGCCAGCGGATCGGGGCTGCGACCGCGGCACTCGGCGTATTCACCACGAACGCGAGCGCCATCGATCAGGCTCAGGTGCCTGAGCGCGTCCGCACCACGACGCCGATCAAGCACGTGATCGTCGTCATCGCTGAAAATTCCAGCTTCGACCATGCGTTCGGCACGTTCCGTCCGCGCGACGGTCAGACCATCCATAACCTGCTGTCGACGGGAATCATCAACGAGGACGGTACGCCGGGCCCCAATGCCAGGAAGGCGACGCAATTCACCGTGACGCCGCAGCCGCAGTATTTCATCAGCGCGCCCGCGGTCAGCAAAACGCCTTACGCCACGCTGCCCCCGCCGGATTTGAACGGCGTGCCGCAAGCTCCGAGCACCACTACGCCGCCGTTTACGACGACCGCCGAGGCCGCAGCCGCTGAGCCCGCGCTTCCGGCGAAAAACGACGTGTTGTTGACGACCGGCGCCAGCGGCTTGCCTTTCAAGCCGGAAACCACCAATGGACAACCCAATGGCGTGCGCAATCCCGACACGCGCATTGCCAATGTGACCGCGTTGCCGAACGGGCCGTTTCAGCAGACGGCAAAGGATGCCGAAGGCCACGGTCTTCCCTACGATGCCTATACCGAAGACACCATTCACCGCTTCTATCAGATGTGGCAGCAGTCGGATTGCAGTGTCGAGAACGCGACAAAGGAAAATCCCAGCGGCTGTCTCAACGACCTGCTGCCTTACGTCATCACCACCTTCAACGGTTTGACCGAAGAAGGCATGGGCACGTCGATGGCCTTCTTCAACATGCATCAGGGCGATGCTCCGACGCTGAAGCGGCTCGCGGAGGAATATGCGCTCGGCGACAACTACCATCAGGCGGTGATGGGTGGCACTGGTCCCAACCACATCATGCTGGGCACTGGCGACATGTACTATTTCAACGATGCCTTTGCGCAAAACGGTCAGTTGAGCGCCGCGAGCTTCACGCCGGGAACACCGCCGCCGGTTCCCGGCGCGCTGTTCGGCTTGCCGCCGCAGGTGACCCTCTCGCTGGTGGCCAATCCCAATCCGGTGCCGGGCTCCGACAATGTGTACCAGAACGACGTCGCCGCGACGCTCGGCGAATATGTCAAATGCGCCGATACCAGCCAGCCCGGCGTACCGGCCATCGTCAATTACCTCGCGACACTGCCCTACAGGCCGGCGGCGAACTGCGCACCGAATACCTTCTATGCGGTGAACAACTTCTTCCCGGGCTATCATCCGAACGGCACGCCGGCGAATCCGCTATCACCCAACCAGGCGGCCGACGGCAGCGACTTTTTCTTCATCCCGCCGCAGAACGTGCCGACCATCGGCGACTCCCTGATCGCGAAGAACATCTCATGGGTTTACTACGGTGACGGCTTCAACAATGCGGTTGCCGGTAACTCCAACGAATTCTGCCCGATCTGCAACCCGATGCAGTATGCAGCCTCGATCTACGGCAACAAGGCGCTGATCCACCAGCACACCAAGGACATCGTCGATTTCTTCGCCGATGTCGACGCCGACCAGTTGCCGTCAGTTGCCTTCATCAAGCCGAGCGGCTTTACCGACGGCCATCCGGAATCGTCCAAGCTGATCCTGTTCGAGGCGCTGCTCGACAAGATCATCAGCCAGGTCCGCAACAAGCCGGCGCTGTTTGCCGACACCGCCATCATCGTCACCTGGGATGAAAACGGCGGCTTCTACGACTCGGGCTTCATCCAGCCGATCGACTTCTTCGGCGACGGCCCCCGCGTGCCGCTTCTGGTGATCTCGCCCTACTCCCGCGGC
>Ga0307474_10004183_pt1 | contig 10399 bp, 13 predicted proteins | sample atmos_gasesECM1C_2_FD_203312 | JGI IMG/M metagenome (GOLD analysis project Ga0307474, IMG submission 203312) | Hardwood forest soil microbial communities from Morgan-Monroe State Forest, Indiana, United States - atmos_gasesECM1C_05 | ecosystem: Environmental > Terrestrial > Soil > Temperate...
AGAAAATGTGGCGCGGTTTGAATCTCAGTTCGGAACGCTGCCGGAAGGGTCGGGCGGTCCGGTGCCGGATACAAAATTCGTACAGTAAGGATCCGAGTTAGCGGGCTAAGCCCCCGGCCACAATCCACTGGCCGGAAGGCTCGAGAAATTCCAAGCCTACGGCGAAGCCAGCTTTCGGAACGAGTTGACAGTAGGCCACGCGGGCCATGGCGCGGAAGGAACCGGTCAAAGTCGCGATGGTCAATTGATCGCCCGTTTTCCAGCGGCGAGAGCTGAGCACGCGAGCGCCGCGTGAGCTTACATTTTCAGTGAAGGTAGATTCGGTGCCGGGTTGTGCGGGATGCCCGGAAATTTGCACGCCTACTTCCATGGGAATGCGCGTCTCCCGGCGCGGAGCGGTGGCAAGTTTCGGGCCCCTCATCCCGAATCGCATGCTGTTTTTCCTTTTTACAAACACGCCGCTATGTGCCCGAAACGAAATTTCTTTTGACCCTTGCCCTTCATGTGATACAACCCGCGATCGGCAGCGCTGAGCAATTTTTCAATGTTCATGCCATCGGCGGGAAATACGGCGAGCCCGACGCTCACGGTGATCGGCGGTTCGTGACCGTCGCTCCGTAATTCCTCGCAGATGCGGTTGGCTACCTGGCCCGCCTCTTCGGATCCGGACTCCGGAAGAATCAACGCGAACTCGTCGCCGCCAAATCGAGCCGGGGTGTCAATCGTTCGGCTGCTATGGCGCAAAGCCACGCCAAGACGTTTGATGGCGCGGCTGCCCACCAAATGTCCAAATTTGTCGTTAATTTTTTTCAGGCCATCCAGATCAAAGAGCAGAACGGCAAAGCTTCTGCCGGTGCGCTTGGAACGTTGGATCTCCGTTTCCATCACCTCGAGAAGTTTTCGGTGATTGGCGAGGCCGGTCAGAGAATCGGAAGCGGCCAAGCGGCTGACCTGATCGAAGAGTTTCGCGTTGTCCAGCAGGGTGCCGCCGAGGACCACCACGTAGCTCATCACCATCAGCGAGTGGGCGGTCTCATACGCGGCATCCAGGTGGCGCTGCGACGCGCTCATGGTGACATGGCACAAAACATTTAGACCGGCAGCGATAAAAAGCGCACGGTCCAGATAGGCGCCTTCGCGGTGCAGCCGTTGGGCGTAGCCGATGGCAGCGACCAAGTAAATCAGGGCCGGCAACAAATCCCAAGGTCGCGCAATGATCGAGCCTGGAAGGATCCGAGGAGAATTCGGCAGCATGAAGTAAAAAACACTGGTCAGGTAGGCGACCGCCCCGACCACCAATGTCGCGCCGGCCATTTCCTTGGCTGGATCGCGCGAAATCGGCAGGCGTTTTTCAACAGCTAGCGCCGCGATCAGCAAAATGCCCAGTAGCGTTCGCCCTGCCAGCCAACCGACCGAAATCTGGTTGCCCGGGGTCGGGGTGACCAGCATGCCGCGATAGAACGTCATGCTGGTTCCCGCCTCGACCAGCCCTGCCAGGACGAAACCAAACGCGAGAATCAGTGAAATGCGGTCGTGCGTCCCGCGGAACCGTACCAGGGCGTTGGCCGCGAAAGTGAAGGCGATCAGGCTTCCGCCCATTTGCAAATAGGTGTCGAGAAGCGGATCCGCTACATAGCTGGATGAGTGGAGCGCCCACAAAAAGACGAGATACAACCCAATGCCGGTCGACCAGAGAAGGACGAGACGAAAGTTATGAACTCCTGCCCAAAAACGACCCACAAAGCCCCCAATTGGCCCCAATACCCCGCGGAGTGCGCTGCACGATGACTACCGAACGTAAAAATGGTACCAGTACCAGATAAGTTATTTTTAATGAATGGCTTGCAGAAACGAAAAAGCTCGGCGATTCGAGTCGCCGAGCCTTGAGAGTTCGCTTGTGGGGTAGATATGTTACCGCTTGAGGTAGAGCTTACCCAGTTCGAGCTTAGGATTTGGCTGGAGGAGGAGGCAATTCATGGGCTTGCACAGTGCTCAGAAAGCCCGATTTTTTGTGGCTGCCGTCACAAAACGGCTTCCGCTCCGAAGCACCGCAGCGGCAAAGCCCGATCTTGGTACGCCCGCCCAAGCCATAGGCGTGACCGTCTTGATCCACCATGTCCACGACGCCATCAATTAATAACGGGCCATTATTCACAACTGTCACTTTCACATCCGCCATCCGATCCTCCGATCAGAACTGTTCAATTTTTGCGAGCTTTTTTCGAGATGCCGTTCATGCGCCGAACACACACTCTTGTTCCGCGAGGTGGCGCAATTTACGCTTCTTAGTACTTGGGAACCGACGAGTCAACTTCGTCGGACCACGCAAGGATACCACCCTTCAAGTTCAATACCTTGCGAAAGCCTGCGCGTTGGAGAAATTCAACCGCTTCGGCCGAGCGCTTGCCGCTGCGGCAATGGGCCACAATCTCCCGCGAGCTATCGAGTTCACTGGCGCGTTTGGAGAGATCACCGAGTGGTATCAAGTGTCCACCGAGATTGCAAATCTGATACTCGTGCGGCTCGCGAACGTCGAGGATGTACAAATCGTCGCCGCGGTCGAGACGGGCCTTTAGTTCGCGCGGCGTAATTTCCGGCACGGAAGTTTGCGGGACCGGCGCTTCTTCTCCGCGCACGCCGCAGAATTCGGCATAGTCGATCAGCTTGGTGATGGTTGGATGTGCGCCGCACATCGGACAGTCCGGATTCTTACGCAGTTTCAATTCCCGGAAGCGCATGGCCAACGCATCGAACAGCAGTAAACGTCCGATGAGCGATTCACCCTTACCGATAATCAGCTTCAGCGTTTCAGCGGCCTGAATGGAGCCCACAATTCCCGGCAACACGCCCAGCACGCCACCTTCGGCGCACGATGGCACCAGGCCTGGCGGAGGCGGCTCGGGATACAAGCAGCGGTAGCAGGGACCATTCGGATCGCCGAAAATTGTTATCTGGCCTTCGAATCGAAAGATTGAACCATAGACGTTCCGCTTCTTGAGCAGGACACTGGCATCATTCACCAGATAGCGGGTAGGAAAGTTATCGGTGCCGTCGACAACGATGTCGTAGTCTTTCAGAATTTCGAGGGCGTTTTCGCTGGAAAAATGCGTATCGAACGTATCGATTTGAATATCCGGATTGAGTCCGCGCAAACGGTCCGCAGCAGCTACAATTTTTGGCCTGCCAACGTCTTGGGTGCTGAACAAAACCTGCCGTTGCAGATTGCTGTCGTCAACCCGGTCAAAATCAACCAAACCAATCCGTCCGACGCCCGCAGCCGCGAGATATAGGCCCAGCGGCGCGCCCAATCCGCCGGTGCCGATGCACAAAACCTTGGCCTGCTTGAGCTTCAACTGCCCGTCCATACCGACTTCGGGCATGATCAGGTGGCGGCTGTAGCGCTCGATTTCTTTTTTGGTCAACGCAAGCGGCGCGCCTTCCGGCGGCACGCCCACCGTCGCTTCCGACTTCGTGGCCATGAAAATCTCCCCGATTAGTTCTCGCGCCCGCCAGCAATGGACGGCACGATGCTCACCGTATCTCCATCACGCACCGGCGTCTGATCTTTTTGCGCGTAGCGAATGTCTTCGTCATTCACATAGACATTGACGAAGCTGCGCAGTTTTCCGTCGTCGGCATAGAGATGTTTTTTCAAATCCCCATGCGTGTCGGTCAAGCCCTTTAAGGCTTCGCCGACCGTCTTCGCCGAAACTTCGACGCTTTCCTGCTTTCCGGCATACGCCCGTAAAGGCGTCGGAATCATTACTTTCACACCCATGAAGGCTCCTTGTTGCGGGTCGAACCCGAAAAATGCGAGCACCAATTGTGCCACATTAGACTAGTTTAGATGCGAGGGGACTGCACTGGAGATTCAATCCGTTCGACATCGTACGCGGCGCGGCCGTCCTGCAAGCGCCAAGAGTTCATCTCGCGCGGGCTGCCGGATTGCACGCTCACGATGATGTAGCTATACCACGGCCAGGCATGCTCACGATCGAATTCGCTGGGACGCGCGGGGGCGTCGGGGTGCGAATGGTACCAGCCGATCAATTCGAGTTTTTTCTCGGTCGCCGTTTTTTCGGCAACCTGCACATCCCCCGGGGTGAGCTCAAAGCGATTGCGCGGAGAGTCGTCGCGTCGATTTGCCAACGGCAGTAGACCCAGCACCTCGCGATGGCCATCGAGATCTCGGCCCAAGATGGCACCGCAACATTCATGCGGATACGTTTCCATTCCGTGAGCTTGAATTTTAGCCGCCAGATGATTCGGCAGCCTCAGTACGTACCCCATCATTCCTCGCTCCAAAATTTTTCGCTCAGATATTTGTCCGCGGCATCCGGAAATACGGTGACGATCATCGCCGCCTGGCCCGTGGGCAAGCGCCGGGCTACGTCGATTGAAGCCCACAGTGCAGCGGCCGCACTCACGCCGACCAGCAGTCCTTCTTCGCGCGCCAAGCGTTTGGCCAGTTTTTGCGCGTCCTCGGTTTGCACCGCGAGATCCTCATCCGCCAGCGCCGGGTCATAGATTTTCGGTACGATCGCGGTGGCCATGTGCTTCAAGCCTTCCAGGCCATGGAATCCGGAATCCGGTTGAAAGCTGATGCAACGAATCGCGGGATTCAATTCCTTCAGGCGGCGAGTGGTCCCGACGAATGTTCCGCTGGTCCCCAGCCCCGCCACAAAATGTGTAATTCGTCCACCCGTCTGTTCCCAAATTTCGGGCCCAGTGGTTTCATAATGCGCCTGTGGATTCGCCGGATTACTGTACTGATCCGGATAGAAATATTTGTCAGGCTCGGCGGCGTAGAGTTCGCGTACGCGGCGAATTGCGCCATCGGTGCCTTCGTCGCCAGGCGTGTAAACAATTTCGGCGCCGTATGCCTGCAGGATCTGTTTGCGTTCGGGAGAGGCGCTGGTAGGTAAAAACAACTTCACGGGATAACCCAACGCCGCGCCGACCATCGCGTAAGCGATGCCCGTATTCCCACTGGTCGCGTCCAGGATGGTTTTACCATGCCGCAGCGCCCCGCGCTTTTCTCCGTCACGGATCATCGCGTATGCAGCGCGATCTTTTACAGAGCCGCCAGGGTTGAACCATTCGGCCTTGGCATAGAATTCAACGTGGGGAAACTCTTGGACCACCCGCTCGATTCGCAGCAAGGGTGTGTTGCCGATTTGGTCGAGCAAGTGTTCGCCCCGGCGCGCGAGGGCCGGCGGCGGATTGGGCGTCAAACCAATTTTGTTTGCCGTAGTCAATGTTATCTGGACTCGCGATAGCGCGGCTGATGCCACCATCAGCCCGAATCGGTGTTTCTATTATTGTAGATGCTTAAGGAAGTCGAACATATTCAATAAATCAGGCGACGGCGCGGCGGCCGGCCATTTTTGTCTTTACATAGGGTCGTCCCAGTCCCTATTCTTATCTGCCTATGTGGTATATCAACAAGCTATTCGTCCAGCCACAGATCGAATCGCTTTCCGCGAAAGGCTTCCTGGTCCGCAATTCTGGCGGCGTGGTGCGCATCGAGAAATACGATTGCGGCGCCGAACTACGCAAGACGCCGGAAGCCAAATTTCAGATGACCGAAGCTCCCTGCATCATGATGCAAGGCCAGTTCACCGCGCTATGGGACGCCGGTTACCAGAAATTTCTGCTGGGCCACGAAGGTAAGAAATTTCCGGCGCAAAGGCAGCAGTTGGTCAACTTGCGAAAATTTAACGAAGAACTGCGCACCGCGCTAGAAGTTCCGACGTATTACAACGAAGCGCTCGGGTCGACCTGCCTGATGAGCGTTTACGATCGGGTCAAAGGCCGCCCCGGAGCGATCCCCGATGAAAGCGTCGGCGCGGAAGAAAAGACCAGCCACTAGTCATTCGCACGGTTTTGTTGCTCTCCATTCCAATTTCACACCATCTGGAGTCCGTGTCGCGCTTGCTGACCAGCGCGGCGCATGATACACCGAAGTGCGAGGTGCACCGCGTGGCGCAAATTGTGGCCTTCGTAGACGATTTGTTTTTTCAGGCGAAGATTCTGGAGACGGCCAAGCACGTCGGCGTAGAGGTGCGCACCTGCACCACTCCGGAAGCGCTGCTCGCAGAGATCGCCAAGCACTCGCCCGCGCTGGTCGTCGTGGACTTGAACGCCCGCAACCAACCGCTGGAAGCCATCAAACAGGTCCGCGCGGTTTCCAGCACTTTGCCGTTAACCTGCTTTCTCTCGCATGTGCAAGTGGAACTAGCCGAAAAAGCCCGTGCGGCTGGCTGCACCGACGTGATGCCCCGTTCGAAATTCACCCAGCATCTGGCAACCATCCTGGCCCACGCGAAATCCCATTCCTGATGCAAACCATTTCGCATTTTCTGATTCGCGCAGCCGGTGCCGTCGCGCTAGCGTTCGTGGTTGCAGCTGCGCCGGCTGTACGAGCGCAAGAAACCGGCGAACCCGATTCCGCTGCAGCGCTCTCCGACGCGCTGGCGGCTGCCTGCCGGGCAGATCAGACCCAGTTTTCCGCGTTCCTGGCCGGCGATAACCCCGCAGCCTTCCGCGCGTTGCCCGCCACCCAGCGCTCCGAATTCATCAAGCGCATCGCGCTTTCCGATCTGCCCGGCAAGCCGCTGATTTCCTCGGATGGAAATGGTCGCGTGGTGCTGCATTGTCGCGCGCCAAACACCACCGTCGAGTATCGCTTTGGCACGCCGCGCGTGCGCGAAAACCTGGCATTCATTACCGTCCAGGTGGTCGATTCGGAAGATGCGGAATTTGGCCTGATTCATGAAAAAGCCGGATGGAAACTTCTTTCGCTGGGCTTGGTGCTCTTCGACATTCCGCAACTCTCAAGGCAATGGGCCCAAGCCGATTTGCTCGCCAGCGAAGAAGCGACGATCGCCACTCTGCGCGGCCTCGGTGAAGCGGTGCAGACCTACCATCGCGCGTTTGGTAAATTGCCCGAAACTCTCGCTGAGCTTGGCCCCGCACCCAAAGATCAGATTTCGACGGAGCAAGCCTCGCTGATCAGCGCCGAGCTGGCCAAAGGAACGGCCGGTGGCTACGAATTTCGCTATCGCATCGTCCCGGACATCAGTGGAAACGATACGGCGTTCGAGCTTGCCGCATCACCAAAGCCGTACGGCACCACGGGTCGCCGCTCGTTTTTCCTGGACGCGACCGGCAAAGTTCACGGCGAGGACAAACACGGCGCCGTGGCCACCGCCGAAGACCCGCTCATCGCGGGCGAGAAAGCCGCAACCGAAAAGTCGGAGTGACATCTCACACCCTCAGGTATAATGCGGCGAGTTTTAGCGCTGAACACGATGCACTTGCCTGGCGTGCGCTGCGCTCACAAATGTTCTCCTCCAAAAGGACCATGGATGTCTCAGTCAAGAGTATTAGCTGACCAGCTTTATTCCGGAGAAGGCGCCGCCGCTGACCTGGTCCGCGTCGCCGCAGCGAATATTCTTCTGATACTTTGCGCGCACGTGGTTATTCCCCTGCCGTTTACACCGGTGCCAATTACCGGGCAGACCTTTGGCGTCTTGCTGGTCGCGGTGCTGTTCGGAGCGCGTCGCAGCGCACTGACACTGATTCTTTACCTTCTAGAGGGTGCGGCCGGACTTCCTGTGTTTCAGCCTCTAGGCCTTCCCGGCATCGCACGTTTCTTAGGACCCACCGCGGGATACCTGATTGCATATCCGTTCGCAGCCTTCATTACCGGATGGCTGGTGGAGCGCGGCGCGACTGTCACATTGCCTCGCGCGTTCAAGTCCCAGCCCGCTGGCGCGCCAATGGTCGGCGCCCTGATGTGCGGAGAAGCGATTATTTTTTTGGGTGGCTGCACCTGGCTGGCACTCGGCATGCATTTAGGCTGGCGCCCAGCGTTTCAGGGCGGGGCGTTGCCCTTTATTCCCGGTGAAATCATAAAAATGACCTTGATCGTCGCGCTGCTGGGCGGTTTTTCGCTGTTGCGTCGCGAATCGTAGGATTTCTAAATCCCATATTCGTATTTCGAAGCTCATGCAGACTGCTCCTCAAAAATTAAGCCCCGAAGAATCCCTGCGCGCCGCGAATACGAACTTCTACGCCGCTTTCGAATCGCTGGACCTCGCGCAAATGGAAGCCGTCTGGGCGCATGACGATGATGTGTCTTGCGTGCACGCGGGTTCGGAGTTGTTGCTCGGATGGGAAGACGTCCGGGAGCGATGGTCGCGAATATTCGCCAACGCGAAAAGGGTTCGAGTGGCGTTGAGTTGCGTCTGGCTGCGAGTGGAAGGCAACGCCGGCTGGGTGGTGTGCACCGAACGGGTCACCACCGCGTTTTCCGACGGCTTCGACGACACTCGGATTCAGGCCACCAACATTTTTGTGCGGCACGAAGAGGGATGGCTACTGGTGGCTCGCCATGCTTCTCCGCTAACTTCCTCGACGCGCACGCCGGTGCAGTAGAGCCTCTGACCAAATTCCCGTAAGATGAAGGTGCTTCATAAATTGATTGATCTCGGGAATATGCAGCCGCACGGAGAATTCTTGTTAAACAGAACCGTTTTGCTCGTGCTGGTTTTTCTGTTCGCAACGTTTTTGGCGTCGGCGCAAGCACCAGCGCCCGCGGGGCAGCCGCAAGCCGATGCACCGGACGATTCCTCCTCAACGGCCGCAGCGGCGCAGAAAATTATTCGCCAACTGGTGGCTGGCGAGTTTTCGAAGATTGAAGCGATGTACGACGACCGTATGTCGGCCGCTCTACCGCCGGGCAAGTTGGCAGAAAGCTGGCCTAATTTGATCCAACAAGAAGGCCAATTCCAATCGATCATCGATACTCAAACGATTCGAGTACAGGGCCTAGAAGTTGTGAAGCTGGAATGCAAATTTGCAAATGCCACATTGGACGCAACGGTAGCGTTCGATCCCGATGGAAAAATTGCCGGGCTTGGTTTCCGTCCGCATCAGGAGACCGAATCCCCGTGGACTCCGCCGCCCTATGCCAAGCCCAGCTCATTCACCGAACTGCCGCTGACCCTCGTGAATGGATCATTCGAATTGCCCGGCACATTGACCGTCCCTAAAGGGGATGGTCCATTCCCCGCAATCGTTTTGGTGGCAGGTTCAGGTCCTCACGATCAGGACGAAACCATCGGACCCAACAAGGGATTCAAGGATCTCGCTTTCGGTCTGGCCAGCAAGGGAGTGGCGGTATTTCGGTACACCAAGCGCACCGAAAAATACGGCGAAAAAAGCGCCGACGACCCCGCCAAGCTGACGGTCGATGATGAAGTGATCAGCGACGCGCGCGCGGCAGTAGCCTTAGTCGCTAAGCAGCCAAAAATAAATCCAAAACAGGTTTTCCTGCTGGGCCATAGCCTTGGTGCGTATCTCGCCCCTCGAATTGCCACCGGAGATTCGCAGATTGCCGGAATTGCCATCCTGGGCGCAAACACCAGGCCCATCGAACAAGTCATCGTCGAGCAAATTCATTATCTTTCGGGAAAAAGCGGTGCGCCGGCCGACGAATCCGCCAGACAAATCGCAGACGCTGAGGCCGCCGCGAAGCAAATCGAGAGCCCCAACCTCCAACCGAGCGACACCGTTTCATTGCTGGGGTCCAAAACCTACGGCGCTTACTGGCTGGACCTGCGCGGATACGATCCGGTGAAAACCGCGTCGCAACTCAAAATACCGATCTTGGTTTTGCAGGGCGGCCGGGACTACCAAGTAACCAACGCGAATTTTGAGGAGTGGAATAAGGCGCTGGCGAAACGCAAAAACGCGACGCTGAAATCGTTTCCGGATCTCAATCACCTGTTCATGCCCGGCCAGGGCGTGTCGACACCCGCGGAATACGGAAATCCGAATCACGTTTCGGAAGAGGTCATTAACACCGTGGCGATGTGGGTGCTCCCGGGAGAAAGTCCCGGCCACTTGATACAGAAGCCATAAGTTTCGGCCCTTCGCGGGCAAGGTTTCGCTTTTTGTGAGCCTGTACGGCCTCGCCCGCCCTGTGTTATCCTCTGTCTGCAGTTATTCGGCGCTCACGCCGGACGACGTTCTCACCTCAGTAACTTTCACCGCAGCGGGCACGACGAACCAGCAGAATCGTCTTCCCAGCCCGGCCGCGGTAGGTGAACGTTTCCTGTGAGCCAGGCGGACCAAAAATGTCCACACCGGCAGCTTCACCCAAAACGACGGAAATCAAACTGGCGCATTCCCCCGATAGCGATGACGCCTTCATGTTTTATGCGCTGGCTACCGGCAAGGTCCGTTTGCCCGGCGTGAAATTCACGCATGTGCTTTCCGATATCGAATCCTTGAATCAGGCCGCCAAAAAAGAAGTCTATGACGTCACGGCCATCAGCTTTTTCGCTTACCCGTTCGTCGCCGACAAGTACGTCTTGATGGATTGTGGCGC
>Ga0307474_10004184_pt1 | contig 10398 bp, 2 predicted proteins | sample atmos_gasesECM1C_2_FD_203312 | JGI IMG/M metagenome (GOLD analysis project Ga0307474, IMG submission 203312) | Hardwood forest soil microbial communities from Morgan-Monroe State Forest, Indiana, United States - atmos_gasesECM1C_05 | ecosystem: Environmental > Terrestrial > Soil > Temperate...
CAGGGTATCGATATCGGTTCTCCTTTAACCGGTGGCCTGGGGAATCAGGACCTCAGTTGGGTCAGCCCGACAAATCCCGGCGTGGGAAACGGCTTGGACGGCATTCCCGATATCATCAACTACGAGACCGAGGGACAAAGTAACTCCGGAAAGGCTCAGTACAACGGACGCGTCGACGTCGACGTGACCGCCAAAGATCGCATCGGCGCCGCCATCTACTGGGTTCCTCAGTCCAGCAGTTTCCTCAACGGACCCGCCCGCAACTACAACCTTTTTCATCACAATCAAATCAATGAAGCGTACTCCGCCATCTGGAACCATACGTTTTCAGCCAGCCTGCTGAATGAAGCTCGCTTCAATGCTGCCGGTTGGCACTGGAATGAGGTCGCGTCCAACCCGCAATCTCCGGTTGGGCTACCCCAGGACACCTTTGGCGTCTCGAACCAGCCGGTGCAATTCGGCAGTATCACGAACTTCCAGCAGTTTGGACCCAACGTTGGGGGTATCTTCAACCAGTGGACTTACAGTTTCAGGGACATCGCCACCAAAGTCATCAAGAACCACACCATCAAAGCGGGTGTGGATGTTACGCGCCTGTACTATCTGAATGAGGATGCCCCTGGCGGTGTACCGACCTATCTCTTCTTCAACATTTGGGACTTCCTCAACGACGCTCCCCACAAAGAGAGATCGAAGTTCGATCCCCACACCGGAGTTCCCTTCACCAACCGCCAAGACAATCGCGAAAATGTCCTGGGGATTTTTGTTCAGGATGATTTCAAGGTGAAGCGGAACCTGACCCTCAACCTCGGGTTACGCTGGTCCTACTTCGGTCCGCTCTACTCCAAAGAGAACAACATGTATGTCGCGACTCCCGGCGTGGGCGCGAATTATCTGACCGGCCTCGTCGTCAGCAAGCGCAATTCCTGGAACACCCAGAAGAACAACTTCGGACCCCAGATCGGCTTCGCCTGGAGCCCGAGCAAGTTCAACGACAAGTTCGTCGTTCGCGGCGGTTACGGCCTGAATTACAACCAGGAGGAAATCGCGATCTCCGGAAGCATCGCCGCGAACCCCGGACTTGTCGTGCAGCCAACGTTTGAGATGGCCGCCCCAAACTCGCCGAACCCGGGCATTATCTATGCGACGTCTTCCAGTCCGACCTCGCTCACCGGCTATCCGCCGAACAAAAATGCAGTTGTCACCTTCGGGCCGAATGGGCTCCCTGTGGGTGGCGTTGGGCTCAATGTCGGCATATTCCCTCACGAACTACCGACGATGCGCGTCCATCATTACTCGCTCGACACGCAGTACGACCTCGGCCGCCAATTCGTCGCCACTGTCGGATACGTGGGCAACGTTTCCCATAACATCTTCTTCCACCAGAACCCCCTGGCAACTCCCGCGGCTTCGGGATTCCCAATTAATCCCCAGGTCGGCGGCGGTGACTATTGGTCCGTCATCGGCCACGCAAATTACAACGCGCTACTAGCCGGCTTGCGCCATCAGTTCTCCCACCAGTTCTCGGCCGACGCGGAATTCGCCTGGGCCAAGAGCCTCGACACCAGTTCCGGACCCTATTTCGAGCAGCCCTATCCCTTCAACGTCAGCTATGACTACGGACGCTCGGACTACGATGTCAGCAAGGCTTTCAAGTTGATCGCCTTGTGGCAACCCGTCTTCTTCCATGGCAGCAATCACTGGATGGAGAAGATCGCCGGCGGTTGGTCCCTCAGCGGTATCTTCACCATGCATACTGGATTTCCCTGGAGTCCTATCTCGAATACGACGACGCCCGGAAACCTCTATTGCGGAAATTGTTTTGGCTACTCGCAACTGTATCCTGCCGCATTCTTGGGCGGCGCGGGTACCAGCACCAGCAACGATCAATTCAAAATGGGATCGAACTATCCGAAGGGTGGCGCCGCGTATTTCGCGGCTGTGCCGGCCTGCTCGGCGACCATCACAACCAACTGCTATACGACCTTTAACGGCGCCACCAGCGGCGGAAACGCGAACCCGCCGTTCCCCGGTGTCCATCGCAATTCACTCAATGGCCCCGGATACCGGGCCCTTGATGCGACCTTGGTCAAAGCCTTCGGACTTCCCAACCTGCGCGGCCTCGGCGAGAACGCGAAGGTCGAGTTCCGTCTGGATGCCTACAACGTCTTCAACAACCTGAATTTCAAGAATTCCGGCCCCGGTGACATCGTGAACGACATCAACGCCGCCGGTTTCGGGCGCGCGCAAGCCGCGCTCGGTGGCCGCGTCGTTACCCTCGGCGCGCGCTTCGATTTCTAACTCCCCACGTAAACCACCCCACCGCGGCGCGTCGGAAAAGGACGCGCCGCTTTTTTTTTGCCACGGAGAAAACCCGCGCAAACGCTGAAGGATCTGACAAGTCCGGCTTAGAATCAGGGCGTGTTCCCAAACTGCCGAAAAGCGACTGTAGCGCCGGCGTCCCGCCGGCTGTCGTGTAGGATAGGCAGAGTTCGCGCAGGAGACATCGATGCATTTCGAGCAGTTTTACTTGGGCTGTCTGGCCCACGCATCGTACATGTTGGCCTCTGAAGGCGAGGCGGTCGTCGTCGATCCACAGCGCGACGTCGATATTTATCTCAAGGCCGCGGAAGAACAGCACGTCCGCATTCGTCACATCTTTGAGACGCATCTTCACGCCGATTTCGTTTCCGGCCACAAGGAACTCGCCGAGCGTACAGGCGCGACGATCTACATCGGCCCCCACGGCGGCGCCCGCTTCAAGCGCGTCGAAGTTCATGACGGCTTCCAGCTGCAGGTCGGGAAAATGCAGATTCGCGTCCTCGAAACGCCCGGTCATACCCCGGAAAGCATTTGCCTGCTCGTGACGGATACAGAAAAATCCGACAAGCCCTGGGCGCTGTTTACCGGCGACACCTTATTTATAGGCGACGTGGGGAGGCCCGATCTCTCCGAGACGAACACACCGGTCGAACTCGCCGGCATGCTCTACGACAGCCTGCACCAGAAGATACTGACCCTCCCCGACGACGTTCTGGTCTATCCCGCCCATGGAGCCGGATCGCTCTGTGGCCGCAAGATGCGTGCCGAGCGATCCTCCACGATTGCCACCGAGCGCATGACGAACTACGCCTTGCAGATCAAGAGCCGCGAGGAATTTGTTCGCGAACTCACTTCCAAGATGCCGGTGCGGCCCGATTATTTCCTGCAGGACGCGGAAATCAATCGCGATGGCGCATCCCGGCTTTCCGAACTGTGTCCGCTAACGCCGATCTCGCCGAAAGAACTCAAGATGCTTCTCGGCGAGGATGGCATCGCGCTTGATGTTCGCCCCGGCGATGATTTCGCCGCCGCCCACGTGCCCGGCTCCATCAACATTCCGCTCTCAGGGCAATTTGCGTCATGGGCCGGTGCTGTCCTTGGCCTGTCGGCGCGTCCTGTGCTCATCGCCGACGCCGCCGACCAACTGGAAGAAGCCCGCTTACGCCTTGCCCGCGTGGGTATCGAAGATACCCGCGGCTTCCTGCAAGGGGGAGTCCCGGCATGGAAGCAGGCAGGCTTCCCCATGTCGGAGTTTCCGCAGATCTCGGTCGAGGAACTCCACGCGCGCGTGCATGCCGGCTCGGTGCGCGTGCTCGATGTTCGCCGCGAAGGCGAGTGGCGCGCCGCTCACCTCGAAGGCGCCTCGTGGTCTCCGCTTGACACCTTGGCCGACTCTCTTCCGGCAATCGATCGCGACGCTCCGATTGCCGTTCACTGCAAAAGCGGCTACCGCAGCGGCATCGCGTGCAGCGTATTGCAGCGCGCGGGCTTCTCCAACGTGATGAACGTAGTGGGGGGCTTCGACGCCTGGCAGGCCGCTCGACTGCCCGTGGTCCCAGAGGAAGCCGTCGAAGTCTAAGGCCCGGAGTTGCGCTACTCCGGGCCCCAGCTCGTTCTCTTCCTACATGCCGGAAGAACATCGGTCCAACTCGTTGACATAACTGCAAACATCGCTCGCCTGCTTTTCAGCCGCGCGAAACGGTCGTTCATCCTACAGAGTTGCCTTCCCTGCGTTCTCCCGAAATGGAACTCAGCTCGTGTTGTCACATCCACGAGTGACCCACGCACATCGCATGCGTGAGTTACCACACAGACTGCGGAGACCCCGCCTTGCGACACTGTGAATGATTTTTGAAAGCCACGTCGTACAGATGGCTGCTGGTTGTGGAATTGATTGCGCCCAGGTCAAAACGTGCGAACCGTTCGTCCCCCCAAACATTTCGCCGTTGGCTTCCTGACTTCTCGTTCCCCCCAGAACGCGATTCACGAATCAGCCATTGGCCCGATGCGCGCGCAACCTTAGCTCTCCGCTACGGCAAGTAACACACGTAGCCCCTCCCCAAGAGCATCAGCATCAGCAGCAGCAGCAGAAGTGTGCGCAAGAGACGTCTTCATTTTTTCCAGGCAGAAGTTTTATCCGCGGTAAGGAGAACATATGGATTACAAAACATACTTTGTTTTTCTTCGATGGATGCTAGCCGTCACATTGTTTTGCGGGACGGCAAGCCTGACATGGTCGCAGACAAAATCTGCGGCTCCCGCAAAATCACCCGCCCAGACCCAGGCCCAAGCACAAGCACAAGCCAACGCCCAAAACGTGCCCGACAAAGTGTGGGTCAAGGATCCCAGCAAGATTATGGCCATGCGCCAGATGACGAATGCGCAGCGCCGCGCAGCAGCAGAACGTGGCAAAGTACGCCACGCCCAGGCCGAGGCTCGCAAAAGACAGCAGGCCAAAACATCGCAGACAGGAGTCCAGCAATGAAAAAGATCATTTTTCTTTCTCTCCTGCTGATGTTCGCCAGCGCAGCCGTCTTGGCGCAGACCACCGTTCCCACCTGCAACACCTTCGACGCGGCCGGCAACCCGGCGTACCTCGATCCTAATGCGGCCGCCGGTACGCTTCCCTCAACCGCGTGCACGGATTACTTCGGCAAGGCAAACTACGCCAACAGCCCACTGCCTGCGGGCACTCTCGCCAGCTTTACGCTCGTCGCCGGCGGTGGCGGATACGTTGCTCCACAAATCATGATCTCCGATCCGACCGGAACCGGCGCAACCCTTCCCACCTTCACCGTCGATCCCGTCACCGGAACGATTCTCACCATAACCGGCGGCGGCGGTGGAGCCGGCTACATTGCCCCCCAAGTCACCGTGATGGACGCAGGCCCTTGCGGCACCACCGGCCTTCCCGTCTGCGGCAGCGGCGCGATCGTCACCGCGATCATCGGACCTCCATTCACTGGAGGCATTCACAAATTCGTCGATCCCCTCGCCAATCTTCCCATCGCGAATCCCGACACGACCACTTTCCCCGGCTCCGACTACTACGTCATCGCGCTCCAGCAATACACGCAGAAGCTCCACACCGATCTGCCTCCCACCACGTTGCGTGGCTACGTGCAGCTCAACAACGGAACCGACGCGACCGGAGCCAACACCGTCTCCCCGGCACCGATCCAATATCTCGGCCCCGTCTTCCTCGCGCAGCGCAATCGCCCGGTGCGTGTCCTGTTCAAGAACATGCTGCCCACTGGCACCGCTGGCGACCTCTACATTCCGGTCGACACCACCTACATGGGAGCCGGCAACGGTCCCGACGGACAGCCCTACCTCCAGAACCGCGCCACGCCCTGGATCAGCGACGGCACGCCGCATCAATGGACGGTTCCAGCGGGCGAAAGCACCACACACCCTCGCGGCGACAGCACGCAGTTTGTTCCAGACATGTGGTTTGACGCCAACGGAAACGTCGTCGCGGCCGGCACGGCCGGAGCTACCAACGATCCCGGCCCCGGCAACATGACCTTCTACTGGACCAATCAGCAGGGTGGAAGGCTGATGTTCTATCACGACCACGCGTACGGCATCACCCGCTTGAACGTGTATGCGGGCGAAGCTGGCGGTTACTTGCTGATCGATCCCGCCGAGGAAACCACGCTGCTGAACGCAGGCGCTCCCGGTACCATCGCCACCAACACCACACAGACCACTCCTGACCTGGCTCACCTGATCCCGCTCGTTATCCAGGACAAGACGTTCGTTCCATCCGCTCCACAGCTGGCCAGCGAAGATCCCACGTGGAACTTCGTCCCCGGTGGAGGTACGACTCCCGGTACGCCCGCCACTCCCGGAACTCCCAACTTGGGCGACCTCTGGTTCCCGCACGTCTACATGCCCAACCAGGATCCCGCCGATCCCGGCGGAGCCAACGGCTTCGGCCGCTGGGACTACGGCGCCTGGTTCTTCCCGGCGCAAACCACACTGACCGCGGCAGGGCCTGGTGGTCCGAATAGTGATCCGCACGGCGGCGTTTCCATTCCCTGCACCTCGTCCGTCTTCCCCGGCCTGCTGTTACAGCCCACCGCTGTGAACAACTTCCTGGATGGCTGCCCCATCACGCCCAACCCATCCGGTACTCCCGAATCGTTCATGGATACGCCTATGGTCAACGGCGTGGCCTATCCAACACTGACAGTGAATCCGGAAGCCTATCGCTTCAAGATTCTCAGCGCAGGCAATGATCGCTCCTTCAATCTCCAGCTTTATGTTGCCGACGCGACTGGCGCGGACGTAGCGATGCTTCCCGCCGTTCCGCCTGCAGCGACCACTCCGCTGCCGCTCTGCTCCACGCTTACGCAGATCACGCAGCCTGGCTTAGGGACGGGTTTGCCGACCGCACAACTCGATGCCACCGGCAATCCCATCAACGGCACCGGCTTGCCGACAAACTGCTGGCCCAACTACGGACTCTCCGCGGGCATCCCGCGGCAGCAGTTCATGTGGCCTGCCGACGGACGCGATGGCGGCGTGCCCGATCCCCGCTTTGCCGGTCCGCCTTTCATCCAGATTGGCACTGAAGGCGGCCTGCTCCCCGCTCCCGTGGTCATTCCCTCCACGCCCACCGGCTACGAGTACAACCGCCGCAGCATTACTGTGCTGAACGTCTCCACCCACGGCCTCTGGCTCGGCCCTGCTGAGCGAGCGGATGTGATCGTCGACTTCAGCCAGTTCGCCGGCAAGACCCTCATCCTCTATAACGATGCGCCCGCCCCGGTCCCGGCGTTCGACTCGCGCCTCGACTATTTCACCGGCGACTTCGATCAGACCTCGATCGGTGGCGCGCCCGTCACTCAGCCCGGCTACGGTCCCAATACCCGCACCATCATGCAGATCAAGGTGGGCTCGGCTGGAACCAGGACCGGCGCCTTCAGCCTGTCCGCGTTGCAGAAAGCATTCGTCTCGACTGCAGCGGCTCCGGGCATCTTCCCCGCGACGCAGCCCCCCATCATCGTGCCCGAGGCAGCGTACAACTCGACCTACAATGCCACGCTCCCGAATACTTATTCGAGAATCTCCGACAACACCATTACAGTGACCCCACTGGGCAATCCGGTCGCGGGGATTACCCTGACCGCAGGTGGATCTGGCTACAGCGCCGCTCCCGTGGTCACCATTGCTGCGCCCGCTTGCCCGGCTCCTTGCACGCAAGCTACGGCCAGCGCAACGGTGGCTGCCGGGGTCATCACTGCCATCACGATCACCAGCGGTGGCAGCGGCTACACCGCCGCTCCCGCCATCACCATCACCGATGCGACTGGCACCGGCGCCAACGCCACCGCCAGCCTCAGCACCCTCTACAACATGGAACAGAAGACCATCCAGGAGCTCTTCACCCTCGACTATGGCCGCATGAACGCCACCCTTGGGGTCGAGTTGCCTCTCACCAACTTCCAGACCCAGACCACGGTTCCGTTGGGTTACGTCGACTGGCCCACCGAGCTTCTCCAGGACGGCCAGACCCAGATCTGGAAGATCACTCACAACGGCGTGGATACGCACTTCATCCACTTCCACCTGTTCAACGTCCAGGTCATCAACCGCATGGGTTGGGATGGAAGCGTGCGCGCACCCGATCAGAATGAACTCGGCTGGAAAGACACGGTGCGCATGAACCCGCTGGAAGACATCGTCGTCGCCTTGCAGCCGGTAAAGCCGAACCTGCCCTTCCCGCTACCCGACAGCGTCCGTCTCAACGACGTGACCATGCCGGCCGGCAACGCTGATCCCGCGATCTCCGGTCTTGATCCGCTAACCGGCAACGGCGGTATCAGCACAACCAATGCTCTGGTGAACTTTGGCTGGGAGTACGTGTGGCACTGCCACATCCTCGGTCACGAAGAGAACGACATGATGCGTCCGATGATCTTCCAGGTCGCTCCTCCGGCGCCATCGAACCTGGTGGCCGGGCAGAGCACGTCCTCGGTCGCTCTCAGCTTCACCGACAACTCGGCCAGTGAAACTGCATTCGTCGTTCAGCGCGACGCGGTCAGCACCTTCGACTCGCCTGCATTGATGACCTTCAATGTAGGACCGAGCATCCCGATCAGCGCTTACGGCGGCACCATCACCCAGACCGACAACGTGGCTGCCGGTGGTCCGCTCTGGTATCGCGTGCGTGCAATGGACGACTTCTCGCCCATCTCGCCCAACCCGGTCCCCTTCCAGCCCCAGCCGATGCTTTCGGCCTGGACTGCTCCAGTGCAGGCTCTGCCCTTGACCGTCACCACGATCGTGGCGCCGCCAATCACCTACGGCAATGTCGCGACCGTTACCGTCAACGTCACTTCGTGGGTGGGAACTGTCACTGGCAACGTGACCCTTACCTTCAACGGTGTGGCGCAACCGGTGCAGGCTCTTGTCAACGGCCAGGCGGTCTTCAGCCTCAGCGGTCTGGCAGTCGGTTCCTATCCGCTGGCCGCTGCCTACGCCGGAGTGTCTGGGCAGTTTGGGCCCAGCAACGCCACCGGCACTTTGATCGTGAACCCAGCCACTTTGACCATTACCGCCAGCAGTGCGAGTGTGCCCTACGGCTCCGCCATTCCGGCCATCACGCCGACAGTCACTGGCTTGGCGAACGGAGATACCTTGGCCAGCCTCGGCCCGCTAGTGTGCTCGGTCACGGTCCCCGCCGGCAATCCGGTTGGAACCTATCCGACCAATTGCTCCGGTGCCGTCAATTCTAACTACAGCATCACCTATGTTCCAGGAACACTGACCATCACCGGCATGCCGCTGACCATCACCGCCAGCAGCTCGACTGTTGCCTACGGCTCGCCGATCCCCGCCATCACCCCCACGGTTGTGGGCTTGGTCAACGGCGACACGGTGGTCACCCTTGGTCCGCTGGTGTGCTCAGTGGCTGTTCCGGCGGGCAACCCGGTCGGAAGCTATCCGACCACCTGTTCCGGTGCGGTCAATCCTAACTACACCATCACCTACGTACCGGGAACGCTGACCATCACGGGCGTGCCGCTCACCATCACCGCCAGCAGCGCGACGGTTGCTTACGGCTCGCCGATCCCTGCGATCACACCCACGGTTGTGGGCCTGGTCAACGGCGACGCGGTGGTCACCCTTGGTCCGCTCGTTTGCTCGACCACAGCGCGGCAGGGAAGCCCGGCCGGAACTTATCCGACCAACTGCTCCGGTGCGGTCAATCGCAACTACACCATCACCTATGTGCCGGGAACACTGACGATCACGCGGGTGCCGCTTACGATTACGGCCAACAACGCAACTCGTCCAGCCGGCATTGCGAATCCGGCCTTCACCGTTACCTACACCGGATTTGTGAACGGTGACTCGGCGGCTGCGCTGACGGGAACTCTCGTCTGCACGACCACCGCAACCCTGGCGAGCCCCGCGGGAACGTATCCCATCACCTGCTTGGGCCTGACGTCAATCAACTACACCATCACCTGGGTGCCTGGCGTCCTGACCGTTACGGCGACCGGCCCGGTGCTCACGCTCTCGCCGACGTCGTTGACATTCGCTTCTACTCCGAACGTCACCAGTGCGGCGCAGACGATCACCGTCTCCAACACCGGTAACGCTCCGCTGCGGATCAACAGCATTACCCTCGGCGGAACCAACCCCGGTCGTTTCGGCCTCACCCAGACCTGCCCCATTGGCGGTACGGGTCTGCCGGCGGGGGGGACCTGCACCATCAGCGTGACATTTACGCCCAACAACAACACTGTCACCCGAACTGCCCTGGTTCGCGTCGGCGTTGCCGCTCCGGCCATCACCGCGACCGTCAGCCTGACCGGCACGACCATTCTCCCGACTGTCAGCCTGTCTGCGGGTTCGCTGGCCTTCGGCAACGTTCGCATCAACACCAACAGCACCCCCCAAACCGTCACCATCACCAATACCGGAACCGTAGCCTTGGTGATTTCTAGAATCAATGTCGGCGGCTTGAACTCGGGTCGCTTTACTCAAACCAACAACTGCCCGATCGGCGGCGCGGGATTGGCAGCCGGCGCAAGCTGCACTGTCACCGTGACCTTCCGG
>Ga0307474_10004185_pt1 | contig 10397 bp, 10 predicted proteins | sample atmos_gasesECM1C_2_FD_203312 | JGI IMG/M metagenome (GOLD analysis project Ga0307474, IMG submission 203312) | Hardwood forest soil microbial communities from Morgan-Monroe State Forest, Indiana, United States - atmos_gasesECM1C_05 | ecosystem: Environmental > Terrestrial > Soil > Temperate...
TCCCGCCAGGCGCGGGCCGGGACGGGGATGTGCACGACTAGGTCCTGGTCCGGCGCGCGGCCGGCCCGCACCGCCAGCTCGCGGCCGCATCCGGGGCGGCGCGTCCGGATGGCGACCGGCTCGCCCAGCGCGGCGCCGATGCCGAACGAGTCCCGGGCACGTCCGCCCCGCCACATCCGGTCCCCGGCGTAGCCGGCCGGGCCCGGGCCATCGGCGCGGACCAGGTAGCCCGTCGGGGCGGCCGAGAGCGGATGGGCCGCCCGCACCGCGTCGCCGGCCGGCGTCAGCACGATCGCGTGCGCGTCGTGCGAGAAACCGGCGACGGAAAAGTTGTTGGCGCGGCGATCTCCCCCGGCTCCTATGCCTGTCACGCCCGCACGCCGGAAGGAATCAGGCCATGAACATCGTCGCCCGCTCGGTGCTCCGCACCGCGGTTCCCGCCGCCCTGGCCGCCGCCGCGATCACCGCGGTCAGCGGCTGCTCGTCGCTGGCGCCCGGCGCGGCCAGCGCCCAGGTCAAGCCCCCGGTCGCCGCGCCGAGCCCGCCGACCCCGGCCGCCGCCACCGCGACGCCCGCGGCGACGGTGGCCGCATCACCGGTGCCGTCCGCGACCCCGCCGGCCCAGACCCCGCCCCCGCCGCCCCCGTCCCAGAGCGGGCTCACGACCAAGATCACAATTCTCGGTACGACGACCGGCCTGGTCCCGGGCGGCCACGCGGTGCGGTTCATGGTCACGGTGACGAACTCGTCCACGCAGACGTACGGGAACATCCTGCCCCTGGTGTCGCTGGGCCACTGCTCCTGCACGGCGAACAGCCTGTTCCCCGCGGGCAGGCTGCAGGAGCGCGAGAGCACGACCACCGTGTGGCAGACGATCCAGTACGACGTCGAGGGGTTCGGCACCGACTACCTCAACGTCACCGAGCCCGGCGGCATCCAGGAACTGCCCCCGGGCGGCGTGGCCAGCTTCGAGTACCGGGTGGCCCTGAGCCCGGCCACCAGCGCCCAGGTCACCCGCGGGATGGGCCGCCTCGACGTCACGCTGCTGCCGCTCCCCTCGCACACGCCGATCGGCGCGTCCCCGGCCGCGAGCGAGCCGATCGACGTGCAGGCCGGCCAGCCACCAGCGTGAACCGCCCGGAACCCGGCCGGAACCGTTCAGGCCCGCGTGCCGCGTGGCGCTCAGCGCCCGCGGCCGCGGCTTGGCGTACGGTACTTTCCCGGGACATTGGCGGACGACGCGGCGAGAGGGGAGAACCGTGCGGAGCAGGAAGTACGGCCAGGACGTGCTCGCGACACCGCGCCGGCGCCCGGGGCAGCGTCAGCTCCCGCAGGTGACGGCCGAGCGCGGGCTGGTCGTCGAGGACTCGGCCGCGGAGTTCTGCGGTGCCGTCGTGCTCTGCGAGAAGGACGCGGTCACGCTGGAGGACGGGCGCGGCCGGCGCCGGGTGTTCCCGCTCAGCGCTCGCTTCCTGCTGGAGGGACAGCCGGTGCGGCTGGTGCGGCCGAGCCCGGCCGCCGGGCCGGACGGACGGCCGCAGACACCGCGGGGCCCGGCGCGCACCGCGTCCGGATCGATCGCCGCCCCGCCCAGCCGGGCCAAAGTGGCCAAGGCGAGCCGGATCTACGTCGAGGGCCGCCATGACGCCGAGCTGGTCGAGAAGATCTGGGGCGACGACCTGCGCGACGTCGGCGTCGTGGTCGAGTACCTGGAGGGCGTCGACGACCTGCCCGCGATCGCGGCGGGCTTTTGTCCCGGGCCCGTCCGCCGGCTCGGCGTCCTGGTCGACCACCTCGTGGACGGGTCGAAGGAGTCCAGGATCGCCGCGCAGGTTCAGTCGCCGCACGTGCTGATCGTCGGCCACCCGTACATAGACGTCTGGGCCGCGGTCAAGCCGTCGGTGCTCGGCATCCCCGGCTGGCCGCAGGTGCCCCGCGGGCAGCCGTGGAAGGAGGGCGTGCTGGCCGCCATCGGCTGGCGGCCCGACACCGCGGCGGCCTGGCAGCGCATCCTGCGCTCGGTGACGTCGTTCGCCGACCTGGAGCCGGAGTTTCTGGGCCGGGTCGAGGAACTGATCGACTTCGTCACCGCGCCCGGTAGCGCGTAACGAAGCCGTGCCGGTCTCGGTGTCAGCTCAGGGCGCGAAGACGAGGCAGACCGGGCTCGGCACGTGCGTCACCGACACCGGCCGCAGGGCCGGCTCGTCTTCGTCGATGGCGAACGACACGATCGAGTGCGTGTCCTGGTTCGCCACCAGCAGGTACCGCCCGTCGGGTGTCTGGCAGAAGTCCCGCGGCTCTCCGCCCCGGGTGGGCTGCACGTGCGCCAGGGTCAGCCTCCCCGAGGCCGCGTCCAGCCGGAACATGGCGATGCTGTTGAAGCCGCGATTAGAGGCGAAGACGTAACGCCCCGTCGCGGAGATACCCACCGCCGCGGCCTCACTGTGCTCCGGGCAAGATTCGGGCAGCGTCGACACCAGGTCGGTCTGGATGAACCTGGTCCCCTCGCGGCGCAGCGCGGCCAGCGTGCTGTCCATCTCGTTGAGCAGGAACAGATGCCGGCCATCGGGATGGAAGGCCAGGTGCCGCGGGCCAGCCCCGGGCCGGGTGACGATCCGCTCCCCGGGCCGCTCGGCCAGCTCGCCGCCCTCGCCGACGTGGTAGCTCAGGACGGCGTCCAGGCCCAGGTCGGGCACGAGCACGCCGCCGGTTATCGGGTCGACGGCGATCATGTGAGCGTGCGGCCCGGTCTGGCGGTCCGGGTCGACGCTCGACCCGGAATGCTGGACGTGGCCGACCAGGTCGCGCAGGCCGCCCCGTTCGTCGACCGCGTAGGCCGCGACCGAGCCCGATTCGTAGTTGGCCACCAGTACCAGCCGCCCGTCGCCGTAGAGCGCCAGGTGAGCCGGGGCCAGCCCGGCCGAGGAGCGGCTGCCCAGCGCGGTCAGCGCGCCGGTCGCCGTGTCCCGCCGGTATGCGGTGATCCCGCCCGACCCCTGGCCCTCGAACTCGAGGGTCTCGTGCACGGCGTAGACATTCCGCCCGGACGGGCTGATCGCGACCCAGGAGGGGTTGCGCGCCGGAGCCAGCAGCCTCGGCGGCCCGACGGCGCCGTCCTCGTACACGCAGCCGAGGATGCCATCGGCCGTGCCGTCCACGTGCGGCAGCCGCTCGGTGTAGGTCCCGATGATCAGCTGTGCGGTCATGACCCGGGTTCCCGCGGCACGGTCACGGTAGAAGACGGTTGGTTCTGGCTCGCAGCCAGGTCAGGCACCCGGTGAATCCCTCGGCGTATGGCACGCCGGACTGATACCCCCGGTACCGGCTGCAGACTCGCGTCTGGTCGATGATGTCGACCCCGTCGTGGTCGCGCAGCCAGTCCACTTGGCTGGCGTGGCAGCGCAGCGCGGCGAGTTTCGTGTCAATGTCGGCGGAGATGTCGACGTACTCGGTGGGAGTGAATCCCACCCCGGCGAGGGTGTCGATGTAGTACACGGCCGGCACCAGGTCGTGCGCCGGGTGCCCGGTCTTTTTGAGTGGCAGCGTGGCGATGTGGCTGGCGTCCAGCAGCAGCTTGCTCACTTCGTTGTGGTCGGCCATGTAGTCGTGCGGCCAGTGGGTCAGGATCACCTGCGGCCGGGTCGTCCGGATCAGGTCCAGGACCAGGTCCCGCTGGACCGGGTCGGCCGCGTTGACCTCACCGTCGGAGATGCCGAGGGTGCAGTGCTCGGCGCCGACCACGGCGGCCGCCTCTTTCGCCTCGGCCAGGCGAATCCCGGCAATCTCCTCGGCGGTGTGCACGAAACTGCCCCGGTCGCCGAGCGCCACGTGGCACATCGTCACCTGATGCCCCTCGCGGACGTAGCGGGCCAGCGTGCCTCCGCACAGCATTTCCAGGTCGTCGGGGTGAGCACCGACTGCGAGCACTCTCATCGCGCCTCTTGCAAGTCTGGAAGGATCAGATCGTGTTCCAAGGTCTGCGTGACACGGCGGATCGCACCGAGCGCCACCGCTTCCTCGCCGACCGTTGAGGTGAGAAACGTCGGCGGGAACGGCACCAGCGCGGCCACCTTGGCCTCCAGCGGGCGGCGGAGCACCTGGTCGCTGGCCCGGGACATGCCGCCGCTGAGGATGACCGCACGGGGGTTGAGCGCACACACCAGGCTGGCGATGCCCTGAGCCAGTATCGTCAGCGCGTCATTCACGATTATCGACGCGGCGCGGTCACCGGCGGCGGCGGCATCGAACACGACAGCGGCGCTGACCGCGGCCCCGTCGCCGTCGGCGATCGCAAGCATCGCCGCGCCGTTGGCGGTCCGGGCCGCCGCGGCGCCCTCCCGAGCCAGCGCCGCACCGCCGGTGACGGACTCGAATGGCCCGTACCCGGCGATCAGCCGCGGGTCCTGGCCACCCTGCAGCGGCATCAGGCCGATCTCGCCGGCCCCGCCGTCGGCACCGCGATACGCGTGGCCGCCCAGCAGCAGCGCGGCGCCGACCCCGACGCCGAGCTGGACGAAGAGCGCGTCGTCGAGGTTCTGCGCCACGCCGAGCCACTGCTCGGCCAGCAACGACAGGATCACCTCGCGCTCGACGTGCACCCGGCATCCGAACAGCTCCGCCAGCCGGGCGCGTAGGTCCAGACCCTCCCAGCCATCAAGCTGGGGTGCGATCGTGACAACGCCTCCGGCGGTGACAACCCCGGGAGTGCCGACGCCGACGGCGAGCAGGTCTGCGTCGGCGACCTCGTGCTCGGCCATCAGCTCAGCCGCCGTCTCGCGAACCAGCTTCAACATTTCGTCCGGGCCGAGCCTGCGCAGTCGGGACGTATCTCGGCGGCGCATGCCGAGGACCTGGCCGTCCAGGTCGGCGAGGACGATCATCAGTTTGTCCGCACCGATGTCCACGCCGAGCACGCTTTGCAGGTCAGCGCAGAACTCATACAACGTGGGGCGACGGCCGTCCGATCGCGCCCGTTCCGGCGTCAATGGCCGGACATGTCCCGAATCGAGCAGGTACTTCACGACGTTGGTGACGGTCGGTGCCGACAAACCGGTGATTCTGGTCAGATCCGCCCGAGACACCGGCCCTGACGTGCGGATCTCATGCAGTACCCGGGCCGCGTTGATACGACGCATCAACCCGGGAGAGCCGTTACGGGCGATGGTCTCGCGCACGCTTGACAGGGTGTCATAACTAATGATTAGTTACAACCCGGCAAGACTACTGACGAACCTCGTGAAGCGTCCAGCCTGGTGCATCGGTTGCGGAGGGACATAAAAGCGTGATGCGGACCTGCTCACACGTCAGCGGCGACGCGGCCGGAGGTGCTGGCAAATGAAGATCCGCCCGTTCCGTCCCGATGACACCGACGAGTTGTACGAGATCTGCCTGCGCACCGTGGATGCCGGTAACGACGGCACACTGCTTTATCCGGCCTACCCGGACCTGCCCGGCCACCTCGCGCTCGGCGCCAACCTGATCCTCGAGCCCGAGTTCGCATTCGTCCTGCAGGACGCAGCGGGCGCCCCGGCCGGCTACGTGGTCGGCGCGCTCGATACCCGCGCGTTCTACAAGAAGTGCGAGCAGTTGTGGTGGCCACCCCTGCGCGAGCGCTACCCGGATCCGGTTGACGTACCCGCCGAGCACCACACACCGGAGCAGCGACTGCTGCACGCCATCCACCAGCCGGTCCTCGCGCCCGACGCGGTGCTCGACGTCTACCCATCCCACCTGCACATCAACCTAATGCCGCCGGCGCAGCGGCGGGGATACGGGAAACTGCTGCTCAACACCCTCTTCGCCGCACTGCAGGACGCCGGCTCGACCGGGATCTTCCTGGGCGTACAACCGGGCAACACCCGGGCGATGGGCTTCTACCACCGCATGGGCTTCGACGAGATCCCGAATCTGCCACCGAGCTGGAGCACCCGGCTCGGCAAGGCATTCCCGCCGGCGGACGCCGCCGATGGCTGAACGGATCAACGTCGCCGTCGTGGGCGCCGGCCGCAGGGCGGCACAGTACTTCAGGTACGTGCCCGACGACCTGCGCCCGCTGATTCGGCTCACCGCCATCGCGGACCCGAACGAGTCGAACCGCGAGGCGTTCGAGCGGCTGTTCTCCGGCGGTCGCCGAACCCACCACTACAGCGACGCCGACGACATGCTCGCGAACCAGGACCTCGACGCGGTGATCATCGCGTCACCCAACAAGTACCACGCCCGCTACACCGAACTCGCGATCGCCGCCGGCGCCCACGTCCTGCTGGAGAAGCCGGTCGCGACCAGCGTCACCGAATGCCGGGACGTGTGGCAGGCGGCGCGGGCGGCCGGCCGCGAGGCCAGCGTGATGGTCGGGTTCGTGCTGCGCTACACACCGTTCTACAGCCGGATACAGGAGATTGTCGCCGCCGGCGAACTCGGCACGATCCTGGCGATCGACGCCGACGAGAACCTCGGCACCGGACTGACCGGGCTGTTTCACAAAAGCTGGCGACGCCGTGACGACCTGTCCGGCGGCTTCCTGGTGGAGAAGTGCTGCCACGACTTCGACATCCTCAACTGGCTGATCGGCTCGGCCCCGGACCGCGCGTACGCGATCGCTAAGCGCACCCATTTCGTGCCCGGCGCCACCGACGCGCGGCAAGCCCGGTTCGACCCAGAGGTGATCCGCCAGATCGACGTCGCGGACTTCGGCGACCAAGAGATCAACGCCGCCTTCCCGGCGCCGCTGGAAGGCTCGCCGTACGACTTCCCGTCCGACTCACCCGATCACACAGCGGTACTGCTCGATTTCGCCTCCGGTGCCCTGGGCACCTTCGTGGCCTGCATGGGCCAGCCCCGTACGACTCGGCGAATCCGGATCTTCGGCACCAACGGAGACCTGGAGGGCGACATCGACGACTCTCGGATCGTGGTCCGCCAGCCGCACGCCACCGACAACGGCTGGGACGTCAAGGACATCCCGGTCGCGGCCGATAAGCACAATCACCACGGCGGCGACGGCGTGCTCGCCGATGCGTTCTGGCGAACCGCCGCGAACCAGGCCGGCCCGTCCCGGGCCGGCCTGCGTGAAGGGATCGACGCGGCGCTGGTCGCGCTCGCCGGCCAGCAATCTGCCGCGTCCGGCCAGTCCGTCGACGTTGCCGGGATGCGACACCAGGTGTTCGGCTGACCTACTCGCTTCCGGCATGGCGCCTTGAGCCTGGGCCGGCGGTCATGACCCGGGTTCCTGCGGCACGGTCACGTGGCACGCCGCCTGATGGCCCGGGGACGACGTCCTGAGCTGCGGCGTCACCTGAGCGCACATCTCGACCGCGAGCGGGCAGCGCGAGCGGAAGCGGCAGCCCTGGCCCGGCTCGATGACGCGGGGCGGCTCGGCGATCTCCGCTGACGTGATCGAGATCGGGACGCGCGGATCGGGCACGGCCGAGAGCAGGAGCTGGGTGTAGGGATGCACCGGGCCGTGCAGCACCTCTTCCGACGGGCCGCTCTCGACGATGTGCCCCGCGTACATCACGACCACCCGGTCGGATACGTAGCGAGCGCTCGCTATGTCGTGGGTGATGTAGAGCAGCGACACGCCTTCTTCGTCGCGCAGGCGCGCCATCAGGTTGAGCAGCCCGACCCGGATCGACACGTCCAGCATGGAGACCGGCTCGTCGGCCAGGATGAGCTTGGGCCGGTAGGACAACGCCTGCGCGAAGCTCACCCGCTGGCGCTGGCCGCCGCTCATCTCGTGCGGGTACTTGGCCAGTGTCTGCCGGGCGGGCACGAGGCCCACGGTTTCGAGCACCCGCTCCGCCTCGGCCTCCCGCTCACCACGGCCGAGCGCGGGCTGGTGCAGCTTGAGTCCGCGCGTCATCACGTAGTCGATGGTGTGAGCCGGGTTCAGCGAGCTGAACGGGTCCTGGAAGACCATGGGAACCTGGCCGCGGTAGGACAGCACCTCCCGCCGGGACCGGAGCTCGGCCAGCGGCCGGCCGCGGAACAGGATCGTGCCGCTGGTCGGCTGGTACACCATCGCGAGCAGGCGGGCCACGGTGCTCTTTCCGCTTCCGCTCTCCCCGACCAGCGCGACGATCTCCCGCTCATCGAGCCGGAGGTCGACGGCGTCGACCGCGTGCAGGGTGCGGCCGCGCATCCCGCCGATCCTGAAGTGCCGGGTAAGCCCCCTGGTTTCGAGCACCGGCGGCGGGACCGGCGCGGCCGCGGCGGGCGCATCCCCGCCAAAACCGCCGGTCACCTCAGTCATCGCTGCCACCCTCCGGACCGTGCAGGAAGCACCGGACCCTGCGCTCGGCGACCTGGTAGAACTCTGGCTCGCGGCCGGTGCAGGCGGCCATGGCCTTCGGGCACCGGGGGGCGAAGCTGCAGCCGCCGGGCAGAGCGGCCAGGTCGGGCGGGGCGCCCGGGATTCCCCCGATGTGCACCTTCGGGCCGTGGACCGAGGGGAACGCGTCGAAGAGGCCGATCGTGTACGGGTGCATCGGGCTGGCGAAGACCTCCTGGGTGGGTCCCAGCTCGGCGAACCGGCCCGCGTACATCACGGCCAGCCGGTCCGAGAAGTGGCTGACCAGCGACATGTCGTGGGTCACGAAGATGATCGCGAACCCGAGCTCGCGCTGGAGTTCCTTGATCTGGACCATCAGCGCCCGCTGGGCGACCACGTCGAGCGCCGAGGTGGGCTCGTCCATCACGATGAGGTCGGGCGAAAAGAGCAGGGCCATCGCGATCATCGCGCGCTGGCGCATACCGCCGGAGAGCTGGTGCGGAAAGCTGCGCAGGTGCACCGCGTCGATCCCGACCAGGGCAAATACCTCCCGGGAACGCTCCAGAACGGCCGCCTTGGAGATTTTCTGGTGGGCCCGCATCGCGTCCGCGAACTGGGCGCCGATGGTCTTCACCGGATTGAGCGCGTTCATCGCGCTCTGCATGACGACCGAGTAGTCGCGCCAGCGGATGGCCCGCAGCGCCTTCTCCCCCAGCTGCACCATGTTGGCGCCCTTGAAGATGACCTCGCCGCCGGTAATCTGCGCGGGCGGGCTCAGCAGCTGGGCGATGGCGAACAGCAGCGTGGATTTGCCGCATCCCGACTCGCCGACGATGCCGAGGAACTCGCCTGGCCGCAGTTCCAGGCTCACTTCTTCCACCGCCTTGGCCGGCCTGCCCCGGGTCAGGTAGTCGACGCTGAGGTCGCGCACGTCCAGGATCGCGTCAGCCACGTCCCCTCCGGACCGGACGGAGCGCCGGGTTGGCTATCTCGTCGAATGCGTAGTTGAGCAGCGAGAACGCCGCTCCGAGCAGGGCAATGCCGATGCCGGGGGCGATGGCCCACAGCGGTGAGCCGGCCTGCAGGGCCTCATTGTTTTCCGCCCAGAACAGCATCGTCCCCCAGCTCATCGAGTCCGGGTTGCCAAGGCCGATGAACTGGAGCCCGGCGGCGGCCAGGATCGCGTACAGCGCCGCACCGAGGAAGTTGGCCACGATGAGCGACGTCATCGTGGGGAGGATCTCGAAGACGATGATCCGCCACTGGCGCTCGCCGCGAACCCGCGCCGCGATGAGGAAGTCTCGGCTGCGGAGCGAAAGCGCCTGCGAGCGGAGCTGCCGAGCGCCGTAGGACCAGCCGGTGACGACCAGCACCGCGATGAGGATCGTGTTGCCGCCGTTCTTGGAGTACGCGGCGATGATGACGACCAGCGGGAAGGCCGGGATCACCAGGAACACGTCCGTGAACAGCGACAGGACGCCATCCGCGAACCCGCCACGGTAGGCGGCCGACACCCCGATGATGACCGAGAGCACCGTGGCCAGGCCGCCCGCCACCACCGCGATGATCAGCGACTCCCTGGTACCGAACACCCACTGGGAGAAGATGTCCTGCCCGTAGGACGTCGTGCCGAAAAGGTGCGCGGCCGACGGGCCGGCCGAGCGCTTGTAGATCTCGGCGTTCGGGTTGTCATGGGCCACGAGCCCGGGAAACAGCGCCAGGAACACGAAGATCGCGAGCACGATCAGGCCGGCGAGCGCCTTCCGGTTGCCGCCGACCGCACGGGCGAGATTAGCGGTGGCGCCCGCTTTGAGCCGGTCGAGGCGGGGACGCCGGGACGGGATGACTCCGGTACTCATCGCGCCCTCACGACTGCGCCCTGGTCCGGGGATCGAGCGCCAGCGTGACAAAGTCGACCGCGAGGATCGCCACGAGCACCGCGACGGTGATGAGCAGGAACAGCGTCTGCATGAGTGCGTAGTCCTCGTTCTGAACTCCGTCCAGGAGCATGTAGCCGAGCCCCGGATAGGAGAAGACGTATTCCACCAGGATGGCGCCGCTAACGACGAAGCCGAGGGACATGCCGAATCCGGTGAGGTTGGGCAGGATCGCGTTGCGGCCCGCGTAG
>Ga0307474_10004187_pt1 | contig 10395 bp, 11 predicted proteins | sample atmos_gasesECM1C_2_FD_203312 | JGI IMG/M metagenome (GOLD analysis project Ga0307474, IMG submission 203312) | Hardwood forest soil microbial communities from Morgan-Monroe State Forest, Indiana, United States - atmos_gasesECM1C_05 | ecosystem: Environmental > Terrestrial > Soil > Temperate...
GTTTGCCGCCCGCGCTGCTGCCGAGGCCAAGGGACCAGGCACGGGAACAGGCACGCGGCCGCTGTTTGACCCGCCGCAATTTCCTTTGGTGCTGCCCAATGCCCGGACCCGCAACGGAGTCGGCCAGACCGTCAAGGATCTCAGCGAGGATCCCTACGCCGGCGCCGAGGTCACGCTCACCCTGACCGCCAGGGATGAAGCCGGCAACGAGGGGCGCAGCGAGCCCTTCAACATGCGCCTTCCGGAACGGCTGTTCACCAAGCCGCTCGCGCGTGCGCTGATCGAGCAGCGCCGTGTCCTGGCGCTGGATGCCAATCGGAACTCGCAGGTCTCCGAAGCTCTCGAAGCGCTGATGATTGCGCCGGAATTGTTCACGCCCGAGATGGGGCATTATCTAGGGCTGCGCAGCGTCGCGCGCGAGCTCGAAACGGCGCGGACGGATGATGCCCTCAGAGAGGTCGTTGCAAGCCTCTGGGCGCTCGCCGTCATCATCGAGGATGGCAATATCAGCGACGTGGACAAGGCGCTCCGCGCAGCACAGGAGGCGCTCAAGCAGGCGCTGGAACGAGGCGCCAGCGACGAGGAGATCAAGAAACTCACGCAGGATTTGCGCGCCGCGCTCGATAATTTCATGCGCCAGCTTGCCGAACAGCTGCGCAACAATCCGCAAGCCTTGGCGCGGCCGCTCGATCCCAATACCAAAGTGCTGCGCCAGCAGGACCTCAACAACATGATCGATCGGCTGGAGCGCCTGTCGCGCTCCGGCGACAAGGATGCCGCCAGGCAATTACTGGAACAGCTGCAGCAAATGCTCGAGAATCTGCAAATGGCGCAACCGGGCCAGGGCGACGGCGACATGGAGCAGGCGCTCAACGAACTTGGCGACATGATCCGCAAGCAGCAGCAGCTGCGCGACAAGACCTTCAAACAGGGGCAGGATTCACGCCGCGACCGCCAGCGTGGCAAGCAGGGCGATCAAAGCATGGGTGACCTGCAGCAGGACCAGCAGGGCCTGCGCGACCGCTTGAGGAAATTGCAGGACGAGTTGGCCAAACGCGGCATGGGCCAGGGTCAGCCCGGTCAGAAAGGCCAGAAAGGCCAACAAGGTCAGCAGGGACAGGATGGCGATGCGCAGCAGGGAGACGACGGCGACGACGGTCTCGGCGAAGCCGACAGCGCGATGGGCGACGCCGGCAGCAAGCTTGGCGAAGGCAACGCCGAGGGCGCGGTCGATGCGCAGGGCAAGGCGCTCGATGCGATGCGCAAAGGCGCCCAAAGCCTCGCTGAGGCGATGCAGCAGGGCGAGGGTGAGGGCCAGAGCGACGGCCCCGGCAACCGCGCAGGCCGCCAGCAGAGCGGCGGTAATCAAAGCGATCCCCTGGGACGCCCATTGCACGGGCGTGAATTTGGTGACGATCTGACGGTCAAGATTCCCGGCGAGATCGACGTGCAGCGGGTGCGACGGATCCTTGAGGAGCTTCGCCGCCGCCTTGCCGATCCCCAGCGGCCGCAGATCGAGCTCGACTACATCGAGCGGCTGCTCAAGGACTATTAGGGTTGCCCGTCCTGGCCTTGCGTGCCGCCAAGGCGTCAGCAACTGCGCTACGAATATCGGCAACCGAGAACGGCTTGGTGATGACGTCATGGGCGATGGCGTTGAGACCCGATGCGCGCTCGCGCTGATCGGCAAAACCGGTCATCAGCAGAATTGTCAGATCCGGTAAATCGCGGGCCGCCGTCAAAGCCAGCGCAATTCCGTCCATCACCGGCATCTGAATGTCGGTCAAGAGAAGATCGAAGGCGTTTTGCCCGTTGCTGAGAATTTCAAGCGCCTCTGCGCCATCCGCGGCGGTGACGATTTCGTGGCCGTCCATGGCGATGGCGCGCGCCACCAGCGTGCGCATGGACTCCTCATCATCGACGATCAACAGACGCGGCATTGAACAACCTGTTTTGCGGCCGGGATCAGTCGCTGCCGTTCATATGTGCCCGCCGTTCAGATCCCGCTTGTTGAAGAAGCGTACGTCGATATTGCGGCCTTCGGGCGGCGGCGATGCCAGGCGGGACTTGAACGAGGCCTTTTCGCCGGGTTTGAGCACCGCCTGTTCCAGAACGGCATTCCAGGCATAGATTTCGCCGCCCTGCGCGTCGCGTACGCTGAAACGCAACCGCGGCAGTTCCATCGGCTTGCTGGACTCGCCGGTGATGACGCCCTCGATCACTAGCACCGGCTTACCTTCCACCATTTCGGAAGTGACCCTGACGTCCTGGAAGCGCAGGCCGCGCAGGTTGACGTCGAGACCGACCAACTTGTAGAAGGCCGCCGTTTGCGGCAGCAGGCGTACCACATCGACACGCCAGACCAGGAGGGCCACCACCAGCGCGCCCATCGCGGCGCAGGTGGCGGGCAGGCTGGTGGATGATTTTCGCCGCGTGTCCGGGTGTTCCCTGGACCGTGCCGCGGGTTGTGTCTTTGATCCGAGAACCCTACGTAGCCATGATGGCCGTTGCTGGCGGCTGGCCGGCGTGTCATGCAGATCGTTGTGAGCGAACGAGGACCAGTTGGCAGTGGAGGCCGCTGCCGAACCTCCAGCCGAGTTCGGCCACTCGCCAGCAATCGAGGGGCTGTCAACGCGCGGAGCTTCATCTCCCTCGCCGTGCTCGTCGCGCGCAAGCGCGTCCCAGTCGGCAGCGGCATCCCGCTCGTCGGGCCCTCGGCTGGCCTCGGTCATTGCCGGCGCCCGTACGTCGATCGCATCTTCCGGCCGCGCCAGCCAGACCTCCTTGCAGCGCGAACAGCGCACGGTGCGGCCAGCCTCGCCCAGTGTGGCGAGATTGATGGCATAAGACGTAGAACAATGGGGGCAAACGATGTGCATGGGAGTAAATCTCCGCAATGACGCTGCTTAAGGCCGCCGGCTTCGAAAACGGGGCGCTAGGATGCTACAAGCCGACCGTTAACGAATCGGAAACCATAAACGAAGCAAAACCGCTTTGTTTGGTCCGTGACCGCAGTGAGGCAGGTGAGCCCGGATCGGCTGGTTCCGCGCCTCCGGCCGGGCCCCCTGTCGAACGGAGCTGAGCTTGGTTCGGTTCGAAAATGTCGGATTGCGCTACGGGCTTGGCCCGGAGATTTTGCGCGACCTCAGTTTCCTTATTCCCGCCCATTCCTTCCAGTTCCTCACGGGCCCCTCCGGCGCCGGCAAGACTTCACTGCTGAAGCTGTTGTTCCTGTCCCTGCGGCCGACTCGCGGCCTGGTCAATCTGTTCGGCCATGACGTTTCCCTGCTCGGCAAGGATCAGATCGCCGACCTGCGCAAGCGGATAGGGATCGTGCTGCAGGACTTCCGACTGCTCGACCATATGACCACCTACGAAAACGTCGCGTTGCCGTTTCGGGTGATGGGCCGGGACGAATCAAGTTATCGCAAGGAGGTCATCGACCTCCTGAAATGGGTGGGGCTTGGCGAACGAATGGACGCCCTGCCGCCGATCCTGTCTGGCGGTGAAAAGCAGCGGGCCGCGATCGCCCGCGCCGTCATCTCGCGGCCGCATTTGTTGTTGGCGGACGAGCCCACGGGCAATGTCGATCCGACGCTCGGGCGTCGACTGCTGCGGCTATTCATCGAGCTGAACCGGTCCGGCACCGCGGTCGTCATCGCAACCCATGACATGGCACTGATGGACCAGTACGATGCAAGGCGGCTCGTGCTGCACCAGGGACGGCTGCACATCTATGAGTAGGCCGAATCACCAGCTTGGCCCGTTGCTGGACCTCGCACGCGACCGGCCGCAGTTGCCGGCCCAGGCGCGCAACATGTCGCCGATCGTTCCGCGCGGCTCGATCGCCGGAACGGCGCTCGTTGCCGTTGTCGCCATCATGACGTTCCTCGCCTCCATTACCACCGGCACCGTGCTGCTCGTCGGTGCGTCGGCAGCGGAGTGGCAGTCGGAAGTCGCAAGCGAGATCACCATTCAGGTGCGCCCCCTCGCCGGGCGGGACATCGACAAGGACGCCTCCGCAGTGGCTGAAGCTGCCCGCACGCAATCCGGCATTGTCGATACCCGGATGTTCAGCAGGGAGGAGTCCGCCAGGCTGCTCGAACCGTGGCTCGGCAGCGGACTTTCGCTCGACGAACTGCCGGTACCACGTGTGATCGTGGCGAGGGTGCAGCCAGGCACGGCCATCGATCTGGAGGCGCTGCACCGCCGGGTGATGCAGACAGCGCCGTCCGCAAGCGTCGACGATCATCGCGCCTGGATCGAGCGCATGCGCTCGATGACGGGCGCCACGGTGATAGCCGGCATCGGGATTCTCGCACTGGTGATCATTGCGACCATCATCTCCGTGTCGTTCGCCACTCGTGGTGCGATGGCCGCGAACCGCCCTATCGTCGAAGTCCTGCACTTTGTCGGAGCTGGGGATCGCTACATTGCCAACCGCTTCCTTCGACATTTTCTTCGGCTCGGCCTTGAGGGAGGGTTGATCGGAGGTGGGCTGGCGATGCTTGTCTTCGGCTTCTCCGAATCGATCGCCGGCTGGTTTTCGGGTACCCCGGTCGGGGACCAGTTTGCCGCATTATTGGGGACTTTTTCGCTGCGACCCTCCGGCTACCTGGCGCTGGCGGTGCAGGCTGTGTTGATCGCTGGGATCACGGCCTGGGCATCGCGCCGCACGCTCTTGACCACACTCAACGAGATCGACTGAAAACGCCGTGCCGTAGCGTTCGCGGACTCCACTTCGCCCAAAAAAATTCTACACTTGAGCCATGGAAACGCTGCCCGCCGACCGTTCGAAAGCCGTACCCGCTACCGGGCGGCGCGGGCGGCTGGGCGCAACCATCGTAGCAGTGCTGGCAATCGTGTTTGTGGCTGCCGCGGTTGGCTTTGTCGGCTTCATTTCGCAGTTGCACGGCGCCGAAACCAGGCCCTCGCGCACCGCCGACGGCATCGTCGTGCTCACCGGCGGTTCCTCACGGGTGTCGGACGCGATGGAATTGCTCGCCGACGGTTACGGCAAGCGCCTGTTGATCTCCGGGGTGCACCCGACCAGTCCGGCGAGCGACATTTCGCGTTCGGCGACCGACAGTCAATTGCTCATGAGCTGCTGCGTCGACCTCGATCGATCCGCAGTCAATACCCGCAGCAACGCGGCGGAGACGCGGCGCTGGGCTCGCGAGCGCGGTTTCAAGTCGCTGATCGTGGTGACCTCGAACTATCATATGCCGCGGGCGATCGTCGAGCTGACGCATGCGATGCCCGACGTTACGCTCATTCCGTTCGCTGTGGTCGGCGACAAGTGGCGAGACGAGCCGTGGTGGACCAGCGGCGCGACGATGCGTCTCTTGTTGTCGGAATATGTCAAATACGTTGCCGCCGAGGTGCGGGTGCGTCTTGCCGATGCCGGACTTGAAATGACGCGCGAGGCTGCGGTACTGCCGGCCGTTTCCTCGCCACGCAGCGCGGCGACGGCGCTGGTGGTCCGGTTCATCGCGCTTTAGCCAACTGGCCAACTGAATCGGGTTGTTGATGGTCTCGATTTTCCTGCGTTCGCTGATCTACAACGTACTGTTCTATTTGAACCTGGCGCTCTGGATCATTATCGCGTTGCCGACGTTCCTGATGCCCCGCTCGGCCCTTTTGACGCTCGCGCGGTATTGGGCGCGCAGCAGTATCTGGCTGTTGCGCGGCATCTGCAACATCAAGGTCGAATATCGCGGCGTCGAGAAAATTCCGGAAGGGCCGTTGATCGTCGCCTCAAAGCATCAGTCGATGTGGGAAACCTTCGCGTTGCTGCAATTCTTCGATCAGCCGCTTTTCATCCTCAAACGCGAGCTGACCTGGATTCCGCTGTTCGGTTGGTATGTGGTAAAGGCGAACATGATTGGCATCAACCGGAGCGCCGGCGGCCGTTCGCTGCTGCAGATGGCGCGACGCGCCGGCGAACAGGTCAGGCGAGGACGTCAGTTGATCATTTTCCCGGAAGGGACCCGAAGGCCGGTCGATGCTCCTCCACGCTACAAACCCGGCGTCGCGCAAATCTATGTCGGTTGTGGTGTCGCCTGCCTGCCGGTTGCGCTGAATTCGGGTTTGTTCTGGCCTCGTCGGACTTTCATGCGTTATCCGGGAACGATGGTGGTCGAATTTCTCGATTTGCTGCCGCCGGGTCTGTCACGTGCCGAATTCCTTACGCGCGTTTCTGATGTCATCGAGGAGGCCACTGGCCGGCTGGTCGAGACGGCGCGACGGGAGCAGGCGCAATTGTTTGGCCGCGTGCCGGGTTCGGCTTCGGTCGAAACGGGTTCCGGAAAAACCTCACCCTGAGGAGCGCGCACCAGGTGCGCGCTTCGAAGGTTGGCCTCCTGGTTGAAGACGATGCTTCGCATCTCATCACCATGAAGGTTCTGGTCCGCCCCTGGCCGTGCAAACTTGCACGTCAGCGGTGCAGGCTCGTGTCGTCGTGCAGCATGAGCGCGAGCCGGTGCAGTTGCGGGTCGCGGAAACCCTGCGCTTCGATCGATTTCACGGTCGACAGGACGTAGTCGCGATTATTTCCTGAACGGCCGTGACCCTGCCGGACGTAACGAAGCTGGTCGGCGAGCGACAGCCGCCCGGCATATTGGATGTGCCCGCGATCGACCACATAGGCGAGTGCGCTGACGCGCTGCCGCGCTTCGTTCTCGAGCCAGACCGAGCGCGTGACTTCGCGATAGACGTTGGTGGTTTGCTCGCGACTGCGTAAATAATCTACGGTGTCCCTGCGTCGTCTGGCCTCCACCCTGAATGCGATGCCGCGGCAGGCGCCGCCACGGTCAAGGCCCAGAACGAGGCCGGGCTTTTCCGGAGTGCCACGGTGGTCAAACGAGTAAACGCAGAGTGCGCGATGTTCGCCGATGAGCCTCGCAGGAAATTGATCGATGAATTCGAAGCCCGGTCGCCACATCAGCGACCCATAGCCGAACACCCACAGGTCTTCCGCCGAGGGCTCCGGTTGCGAAGGGCTTTTGGCTGACATCTGGTGCACGAGCTATCAGAATATGGATACAAAACGAAACAAGAAATTTCGCGCGTTTTACCGTCCCCTTCGCCGCTTAGATTTGACAAAATCCTCCCCCAATGGTCGCACTATGCCTGATATGACCGTCGCAACTCATCGCCGTCCTCGTTGGCAGCTCTTTTTGATGCCTGCCTTGCTCGTCCTCGCCGCCGCGGCATGGAGCGTCTTCTGGTTCTTTGCCGCCTCCCAGGCCGAGGTTAAGGCCGATGCCTGGCGAGCACAGGAAGCGAAATCGGGGCGAATATATGATTGCGCCAAGCGCTCGATGGCCGGCTTCCCGTTCCGCCTCGAGGTGCGGTGCGAAGCTGCGAGCGTGTCGCTGATATCGCAGACTGCGGGTGAGGGCGCGGCGCAATCGCCGGTCACCGCCAGGCTCGGCGAAATTCTGGTGGTCGCCCAGGTCTATGATCCGAAATTGCTGATCGCGGAATTTACCGCACCAGCGACGATCGTCGATTCCCACGGGTCGTCTTCGATGGTGGTGAACTGGACCAGGGCCCGCTCCAGCGTGGTTGGATTGCCCGCCATTCCACAGCGGGCTTCCGTTGTTTTCGATGACGCATCGATCGATCGCGTGAACAGTTCGGTGCAGGTGCCGCTGGCGCGCGCCAGACACGTCGAATTGCACGGCCGCCTCGCAGAGGGTTCTACCTCCGATCATCCCTTGATCGAGACTGTCTTGAGGATAGGGGCGGGCAGCGTTCAGGAGTTGCATCCGCTGCTTGCCAAGCCGTTCGACGCGGAGATACGCGCCACGCTGAGCGGGTTGAAGGATGTTTCGCCAAAACCCTGGCCTGAACGGTTGCGCGAGCTGCAGGCGGCCGGAGGTCATGTCGAGATTGTGCAATCCCGCATCCAGCAGGGCGACCTCATCGCGGTCGCGGCGGGCACGCTTGGTCTTGACGCGCAAGGGCATCTCGATGGCGAGTTGCAGATGACGGTTGCAGGCATCGAGCAGGCGATCCCGGCGCTTGGCCTGGAGAAAATGCTCGATGACGGCGTGCCGCAGGCAACCCTCGATCGCGTCGCGCCCGGCGTCAAGACACAGGACATCGGCAATGTGCTGGGCGCACTGGACCGGGCGATTCCCGGTCTCGGAAAGGTCGTGAGGCAAAACGCCAGTGTCGGGGTTGCGGCCGGCATCAAAGCTCTCGGCAAGGAGGCGGTGCTGGAAGGCAAGAAGGCGCGCACCTTTCCGCTGCGCTTTGCCGATGGGGCCGTATATCTCGGCCCGCTCAAGGTCGGGCAAATCCCGCCGCTATTTTGAGGCATCGTCGTCCGGGGCAAAATCGTCACTCCGCCTTCTTGCGAAGGTGCGCGTGCGGCCGGCCGAAATCGGGCGCTGCCGAATCCTGGCCGGTTTCCACGATGCCGCGGCGAATGGCGCGGGTGCGCGTGAAATGTTCGAACAATGCTTCCCCGTCGCCGCGCCGGATCGCACGCGTAAGCCTGGAAAGGTCCTCGTTGAAGGTGCCGAGCATTTCCAGCACGGCATCCTTGTTGGCCAGAAACACGTCGCGCCACATGACGGGATCGGAAGCTGCAATGCGAGTGAAATCGCGAAAGCCGCCCGCCGAGAACTTTATCACTTCCGACGACGTTACCTGGGCAAGCTCGTCAGCCGTGCCGACGATGGTGTAGGCGATCAGGTGCGGCAGGTGACTGGTAATCGCCAGCACGAGGTCATGGTGGTCGGGGGTCATGATCTCGACCCTGGCCCCCAGCGCCGACCAGAACGCGCGCATTTTCTCCACCGCGCTCGGCTCGGTGCTTTCGGGCGGGGTCAGGATGCACCAGCGGTCGATGAAGAGCTCGGCGAAGCCCGAATCCGGTCCGGAATGTTCGGTGCCGGCAACCGGATGCGCCGGCACGAAATGCACGGTCGCAGGCAAATGCGGCGCCATGTCCCGGACCACCGCGCCCTTGACCGAGCCGACATCGGAAACGATCGCGCCCACCTTGAGGTCGCCCGCGATTTCCTGTGCGACAGCGCCGCACGCGCCAACGGGAATGCAGAGAATGACGAGATCGGCGTCCTTGACGGCCTCCGCGTTGGTCTCCACCACGCGGTCGACAATGCCGAGCTCCATCACGCGGGCGCGCGTCCTGGCCGAGCGCGCAGTGGTGACGATTTCGCCGGCCAAATCCTGTTCCCGCGCCGCACGTGCGATCGAGCCGCCGATCAGGCCGAAGCCGATCAGGGCCATTCTCTTGAAGGACGGCGCGGCGCTCATTTCGAATCCATAAAATCGCGCAAGCCATCGACCACCAGTCGATTCGCTTCTTCGGTACCGATCGTCAGGCGCAGCGCGTGAGGCAGGCGATAATTGTTCAACGCGCGCAGCACGAGACCGCGTTTGGTAAGGAATTCGTCGGCCGCGGCCGCGGTCTTGCCCTTGTCGAGCGGGAAGTGGATCAGCACAAAATTGGCCACACTCGGCGTCACCTTGAGGCCAAGCCCTGTCAGTTCTTCCGTCAGCCAGGCGCGCCATTTTTCGGTGTGGGCCTTCGACATCTGCTGGTGGGCGGTGTCCCCGAGTGCGGCCACCGCCGCCAGCATCGCCGGCGTCGAGACGTTGAACGGCCCACGGATACGATTGACCGCATCGACGATGTGGGAGGGTCCGAACATCCAGCCGACGCGCAGCGCCGCAAGGCCGTGGATCTTGGAGAAGGTGTGGGTCATCACGGTGTTCTCGGTGGTCGCCACCAGCTCGATACCCATCTCGTAGTCGTTGCGCGACACGTAATCCGCATAGGCGGCGTCGAGCACCAACAACGCGTGTGGCGGCAGTCCGGCGCGCAGCCGCTTCACCTCGTCGAACGGCACATATGTTCCGGTCGGGTTGTTGGGGTTGGCGAGCCATACAAGCTTGGTGGCTGGCGTGACGAGCTTGAGAATCGCATCGACGTCGGCGGTGAAGTTTGTCTCGGGCGCGACCACGCTGACGGCGCCATTGGCCATCGTCGCGATCGGGTAAACGAGAAAGCCGTGGGCGGTGGAGATCGCCTCGTCGCCGCGGCCGAGATAGGCATGCGCCAACAGATTGAGGACCTCATCCGAGCCGGCGCCGCAGATGATGCGCTCGGGATCAAGTCCAAAGGCGCGCCCGATCGCCTCGCGCAGGACACGCGAGGTGCCTTCCGGATAATCGTGAAGATGCGCCGCCGCCTTCGTGTAGGCATCGACTGCCTTCGGTGAAGGGCCGAACGGCGTTTCGTTTGCCGACAGCTTGAACACCTTGCGGCCCGCTTCCGCTTTCGGGCTCTTGCCCGGGATATAGGGCGCAATGTCGAGAATGCCGGGGTTCGGCACGGGTCGGAACATCTTCAACTCC
>Ga0307474_10004188_pt1 | contig 10392 bp, 6 predicted proteins | sample atmos_gasesECM1C_2_FD_203312 | JGI IMG/M metagenome (GOLD analysis project Ga0307474, IMG submission 203312) | Hardwood forest soil microbial communities from Morgan-Monroe State Forest, Indiana, United States - atmos_gasesECM1C_05 | ecosystem: Environmental > Terrestrial > Soil > Temperate...
GCTCCAGTCGATGGCGGTCCCGGTGACCATCTGCGCCAGCACTACACCGCGTAGCGTGGCCCAGATCACCTCGGCCACACCAGCATTCGCCGGGTCTTCGCTGATCAGCCGACCGAGCTGGCCGATCGCGGAGTTCATTTCGAGCAGGTGACGCCGCGAGGACTCGCCCGCACCGCCGCGGGTGGCCCGCAGGATTTCGAAGGCCGCCATTGACGTCGGGCTGCTGTAGCAGCTCCAGGCGGTGTCGACGACGACCTCGATGCGCTCTCGCAGCGGTAGCTCGCTGACATCGGCCGACGACAGGCTCCCGATCAGCCGGTCCACTCCGTCGTCGACGACGGCCATCAACAGGCCGTTGCGGTCGCCGAAGTGGTACTGGATGACCCCCCATGTCACGCCCGCGCGTTCGGCCACGTGCTTGGCGGTGGCGGCGGCGAACCCTTCCTCCATGATGCAGCGGACCGTCTCGTCGATGATTCTGGCCCGAGTGTCGTCGCCGCGCTTGCGCGGCGCGCGGGTGCGCCGGGTCGGGCTGACGGAGCGCCCGGGCGCCTGGCCTGCAGCAATGGACATTGTTGACTTTATAACATAGCCGAGCCTATTTTTGGGCGGTGAGCCGATCCCGATACGCGTGCCTGCCCCGTGAGCAGCTGGCCGTGCTGGTTCCCGAACTGCTTCTGATCGGGCACATGATCGACCGTTCCGGGATGGCCTGGTGCATCAGCTCGTTCGGTCGCGAGGAGATGGTGCAGATCGCCATCGAGGAGTGGGCCGGCGCGAGCCCGATCTACACCAAGCGTATGCAGCGGGCGCTGGGCTTCGAGGGCGGCGACGTGCCCACCATCTTCAAGGGCCTACAACTGGACATCGGCGCTCCGCCGCAATTCATGGATTTCCGCTACACCATCCACGACCGCTGGCACGGCGAATTTCAACTCGACCACTGCGGCGCGTTGCTCGATGTGGAGCCGATGGGCGAGGAGTACGTCTTCGGGATGTGCCACACCATCGAGGATCCGACGTTCGACGCCACCGCCGTGGCGACCAACCCGCGCGCACAGATGCGTCCCATCCACCGGCCGCCGCGGCAGCCGGCCGATCGGCATCCGCACTGTGCGTGGACCGTCATCATCGACGAGTCCTATCCCGAGGCCGAGAGCATCCCCGCTCTCGACATCGTTCGTCAAACCCGCGCTGCGACATGGCAACTCGACCCCATCGATCGGTCCGAGGAGGGGCAGGCGGATTACGCCGGCGCGTTGCTCTCCGATTTCGACTTCGGCGCGTTCTCGCACTCGGCGTTGGTCCGGATGGCCGACGAGGTCTGCCTGCAGATGCACCTGCTGTACCTGTCGTTCGCGATCGCGGTGCGGGCCCGCGCCGCCGATGACGCCGAAGCCGTCTTGGTGGGTACCCGCGGCCTGATCGGCCTGGCCGGGCTGGGCGCCGAGCGAATTCATCGCGCGCTCGGGCTGCCCGATGGGATCGAAGGAGCGATGCGGGTGCTCGAGCTGCACCCGCTGCTGAACCCCGCGGGCTATGTCCTGGCGGAAACGGAGGCCAACCGACTGGTCGTGCACACCTCGCCGGCCCACGACGACCGCGCCTGGATAGCACTGTGCTCGCCCGAATCCGTGCAGCCGCTGCAAGCGATCGCCACCGCAGTGAATCCGCGCCTCGCGGTTGAGGTTTGCGGTACGGATACCGACTGGACCGCGGAACTGGTCGAAACCGACACGCCGGCAGCCGAACTGCCTGAGGTATCGGTGGCCAAAGTCAGTCGCGGATCGTCATTCCAGTTCGAGCCGAGGCGTTCGCTGCCGCTGACCGTGGTGTGAACTCGGCGCATTTGACGGCTTCTTGTCAAGGGGTTTTTGGTACCGCTTCGGTGACACAACCGCATCGACCGCATACCAATGACGTTGCAACCCATCTGCTTTGAGCGTGTCCGCGGCTATGGTTAACGCTGGCCACCGACCCCTATAGACGAAAGTTTTCGATCTATGTACGACCCGCTTGGGTTGTCGATCGGGACCACAAACCTGGTCGCAGCGAGTAACGGAAGTCAGCCGGTTTCACGCCGCGCTGTGCTGACCCTTTATCCCCATTGCGCACCGAAAATCGGTCTGCCCGCTGAAGATCCGAACCTGACCGAGCCGGGTGTGCTCATGAGCGGCTTCGTGGAGCGCGTCGGAGACTCGGTGGCACTGGTATCCCCCGACGGCTCCGCTCACGACCCAGACCTCCTGTTGGTCGAGGCTTTGGACGCGATGGTGCTTGCCGCCGGCGCGAACGCGGCTTCGTCGGAGATCTCGATTGCCGTTCCGGCGTACTGGAAGGCCGGGACCGTGCAGGCGCTGCGCAACGGGTTACGAACGCATCTGGGCTTCGTTCGAAGCGGCATGGCGCCCCGCCTGGTCTCGGACGCGATCGCGTCGTTGACCGCGGCGAACGCCGAGCTGTGCCTCGCGGCCACCGGCGTGGTCGCACTGGTCGATTTCGGCGGCTCCGGCACATCCGCGACGTTGGTGAACATCGCAGGAGATTTCGAGCCCGTCAGCCCCACATTGCGGTACGAGGACTTCTCCGGCGACGAGATCGATCAAGCATTGCTGCTTCGGGTGTTCGAGGAACTCGGGCACGGCAGCGGTATCGACCCCGCCAGTACCGCTGGCGTCGGTCAGCTGGGCCAGCTCAGGGAGCAGTGCCGCGCGGCCAAGGAGCGGCTATCCACCGACACGGTAACCGAATTCGCTGCCGAGCTCGGGGGGCGCAGGTGCAGCATGCGGCTGACGCGAGACGAGTTGGGAGACCTGATGCAGGATCGCCTGACCGGCTTCATCTATGCGTTCGACAAAATGTTGACCCGCCATCACAAGAGCTGGACAGACCTGGCAGCGGTGGTCACCGTTGGTGGGGGCGCCAGCATTCCGCTTGTCACCGAGCGGCTTTCGGTGCATTCCCGCAGGCCGGTCGTGACACCGTCACAGCCCGCGCTCGCGGCTGCCGCCGGCGCTCTGATGCTGGCTTCCCGTGGTGAAGAAGTGGACATCCGGACGCGCACGTCCATCGGCTTGCTGACGACGGCCGCCGCCGCCGGCGATGTCGTCGACCTGGGGGTCGGCGACGTGCTGGTGATCGACCACGAGGCGCTGACGGATCGCGAGTTGGCGTGGTCGCAAACCGAATATCCCGGCGACATCCGGTTGCCGTACAGCCCCGCTGCCTACGACGAAGACAATCCGGCCGGCTGGTCGATGCGCCTCAACGCGATCGATCTTCCCACAGAACGCACCTGGCGGCGTTTCCGGCTGTCCCAGTTGATCGTTGGGATGTGCGCCCTGGTGGCCATGACCGCGATCGGCGGTGTGGCCTACTCGTTGACGGGCATAGAAAACCGGCAGGCGCCCCCGGCGCCCACCGTCGCGCCGCTGCCTGCGCCGCCGGTCAGCTCCCTGGTGCCGAGTCCGGTTCCCCCACCGCCCACCGCGGTGCCGCCACCGCCCAGCGCGCAACCGGTGCCCAGCACTGTGCCACCTCCTCCTCCGCCGCCTCCACCGTCGTCACCGCCACCGCCACCGCCGGTGATTGTGACGACGCCTCCTCCGCCGGTCGTCACGACGCATCGTCCTCCGCCACCGCCGTCGACGACGACTCAGCCGCCGACCACTACGGCGATGACGACGACACCTCCGCCGCCGCCTACGACGACGACAACGCCGCCCGAGGCGACTCAGGCGCCGACGACCACCACCACGACGGTGCCGATGACCACGGAGTGGATCCACGTTCCGCTGCTGCCGGTGCCCATCCCGGTTCCCGTTCCGGCGAATCAGGCGCCGCAGGCCCCGCAGGCCCCCCAGTATCCGCAATACCCGCAGTATCCGGAATATCCGCAGTATCCGGGTGGCGGCAGTCCCCAGAACCCGTTCCTGGGCCCTGGTTATTAGTACGGCCGTTTGAGCCAAGTCACTCCATGAGCGCGCCCGGCTGCACGCGGGTAGCGTTGACAGAGCCCCTTTTCGGGTCGGGGCCCGTCTTTTTGATGCCCTCTTGGGGAGGCAAAGGAGGACTTGGAGGCGCAATTTGGACATCGTGCTTGGGGTGTCGATGGCTCCCACGACGGTCCGCTTGGTCCTCATCGAGGGCCAGAATGCCGACGGTGTCACCGTCGAAGAGGAGAACTTCGAGGTAGTTGCCGGAGAAGGCCCGGCAACTTCTGGTGCGGTCGACCAGGTGATCGCCGCCATCGTCGGCACCCGCGAAGGGGCGGCTGAGGGCGGCTATCGGTTGGCATCGACGGGGGTGACCTGGACGGACCCCGCCGGCGTCGCCGGGCTGCGCGACGTGCTGGCCCGCTGCGACGTCGGCAGCGTGATGCTGGTCTCACCGCTGCTCGCCGCGGCCTCATTGGCGCAGACGGTGGGTGACGCGATCGGCTACGAGCGCATCGCGATGTTGTTCGTCGAGCCCGACAGCGCGACGTTGGCGGTGGTCGAGACCGGCGACGGTTCGATCGCCGAGCTGCATCGACGGCCCTTGACGCGAGCCGGTGCACCGGGCCGCCAAGGCGCCGTCGCGGCCGAGCTGGCGGCGATGGTCGCCGGTCTGGACGTAACGGGATCGCGGGCTGACGGCGTGTTCATCATCGGCTGTGGGGTCGGCATCGCGGGAATCAAGATCGCACTCGAGGCGGTGACCCCACTCGACGTGATCGCGCCCGAAGAGCCGGACATGGCGCTGGCCCGCGGTGCGGCGCTGGCGTCGGCGAATGCGCCGTTGTTCGCGTCGTCGACGGCCGCCCTGGCCTATGCGCTGGATCCCGGCACCGGCGAGCTGAATCCCGGTGCGCTCAGCCCGACCTACCTCGGCGTCTCCGGCAACGCCGATGTGGGCGAGCGTGTTCTTGCCTACAGCGCCGTGGCTGACGACAAACCCCCGCGCAGGCGCAGGCCCATGTTGCTAGCCGGTAGCGCGCTGGCGGCGATCGGCGCCGCTGTGGTCGGGGTGGTGCTGGTTTCGCTGACGTCTGACCGGCCGTCGGCCGTTGTGCCACACAATCCGCGGGTGAGTGTTGCCACCCCGGCACAGCAATTGCCGGCTCAGGCACCGAGCAAGCCGCCCGAGGCGCAGCTGCCCGCGCCCAGCCCTCCGCCGCAGGCACCCGCCGTCGCTGCCCCCGCGGCGCCCGTCCCCGAGGTGGCCGCCCCGCCTGCCCCGCCGCCGGTGGCGCAGCAGGCGCCGCGCAGCGTGGTGGACACGCCGCCGGCGGCGCCGCCCCGTCGCCCAGCGACGCGGCGGGCGCCGGAGGTCACGCCGACCCCCGTGCCGCAGGCACCGGCACCGACGCCGGCCGCGCCGCAGGCACCGGCACCCACGCCGGCCGCGGTACCCCCTCCGCAGTACGCACCACCACCGCAGTACGCGCAGCCGACTCGACCACCGATGACGATGTACCTGCATTTGCCGTTCGTCACGGTGCCGATTCCGATCAACCCACCGCCGCCGCCGCAGCCCCCGCCACAGTAGGTCCCGGGCAGGCGGTCGTGGCAGATGGTGTCGACTAAGCGCACACTGGGCAAATAAGTCCTACGAGCTGCAAGGAGGTCTGGTGGGCGAGTACGGTGCGTTCGGATTTGATCCCGAGGAGTTCGACCGCATGATCAGGGAGGGCAGCGAGGGACTGCGCGACTTGTTCGAGCGGATCGGCAAACGTGTCGCCGCTTCCGGCGGCGGGGCGGGGTGGTCCGCGATCTTCGAGGACCTATCACGGCGGCCCCGGTCCACGCCGGAAACCGCTGGCGAGGCCGGTGACGGGGTGTGGGCCATCTACACCGTGGACGGCGACGGCGGCGCCCGCGTCGAAGAGGTCTATGCGACCGAACTCGACGCTCTACGTGCAAACAAAGCCAACGTCGATCCGAAGCGCAAGGTGCGTTTTCTGCCATACGGCATTGCGGTCAGCGTCCTCGACGATGATTCGGAAGAGCCGACGTGATCGAATCCGTGGCCTATTCTCGGGATCACCGCTACTGCTAGTGGCGGATCCGCGAAGGGTCGAGGTGTGACGGCGACACCGTTGGCGTGCCAAGTATGCGGCTCACAGCCGCGTGAGGGTGCGCGCTTCTGCGACGCGTGCGGTAGTCCTCTGGCGCCGAGTGCCGAGCCGGCCGAATACAAACAGGTGACCGTGCTGTTCGCCGACGTGGTGCGGTCGATGGATATCGCCGCCTCGCTTGGCCCCGAGCGGCTGCGCGAGGTGATGACCGAGCTCGTCGATCAGTCGGCAACCGTGGTGCAGCGCTACGGCGGTACCGTGGACAAGTTCACCGGCGACGGGATCATGGCGCTCTTCGGGGCGCCAATCACATTGGAGCATCACGCGTTTCGTGCGTGTCTTGCGGCTCTGGACATCCAGCAAGTTGTTCGGCAATTGGCTGTCGAGGTCGGTCGCCGCGACGGGATCGACTTGCGTTTGCGTGTAGGCCTCAATTCCGGTCGAGTTATCACGGGTGAGGTCGGCGCGACCCACCTCGGTTACACCGCGGTCGGTGAACAGGTGGGCATGGCCCAGCGGATGGAATCGGTGGCACCGCCGGGCGGTGTCATGCTCAGCGAGTCGACCGCGCGGCTGGTCGAGGATCGAGTGGTCCTGGGGGAGCGCGAGACCGTGCACATCAAAGGCTTCGCAACCGCAGTGCCGGCGCGCCGTCTGCTGGGCGTCGATAGCGAACACCCTGGAAAACCCCGAAAAACCCGTCGTGAGTCCCGGCTGGTCGGACGTCAACCGGAGAGGGACGCCATCGCGGAATTACTGGACCTGGCCGCCCGCGGCAAGGGGAGCGTGATCACGGTGAAGGGCCGGCCGGGTGTCGGAAAGACCAGATTGGTCCGCGAGTCGTTAGCGACGGCGCGTAGTCGTGGTTTCGAGGTGTTCGTCACGTACTGCGAATCCCACACTCGCGAGATCCCGTTCCATGTCATCTCCCGGCTGCTACGTGCGGTTTTCGGTCTCGGCGGTCTCGCCCTCGAGGTGGCACGTGCCCGGGTCCGCAGCGAAATCCCCGAGGCGGGTGCCGAGGATCTGGTACTGCTCGACGACCTGCTCGGCATCCGCGACACCGATATGCCGTCCCCTGACATCACCCCGGACGCCCGGCGCCGTCGTCTGGTCGACCTGCTCGACACCTTTTCGCTGGCCCGTCCGGGGCCCGCGATTTATGTCATCGAGGACACTCAGTGGATCGACAGCGTCAGCGAGGCGCTGCTTGCCGACTTCGCGAAGGCGATACCCAAAATGCGGGCCACGCTGCTTGTCGTCCACCGACCGCAATATTCGGGGACTCTGTCGCGTATCCCCGGGAAACATCTCTTTACTCTTGCGCCGCTGAGTGATTCGCACAGCGCTGAGTTGATCAAAGATTTGCTGGGCGAGGATCCGTCGGTACTCGCACTGTCGTCGGTGGTCGCCGACCGGGCGGCGGGCATACCGTTCTTCGCCGAGGAAATCGTGCGCGACCTCGCTGAGCGGGGAGAACTCAAGGGCGACCCGGGCGCCTACGTATGCGTCCGGGAGGTGCGCGACATCCACGTACCCGCCAGTCTGCAAGCGATCATCGGAGCCCGCATCGACCGGCTCAGCGCAACAGCGAAGCGCACCCTGCACGCCGCGGCCGTCATCGGCGCACAGTTCGACACGGAATTATTGAAGTGTCTGCTGGGCCCGGTCGACGTGACGCCGCTGGTGGAGGCGGCACTGGTGGAACAGGTTGCATTCGAACCGCACGCAACATATGCGTTCTGTCATCCGCTTATTCAGGCGGTGGCATACGAATCTCAATTGAAGGCCGGGCGATCGGAGCTGCACCGTCGGGTCGCACTGGTGTTGCAACGAACGTGCGGCGAGTTCACCGGTCAGGAGGCTTCGATCGTCGCCACCCAGTACGCGGCCGCCGGTGATCTGCGTGATGCATACGACTGGTACATGCAGGCGGCGACGTGGTACGGCGCGCGCGATATCCGGGCGGCCCGGGCGAGTTGGCGGCAGGCGCTACGATTCGCCGACCGGCTCCCCAGCGACCACCCGGATCGGCTGGCCATGCGGATCGCCCCGCGCGCTCTGTTGTGCGGCAGCACTTTTCAGGTGGGCGGCACCCCTGCCGACACCGGCTTCGACGAATTGCGCGAACTCACAACGGCTGCGGGCGACAAGAAGTCACTTGCCGTCGGAATGGCAGGGCACCTCGCCACTTTGACGTTCAGTGCGCATAATCGAGAAGCGGCCGGCATGGCGTCGGAGTTCGCCACACTCGTCGAGTCGATCGGTGATCCTGCGATGACGGTCGGGCTGTTTTACGCTGCCGCCCAAGCCAAATGGGAGGTCGGTGAGGCGAGCGAGAGTTTGCGGTTGGCGCAGCGCATCATCGATATCGCCGACGGCGACCCCACCATGGGTGACTTCGTGATCGGATCCCCTCTGGCGTGGGCGATCGCGCTGAAGGGGGCAGCCGGAATGTTCCTGGGTCGGCAAGGATGGCGAGACGACCTCGAGGCGGGCATTGCCATGGCACGGTTGGTTGACGCGGCCGGGCGGCCCTTCGTGCAGTTGTACAAGTATGCGGCCGCCTTTGAGAACGGTGCGGTGCTCCTCAATGCCGAAGACGGACCCGAGGCCGAGATAACTCTGGAAATTGCGCAACAGTCCGGCAATGACACCGCCGTTGCATACGCGCTGCTGCATCGGGGCATCGCGTTGATCCACAACGATCCTGCAGGCAGGGCGGCCGGCCTGGAGTTTCTGACCGAGGCGCGACAGATGATCGTCGACGAACACCTCCCCGAAGGGGTGCGACGAATGTCCGAGATCGAAATTGCCCGCGAGCGTGCACGATCCGGGGATCTCGGCGGCGCAATCGATCTGGCCACAACAGTTCTCGCCGAGCAGTTCGACACCGGGGAGATGATCCACCGCGGTCCGGCCACGACGGTGTTGGTGGAGGCGCTGTTGTCGCGCGGTGACACCGCGGACATCAAGGATGCGCAAGATGCGATCGACAGGCTGGTGGCGATACCGACAGAGCCAGGGTTCGTACTGCACGAGCTGCCGGTGCTGCGGCTACGGGCGCTGCTGGCCCGCGTGCACGGCGATGAGCCCGGCTACCAGCAATTGGTGGAGCGCTTCCGGGTCAAGGCGCAAGGGGCCGGCTTCGAGGGATATCTGGCGCAGGCCGAAGCAATGGCGAGCGCCTAGCGCGGTCAGCCCTGCTCGACGACGTTCGAATCCCCGGCATTGGTGATCTTCGGAGTGCCGGTGTGGTAGGTGACCTTGTTGTTGAAGCCGGAGGCGTCGATGGTGTCAACGGCGTCGACGGTGATTGAGTTTTGGACACCGGACACGGTCAGGCTTGTGCAATGACCGGTGATCACGACGGTGTTGGAAACCCCGCTGACGCTGACGATGCTGCTGTTGCAGGCGATCGTTCGATTCTCATTGATACCGGAGACACTGAGCTCGCCGCCCGGCGGCGGGGTAGGCGATGTCGATGGTCCGGACGCTCGAGTCCTGCTCGTCGACGGGGCCGGGCTATTCGGGGTATTCGCCGGTGAAGTAAACGGCACGGAGATGGTCGGGGGGGACGTGATGATCGACCGGACTCCGGAAAGCTGGTGTGCGGCGAAGGCGGCGATGCCGCCGGCAAGAGCGATCACGCCAATGACGATGACCGCGCCGAGGATCCACCACATGCGGTTGCCCGACGGGGGTTTCGGCGGTGGCCCGGAAAACGGGCCGCCATAGGTGCCGCCATACGTGTCGCCATACGTCCACGGGCTTGGTGGCGGGGGGACCCCCGGCCCGGGCGGGTAAGCCTGGCCGGCGGCTTGCGAGCTTCCCACTTCGGACGCGCGTGCCGAGTCGGCCAGTGGACGCTCGAGTTCCCGGATCCGGTCTTCCGGGTTATCCTGCGGATTCATGCACTGAATATGCCATTCTTTCGGGTACTTTCGACAGGTTCGGTAGTTTCTGCTTCGTGCCCGACTTGCCGAACCGCCAGATCTTGTTGCGTCGTCGCCCGTCCGGGCTGGTCCAGCCTGGTGACACCGAACTGGTCACCACGCCGGCGCCCGAGCCCGCGGACGGTGAGGCCCTCGTCCGAACCACCTATGTCGGGCTCGACGCCGCAGTCCGGACCTGGCTGAATGACCAGCCGGGCTACCTTCCGCCGGTGCAGCTGGGCGAGGTCATCCGGGCGGCCGGGATCGGCGAGGTCGTGGAATCGCGCTGTGGCGCCTACGCCGTCGGGGACGTCGTGACCACATTGACGGGCTTCCAGGAGTACGTGATCGTCCGCGACGACGTGTTCAGCACACCCATCGCCGGCCAGGCCGCGGTTG
>Ga0307474_10004189_pt1 | contig 10392 bp, 3 predicted proteins | sample atmos_gasesECM1C_2_FD_203312 | JGI IMG/M metagenome (GOLD analysis project Ga0307474, IMG submission 203312) | Hardwood forest soil microbial communities from Morgan-Monroe State Forest, Indiana, United States - atmos_gasesECM1C_05 | ecosystem: Environmental > Terrestrial > Soil > Temperate...
ACCTACCCTCGAGCGGCCAGTGGGCGTCGCTCTGCCCCTTCCACGACGTCACGGGCGCAACGACCGCCATGGCCATCCCCGAGGATCCCGCGAACCCCAACAAATTCATCTTCGCGTGCACGGCGACGGGCGTCGCCGCGAAGTGTGCGCGCATCTGGGGCTACCGCCCCTGGCACCACAACGACACGACCTGGGTCTTCGACGACGATCCCATGGTCAACGACTGGGTCGAGAAGCAGCTCGACATGAAGCCCTTCTACGACGCGTGCAAGACGGCGGCGCGCGCCGGCTACTGCCAGGATCGGCAGAGCTTCACGCGCAACGGCACGCTCGTCGACCTCTTCGACACGCGCCAGTTCGTGTGGCCGAACGCCATCGAGAACCCGCTCTCGGCGCTGAACCCCAACTCGCAATGGATGTTCGCGCAGGAGTACTTCGTGACCACCACGCCGCTCGTGTCCGACCCGACGCTCAAGGTCACGGCGCTGCAGCGCACGCGCTGGCGGGATCTGTCGCCCGTGGGCCATTGCCCGGGGAACTTCGCCGACATCAGCCGCCTTGAGGTGGACCACTTCGAGGACGCGCGCTTCGCGAACCCGCTCACGGCCGACCCGCGCATCGAGGTCTTCTCGCCGAACTACTGCCAGCACAGCGAGAACGAGATCGGCACGGCACTCGCGTGGGACTGTAGCCCGTGCACGACGGCCGTGTGCCGCCATCACCCGCAATGCTGCAGCGCCGACCCGACGCTGTCGCAGCCCGTGTGGGACGGGTCGTGCGTTAACGACCAGCTCACATATTGCCAGGACGTCGAGGGCGGCGGCGGGCCGTCGTGGCCGCTCGGCAAAGTGTGGCCGCGCGACTACCCGGCGTCGACGGCGCCGCAGAAGTACCTCATCGGTCCCGGCGGCGCCGTCGAGGCGACGACGGGCGTGAGCACGGGCGGCACTTCGGCGACCGTGCAGGGCTGGGCGTGCGACCCCGAGTGGCCGGGCACGGCCGTCCCCGTCCAGATCTACGGCGGCGGGCCGCGCGAGCACGGCGGCACGCTGCTCGGCACCGTCTACGCCGACCAGGCGCTCGCGGCGCGGCTCGCCGGCGAGGTGGGCGCGGCGTGCGACGGGCTCGGCCTCGCGTCGGCGCGGCACGGCTTCTCGTTCACGCTGCCGACCAGCACGTCGGGCAACGTCTTCGTCTACGCGCTCGATTCGACGACGCCCGACGGACCGGCGGCGCCGCCGACGCTGCTGCGCAACGGCATCGTCCACGTGCCGACGTGCGATCACAGCGAGCACCTCGCGGGCTCGGCGCTCGCGAGTTCGTGCAGCACGTGCGCGGCGGCGGTGTGCGCGATGGGCGGGCTGGACGGGTGTTGCACGACGGCCTGGGCCGACGAGTGCGCCGCGGCCGCCGAGGCGTGCGAGCCCGCCGACACGTCGGCGGCCGCCGACGGCCGCGCGTTCGGCGAGGCTATGACGGGTTGGATCGAGGCGCCCACGACGGGCACGTACGTGTTCGCGGCGACGGCGCAGCCGAGCCGCGTCACCGTCAACGGCACGAAGGTCGTCGACTGGCTCGAGGCCGCGGGCCCGTCGAGCGGCAGCATCGACCTCCAGCAGGGCGGCCGCTATCACCTCCGCTGGGATCGCTTCCAGGCGTCGCCTCCAGGCGTCGGCACGGACCCGGGCCTCACCTGGCAGCCGCCGGGCGCCCTCGCGCAGCAGGCCATCCCGTCGGGCGCGCTCTACCGCGTCGTCCCCGGCGTCGGCACGGGCCTCGTCGCGACGTACTACGACAACCCGGGCCTCACGGGAGCGTCGGCCTCGCGCCTCGACGCCGCCGTCGAGCAGTCGAAGTCGACGGTGCTGCCGGCCGGCGTGCTGCCGCCCACGTACTCGATCGCGTGGGAGGGCGAGCTCGTGCCGCTCTACTCCGACACGTACACCTTCACGCTGCTCGCCGCGGGCGGCGCGCACCTCGAGGTGGGCGGCACGCCCGTCATCGCGCCCCCGGCGGTCGCGCCTCCGCTCACGGGCTGCGCGCCGCACGACATCTGCGCGCTCGGCGACAAGCTCGCGGCCTCGACGACGACGCTGGCGGCCTGCGACCCGTGCGTCGATCAGATCTGCGCCAAGGATTCGTTCTGCTGCGACGGCGGCTACCTCTCGTACTACTCGACCGAGCCCGCGTGGGACGCGAAGTGCATCACGGAGGTCGGGACGATCTGCGGACTGACGTGCAAGAACCCGATTCCGGCGGCGACGACGCAGCCGCGCGAGAGCACGCCCATCGCGCTCCAGGCAGGCGTGCGCACGCACATCCGCGTCACCGTCGACGTCACAACGAGCGACAACACCGTGCAACTCATCTGGGCGAGCGCGCGCCAGCCGCGCAGCCCCGTGCCGACGGCCGTGCTCTACCCCACCGTCGCGCCGAGCGGCGCGGGCGCGGGGCTCAACGTCGTGTCGTTCGCGACGAAGAACGGCGGCACGAAGATCGACTTTGCCACGCCGCTCGCGTCGGGCGCCACGCCCGACCTCACGCTCGCGCCGCCCGTGGGCCCGACCGGCCTGCCGAGCGTCGGCGTGCTCGCGGCGCCCGACGACGCCGCGGCGGGCACGCCGCCGCCGCCCGTGCTCGAGAGCCCGCGCCCGAACGCCACCGTCTACAGCGGCGCTCTCGCGATCCCCGTGTCGGGCAAGGGCGGCGTCCTCGGCGGCTCGGTCGTCGTCGACATCGGCGGCGTCGACACGGTGCTGTCCGTCGGGCTCGACGGCACATACGGTGGCGCTGTCCCCGTGCCGGCGTACGGCACGTACACCCTGCACCTCACGCAGCGTACCTACGGGACGCCCACGTGCACGTCGCCGCCCGCGCCCTTCTGCGCGGCCAGCACGAGCGTCGACTGGGCCGTGACGGTCGCGGCGCTCCTGCCCGCGTCGCCGGCGGCGCCCACGATCACGTCGCCACGCGACCCGACGGCCAGCCCGAACGCCGCGCACGACACGTTCCCCGTGACAGGCAAGGCGACGCCCGGCGCCGTCAACGTCTGCGACGAGGGCACCGGCACGACGCTCACGTCCGCCGTGACGGCCGCGAGCGACGGCACCATCAACGACAGCGTCCAGCTCTCGGCGGGCGACTCGACGACCCCCGCGAAGGGCTGGCACAAGCTCGTCTTCACGTCGGCGTCGTGCACGCCGCCCATCGCGGGCGGCAGCAAGCCCGTCTTCGTGAGCGTCGGCATTCGCCCGCCCACTGTGACGTTCCCGCGCACGGGCGCCGAGATCGACTGCTCGCCGAACGCGCCGCCGAACCCGGGCTTCTTCGACGTCGCGGGCTCGATCCCGTACCCCGAGGCGAAGTTCGGCAAGCTGCGGATCGCCGAGGAGACGGGGCGCGCCCCGCTGCAACTCATCCAACGCGACATCATCATCGATCAGCAGCACCCGAACGCCGACGGCTCGCTGCCGTTCCGCACGTCGCTCAACCTTCTGCCGGGCAAGCACCTCATCTATTTCTTCCAGGCGCCCGAGCCCGATCCGACGCTCACGCCCGACGAGGTCATCGAGCACTTCCGCGCCTACGCCAACGTCGCCGACACGCCGAAGAGCCGCATCGCGCTACGCGTGCCGCCGCCGCGGCTGCAGTTCCCCTTCCGCGGACAGACGTTCGTCACGTCGGGGACGCTCAAGTTCGGCGAAGGAAACTGCGACCCCGCGAACGGGGCGAACGGCCCCGACTGCGCGTTGCCCGACGCCGACGTCAACATCCACGTCGGCAAACGCGTGTGGACGACGCGCGCCAACGACAACGGCAACTGGAGCCTCTCGTTCGATCTGCCGCCCGGCTGGCACCAGATGGAGATCTCGCAGGTCGTCGACTCGCGCGCGGGCGGCGGCTGGCAGGAGGGCTGCCCCTCGGAAGACACGCTCGTGGGCGTCACCACGGGCAACGGCAATCTCCCCACGCTCACGCTGCCCGTTCCAATCACTGTCGCGGCGGACGGCCCGAGCGGCACGATCGTGAGCTACGCGGCCTCGGCGACGACCGCCGCGGGCACGCCGGCCCAGCTCGACTGCACGCCGCGCTCGGGCACGCTCTTCCCCGTCGGACCGACCCTCGTGCTCTGCACGGCCATCGATCCCGCCACGCAGGCCGTCGGCCTGGGCGACTTCGGCGTTCTCGTCGTCGACGGACCGCCCGTCGTCACGGTGCCCGGACCCATCACGGCCGAGGCCCAGAGCGCGCTCGGCGCGCTCGTGTCGTTCGACGCCTCGGCGACGGACGTCGTGAGCGGCGCTCTGCCCGTCGACTGCGTCCCGACGTCGCCCGCGCTGTTCTCGCTCGACGAGACGACGACAGTGACCTGCCAGGCCACAGACGGCGCCGGGAACACGACCTCCGCGTCGTTCCCCGTGACGGTCGTCGACACGACGCCGCCCTCGCTCTGCCCGCTGCCCGACCTGCACGTCCTCGCCGCGGGCCCCGGCGGCGGCGCGGTCACTTACGCGACCTGCGCCACCGACCTCGTCGACGGTGCCGACCCCGTGACGTGCAATCACCCGTCGGGCTCGTTCTTCCCCGTGGGCACGACGGTCGTGACTTGCGCCTCCACCGACCGTCACGGCAACACGTCGCCGCCCGCGCACTTCGCGATCGTCGTCGGCGACTCGACGCCGCCCGTGCTCGCGCTCCCGGCGACGATCCAGGTCGCGGCGGCGAGCCGACTCGGCGCGCGCGTCTCGTACATCGTGACCGCGACGGACGACACGGATCCGCACCCCGTCGTGTCGTCCGCGCCGGCCTCGGGCGGCGTGTTCCCGCTGGGCGACACGACCGTCCACTGCTCGGCGACCGACGCCTCGGGCAACCGCGCGACGGGCTCGTTCCTCGTGCGCGTGCGCGTGTCCTTCGGCGGCTTCCTGCCGCCCATCAACAACAACGGGACGTCCATCTTCTTCCGGCCCGTACCCGTGCTCGTGCGCTTCGCGCTCGCCGACGGGAGCGCGGGCATCAGGGATCTCGTGGTCCGACTGACCGTCGCGGGCATCGACGCCGCTGGAAACGTCGGCGTCGAGCATCCCGCCGCCGGCCTGCCGCGGGTCATCGGCAACACCTTCGTCTACAACCCGCTCCTGCGTGAGTACGACTTGTTGATGGACATCCACGCCATGGCGGCTGGCCCGTGGCAGCTCCGCGCCGATCTCGGCGACGGCGCGGCCCACACCGTGCGCATCACCTTGAGGTGACGCCTCCGACGCGCGGGCGCCGCTCGAGCACGTAGCCGAGGATGAGCTTGGCCACGAAGGCGTTCGAGGCGGCCGTCAACCCCTCGCCCACGCCGACGTTCAGCTCGAAGCTCCGCACGCGCAGCAGGTTCGCCACCTCGTAGAGGTAGTGCGCCTGCTCGCGCAGCGCGTGGAGGTGCACGAGCCCGCCCAGGCCCGCGTAGTACTCGAGCCCCACCGAGACGACCCCCGGGACCTCGTAGAGCGCCTGCGCCGCCGGCTCGAATGAGGCGCCGCCGCCAGTGAGCGAGACGTCGACGATGGGGTTCGCGGCCAGGCGGAGGGGTCCGAGGTCGCACGCGACGATTGGCCTTATCTCGAGCGACCAGCCGTCCGCCTCGTAGCTGCGGGGCAAGCCGCTCACCTCGAGGTTGACGCCGAGGCGCGCGCGGGACGACCAGACCCGCGTCGTCACGAGCTTCGAGCGCAGCTTCGCGCCCGCGAAGTCGAACGCCCCGTCGGCGCGCAGCGCGCTCTGCAAGTAACCGCCGAGCTCCCAGTAGGGCGTCACGCCGTACGAGGGCTCGAGCGTGAAGTGCACCTGATGATTGGGCGCCAGCTCGGGCGCGGGCGCCGTCGTCAACCCACGCACGACGTCGTTGACGTGCAGCTCGAGCCCCGGGGCGCCGGCCGGATTCGCCGTGCCGTCGTAGACCTGGATCTCGAACGCGTCGACGGCGAGCGCCGCGCGCGGCGCGACGGCGAGCGCCACCGCGACGACGACGCCGCCGGGTCCGCCGCTACGCCGCGCTTTGCGGCGGGGCGCCGCCCGCGTCACCGCCGCCACCGACTGGAGTCTCGGGAGAAGAGGCCTCGCCGGCCTCGGCCGCGTCCGCCGTGTAGCCGCAGCCCTCCTTATCGTTGCAATAGACGCGCGTGCCGGTCTTCGAGACCTTCTGCAGCAGGAAGGGCAAGCCGCACTTCGGGCAGGGCTGCGGGATCGGGCGATCCCACGAGACGAAGTCGCATTTCGTGCGCTGGTAGTTCGAACAGCCGAAGAAGACCTTGCCGCGCTTCGAGCGCTTCTCCGTGAGATAGCCGCCGCAGTCCGGCTTCGGGCAGCTCATGCCGAGTGACATGGGGCTCGTCGTCTTGCACTCGGGGTAGCGAGTGCAGGCCTGGAACTCGCCGAAGCGCCCGCGCCGGATCACCATGTCCGAGCCGCAGGTGGGGCACTTCATGTCCGAAGGCCGCGTCGTCGGCACGACCGTGAGCGTGCCGTCGGCGTTCTTGCGATACTCCTTCGTGTTGCGGCACTCCGGGTAGCCCGAGCACGCGAGGAAGTGGCCGTTGCGCCCCCACTTGATGACCATGGGCTTGCCGCACTTCTCGCAAGTCTCGTCGGTCGCCTGCTCCTCGGCCTTGACGTTGCGCATCTCCTTCTTGGCCGTCTCGACCTCGAGCTTGAACGGCTTGTAGAAGTCCTTGAGCAGCTTGACCCAGTCGGCCTCGCCCTCCTCGACCTTGTCGAGCTGCTCCTCCATCTGCGCCGTGAAGTCGCTGCTGACGATGTCGGGAAAGCTCTTGAGGAGGAGGCCGTCGACCATAAGGCCGAGCTCCGTCGGGTGGAGCCGCCCCTCCCTCTTCTCGACGTAGCCGCGCCCCTGAATCGTCGTGAGGATGGCCGCGTAGGTCGACGGCCGGCCGATGCCCTTCTCCTCGAGCTCCTTGACGAGCGTCGCCTCCGAAAAACGCGGCGGCGGCTGCGTGAAGTGCTGCTCCGGCTTCGTCTCGAGGAGCTTGAGCGTCTCTCCCTGCTTGACGTCGGGCAGCGCCCCGCTCGTCTCGTCCTCATTGGCGGCGTCCTCGACGGTCTCGGCGTACACCTCGAGGAAGCCGGGGAACTTCATGACCTGGCCTGTGGCGCGCAGCTCGACGCGCCCCGCGCCGATCTCGATGCTGGTCTGGTCGAAGACGGCCGGCACCATCTGGCACGCGATCGTGCGGTTCCAGATGAGCGAGTAGAGACGCAGCAGATCGTCCGTCTCGCGCTCGTCCCGACCGCCGCCCTGCCCCGCGGCCCAGGCCTTGCGCACCGTCTCGGGGTCGTACTTCACCGACGTTGGGCGGATGGCCTCGTGCGCGTCCTGCGCGCCCTTCTTCGTCTTGTAGACGATGGGCTCGGCGGGCAGGCGGTCGGCGCCGAAGCGCTCGCCGATGTAGGCGCGCACGTCCGTGACGGCGTCGTCCGACAGGCGCGTCGAGTCCGTGCGCATGTACGTGATGAGACCGACGAGGCCGTCCTCACCCACCTCGACGCCCTCGTACAGGCGCTGCGCGAGACCCATGGTCCGCTTAGGCGAGAAGCGCAGCTTGCTCGAGCCCTCCTGCTGCAGCTTCGACGTGATGAACGGCGGCGGCGGGTTCTTGCGTCGCTCCTTGCGCTCGACGCCGTTGACGACGATCGGCGTCGACTTGACGATGCCCTCCACCTCGCGCGCCAGGCCCTCGTGCGAGAGCTCGGCCTTCTTGCCGTCGAGCTTGCTGAACTTGGCCGTGAACGGCGGCGGCGTCGCGCCCTCGACCTGCACCTCGACCGACCAATACTCCTGGGGCAGGAAGGCCGTGATCTCGGACTCGCGCTCGGCGATGAGCCGCACGGCCACCGACTGCACGCGCCCGGCCGACAGCCCGCGCCGCACCTTCGTCCACAAGACGGGGCTGATCTGATAGCCCACGATGCGGTCGAGCACTCGCCGCGCCTGCTGCGCCTCGAACTTGTTCACGTCGAGCGTCGTGGGCCGACCGATGGCCTCGTTGATGGCCTTCTTCGTGATCTCGTTGAAGAGGACGCGCTGAATGTTGGGGTTCGAGGGCCGGATCTCCTCGGCGATGTGCCAGGCGATGGCCTCGCCCTCGCGATCGGGGTCGGGCGCGAGGTAGACCCGATGGACGTTCGCGGCCGCTTCCTTGATCTCGGCGAGCACCTTCTGCTTGGTCTCGATGACGACGTACTCGGGCTGGAAGCCGTGCTCGATGTCGATGCCCATCTTCTTCTTGGGCAGGTCCTTCACGTGGCCGACCGATGCCTTCACGATGTAGCCCGAGCCGAGGTACTTCTTGATCGTCTTCGCCTTCGCGGGCGACTCGACGATCACGAGCGCCTCGCTCATCCGCCGCGCGCGCGGCGCCGCTGGTGCGTCTTCCTTGCCGACGGCCTTGGCCCTAGTTTTTCCTTTCGGAGCCGCCTTGACCTTGGTCACCAGCGCGGCCTTCGCGGCGACCGGCTTGGCGGTTGCTGTGGCCTTGCTGGCCACCGCGGCCTTCGTCGCCACTCCGGCCTTGGCCGGCGCCTTGGCCTTGATGGCCTTGGGCGCCGCCGCCGTCGGCGTCTCGGCCTTGGCGGCCGCCGCCTTTACTGCCTTCTTAGTTGGCACGAAGCACCTCGAATCGTCCGCCGGGAAGACGCCACGCCCACCCGGAAAGCTCCGCCTCCGCGAGCGCCGCGAGCACCTCAGGCAGGGTCGCCCCCAACGCCAGATCGATGGGTGCCGTCGCGCCCGCCCGCAACGCGCCGACGAGGGCGGCCAGGCTGGGCGGGACCTCGAGCGCCGGCGGGGTCACGCTCGCGAGTCGATCGAGGAGCCCGCGCTCGTCGTCGATGGGCAGCGCGCCTGCCGTCGCGATGAGCTCGTCGCACCCGGCGCTGCCCGGCACGGCGAGGACGCGGTGGCCTAGCCCGCGCGCAAGCCGCGCCGCGATGAGCGCGCCCGGGCCCTCCTTGGCCTCTACGACGAGCGTCGCCTCGGCGAGCGCGGCGACGATGCGGTTGCGCACGGGAAACTGACCCGCGCGCGGCGGCGTTGCCGGCGCGTACCCCGACAGCAACCCGCCCGCGCGGGCGATATCCTCGAAGAGCGGGCCATGACGGTCCGGATAAGTCACGTCGACGCCACAGCCGAGCACGGCGAAGGTCGCGCCGCCCGCCCCGAGGGCGCCGCGGTGCGCGGCCGCGTCGATGCCGAGCGCGCCGCTCGAGACGATCCCCGCGCCGGCGCCCACCGCCGCCGCGGCCAGACGCTCGGCGACCCGGCAGCCCGCGCTGGACACGGCCCGCGAGCCGACGATGGCAAGCAGCCGCTCGCCCGCCCGGGGCAGTCGGCCCCGGGTCCAAAGGCGCGCGGGAGGCTTCGCAAGTTGGCGCAACGCAGCCGGAAACGTCGGCGCGTTGGCCTCAACACTAAAGAAGGATGGAGCCCTCTCGAAGCTTGTCGGAGCGTCCATGGAGGGGCTTGTCGGAGCATTTGCAGCCGGGTTGTGGGGCCGAAACCGACCATAATGAGCCGTTGCAGATAGCGCTCCCGCCGCTCGCGGTCAAGCGACCAACATTTGGCCCCTATTATTTCAGGTACTTACGTGACCGACTCGAGCTCGCGCAAGATCCGGTCGGCGCCGCGGGACAAAAGACAGCGCGCCACGTCGGCCCCCAGGGCCGCCGCGTCGGCCGCCGCCCCCGAGGCTTCCTCGCGGATCATTTCGGAGGCGTCGGGGCGCCCTACGAGGCCCCGCAACACGACGCGTCCGTCGCGCATGACGGCGTGCCCCGCCACGGGCGTGCGGCAACCCACGCCGAGGCCGGCGAGCAGGGCCCGCTCGGCGGCGACCGTGACCTCGGCCATCGGATCGGCGAGGACGCGCGCGAGCGCCACGACGCGCGAATCGGCGGCGCGCGCCTCGAGGGCCAGCGCGCCCTGGCCTATGGCCGGCAACATCTGATCGACCGTGAGGCGCTCCGTGATGCGGGCGGCGACGCCGAGGCGATCGAGCCCGGCGCACGCCAGGATACCGGCATCGACGACGCCTTCGGCGACCTTGCGCAGACGCGTGTCGACGTTGCCCCGCAGGATCTCGACGCGGAGATCGGCGCGCGCGGCCCGCACCTGACAGACCCGCCGCAGGCTCGACGTTCCCACGCGGCTGCCGGGCGGCAGCGCCGCGAGGCCGGCGCCCGAGCGGCTGACGAGCGCGTCGCGCGGGTCGGCGCGCTCGGGGATGGCCACGAGCGCCAGGCCGGGCGCGAGCGCGGCCGGCACGTCCTTGAGGCTGTGCACGGCGAGATCGATCGTGCCCGCGAGGAGCGCGTCCTCGATCTCCTTGACCC